>Ga0326597_10005337_pt1 | contig 17884 bp, 14 predicted proteins | sample RVTome_12_FD_203789 | JGI IMG/M metagenome (GOLD analysis project Ga0326597, IMG submission 203789) | Soil microbial communities from uranium-contaminated site in the Upper Colorado River Basin, Wyoming, United States - RVT100D185 | ecosystem: Environmental > Terrestrial > Soil > Contaminated >... | reverse complement strand
CGGACTGCCGTGCGGGCGTCGAGGCGATCGTCACGGGCATGCGGCGGTTCGCGGTCGAAGTTGAGCTGCCGGAACCGGAGCCGGAGGACATCGAGCTCGTGGAGAAGGTCGTCCAGAAGGCGGCCGAGAGCTAGGACCGCTGCCGGGCGCGTTGGGCTCGGAATGGCCACTGTTACGGAACCTAGATGCTTTTGCATGTTCTTTGTGACGCCGCCGTCTCGATCCGCTCGCGCGAGAAGTTAGGCGGGCGCGGCAATACCGCCGATAAGTTCTATGTGACGTTCTCGACGCTACGGCCTCCCGCGAGGCGAGGACAGCTCATCGGCGCCGGCGCCCTTTTCGCGTGTTATGCGGTGGCCTTCGCGCTGGGCGTTGCGATCCTGCCGCCCAGCTCCTTCGTTGCTATCGCGTTTACCGATGTCGCGTCCATGATTGCACCGTTCGTCGCCGGAGCGGCGTGGCTTTACGCCGCCGCGAGGGGCGTCGGTCGCAACCGACAGGCGTGGGCATGCCTCGCGGCGGGATGCGTGGTGTACGGCGTCGGCGACGCGACTTGGGCGTTCTACGAAGTTGTGCTCCGCGAGGAAACGCCCTTCCTCTCATTTGCGGATGCTGCGTACCTCGCCATGATCCCGCTGATGTTCCTCGGTTTGGTACTGCTCTCGCCGATCGCGCGCCGGCTGGCATCGTTACGCACCACACTGGACGCCATAACAGTCGTTGGTGCTGCGACGGCTGGGGTATGGCACTTTGTCCTGCGGCCGACGTACGAGGAGAGCAGTGTGTCCATCCTCGCGAAATCGGTAGGCGCGGCCTATCCGGCAGGAGACCTGGTGCTGTTCTTCGGCCTGTTCCTCGTACTGTATCGATATCGAGCCGGCCGGGAGGGCGTCGTCCTGGCGGTGTTCAGCGCCGGCCTCGCCATCTTCATGGCGTCGGACGTCGCCTTTGCCTACCTGACCTTGAACGACACATATGCGACGGGCTCGATCGTCGACCTCGGGTGGCCGATCGGATTTGTACTCATGGGTTACGCAGGCGTCGTGCAGGGACTGTGGGGCCTGGACGACGTCCGAGAGGAACGAGAAACCATCAGCGCGGGCTGGCGCCAATCGCTGCCGCTCGGTCTGCTCCTGGTGATCGTCGCGGTTCTGGTCGGCGCAGGCATCAGGGGGGCGTTCCCCGACGACGCGTTCTTGGCCGCCATGCTCCTTGCCGTCACCATCTCCGTCATCCTCCGCCAAAGCATCGTAATGACGGAGAACAGTGCGCTCAACAAGGAACTCAGTTCGGTCGGCCAACAGCTCGAAAAACGTGTGGTGGCGCGGACAGTTGATCTGCAGCGCGCTCTTGGCGAACAGCATCTCGCCGCCGCGGCTCTGCGGCGCAGCGAAGAGCGATTCCGGCGGCTCACCGAGGACAGCCCGGTCGGGATCTATCAGATGGCGGCCGATCGGACCGAACTCTACCTCAACCCGGCTGGCTTGGAGATCTTTGAAGCGCCGACCGGGGATGACGTCCTCAAGGCCGGGTACGAGCGGTTCTTCAGCCGCAACGATCTACAAACCATTGTCGTGGAGCAGAGCAAGCGGGCAAAGGGGATCGCGTCGAACTACGAGGTCGAGCTAACAGGGTTTCGCGGCACGCGGCGCACCGTGCTCCTCTCGGGTGCACCGCTGTTCGACGATGACGGACGGCTGGAGAGCGTCGTCGGCACCATCATTGACATCACCGAGCGCAAGGGACTCGAAGAGGCGCTGCGCCACCAGGCCTTCCATGATCCGCTGACGCGACTGGCCAATCGCGCCCGCTTCACGGACCGCCTAGAGCACGCCATGGCGCGAGCCACGAGAAGCGGGACAGGGTTTGCTGTGTTGTTCATGGATCTGGATGATTTCAAGTCGATCAACGATCTGTTTGGCCACTCGATCGGTGACTTGGCGCTTGTCGAGGTGGCACGACGGCTGGGATCGTGCCTCCGGCCGGGCGACACAGCGGCGCGATTTGGTGGGGACGAGTTCGCGGTCCTGCTGGAGGACCTTGCAGCCGTGGAAGACGCGAGTGACGTTGCCGCGCGCGTTCTGGAGGCGCTGTCCGTTCCCTTGGTCTGGGATCGCAAGGAGTTATCGCTCCAGGCGAGCATGGGCATTGCGTTTGGCCGGGAACCGGTGGGGGCCGATGAGATCCTGCGAAACGCCGACGTGGCCATGTACGCAGCCAAGAGCCACGGGAAGAACCGCTTTGCGCTCTTCGAAGAAGCGATGCAGGTCTCCATGCTCGAACGGCTAGAGTTCCTGAGCGACCTGCCACGGGCGGTCGAGCGACAAGAGTTTGTGGTGCACTATCAACCGACGGTCGACCTGCAGTCGGGGAGGATGGTAGGGGTTGAGGCGCTGGTGCGCTGGAATCACCCGACGCGAGGGCTGCTGCCGCCGACTGACTTCATCGCGCTCGCCGAGGAGTCGGGTGCGATCATTGGCCTCGGTGCATGGGTCCTGCGGACCGCCTGCCTGGACATGAAACGCTGGCATGCGCTGTATCCGGCAGAGCGCCCGCTTAGCCTGAGCGTGAATGTCTCCGCACTTCAAGTACGGCGGCCAGAGTTCGTCGGCGAAGTGAGGGAGGTCCTCGCCGAGTCCGGGCTCGCTCCCGGGAGCCTTGTCTTGGAGGTGACGGAAAGCCTGATGATGCGGGACGTGGAGTCGACACTCGGTCAGCTTCAGGAGCTCAAGTCGTTGGGCGTCCAGCTCGCGATTGATGACTTCGGCACGGGATACTCCTCACTTAGTTACTTGAGCCAGTTCCCATTCGACATCCTCAAGATCGACAAGTCGTTCGTCGATGGCACCGGAAACGATGACGGCGAGAAAGAGCTCGTGCCCGCGATTATCGACCTCGGGAGGATGCTCAAGATGCAGATCGTTGCCGAGGGCATCGAGCGGCCGGAACAACTCGCACGACTGCGCTCGCTCGCCTGCGATCTCGGGCAAGGTTTCCTGTTCGCACGACCACTTGTCCGCGAAGAGATCGACGAGATGCTAGAGTCGAAATCCAATCGATTGAACGTTGCATAGCGCGGGTATCGCCATTTGATGCATCACGATGAACCGATGGTGGTGCTACAAGAGCGCTCCTACCTCTAACGCCGCACCGATCCCGCAAAGTGCCGCTGCCGAGATCCTACTCGGCGAGTAGCCGCGTGCTCGCCTTCACCTGGTTTTCGAAGATGGCCCGCGCGGCGTCGAGAATGCTGTAGATCCGCTTCTCCGGCACCGCGTACCAGATCTTGTTGCCCTCCCGACGCGTTGCGACAACGCCTTGAGCCCGCAGCAGCGCCAGGTGCTGCGACACATTGGAGGAGTCCAGGCCGAGGCGCTGCTGGAGGTCGCCGACGGTCGCAGGGCCACCCCGCAGCTCCTCCAGCAGACGAACGCGCACCGGACTGGCCAGCGTTTTGAAGAAGGCCGCCTTGAAATCCTGAAGCGTCTGCGCCATATGCGACCTCCGTGGTTGCACCAGAGCGTGCGTATCTTAGAATACATGCATTCTCATGTGCAAGCAGATACATAGGTGAGCGCGCCCGGGACGATGGTCAACAACCTGCTCGCAATCTCCATGACCCTCCTCCTTGTGGCTTCCGCCTCCTCGTTCGCCCATCCCCTCCGCCGACTTCGTCCCGCCCTCGTCCTCTCCGCTCTCGCCTCGGCATTCGCCCTCACTGCGGCGATCCACGTCACGGCCACCGGCAATCCCGTGACAGTCACGCTCTGGGAGCCGTCACCCTACGCGACGCTCGAAATGAGGCTGGACCCGCTGGGCGCCGCGTTCGCGGCGATCGTTGGTGGCGTTGGACTCGCCTCGTCGGTGTTCGGCATCGGCTACGCGCGGCACAGGTTGATCGACGACTTCGTCTACCCGTTGTTTCTCCTGATGCTGCTGGCCGTCACCTGCGCAGGCAACGTCTACACGTTCCTCGCAGCCTGGGAGGGCATGGCGCTGGCAAGCTTCATCCTCGTGCTGGGCGATGGTGCTGCCCGCCCGCGGCGGCAGGCCGCGATCATCTACCTGGTGATGACGCACGTCGCCACGGTGTTCGTCGCCGCGTCCTTCTTCATCGTCGCGAGGGAGAGCGGCTCGACCGACTTTGCCGCCATGGACGGCTCAGCGCTGTCCGTCCCGCTGGCATCGCTGGCGTTCCTCTTCGCCGTTGCCGGCTTCGGCACGAAGGCCGGCCTCATCCCGCTGCACATCTGGCTGCCACGCGCGCATCCAGTCGCCCCGTCCCACGTTTCGGCGATGATGTCTGCGGCCATGGTGAAGACCGGACTGTACGGGATCGCGCGTGTCGGGCTGGTGTTTCTGGGCCCGGGCGAGCCGTGGTGGGGAATCGTGCTGATGGCCGTCGGCGCGGTCAGCGCTGTGCTCGGCGTCCTGTATGCCCTGATGGAGCGCGACATGAAGCGCATCCTGGCGTACAGCACCGTGGAGAACGTCGGCATCATCACCGTTGGGCTGGGCGCCGCTGTCGCGCTCCGCGCGGAAGGCCGCGTCGGCCTCGCTGCGGCCGCCCTCACGGCGGCGCTTCTCCACGCCACCAATCACGCCTGGTTCAAGACACTGCTCTTCCTTTCGGCCGGCTCGGTTCAGCGCGCTGCTCACACACTGAACATCGACCGTCTCGGAGGCCTGGCCCGCGCCATGCCGGCGACGGGTGCGGCCACGCTCGCAGGGTCGTTGGCGATCGCCGCGCTGCCGCCGTTCAACGGCTTCTCCGGTGAGTGGATGCTGCTGCGCACGCTTATCGGGGCGGGCGGCGCGGATGGAGGCGATGCAGTGCGGCTGACGTCGCTGGTCGTGGTTGGCGCGATCGCGCTCACGGGTGGCCTCGCGGTCGCCTGCTTCGTGCGGATGTTCGGCATCGCCTTCCTGGGTGTCGGGCGCACACCCGAGGCAATGGCGGCACGCGAGCCTGCACCGATCATGGCCGGCGTATTGTCCGCGCTGGCTATCGGCTGTCTTTCGACCGGTATCGCGTCGGCATGGATCGTCCGCTGGCTGCAGTCGGTTCCCGACGCCGTCCTTGGTGTTCGGGCGACTCACGCATCGGACGGCGGGCAGCTGGCGCTGGCGAGTGGAGGCTCCTTCTCGCCTGTCCTCATCGCCGTGGTGCTGATCGTGCTCGCGCCGCTCCCCTGGTTGCTTGCGCGTGCGCTGTTCGGAGCGACCGGGCAGCGGCGTGGGCCGGTCTGGTCGACGGGCGTCGTCTTCCGGCCGACCATGCAATACACCGGGACATCGTTCTCGAAACCGCTACGCCTGTTCTTCGGTCGCGTGCTCCTGCCGGAGCGCCGGATCGATGTCGTGTATCACGGTGCGTCGCCTCTGCCGAGGCTGGTCCGCTACTCCGGCCGCGTGCCTGCGCTTTTCGAGGAACGGCTCTACCTGCCGCTCCGGGCGCTCGCCCTTTGGAGCGCCGGCCGTCTTCGGTTGGTCCAGAGCGGCAGCGTCCAGGCCTACCTCCTCTACATGATGGCGGCGCTCGCCGTGCTGCTCGTGGTGGCGCGGTGAACGGCACCGCTGAAGCTGTCATCCTGGGCATTGTGCAGATCGCGGCCGCCGTTGCCGCCGCTCCGCTGCTCAATGGCTTCATCAAGAAGATCAAGGCGCGCTTCCAGCTCCGCCAGGGTCCGCCGCTGCTGCAGGGTTACCGCGATCTCGCCAAGTGGCTCTCCCGGTCCGAGCAGGTAGCCGACTCCTCTTCGTTCGTGCACGCGCTCGCGCCCGCCGCAATCCTCACCGCGACGCTGGCCGCGCTGCTCTTCGTCCCGGTCTTCGCCGAGCGCACTCCGCTGACAGCCTCTGGCGACCTTATCGTCGTTGTCGGGCTGCTTGCGCTCACGCGCGCGCTGCTGACGCTCGGCGGCATGGACAGCGGCGGCGCGTTTGGCCAGATGGGGAGCAGCCGGGAGCTTGCGGTGGGTGCGCTTGTCGAGCCGGTGCTTCTGCTTTCACTGGTGGCGCTCGCCCTCCAGCCGCAGAGCACTCGGATGGGCGACATCGTGGCATTCGGCGATGCGCATCCGGGTGAGTTCATCGGGCTCGGATGGGCGTTGGCCGCGGCTGGCTTCGCCGTCGTCCTCGTCGCCGAGACCGGCCGCATCCCGGTCGACAATCCGGACACGCACCTCGAGCTGACCATGATCCACGAGGGGATGCTCATCGAGTACTCGGGGCGAAGTCTGGGGATGCTGCATTATGCGGCGATGATCAAGCAACTCCTTCTGGCCGTCATGCTGGTCAATGTGTTCCTGCCGTTCGGCATGGCCCGATTCGAAGGCGTACCAGGGTACGCGCTGGGCACGATGCTCCTCGCCGTCAAGGTAGCGCTCGTCGGGCTCGCGCTGGCGATCCTCGAATCGGCGCTCGCCAAGCGCCGGTTGTTCGAGTTACCGGATCTGATCGGCGCGGCGGCGTTCTCGGCGATGCTGGGTGTCGGCGTGACGGTGCTGTTCACGTGAGCCACGAATTCGCCAGTGATGCCATCGACGTGCTCTCGATCGCGATGCTCATCGCCGCCCTCGGCATCGTCTGGACGCGCTCGCTCGGGTGGGCGTTGGTACTGTTCGGTGCTCAGTCGTTGATGCTCGCGGGTGCCGCGCTCTACGCGGGGCTCGCGACCGACTCGCCGCACATCGTGGCGGCGGCAGGCCTCACGGCCATGGTCAAGTGCGTCGCGACCCCATGGCTGCTCTGGTTGCTGTTGCAGCGGTTGCCCACGTCGCACGATGCTCAGCCGTCCCTGGGCCAGCGTACCGGGCTGGTCCTCGCGGTACTGATGGCGCTCGTCTTCGCCCGCACGCTCGACGCCCAGCCCTTCCACACGGCCATCGGAGCGGAGCGCGTGCTGCCGACGGCGGTGACGGTGATGCTCATCGGCATCCAGATCATGGTGTCGCACCGGCAGGCGCTCTCGCAGGTGATCGGATTCCTCGTGTTGGAGAACGGTATGGCGCTGGCCGCGCTCACCGCCGCATACGGCATGCCCCTCATCGTGGAGTTCGGGATCTTCCTGGACCTGCTGCTCGCCGTCTTCGTGGCGTTCGTCTACACGCAGCGCATGCACGTGATCTTCGGGTCGCTGGACACGGAGCGGCTCAGGAGTCTCCGCGGATGATCGCTACAGCCGTCCTCTGCCTGGTCGTGCTTCCCCTCGCGGCGGCAGCCGTCATCTGGGCGCTGCGTTTGCGGCGTGCGGCAGGTCTCGTTTCGATCGGCCTATCCGGGGTGATGCTGGTGGCGGCGCTGGCTGTCTTCATTCGCGTCCAGGAGCGCGGACCCCAGACCGCCTTTGGGGACTGGATCTACATCGACTCGCTCGGAGTCATCGTGCTCACGCTCATTACGGTCGTGGGCATGTGCGCCGCGCTGAATTCGCAGTCGTACATCGCGCACGACGTTGCCCGCGGTGAGCTGCGCGCCGAGGATGAAGCGCGCTACTACGCCCTCTTCCTCGCCTTCATGGCGACGATGGCGGCTGTCCCCGTAGTGAACAACCTGGGCGTGATGTGGGTGGCGATCGAAGCGACGACCGTTGTCTCGGTGTTGCTGGTGAGCATCTATCGAACCGGCCACTCGCTCGAGGCGGCATGGAAGTACCTGGTGTTGGGTTCCGTGGGCATCGCGCTCGCGCTGTTCGGGACGATGATGACGTACTACGCGGCTTCGGCGACGATCGGCGAATCGGCGGGCGCTCTCAACTGGACCGAACTCCGGGCGACATCGGTCCAACTCGACCCCGACGTCATGCGGCTCGCCTTCATCTTTGTGCTGGTCGGCTATGGCACGAAGGTAGGGCTTGCGCCCATGCACACCTGGCTGCCCGATGCGCATAGCCAGGCCCCATCTCCGGTCTCTGGATTGCTCTCCGGGGTGCTCCTCAACTGCGCTGTCTACGCGGTGCTGCGGTTCAGAGTGCTGACGATGGACGCAGTCGGAGGGTCTTACGCCGATCACCTGCTGATTGGCTTCGGGCTGTTTAGCGTCGCGCTCGCTGTGCCCTTTCTCGTCGTCCAGCATGACATCAAACGGATGCTTGCCTACCACAGCGTTGAGCACATGGGGATCATCGTCCTGGCGGTTGGTGTTGGCGGCCAAGTCGCGTTATACGCCGCCATGCTCCACCTCGTCGCGCACTCTCTCACCAAGTCCAGCCTCTTCTTCGCGGCAGGCTCCGTCGTGCAGGCGTTCAACAGCCGGTCAATGCACCGGATGCGCGGGCTGCTTCGCATTACACCGATTCCCGGTGCGGCTCTGGTCGTGGGCGCGCTAGCGCTCGCCGGCCTGCCGCCGTTTGCGATGTTCACGTCGGAGTACGGGCTCGTATCCGGTTCGTTCGCGAACGGGCGCGCCATCATCGGCGTCGCCGGCATTCTGCTGGTGACGCTCGCAGCCGCGAGCCTGCTGTACCACACGATCACGGCGGCCTTTCACGAGCCCCGGCCGAACGCGACACCCCACCGCACGTCGGTAACGGCGGCCGTGAGCGTGCTCATGCCGCTTGTCCTCCTGCTCTGGGTGAGCGTAGCCCCTCCGGCGAGGTTCAACCGAGCGCTCGACGAAGCCGTGGCCGTTCTCGAGGCGCGGCGATGATCGCCCAGACGAAGACGATCCTCGCCGAGTCTCCGGCCCCTATCGTTCCAGAGGGCACACCAGCGCCCAACGAGACGCTGGGGTTCTGCCGGCGCGAGGATCTTCCCATGATCGCAGCCTACGTCATATCAAGGGGTGCGAAGCTGGCCACCATGGTCGGCCTGGATCTCACGCCGCGCGCCGCGGCGTTCGCGGTCGAATATGCCTTCTCTCTCCCGGCGTATGACGAGTTCCTACGGCTCCGGGTCTCCGTGCCGGAGGAGGCCCGCGAGTACCCATCGGTAACGTCCGTCGTGCCGGCGGCGCAGTGGTACGAGCGCGAAGTGAAGGATCTGCTCGGTCTGACGCCGACGGACCATCCGGACCCACGGCGCCTCGTACTGCACGAACGCTACCCGCACGGCTATCATCCCCTGCGCAAGGATGTCTCCGCTACTGAGCCACCTCCACTCGATCAGCGGCGGTACGACTACTTCGAAGTGCACGGCGAAGGCGTGTACGAGTTGCCCGTCGGCCCGATCCATGCGGGCGTCATCGAGCCGGGGCACTTCCGCTTCTCAAACATCGGCGAACTGATCCTGCACCTCGATGCGAGACTGTTCTATACGCACCGCGGCGTCGAGAAGATCGTCGAGGGCAAGACGTTCGATGATGCGCTCTTCACGGTCGAACGCACGTGCGGCGCCTGCACCGTCTCGCACGCGGTTTCCTTCGCGATGGCAGCGGAGCGGCTCACTGGCACGACGATCCCGCCGCGGGCATCCGCCTTACGGACGCTGCTGCTCGAACTAGAGCGCCTGTACAACCACGTTGGCGACATCGGCAACCTCTGCGCCGGCGCCGGGTTCCACGCGGGCTCCTCGCAGGGGGCGATCCTGAAGGAGCGCCTGCAGCGGCTGAACGAGGAACTCACGGGCCATCGCTTTCTCATGGGCGCCGTCGGTGTCGGCGGCATGCGCTACGACCTGCTGCCCGCGTCGCTGGCGCGCGCGCTGAGCGACCTCGCCCCGATCGGCCGCGATGTTGAGTCGTACTTCGACATGATCCAGGGCGCGGACAGCTTCGTTCATCGCGTCGAAGGCCCAGGACACCTCGACGCCGATACGGTGCTGGCATTCGGTGGGGCGGGCGTCGCCGCCCGGGCCTCGGATGTCCCGACAGACTATCGCCACGACCACCCGTATCTCGACTACGCCGCGCTAGGGCCCCAGCCCGTGATCGAACAGGGCGGTGACGCATCGGCGCGGCTGAAGGTACGTGCGCGCGAAGCAATCGAGAGCTTCTCTCTCGTAACTCGCGTGCTCAACACGATGCCCGACGGGCCGGTGTCGGTGGTGCTCGCGCCGGCCGCGTCCGGCGCCTCGGCGCTCGGATACACGGAAAGCCCGCGCGGGGCGAACGTGCATTGGCTCATGGCCGATGGCCAGGATCGCGTGTACCGGTTGCGGATTCGATCGGCGTCGTATGCGAACTGGCCGCTTGTCACCCGCGCCGTCGTGGCGAACGTCGTCCCTGATTTCCCGCTGATCAACAAGAGCTTCGAGCTCTGCTATGCCTGCTGCGATCGCTGAGGTGACGTGAACCATGGGCCTGCTTGATGTGCTGCTACGACCGCTCCGCTCTCCTATCGTCACGCGGGCATATCCGCCGCAAGCGGACGTGCCCGACCGCGGCCATCGCGGCACGCCGGAGCTGGCGCCCGAGCGTTGCCGCGCGAGCGGAGACTGCGCCACTGTATGTCCCACGAGGGCAATCGTCGTCAGTGAACTGCGCGACGGCACAGCGCAGTGGCAGCTCGACTACGGGTTGTGCATCTTCTGCGGGCGTTGCGTCGAAGCATGTCCGGAGGACGCGATCGTGGCAACGGGTGAGTTCGAACTCGCGGGACGCGAGCGCGACGATGTGATCGCGATGCACGTCGTGAGGAGCACGGCCCGTGACTGAAGTGCAACAATTGAGGCGCGAGGTCGCGCAGAAGCTGGGGCGCTCCTTACATGTCCGGCATCTCGACAGCGGGTCGTGCAACGGGTGTGACTGGGAACTCAGCGCGCTCCTCAACCCCGTCTACGACATCCAGCGCCTGGGTATCGATTTTGTGGCCTCACCACGGCACGCTGACCTCCTGCTGGTGACCGGCGTGATGACGCGCAACCTCCAGGAGGCAGCGCTACTCACCTACCAGGCAATGCCGGAGCCACGCCTGGTCGTGGCCGTCGGCGCCTGCGCGGTCGGGGGCGGCGTCTTCGCGAACACATACGCTGCTTCGGGATCGGCCGAGCCGATCTTGCCAGTTGATGTGTTCATCCCTGGCTGTCCTCCGCGTCCGGAGGCGATTATCCATGGCCTCCTTGTAGCTGTCGAGCGAATGAAGCAGCGGCCCCTCCCGCTCTGCTGACGTCCGCCGTCTTGACGAACGTGGCTCGGACCGGTCGCGACTTGCTGGCTCGACCACGAGTCCATTCTGGAGAACGACTCTACCGTGATTAGGATAGGCATGAGGATGAGCAGCGACGCGAGCGCCTGATCGTGAGGCGCCAGAGAGCACGACCGCTTCGACCTTGACGGGAAGGGGTTGCCTGGACCGGCCACCGTGGCGTAGGATCGGGCTCCTCACCGAGAGCACCGGATGAGAACAGAGGGCCGACCACGGTTCGTGGGCGGCTTCGCTGTTGTCCCGGGCCGACGCGTCGGCGCCACCATGAGAACATGGTGCCCTACGGGCACTGTCCGGAGGGCGAGATGAACTGCGCAAGCATGAGCTGGTCGCCCGAGTTCAGGACGCCGTCCTTGTTGATGTCGTAGGAGGAGGCTCCCAGCCGAACCCAGTCTAGCAATCGTCGTCGAGGCGTTCGCGGGCGTATTAGAAACTGAGCTAGCTAGGCGCGAGCTTCCACCGACACACTAATTTGTACTTCTATCGCTGGTGCGAGCCCGCAGAAGCAGTACGGCGCAAAGCAGTTCAGCCTGAATCGGTAGTTCGTGACCAATTTCGGCTCCCACCTTCTGCACCATTTTGAATCTAGTCGTGCTCTGCGTGGCAAGAAATCTCTCCCAGCCACGCCGCGTGCAAGACCGTCTGCTAACGAAACCGCAACCGCTCATCAGCCTGATGCTGAACGTCTCCCGCGCCGCAGAACTTCGCTCGCGATAAGCAACAGCGCCAGCAGGACCACGACGCCGACAAGGCTCAGCGTCAGGACGGGAAGCCCACCACCGTCCCCATCGTCCCGCACCACCTGCTCGCCAAGCACGACGGCGGTCGCGGCGGGAATGGCATCTGTCGCTTCGCACCCGTTCACCTTTTCATCGCGAACGCGAATGTCGCTGGACTCCTCGGCGGCTCGCCCATCGGTCTGATTGAGATGCACGGTCGCGGTGTAGCGGCCTGTTCCCGGATCCGCAGGGGCGTCGATACGCAGAAAGGTCGCATCTTGCGGCAGGATCGTGGCGGGGTCGATGGGCTTGCGGAACACCTCGGATCCACCCTGTCGCTGCAGGATGAACTCTCCGGAGGGCCTCGACAGGATGTTGCCGTTATTCGCGACGGGTACCTGGAAGTAGTTGCTCCCCGTCTCCTGGTTCAGGCAGATGCCGCCGAGCGCCAGCTCCTCCCGTGCTTCTCCCGCGATTCGCACCACGACGGCCACGCCAACGCGCTCCGTCACGGAGGTCTGCACACCTCCCGACTGACCTTGCTTCGGCGGTGCTTCCACAACGAGGCCAGCGACGTGATCGCCGGGCGCGGCACCGGCCGGGACGACCACCGTGAACGGGATCGTCTGGCTTCCGCCCGGGGCGAGCGCGACCTCGGCGAGTGAGGGACGTACCCACGCGCGCACGCCCGTCCGGTCTTCGTCCCGGCCGGCGAAGGCGGTCCCGCCGCCGATCGCCGTGATCGCATCGGCGGAATACAGCTTGAGTGTGACGGCCTCGCCGCCAGTGGAGATGACGAGCGCTTCGTCATCGATCGATTCCCCGGCCTTCGCGCTGTACGTGAAGTACGCATCCTCCTGCCCGGCGTCTCGATCCGGCTGGATGCTGAATTGGATGCCGCCCTGCGCCTCCGCGACGTCCGCGTGGCTGGCGACGCCCAGCAGCAGGATAACGACGATCATGGCGCTTATGCCCGCTGTGCGAAGGTGGTTCACGGCGTCCTCCTCAGGGCCCGCTATTGATGCTTGTCGTGAGCGACGCCGTGTACTCACCGGCATAAGCGCTGGCCGGCAACATCAGCTCGAAATCCATGATGAAATCGTACGTACCCATGCCCGTGCCCGGTGACGCAGCGATGAGCTTCAAGGGAGAGGCTGAAAGCGGCTGGTACGACGTGGCGAGGGAGACCGGGAGCGAATTGCCCGACACAGTCGTGATGCCCGATTGCTGCACCTGCACTTTGAGGTTGGCCGCCGGGATCGTGGCCAGGGCGGCGACGATGTCCGTCGATTGGACGGTCACGTGCCAGCCGTCGCCGGAACCGCGCCCGTCGCTCGCGCGCCAGGGCGCCGAAGCCACCATCAGCAGCTGATCGCTGCCGTTGATGTTGACACTGCCAAACGACACGGGTTGCGCGGAGAGCGAGAGGTTCGCGCCACCGGCGATTGTCAGGACCGTTGAGCTCACACTGCCCCAGTTCCCCACGGCGTCGCGGCCTCTGACGTAGACCTGATGATCGCCCGTTGCCAGCCCGGCTGTGGAGAGGAGAACCGTAACACCCTCCGTTGGCGAGTTGAACGCTCCGTCTGTGGCGGTCATCGAGGCCCCTGCACCCGGTGCGCCCGCGGTATCGAGAAAGTACTCGGCGGCCGCGACATTGGATCCGCCCTGCGTCAGATCACTGACGTCGGCCGAGAGCGTGACGGAGGCCGCCCCACCTGTGGGGTTCGGCAAAGCGGCGACGTTGGACGTGAGCGGCCCGGACGTGTCTGTCGGCGCCGCGGCGACGACGATCTTTCCGACCATCTTTCCGTCCAGGATGCTCTCGTCGATACGGTCGGGGCGTGCGTCGCTCGGGCCGGCGTGTCTATCGCAGTAGTACGTGAAGGTGCCAGCCGTCGCGAACGTCCGCTCAAACGACTGGCCCGCTCCGGTCAGCAGCGGCGAGCTCCAGCTCCCGTCGTAGGCCGTGACGTCGTGCTGATCGTTGAACCAGGTCCATCGCACGGTATCACCCGCCTGGAACGTAATGGACGCCGCGTTGAACTGACGTTCCGGCGCGGTGCCGCCGTTCTGCTGGCCGACCTGGACGATCACGGTCGCCGCACGCACCGTTGAGCAGGACAACACCAGGAAAGCAACCGCGCCGAGCATCAGGCCCAGCGCCCCACGCACGGTGCCACGAGGCCGCTTAGTCGAGTGCCACACTTGCCCTGGTCCCACGCGCCTCATGGTAGACGCTCCACCGTATGCGGCGCAGGCAAGGCCGCAAAACGAGACTCGTTCGCGATCCTTGCCCGCTTCGGTCTTCGTCGCGTCCGGGGTAGGAGGAGCCGGACGCAACGATACCTTCTCATGACGCTCGCTACGACCTGCGCTGTATGCGGCGCAGGCAGGCCGCGAACGAGTCTGTGCCCGCGATCCTTGCCTGCGTGCCGCTTATTCCGGTTGTTGTTTCGCCCGGGGTATGGGGGTCGGGCGCAACGATGCTCGTTCATTACGGACCGCTGTTAATGCTGACCGTGACGTTCGCGGTGTACGAACCCGCCGCTGTGCTCGCCGGAACAGTGAGCTGGAAGTCCGGCGTGTAGTCGTACGTACCCATACCGCCGCCGCCCGTGGCCTGGAGCAGCTTGAGGGGCGTGCCGCTCAACGACTGGAAGCTGGCCACCATCGAGTTCGGGGCGGTGTTGCCCGAAATCGTGACGATGTCAGCCTGGTCCTGCTTGCACTTGAAGTTGGCGACCGGGATGGTCCCGGCGCCGGTGAAGTTCGTGGACGCGATCGTCACGTTCCACCCGTCGCCTGTGCCTCGAGCGTCGATGGCTCGCCAGGGGGATGGCCTGACTTCGACTACCTGGTCCAAGGCATTGAGTGTAACAGCGGGAAAGGCGACAGGATACGCGTTCATCGAAAGTGTGCCAACGACGAGGGTGATGGTTGCCTGCACGGTAGAACCACCGCCGGCCGTGACCGTTACAACCACGAATCCCGCGGCGCCCCAGTTGCTTAGCACGTCCCGGCCGCGAACGTAGAGGGTGTGGTCGCCGGGGGGCTGGCCGCTGATGTCGACGCTGGCTGTGACGCCCTCAGTCACGGAGTTGAACGACCCGTCGGCTGCTGACATGGGAGTGCCCGTGCCTGCCGGGCCAAGCGTGTCTATGAAGTACTCGGCCGCCACGACATTGGAGTTCCCTGCTCCAACGTCGCTGATTGTCGCAGTGAGCGTCACCATGCCACCGCCCGCGCTGGCCGCGGCCACGCTGCTCGTGGTGGGCCCGGTCGTGTCTGGAGGCGCTGCGGGTGTGTAGTGAACCTGCGCCGGGATCCAGTCAAGCCGGAAGCGGGCGGACGTGTTGTTGGCGACATCTATCACGCGGAGCCGGAAGTTCGCGTTTGATAGGTCCGAAGATGACCACGTGCGGCCCCAGGTGTCTGCCGTCCCGCCCACCGTGTAGTTGGCGAAGGAGCTTGTGAGGTTGGTGGTCTGTTTCGCGGTGGTCCATGTTGCGCCGGCATCCCAGGAGAGCTGCACGCATATGAATCCGGTCGCCGAGTCAAGCCTTGCGTCCACCAATACCTCGATGCCATTGATGGCAGCGCCGGCCGGGACCGTGAACCCGTAGTTGTAGAAGACATGCCGGTCTTTGCCGGTATCGGTGCAGGAGAGGTTGCCGTTGGTACCGCTGTCTCTGTCTTCCGCTTCGCCATTCGCGTCAGTGAAGGCCTGGGTGGGATTCGTTTCGTACCCGTTACCATCACCGCCCGTCGCGGCGGCCTGAGCTGAGGGGTTGCGGAAGCCGGTTGAATCAGCGACGGCAGCGCGGAGTCCGACTGTGGAAAGCAGGCACAGAATGAAAGCCCCGACCGCGAAGCGCACCACCAGGCGGCCTCGGTCGCCGGTGGTACCCCAGTGAATTGAGTCTGTCATTACTCCGTTTCCGCTCTCCACATTTCTCGCCGTGGGTGTGCCCCCGGGATACCGAGTACCCCGGGGCGCGGACTGACTTTGACTCACTATGGGCCGCTGTTAATGCTGACCGTGACGTTCGCGGTGTACGAACCCGCCGCCGTGCTCGCCGGAACAGTGAGCTGGAAGTCGGGCGTGTAGTCGTACGTACCCATGCCAGCGCCACCCGTGGCCTGGAGCAACTTGAGCGGTGTGCCACTCAGCGACTGGAAGCTGGTCACCATCGAGTTCGGGGCGGTGTTGCCCGACACCGTGACGACGTCAGCCTGGTCCTGCTTGCACTTGAAGTTGGCGACCGGGATGGTCCCGGCGCCGGTGAAGTTCGTGGATGCAATTGTGACATTCCAGCCGTCGCCGGTGCCACGAGCGTCCTTCGCCTGCCACCCCGCCGCGGCCGCGAGCACGGTCTGGTCCGCGCCGCTCAGGGCGACGGCCGGGAAGGCGATGTTCTCGGCGGTATTCGTCAGTGCGCCACCCTGCACGTCGATCGTCGCCTGGACGGCGCCCGCCGGTGGAGCGGTCACATCAAGGCCACCAGCCAGCGCTACAAACGCGCCGACGTTTCCGGCCAGGTCTGTGCCTCGCACCTCGATCACGTGATTGCCGAGACTCAGCGCGCCCACGGGAACGTTCGCGCTGACGTTCTCGGTCGAGCCGTTGAACGTGCCGTCCACCGCGGACATGGCGACAGGGCTTCCGCCGTCAACGCGGTACTGCGCAGAAGCGATCGTGCCGAGCGGGGTGCCGGTGTCCGTGATAGTTGCCGTGAGGGCAACGCTCGATGCGCCGTCGGTTGGGTTCGGCGAGGCGGCGACCGCACCGGCAACCGGAGCGGTCGTGTCCGGCGCGGGAGCGTTGACCGTGATTTTACCGACCATCTGGCCGGAAGCGATGTTGGCATCGATGACGCCGGGGGCCGCATCGTCTCGGTTCGCGTGGAGCGAGCAGTAGTAGGTGTACGTCCCGGCTGTGCTGAACACGCGGCTGAAGGTCGAGTTCGCCGTGCCGCTGCGCAGCGTTGGCGACTGCCAGTCAGGGGTGCCCGGCGCGGTCTCCGCGTAGGCCGTGACGTCGTGCGAGCGGTTGTCCAACGCACTGTTCCACTGCATCGTATCGCCCGCCGTGATGGTGACCGCGGCGGCGTTGAACTGGTTGACGCCTGTTGCGCCACCCCCGTTGGTCTGGCCCACGGTCACGGTGGTCGTGGCCGCGCTTGCGGAGTTGCCTCCGCCATTTGCAATGACGGTGGCAACAAGCGCCAGCGCGACGAGCGGCACCATGACCTTGAGCAAACGCTGGACACTTCCAAGGGTTCCCATGACTCGTCTTCCTCCCTACCTAATCAGGTATTCCCGATTCGCGACCCGCTGGTTGGTGCCCCTCTTGAGGACTTCCCGCGGATCTACGTGTTCAACCTGATCCTAAGAAGACGGGTCGCGCCCGACTGCGATCGATGGTCGGCGTTTGCGTTGACCTAGGTCTCCGGATGAAGGGGAAGAACGGCGTCAGGCGGAGGGCCGTTTGGCGCCCCCGCTCGGGTTTCGCCTGTATCTTCCGGCACATCCCGGAAGCGCGTCGAGAGGGGAGAGGTCAGTGGGGACGAATGTCGCGCGCCTTGAGGGCGGCCTCGACCCGATTGCGAACCTGCAGCTTCTGCAGGATGTTGGTCATGTAGTGCTTGACGGTCTTCTCTGTCAAGAACAGGACCGAACCGATCTCCTTGTTCGTCTTTCCGTCGGCAACCAGTTCGAGGATGGCATGCTCGCGCTCCGTGAGTTGGTGCTGATGGTCTGCTGCGGCGTGCTCCTGGTGCGCGAGCTCGGTGAGCAGCTGGGCGGCCATCGCGGGTGTGACGTAGGTCTCTCCAGCGTGGATGGAAAGGACGATGCGTGCGAGCTCGTCGCCGGCGACGCCCTTCAGCACATACCCGCGCGCGCCGTTGGTAATGGCCGCCATGAGGGAATCGTTGTCCTCGAGCATCGTCAGCATGATCACCTTGCAGTACGGCAGCTCGGCCTGGAGATCCTTGACGACGTCGACGCCTGGCCGGTCCGGCAGGTTGATGTCGAGAAGCACAATGTCGGGCAGAAACGCCCGGGCGCGGTCCAGCGC
>Ga0326597_10005336_pt1 | contig 17884 bp, 16 predicted proteins | sample RVTome_12_FD_203789 | JGI IMG/M metagenome (GOLD analysis project Ga0326597, IMG submission 203789) | Soil microbial communities from uranium-contaminated site in the Upper Colorado River Basin, Wyoming, United States - RVT100D185 | ecosystem: Environmental > Terrestrial > Soil > Contaminated >... | reverse complement strand
TCGTTCAAACATGGTTAGGCTCAAGATCTGTAATATTTCATACAAGCTGGCCGGTATGTTGAGTCGTTTTTTGACGATGGCGACGAGCACGTAGACCGAGACAGCGATCCAGATTTGAGTCTTGACGGCATTCTCGGAAGTACCGAAGAAGACTTTGATACGCAGATGTTGCTTGATCCATTTGAAAAACAACTCGACTTGCCAACGGCAACGATACAGATCGGCGATGGTCAATGCCGGCAAAGCGAAATTGTTGGTAAGAAACACCAGGTTCTTGCCGGTTGTCGGGTCTTTGAATCGCACACGACGCAGGGGCGTGTCGAAGTCCTGCTTGGAGTAAAAGCCCGTGAGCACGATGGTCTGATCGCAGATCAATCCAGTACTGCGATCGATCGGATGGGAATAGCGGCGCTGAGCTTTGAGGTTGGACTTGGCACGGGTGACAAAGAAGCTTTTCGCCTCGTGCAGTTGAAAAAGCCGATCGAAGTCGATGTAGCCGCGGTCCATGACGTAGAAAGCGCCGGGCTCGGGCAGCAACAGATCGAGAACGTTGACATCGTGCAGTTTGCCATCGCTGATGTGGAGAAACGAGGGGATGTTGCCCCGCAAATCCAACAGCGTGTGCAGCTTGATGGCTGCCTTGGTCGAGCGAAACGGCGCCCAAGGAAATACCGACAGACACAAGTCGACGGTGCTGGCATCCAGAGCGTAAACCGTGTTCTTGAGATCGACCCCAAAGGGTTCCGCGGCATAGAGGCGACGAGCGACGGCGATAAGCGACTGGGCGAAATCGGCGTAGATGCGCCAGTCCCGACTCTCGTTGGCATCGGCCAGAGTGCTGCGCGAAACCCAGCTCTTGATCCCCATGTGGTAGAGCTTGCTTTGTTGGGCACGCAGGCACGCCTCGATGTCGCGCAAGCTCTCGCGATAGGTGAGTTGCGCGAACGCCATGCAAAGATACTGATCGAGACAAGAGAAAGTTTTGACTTTGTGAGTTCCGTCGTAACGTGCCACGCACCGCCGAAACGTGGTCAACGGCAGATATTTTGTGACTTGGGCGAACACCAGCTGGCCTGTGTTCATTCAAACCTCCTGCGAGAGAGTTCCTCGCAGGATCGCAAAAGGAGGGGCCGAAATTCAAATCGAGACCAAGAAAAATCATGAGTTATTTATTTCAAATCAGCCAATTACAGATTTCAGACTACCAAACGTCCGGACACTAGTGTCCCGAGCTCTTTATCCCATTCACAGGTAGCCTTGCCGAGCGATCTGGCGGTTCAATGAGCGGCATGGATCGGGGCCGGCCAGCCAATGCGCCAAGGAATGAGCGTGCAGGACGGACAGCAGGCGCAGCGTTGCGTCAGCGCGATTTCGCCATTTATTGGAGCGGTTCCGTCTTATCACTGGTGGGGACCCAGTTCACCACGGTGGCGATGGCTTGGCAGATCTACGACCTGACCAACTCACCGCTTGAACTCGGCCTGCTGGGCTTGGCCCGCGGCGCTCCGATGCTAGTATTGCTCCTCTTTGGCGGAGTCTTAGCCGACGCGGTGAACCGGCGTCATCTTATGATGGTGACGCAGATTGCCCAAATGTGTGTCTCGGTCAGCCTCGCCGTAATCACTCTTGCGGGGTGGATCTCGCCACCGATCCTGTATGCCGCCAGCCTATTTATCGCGCTATTCAGCTCGCTGGAGCAGCCAGCGCGGACAGCAATCGTCCCGAACCTTGTCCCGCGCAGAGATTTGACCGGCGCGCTTGCCCTGAGCGGCATGCAGCGCCACTTAGCGGCTATTGTTGGCCCTTCTCTGGCAGGACTCCTGCTCGCTCAGAGCGGACCCACGGCCTGCTACGCGGTCGACGCCGTGTCATGGCTCGTGATGCTTGCTGCGCTTGTTATCATGCGGCCCATCGCCCAAGTCGCGCGCGGGCGCGGCGCTGTCTCCTTGCAGGCCGTGCGCGAGGGGCTGCAATTTGTCTGGGCGCATCCGGTTCTATTGTCACTGATGGCGCTAGATTTCAGCCAGAACTTCTTCGGAAGCGGTCGAGCTCTGCTACCGATCTATGCACGCGACATTCTCGGCGTTGGACCTCAGGGACTTGGGCTGCTGTACTCGGCGAACTCAGCAGGAGCCCTCGTTATGGGAACAGTGATGAGCGTCCGGACCCAGGTGCGGCGAGCCGGAGCGTGGGTTCTCATGAGCGTGGCGATGTATGGGGCCTTCATGACTTTCTTCGGCGTCTCAAAGTTCTTCTGGTTGTCGTTCCTAATGCTCGCGGCCGCTGGGGCGGCCAACACAGTCAGCTTTGTTCTACGCAACACCATCAATCAACTGTTAACGCCCGACGAAATTCGTGGCCGGGTCACCAGCGTGAACAGCATGTTTACGAACACGGGCCCACATCTCGGACAGTTCGGAGCAGGCGCCCTGGCCTCGGCGATCGGCGCTGTTGGCGCGACGGCCGTGGGAGGATTGCTCGCCACGTTGGTCGCCGGCGGGCTTGCGGCCGTTGCATCCGTCCGCAGATTCGAGCTCCGCGAGAGTCCGGCAGTAGGAACGCAGCCATAGTGGTGTCTGGCATAAAAATCTCATCAATCATGAAATCCGGTCTTTTATCGTCGACGACGCGCGACGAGGGAGGTTTGTCGTTCGGCCACCTTCCTGCGATGCGGACCATGGCTCGCCAACTTGTCAAACGGGGCGGAAGGTAGCAAAGTAGCCAAAATAGAAGCGAGGTGACGGTCGGCAAAAATTTTGGAGTCAGACTGAGCCCATCTGTTTGCATTGCCCAGAGCAGGAAGATCGCTACGGGCAGGAAACTCGGGCCCTCCGGCCTACCGCGAAGCGGTTTATTTTAGGACGCATCAGTTTCAACCGTCAATTTGACTCTCCTCTGCCGACTGAGATATAGCGCGGGCAATGGCCCGAACCATCGACATGGCTTGGTGGCTTGTTGTGAAGCCGAAAAGCGGTCCGGAATAAAAATCGCCTACCGCACCATAGGGTTCGTCGTCGGCGACCCGGCCGGACACGGCTACTTTGGCCGCGCGGCGGCGGACTACACGGTCGATTTCTTTCGCATCGGGTGAAGCAGCAATCAAGCCTGAGAAAGGAGGTATAGGGTGGACATTATTAAGGTACGCGGTGATCGCACCCTTGGGTCGCTCATCGACACCGAGCGGGGCACGGTGAGCCGAGAGCTGTATATCAACGAGGACATTTTTAAGCAGGAGCAGGAGCAGATCTACGGGCGCTGCTGGCTCTTCTTGGGACACGAAAGCCAGCTGCCGAATCCGGGTGACTTCGTGGTGACACGCATGGGTACCGAAGAGGTCCTCATGATACGTGACCGTAAAGACAAACAGATTCGAGCTTTCCTCAACTCGTGTGCTCATAGGGGCATGAAGGTCTGCCGATATGACCAGGGCAATGCTTTGGTCTTCACCTGCCCCTTCCACGCCTGGACCTACGATACCGCCGGCCGCTTGGTAGGAGCAGCCTACCAGGACGATCCCCGCGCCTATGCGGGGGAGCTCGACAAGCAGCGGTGGGGGCTGGCTGAGGTGGCCCAGTTCAAGAACTACTACGGGTCACTGTGGGCAACCTGGGACCCCAAGGCGCCTTCCTTTGAGGATTACGTGGGGCCCTTCGCCGAGGGTATTCGGTACGACTGTGAAGCCAGTGACGGCGAGGAGGCTGGCATCGAGGTGTTCACGCCCTTCCAAAAGTGGCGCCTTCCCACGAACTGGAAGATTCCTGCCTTCTCCTCGTCAACCGACCTGACGCACGCGGCGATGACGCACCGCTCCGTAAATGCCGCTGCCATCGGCCCCGATCGGGGGATGAGGTCAGCGGGTAGCCGCCACAAGACGAAAGGCGCGATCCCCGCTGACCGATACGCCGTAGGGGACCATAACCTAGGCCACGGGGGCAACTGGAACGCCTACAAGGAGCCCGGCATGGCCCCCTACATGGATACATGGTTCGAGCCCGGTGTCGATGATTACTTTCGCCAGGCGCACGAGCGCAAGGCGCAGAAGTACGCGGGCCGAATCATGCCCCCTCACGGCCATGAGGGAGGGCATTTCTGTATTTTTCCTAACTTCATCATGGACAGCTGGCGCTGGCGCTGGTGGCATCCCCATTCCGTGGGGATCGTCGAGAGATGGAGCCTGTTCGGCGTGGACAAGAAAGCCCCGAAACATGTGAAGGATGCCGTGCGCCACTACGTGATGCGGTACAACGGCCCGACCGGCGCCACCGAGTCGGACGACATGGAGAACTGGAACTACGTCTATGCTGCCAGCCTCGGCGCAGAGGCCCGCAAGCGCAACTACTACTTCGCCAACGGCCTGGGTCGCGGGGTCGAAAGTCACCAGCATCCCGGACTCGTGTTCAACGGCTCCCACACCGAGGAGGCGCACCGCGCCCGCTTCAGCCGGTGGCTCGCGTTTATGGAAGGCGGCAGTTGGGACGATCTCTACCCAGCCAACAAGCAGAAGAGGCACCGAATCTGGTAAGGAGGTGTCGCCGTGGCTGCGTCGAAGGAATATGACCTTTCTGGACCAAACGGGGCCGTGGTGTTCCGCGACTTGCCCGAAGGGCTGAAAGTAAGGCTGACCAATGGCGCCCTCGGAGAGATCACTGGAAACCCGCATGACGGCGCATACCTGTTGGTCCGTATCTTGGAAAACGCGGCAGAACCAGCCAAAGTGGGTAACGATGAGCTCGTCTTCTTCAGTGATGTGACAGAGGTCGAGTGAAGCGGTGGCGCTATTTATTAACCGATGAGCAGCTATGAACGGGCGATGCTAGTCTTTACAGGTTACCCACTGGCGCGGATAGGCGTTCAGCGATTCACAGCCGTGCTTCTTGACCACCAGTGTTTCGCCGAATTGTAAACCCATCTTCTCGTCTTCGGTTATTAAATTGGGCTGGATCACGATCACCATGTTTTCGCGAAAGGTCAGCTCCTTCGACTCGTGGCGCTTGCGCGTCTTGGTCTGGAAGATCGGCGGATACTGGTTGACGCCGTGGACCAGATCGTCGTAGGTGCTGTAGCCGCGCCGGTGGACGATCTCGGCGGCTTCTTCGGCTTCCGTGGTGGTCGCGCCCGCTTTGATAACTTTAGTCAAGACCTCGAACACTTCCAGCGCCGCATCATGCATCTTTTGCCACTCGGGCGTCGGTCCTTCACCGATGGAAAAGGTCCGGTGAATCTGGCCGCTGTAGCCTGAGTAGGCGCCGCTGATCTCGGTGATCAGCGCGTCGCCTTTTTGCAGTTTTCGGTTGGAGTGAAACTGCGACGGCACGGGAAAGTCCGGCGCTCGCATTGGCATGCTGCTCATGAAATGAATCCCGGCGTAGCCGCCGGCTTTCAAATAGACCGGCTCGATGATCGCTGGAATCTCGTCCTCTCGCATGCCTTCTTTGAGACCCGCCGCGAGCGCATCAATCGATTGATCGGTAAGTTTAGAAGCGATTCGGATACGCTCGATCTCGGCAGCGCTTCTGATGGTGCGCATCAGACGCAGCTTGCTGCCGAGATCGACGAAAGTGGCGTTAGGATACTTTTCACGCAGTTGGTTGTAGAGCTGATAAGAAATCGCACCGACCAGCCCGATCTTCTTAGCTTCCAGGCCGCGCTCTTGAATCAGCTCGACGACGCTGTTGGTGGTGTTGGCGCCGGCCCAGCGAACGTCCTTAATCCAGGACATCACGCGCGCCATCGGGTAGTGATTGAACAGCTGCATTAGAATCACCGGCTGCTTGCCCGTCTGCATCAACAGGAAAGCTTCCCGGCTGCTTGGCCAATCGCTCAGCCAATAAACGTCGGAGGCATAACGGCCGCTGCCGTAAATCAGCGCCGCGTCGAGACCAGCTTGCTCCATCAGAGCGTAAAAGGCTTGGTGGCGCCGGCTGAGTTCGTCGTCGGAAAAAGTTGGATAGTCGGATCGTTGACGCATGGTCTGCTCCTATTCAATATTCTCGGTTGGCACCGTGACGCGAACACGTGGCTTTCCTCTAGCATCGAAGGAGTTGGTGAAGCAAGCTGGAAACGCGTGATCGCCTTGGGGAGGGCAGCTGGACAATTGCTTCGTTGCGTGCGAACTTCACCGACAATTCTATTTCTACGTCTGAGGGGGGTCGCGGTGAAAAAATTTAGCTTAATAGCACTGATGTTGTCGGTCATTTTATTGGCGTCTCCGGGATGGGCGGCGCAGAGCACAGGTGAGTTTCAGCCCAAGGTGGGTCAAGAAGGGAAGGATGTCATCTGGGTGCCGACGCCCCAGGCGCTGGTGGAAAAAATGCTCGACATGGGCAAGGTCACCGCGCGAGATTACGTTATCGATCTCGGCTCCGGCGATGGCCGAACGGTGGTCGCGGCGGCCAAGCGCGGCGCCAAAGCGCTCGGCATCGAATACAATCCGGACATGGTCGAACTGTCGAAGCGGAACGCCGCGAAAGCAGGCTTGAGCGACAAAGCGAGCTTCGTGAAGGCGGACTTGTTTGCGAGCGACTTCTCCCAGGCAACCGTCATTACGATGTTCTTGCTGCCCGAAATTAATCTCGAGCTTCGCCCCAAGATTCTAAAATTAAAACCAGGTACTCGCATCGTTTCCAATTCTTTCGACATGGGCGACTGGTCCGCCGATGAGACCGTCAGCGTCAAGGGTGATTGTGTGTCCTATTGTACCGCCTACCTGTGGATCGTGCCGGCCAGGGTCGAAGGAAACTGGCGCATCGATGACGGTGAGCTGACCCTAAAGCAAACTTATCAAATGTTGTCCGGTTCCGTGCGGCGGAGCGCTGGCAATACCCCCATCGCCGACGCTAAGCTCCTGGGTGATCAGATCAGTTTCACCATCGGCACTGTGCGGTATACCAGCCGGGTGGTTGGCGGCGATATGGAAGGAACGCGCAGCAGCGGCGGCCGATGGAAAGCATCGCCGTTGCACTAAAGAGTCGGCGCATGGCCTGGGATCTAAAGCCCAGTGACGACCACCATCCCATGGCATCGGGACCCTTGAGATTCAGCTAATTCGGTTCGGCACCAGCTTCGAATCCTGGTAGTTTTGCCCGCGCAGTGGCTTAATTTCATGTTGAAACCTCGATTCTTTGTCCTGCCGTTGCTGGTCTCGGTGGTGCTCAGTGGCGCTGCTGGATCTGCCCCGGGGCAAACCGAATATGTGCCGAAATCAGGCCAGCCCGGTAAAGATGTGGTCTGGGTGGGCAACCCGGAACCGATGGTGCAAAAAATGCTCGACATGGCTGGGGTGGTGCCGAGTGATTATGTCTTCGACCTCGGTTCGGGCGATGGCCGCAATGTGATCGCCGCCGCCAAGCGCGGCGCCCGCGCTCACGGCATCGAATACGATCCCGACTTGGTGCAGTACTCCAAGCAACTCGCGGCAAAGGAGGGTGTCGGCGCGCGGGCGACGTTTGAGCGCGGCGATGTGTTCGTCGCGGATTTTAGTAAAGCGACCGTGGTGATATTGTTTTTGACCCCGGAGATGAATATTCGCTTGCGGCCAAAACTTTTGAGTCTCAAAGCCGGCACCCGGGTGGTAGCGAATACCTTCGCCATCGGTGACTGGAATCCGGACCAAATCGCCAATCTGGGGTCGGGCTGCGAAAAGTTTTGCACCGCGCGCTTATGGGTCGTGCCGGCAAAAATCGCGGGAAGGTGGACGATGGCCCAAGGCCAATTAACTCTCAAGCAGGTCTATCAGTCATTTTCCGGTTCCCTGAAGAATGGCAAGGTCACGGTGCCGGTTTCCGGGCGAGTTCGTGGCGCTGGAGTCAACTTCCGCGCCGGCAAGACCGAGTTTGCCGGCCGGGTCGACGGCAACGTTATCGAAGGTTATGCCAGGACAGCAGGTGTCGATAGCAAGTTTCGCGCGACGTTTGTCGGCAAGTAATTAGCTAATCTTCAACAAACGCTTTGCATTGCCTTCCAACAGCAGAAGCTGATCGGCTTCGGGGATGTCGAGCTGTTCGACCTTTTTTGCCGCGTCCCAGTCACCGAGATCGTAGGGATAATCCGTGCCGACCATGATGTGGTCGATGCCGCCCAGGCCGATCAAATATTTGATCGTGTCGAGACGGTAAATCATGTTGTCGTAGTAGATATTTTTAAGATAGGAACTGGGCGCCATTTTCGCCTTTGCCGCTCGCGCTCCGGCGCGCACGGCCCAGCCTTGGTCGAAGCGGCCGAGATGGTACGGAAAGAAGCCGCCGCCATGGAGTATGCATAATTTTAGGTTGGGAAAGCGATCGAACACGCCGCTGTAAGTCATGAACCCAAAGCAGAGCGCGCTATCGGCGGGGTTGCCGCAGATGAGTTTCAAACCGTAGGGGTTCATCTTATCGGCGCCGGCGACATCCTCGGGATGCATGACGACCAGGACGTCGAGCTCCTGTGCCTTGGCCCAGAACGGATCGAAATCCGGCGTGCCGTAATAGGCACCGTTGACGTTAGTGCCGATATAGCCGCCGCGGAAATTTAGGTCGCGCACGGCGCGCTCCAAAACTTTGGCGGCACGCGCCGGATCTTGCAGCGGCACCGATGCCATGCCGACGAAGCGGTCGGGATATTTTTTTACCAGCGACGCGATGCCGTCGTTGTAAACGTTACACCAGTTCTCGCCCTGCTCGGCGGTGAGACGATAACCAAGGGTGGCTGTGTGCGCCTCCAAGGCCGCCATGGCGAGCTTGGAGTCCGCCATCATATTGAGCCGTTTGTCGATGGCCGGCAGCTCGGGATGGAGCTGAAATGGCGGGCCGCCGGCAAAGGATAACGATTGGTGGCCGTCTTTCTCGATTAACTCAACGCCAAGGTGCTTGCCGTTTGTCTTGGCCTCTTTGAGCAGGCCTTCAGGGACGTAGTGATGATGGATATCGATGGCACAGGTCGTCTTTGTCATATTTTCCCTTGATTTTAGACTAATGCGATTTGGGCCGACAGCTCTGAGCCCTCACCCAAGCCTTTCCTGTTCGGCAGGGCTTGGGATGACAGCGAAGCTGTGGCAGCCGATGCGCCCCCTGATCGCTAGTTAATGCAAAGCTGTTGGCGGCGCACTTTGCCGGGGAAGGCGTCGAGACACTGGCCGCCTTCGACGACGGTGGCGCCGTTGACGACGACCGCCTTCATGCCGGGCGGATGACGCATCACTTCGGCGGCGTCGACCATGTCCGGCAGCTTAGCGCTCACCAGATCGTCGATCTTGTCGGCATCGAATACCGTGATATCGGCCGGCAGCCCTTCTTTAACCGTGCCGCGGTTTAACCGTAGCTTCTTCGCAGGATAGCCGGTCAGTTTATGCACCGCCTGTTCGAGGCTGAATAGGTTCTTGTCGCGGCGCCAGTAGCCAAGGATTTTGGTCGGCGCGCCATGCCAGAAAAAGCGGTCCAGATGAGCGCCCACGTCGGTGCCGATTAGGCTGGTGTCGGATTTAATCATTTCCGCCAGCAGTTCCGGATGGGCATTGGCGAGGCCGTGATAGCAAATCGCCGAATTGAGGTTGTCTTCGAGCCAGGTGTCGAAGAAGGCATCCACCGGCGCTTTTTCGGTAAGCCGCGAAATTTCTTCGACGTTCTTCATCTCGAGCTTTTTGAGTTCGGGTTTTTCCAGGTGCTCGAAGACCACCCGGTCCCAACCATGCCATTCGGCAAATTCGAGCTTGCCTTGGCAAGCGACGCGTTCCTGCTCGATTTTTCGGCGCGTTTCTTTGTCGCGCAGCTTGGCTTTGAGGTCGGTGGAGTTTTTGATCGCTTCCCAGGTCGGCAGGCCGTTGAACAGGAAGCAATCGTCCAAATTGAAGCGCCGAATATGCTGATATGGAATCACCACGCCGCAGATGTCTTGGCCGCGTTTTTGTGCCTCTTCCATGAACTTAATCGACTGCATGCCTGCCGCCTTGGCGCCGGGCCGGACACGGAATTCATTGCCGATCTGTAGCGTTTTGATCTTGGTGAGCATTTCCGGCACGCCCGACTCCGGCTGCAGGATCATTTGGAAGCCGTTGAATTGGAAGCAGCCGTTGTATTCAGCGGCGACGTTGGCGAGCTCGATGATTTCCTCATGTTCGGCAAAGGTACTGGGCGTGCCGGCATGAATCGCCGGACCGCCGCGCGGGCTGGTCGAGAAACCGATGGCACCAAGCTCCATGCCCTCGCGCACCATCGCTTTCATCGCCTGCAACTCTTCCGGGTTGGCGGCGCGCTGGTAGGCGGCTTCACCCATGACCGTTAGGCGCACCGGAGAATGAGGCATGAGCGGCAGACAGTTAATGGCGATTTTGCCTTCCAAATAATTTAAGTACTCGCCAAAGGTGTTCCAGCGCCAATCTTTGTCGTCGACATACTTATCGAGCACGCGGCGCAGATAGGCGACCAAGACTTTGCGCGGTTCGGGTTTGGGTGGGACCGGCGCGCAGGATGCGCCGCAATCACCGATGACGATGCTGGTCACACCGTAGTTCACCACCGGATTACCGTTCGGGTACTGCACCACGAACGCATCCATGTGGGTGTGCGAGTCGATGAAGCCCGGCGCCACCACATGGCCCTTGGCGTCAATTTCTTTTTTACCGTCACCGACGTTTTTGCCGATAGCAACGATCTGCTCGCCGTCGACGGCGACATCGGCCTGATAACTCGGGCTGCCGGTACCGTCGATCACGGTGCCGTTCTTGATCACTAAATCGTGAGCCATGTTGGGTGTTCCCCCCTTAATAAACGCTCTGAATATTTCCTTATCCCATCGAAAGCGCGCGGCTGTCAACCGGTTAAAAAGGGGCCGAGTCTCGGCTCGCGGGTCGTGCATGAGTTGGAGGAAAAAGCGCCTGAGGATGTCGGCGTAAATGGAAAATCTTATTCAGCCGTGTCGGTTCCGATTGACCGGAGACGCTGAACCCGAGACCCTCAACGCAGTGGGGTGGAATCGCTTGTCGGGAAGTTTTACACCGCGTCATCGGGCCGTTCGTACTTCGCCTTACCCATGCGCTCCTTGATCGTCGGATATGCGACCGTGAAGACTGTCAGCGCGATGAGTCCTACGACGGTCGGGAACAAGAGCCATTTGACGCCGTAGGCCGCCGTCGAGATCCATAAATAGTTTTCGGCAATCTTGCCCAGTGTCAGGCCGAGAATAAGCGGCGGCCTGGGCCAACCGAATTTGACCATGAAGTAGCCGATCACGCCGGCGAGCAGGGTGACCACGATGTCGTTGAGATCATTATTGGCGGTAAACGAGCCGATAAATACCAGGAATAGCAGAAATGGAATCAGTAAGGTGCCACGGATAAAGGTCAAGGCAGCCAGATGATTTAAAATCATGAAGCAAAGAGCCGCGACGATCAGGTTCGAGATAATCAGGACCCAGACCATCGAGAAGGTTACGTCGAGGCGCGACTTGAGCATCTCAGGGCCGGGATTCAAGCCGACGATGAGCATGGCGCCCAGCAACAATGCCATGCTGCCGCTGCCTGGTATGCCAAAGGCAATGGTCGGAATCAAATCGCCACCCCTCGTGGAGTTGTTCGCGGCGCCGGGACCGAGTAGGCCTTCCACTGCGCCTTTACCGGCGCGCGATTTATCTTTTAACCCTTGTACTGCGTGCGCGTAGGATATCCACTGCGCCACGTTGGCGCCGAGGACGGGCAATACGCCGAAGTAGACGCCAATCAGGCTACAGCGAACCACTAGCCAGAAGTGGCGAAAGGCATCTTTGACGCCTTCCATGACTCCCGAGAGTTTGCCGGGCGCCCCGCCGGCGATGCTGGTGCCGCGGACGGCAAGATCGACGATCTCCGGGATCGCGAACAGGCCGACGACCACCGGGATGAGATCGAGACGGTCCCACAGGTAAAGCGTGCCAAAAGTGTAGCGCAACGATCCGGTTTGTGGGTCCACCCCGATGGCGGCGAGCATCAGACCGAGACCGCCGGCGAGCAGGCCTTTGATCAGCGACGGACCGGCAAGGGTGCCGATGAAAGTGATCCCCATGATCGCGATGATAAACAGCTCCGGCGAGCCGAACAGTAGCACCAGCGGGCGCATGATCGGGATTGAAACCGCGAGCGATAAAGCGCCGATGACGGCGCCGAGAACCGATGCCGTTATCGCCGCGCCAAGGGCCCGGCCTGCCTCGCCCTTCTTTGACATTGGGTAGCCATCGAGGATCAAGGCGGCTGAGGATCCCTCCCCGGGAATGCCAAACAAGATGGAGGTAAGATCGCCCGTAGTGCCCGTGACAGCGAGCATGCCCAAGAGAAATGCGAATGCCGAAACGGGCTCTTTGATAGAGTAGGAGAAAGGCAGCATTAAGGCCAGCGTCGATAGCCCGCCGATACCGGGCAGCAAGCCGACGAAGAAACCGATGGCGATGCCAATCAGCATGTAGCCGAAGGTCGGCCACGCCACGGTCTGCCAAAATCCGCTGATAAAAGCTTCAAGCATTGGGTTCCCCTGTTAGTGGTGAAAAACACCGAGCCTGCTCATTACCGTAGTTTGCCCTGACGGTCAACTGCAATTGGCCTGAAAAGTGAAATTTCAACCTTCTCCGCGCAAGGCTTACTGGCTCAAGATTCGTTTCAGGGCCGCGCTCACCTCTGGAGGTTGTGTGATGACTTCTTTGGCGAGGCGGCCTAATTCCTCGCCGTTGACCGGGCGCGGTTCCCAGCGCTTCTTGGCGACGTCCTCTAAAAAGTCTGGGTCGGCGAACGTTTTGGCATAAGCGTCGCGCAATAGTTGCAGTCGCTCCACCGGTACGCCGGGTGTGGTCACCAGCGGCATCGAGCCAAAGCCCCATAATCCCAAGTAGGTATGCACCAACCGGCGCTTGGGGTCGCTAACTTGGTATTGATCCAGCAGTTCGAAAACGGTGGGCACATCGGGAAGTTTTTGGTGGCGCTGCCTTTCGGTTTGAAGCCAGACGCGCGCGAAGTTTTTATTAAGCCAGCTGATGAATGGCTCGCGGCCGAAAAAGCCGTCGATGGTGATGGCGCGGCATTGGACTTCGTTGCGCTCCGTTGCCAGGTCCTGATCAGCTCCGCCGGGGTAGCCGCTGATGACTTTGAATTTCAGTCCGAGCGCATCTTCGAGCAGGCACGGCACATCATAGCCGGTGCTGCCGACACCGGTGGCTGAAAAGCGCGGCGGGTCGCCGGTTTGGCGCAATTGGTCGAGGGTCTTGGGCGGCGCGTCGCTGCGCATGAACAGCAAATGGCCGGCGCGGTAGGGCGTGCCGATCCAGCCGTATTTCGCCCAGTCGAACTGGACTTCTTTGCGCCCCGTAATCTGCGCCATGATTAGCGCGCCGCCAAAGGAGCCGAGAGTGAGCCCATCCGGTTTGGTCACGGTGTAAATATGATTCGCCGCAATCATCGAACCGGCCCCCGGCATGTTCTGTACGAAGAACGTCGGATTGCCGGGAATATGCTTGCCCATGAAGCGCGCGTAAGTGCGGGTATATTGATCGTGGTTGTCGCCCGGCTGGTAACCGACGATGATGCGGATGGTTTTGTCTTGATAGAAATTCGCTTGGGCCAATGCTGGTTCAAGGTTCAAGGGGCTCCACGGTTCAAGGACGGCAAAGATCAGCAGCCCGACAACCCTGATCGTTTGCAGCTTTGAACGATCGAACCAAACCTTAGGTTCATGCGTCATGCATCACCTCGTTCACGACCACGACCGCTAGAATGGCTTATCAGTAGCGCGGAGTCGATGCTGATTGCAAACGTAATTTCCCATGAAATTCGGGATTAAACCGCGGTACAAGCGGGCCGTTGTAAGCCGATATGCTCAAGCCAACGGGGGCGTTGCGGTTTTTCCTCAGAGAAAAAACTTCAGGCGGTGTCCGGCCTATGTTAAAGTGGCAAAATGCCGAGAATCAATCGTTGGCTCTGGTTAATTGTTTTGGCCATGTCGGGTTGTTCGACGGGAAACATCAGTCGCGGCGGGACGCTTTTGTACGGCGTCGTGCAATATCGCAGCGATCTGCAGCGCGCCGGCAATCAGCTTGCTCGCTGGCCGGATCGCCAGCAGGCCGCCGGCGAGTTCAAAAACTTGATCAGCGCTTTGCTCGGCCCGTCACCGGATTTTTACCGGCTGGTCGATCTCGATCTGCGCAAACGTGAGTTTACAATCACGCTGCGTGAAACGAATGTGCCGACCGAGCGCATGAAAGAAATGAAGGACGAACTGGCACAGATGGATGACGAAATCGCCGCTCTCAAGCCAGTTGTCAAGACCGTGCTTTCGGCGCAGCGGCTGCACGAAGAACCGGATGGGATCGACGCCGTCGCTACCTTGGGATTGCTCGGCATCGCTCTTGATGGATTTTCCGCCTCCGCTTCGAGCCGCGGTTTGGCATCGCCCTCGACCAAGGTCGGGCAGTATCTAGTGACCGATTTTGGCAGCTTCGCCAGCGTGCGCGCGGCGAGCGGTGAGCTATTTCGCTGCCATGTTTTCGGCAACCTGAACGATGGAGCGGGGGTGATCTGCACGCCGGGAAACTAAGCTGTTGGCTTCGGGTTTCAGTTTGGCCGGGCCGTCAAGCCGCTAAGTTTTTGCCTCGATCACTTGCAAACTTGCGCTAACTTGCGCCGCTGCGAGATCCTCCACCTGCGGCCATGGTTACGAAATTTCCGCTGCTTTATTCTTACCGTAAACCGGCTCGAAAGTTTGGTCGAATTTAACCCGGCCATCGCGGTCACCCGTCGGTTTGTTTACCTGAACGAGGGAGCCGCTTGGCATAGCTCCAAACTAAAGTTAATCAATCGCTTTCTTTCAGAGCCCCGTTGGAATCAAACGGTTGTTTGCCAAGGTTCGGGCCAATCTCGATGTGGTCATGGGCGTGGATCGCGGTTAGAACCATGCTATAAAAGCTACTTAGCCATGAATAGCCTGAGATTATTATTGACCCTTGGGATACTCCTTCGCTTCGCCGCCCCGGCGCCAGGCGAAGAATTGTTGGTTTCCGCGGCGGCCAGTCTGACCAACGCCTTCAAGGCGATCGGCACGGAATTTGACCGGGTGCACCCGCGCGACAAGCTGATTTTCAATTTTGCCGCGTCAGATGTCTTGATGAGGCAAATTGTCGAAGGCGCTCCGGTGGATGTGTTCGCGTCGGCGGATGAAGACGCGATGGACAAAGCGGTTAAGGCAAAGGTTATGGCTGCAGCAAGCCGCTTTAATTTCGCCGCCAACCGGCTCGTGCTGGCCGTTCCGAGGGATTCACCGCTTCGACTCGCGGCACTCGATGATCTGCACGGGAAAACAGTAAAACGCATCGCCCTAGGTCAACCCGCCACGGTGCCCGCCGGACGCTACGCAAGAGCCGCCCTCGAAAAGGCGCGGCTTTGGAGCCTGTTGCAGGATCGCTTTATTTACACTCAAAACGTGCGCCAATGCTTGGATTATTTGGCGCGGGCGGAAGTGGACGCCGGGTTTGTCTACGCGACGGATGTAGAGATCGCCAAAAATCAGGTCAGGAGCGTCTTGACAGTCGCCACTCAGCAGCCAGTATGGTATCCGATCGCCGTGACGGCTCGAGGTGAGAACTCTAAGCTAGCGCGTGAATTTATCGATCTGGTCCGCTCGCCGCACGGTCAGAGCATCCTGCGGCAATTCGGCTTCCTCAAGCCTTAGCGTTATCCGGTTAATGATCGCCGCGCTTATACCCTTGGTTTTAACTCTCAAGGTCGCGATTTTGGCGACCGGCATCGTTTTGATCGCGGGAGTTGGCTGCGCCTATCTCTTTGCCCGCTTCCGGATTTTCGGCAGTCACCTGATCGATGCGATTTGCACATTGCCGATGGTCCTGCCGCCGACGGTGCTGGGCTATTATCTTTTGGTTGTGTTTGGCCGGCGCGGCTGGTTGGGCGCCTGGCTGGAAAATAGTTTTGGCATCCAATTGATTTTTACCTGGCAGGGCGCCGTCCTCGCGTCTGCCTGCGTGGCCTTTCCACTGGTTTATCGCGGCGCGCGAGCTGCGCTCGAAAGCGTCGATCATCAGTTGGAGCATGCCGCGCGGGTCTTGGGTTCCGGCGAACTCAAGGTGTTCTTTCGCGTCAGTTTGCCGCTCGCGTGGCGCGGCATTTTAGCCGGTACCATGTTGGCATTCGCCCGTGCGATGGGCGAGTTTGGCGCGACCTTGATGATCGCGGGCAGCATCCCGGGTAAGACTCAAACCGTTTCCATTGCGATCTATGAAGCGGTGCAAGCCGGGCAGGACAGCTTGGCCAATTTCCTAGTGATTCTGACCTCGGTGGTCTGTGTCATCGTGTTGACCGCATCGAGTAAATTGCTCAAGGGGCGATTTTAAAAACAGCAGCAAGAGACAGCGATGAAACTCGACGTGCAGATGCGCATGCAGTTACGAGCCGAGAGCAGGGTCTTCGAACTCGATGTGGCCTTTCAATCGGCGGAGAATCTCATCGTCATCTTCGGGCCGTCCGGTGCCGGTAAGAGCGTGACGATTCAAACCATCGCTGGACTGTTGAAACCGGATGATGGGCGCATCGTATTGAATGGGCGAACCCTGTTCGACTCCCAGGCGATTATCAATCTGCCGGCGCGGCAACGTAACGTCGGCTACGTCTTTCAAGACTATGCCTTGTTCCCCCATCTGACCGTCGCGCGCAATATTGGCTTTGCACTCAGCCCTTCGATTTTCAGCGGCTCCTCTGCCGCCGGCGCCCTGTTGGTGCGGGAGTTTCTCGCCAAGTTTGATTTGACCGACCTGGGCGCGAGTTATCCGCGGCAACTATCCGGCGGCCAGCGCCAGCGGGTCGCACTGGCGCGCGCGTTGATTCGCAAGCCGGATGTGCTGCTGCTCGATGAACCATTGGCGGCGCTCGATCCGTTGCTGCGGGATAAGACCCGCGGCGAGCTGCTCAAGCTGCAAAACAGTTTCGCCGTGCCGATGGTCGTGATCACCCACGATCCCGCCGATGTTGAAGTATTCGCGAAAGAATTGATTATTGTCGAGGCCGGTCAAGTATCTCGGCAAATTGCCCTTGGCGCCGATATCGACGACAAGAGCCGCAAGGCCCGGGTGCGCGACGCGCTGGGGATCGGCTAGACTGTTTTTTTCAATCCAATTTAAAAATTAATTCGATCGGGTCGCGTTAACCCCGCCGGGTTTTTTAAAACGGCGCGAGTGGCGGCTCCAGTCGCAGCCGCAAATTTTGCAATACCATTCGCTCATGCCTTCCCATTCTTCGCGGTCGGCGATCATTGCGCGGCCAGCATTGATGGCGCGTTGGAGTATTGGAGTGATGAGCCCGTGCAGCACGGCAACCACCTCGCGCCCACTGCATGCGGGGCAGTGCGGGCGGCGCGCCCTGGGCTTTTTCTTTTTGGCTTTGCGCAGCACCGGCTTTTTAACCAAGTTCGACGCAACCGGAACAGCACGGCTAAAGTGTCTTACGCATTGCGTTGGCGACGTCAACGAGTAGTTTGGCTTTGGCATTGGCCAGTTCCCGGGTGATCGTCATCAGGCCGCAGTCTGGCGCGAGCCAGAGATTGCTGGGCTCGACATACTTTAACACCGTGCGGACGCGCTCGACCACCGTGGAAACCGGTGGCACAGGGGCGTCGCTCGGGTCGACGCAGCCGAACATGACGATGCGGTTTTTGGCGATGCTGAGAACGGCCGGATCATAGCCGCTGCGCGCAAACTCGACGCCGAAACCGCCGATCTTGGTTTTCATCAACTCTTGGAGCAGCTCTGGATACTCGTATTCATGCTGTTGCCCGGCGCCGCCTGGGTAGCCATAGCAGAGGTGAACAACCGTCGGCACGGTGATTCCTTCGAGGCAACGGTCCAATGCTTTGGCGCCGTATTCGAAAACTTTTTCATGGTAACGGGTCAT
>Ga0326597_10005335_pt1 | contig 17885 bp, 16 predicted proteins | sample RVTome_12_FD_203789 | JGI IMG/M metagenome (GOLD analysis project Ga0326597, IMG submission 203789) | Soil microbial communities from uranium-contaminated site in the Upper Colorado River Basin, Wyoming, United States - RVT100D185 | ecosystem: Environmental > Terrestrial > Soil > Contaminated >... | reverse complement strand
CCTCGGCCACGAGCGCCCGCGGGCCGCGGCCGGCGGCGTGCGCGGCGAGCAGCGCGTCGCGCACCGTGGTGCTGCTCGACAGCGTTCCGATCCATGACTCGCTCTGGTCGAGCAGGGCCACGGCCTGACGCGCGACGGCGGCCTGCGAGGCCGCGAGGTCCTCGCGCTCGGCGGCGCAGGAGAGGGCGAGGTGAGCGCGCAGGTCGGCGGGGGCGTCGCCGCGCCTGAGCCCGGTGTCGGCCACCTCGAGCGCGCGCGCCGCCAACTGGTGGACGAGGGCCATGCTCGGCTGCGCGGCCTGCGCGGCGCGCAGCCACGCCTTGAGCCGCGCGCGCAATTCGGGCGGCGCGCTCGAGGTGTCGGTCGCCGCCCAGCGCTCGAGCTCGACCAGGAACGCACGGGCGACGTCGCTCGCGCCCGAATGACGGTCGTCGCCGAACCCGCTCATCGGCCGCGACCTATTTGCCCAGCAGGTTCTTGAGCCAGAGCAAGGTGGTCTGGCGCCCGAGTTCGCCGAACGCCTCGGTGAGGGGGATCTCCTTGGGGCAGACCTGGACGCAGTTCTGCGCGTTGCCGCAATCGGCGAGGCCGCCGCGGCCCATGATGGTCTGCAGCCGCTCCGCCGCGTTCATCCGCCCGGTGGGATGCGCGTTGAAGAGCCGCACCTGGGCGAGCGGCGCCGGGCCGATGAAGTCCGAGCGCTCGTTGTACTGCGGGCAGACCTCCATGCAGCAGCCGCAGGTCATGCAGCGCGAGAACGCGTAGGCGGTCGCGCGCTCGCTCTCGGCGATGCGCGGGCCGGGGCCGAGGTCGTAGGTGCCATCGATCGGGATCCATCCCTTGACCTGGATCAGCGCCTCCAGCATCGGCGAACGGTCCACGATCAGGTCGCGCACCACCTGGAACTTGGTCAGCGGCTCGAGGGTCACGGTCCCCGGCGGCAGCCGGTCGATGAGGGTGGCGCAGGACTGGCGCGGAGCGCCGTTCACGCGCATCGTGCAGGAGCCGCAGACCTCCTCGAGGCACGAGGCCTCCCAGGCCGGGGGCGTGGTCGTCGTCCCCTGCTTGGTCACCGGGCGCTTGCGGATCTCCATCAGGCAGGAGATCACGTTCATATTGGGCCGGTAGGGCAGGGAGAACTCCTCCCACCGCGGCGGGGCCGAGGGGGCGTCCTGGCGCCTGATCCTGAGCTCGATGGTGGCCCGGGGCATGGGAGGACTCCTCAGTCGTACTTCCGCTCGACCGGCTTCGCCAGCGAGATGTCCACCGGATCGTAGCGAAACGTCGGTCCGTCGGGGCCGGCGATCGCGACCGTGGTCTTGAGCCACTGGGCGTCGTCGCGCCGGGGGAACTCGGGCTTGTAGTGCGCGCCGCGGCTCTCGTCGCGGCGCAGCGCGCCGAGGGTGACCACCCGCGCCAATACCAGCATGCTCTCGAGCTGGTTCATGAACGACAGCGGCGCGTTGGCCCACGTGCCCCGGTCGAGCACGCTCGCGCGCTCGAGCCGTTCGGCGAGCTCCTGGATCTTGGCGTCGGTGGCCGCCAGCTTGGCGTTCTCCCGCACGATGGTGACGTTGTCGAGCATCCACTGGCCCAACTCCTCGTGCAGCGCGTAGGGGTTTTCCGGGCCGTCGCGGCGGGCGAGCCGGGCGAAGTGGTCGGTCCAACGCTGCTCCGCCGACTCGAACGGGCCGGCGGGCATCTCCGCCGCCAGCGCCTTCCGCTGGCCCGCCCAGGCGACCGCCGCCGGCCCCCCGATCTGGCCGGCGTAGATGCAGGAGAGGAGCGAGTTGGCGCCGAGTCGATTGGCCCCGTGGTACTGGTAGTCGCACTCGCCGATCGCATAGAGGCCGGGCACGTTCGTCATCTGGTTCTTGGCGCTCGCCAGGTCGACGAAACCGTCCGCGGTGCGTTCGTAGTCCACCCACAGGCCGCCCATCGAGTAGTGCACGGCGGGGAGGATCTTCATCGGCACCTCGCGCGGGTCGTCGCCGACGAATTTCTCGTAAATCTCCATGATCCCGCCGAGCTTGCGATCGAGCATCTCGCGCGGCAGGTGGCTGAGGTCGAGGTAGACCATCATCTGGCCGTCGAGACCCAACCCCAAGTCCACGCAGACGTGGTGAATCTCGCGGCTCGCCACGTCGCGCGGCACGAGGTTGCCGTAGTGCGGGTATTTTTCCTCGAGGAAGTACCAGCGCTCCGACTCGGGAATGTGGGCCGGCGCCCGGGAGTCACCCTTCGTCCTCGGCACCCACACGCGGCCGCCCTCGCCGCGCGCCGACTCGCTCATGAGCCGCAGCTTGTCCTGGCCCGGAATGGCGGTGGGGTGGACCTGGATGAACTCGCCGTTCGCGTACCACACGCCTTCGCGGTAGGCGGCGGCGGCGGCGGAGCCGGAGTTGATGATCGAGTTGGTCGAGCGGCCGTAGATCAACCCCGGGCCGCCGGTGGCCAGCATCACCGCGTCGGCGCGGTACGCGCGCGGCTTCATCGAGCGCAGGTCGAGCGCCACCAGCCCCGCGCAGCGCCCGCCGTCCTCGCGCACCAGCCCGAGGAACTCGTGTCCCTCGTGCTTGGTGACGAGCCCCGCGGCCTCGTGCCGCCGCACCTGCTCGTCGAGCGCGTAGAGCATCTGCTGGCCGGTGGTGGCTCCGGCGAACGCGGTGCGGTTGTAGAGCGTGCCGCCGAAGCGCCGGAAGTCGAGGAAGCCCTCGGCGGTGCGGTTGAACATCACGCCCATGCGGTCGAGCAGGTAGATGATGCCCGGCGCCGCGTAGCACATGCCCCGCGCGAGCGGCTGGTGGGCGAGGAAATCCCCGCCTCGCACGGTGTCCATGAAGTGGATCTCCGGCGAGTCGTTTTCGCCCTTGACGTTCACCGCGCCGTTGATGCCGCCCTGGGCGCACACCGAGTGGGATCGCTTGACCGGAACGATCGAGAACAGGTCCACCGGCACGCCGGACTCCGCGATGCGGATCGTGGCCATCAGCCCGGCGAGCCCCCCGCCGACGACCGCGATGCGCGGGCCCGCCATCAGGGCCGGCTCCCCGCGACCGCGGCGGTCGTCTCGGGGGCGCGCTCGAACAGCCGCAGCGGCCGGCCGACGAACGAGAGCAGCGAGTTGATCCCGACCAGCGACAGGACCAGGAACACCGCGAGGCCGAGCCGCGCCGCCCGCCGCTGCGCCGTGGCCCCGGTGGCGATGCCCCAGTGGATCGCGAAGCCGAACAGACCGTTGCCGAAGTGGTAGGAGGCCGCGAGCACCCCCAGCACGTAGAAGGCGAAGACCGCGGGATGTTGCAGCTGGTTCGCCATCAGTCCGAAGAGGTCGGTGTCGCCGCGCAACACCTCGGCCGAAAGGCGCGTGCTCCACACGTGATAGATGATGTACGCGACGAGCACCAGGCCGCTCACCCGCTGGAGCAGGTACATCCAGTTGCGCGCGTAACCGTGGCGGCCGGCGTTGGCCTGTCCGGTGGTGGCGATGACGATGCCGAGCACCATGTGGAACAGGATCGGCACGCCGATACCGAAGATCTCCAGCAGCTGGACGTAGGGGAGGCTCGCGAGATCCTCGGAGGCGCGGTTGTACGCGGCCGCTCCGTGCACCGCCAGCGAGTTGGTGAAGAAGTGCTCGAGCAGGAACAGGCCGATCGGCACCACGCCCGTAAGCGAGTGCAGGCGCTTGAGAGTGTAGTAGGTGCGATCGGAAATCGTCATGGGGGGACTCCCATCGGCGGGCCCACGAGAATCGACGCGGCACTATATCAGATGCCACCCGACCGCGCCGGGCCCGGCGGTCAGGCCTTGCGCCCCGCCTCGGCGGGCTGCGCGGCGCAGGGGACGGCCGCGGCGTGCTCGCGCTCCAGCCACTCGAGGAACCAGGCGACGTCCGCGCAGGTCGGCACCCCGTACTCGGCATGCGATGAGGCGCGGCCGACCGCCACGGACACCCCGCCCTGTTGTCGCACCCGGGCGTGGACCGGCTCGTCGTTGGAGTCGTCGCCGAAATAGAACGTCAGGGCTTCCTGGGGCAGCCCGGCGAGCCAACGCTCGAGCGCCGAGGACTTGTCCCATGGCGGCGCCGGCATCACCTCGAAGACGCGCTTGCCGTGCACCAGCCGCGCGCGGCGGGGATGAGCGTGCACCCGGCGCCGGACGCCGGCGCCGAAGGCGGGCTGGGCGGAGCGCTCCACGGCGCGGTAGTGGAGCGAGTACGAGAAGCGCTTGTCCTCGAGCCAGGCTCCGGGAAAGCGGTCGCACCACCGTTCCAGCTCCTCGCGCAGCTCGGCGGGAACTTCGGCTCCCGGCGGCAGGTGTACCGCGTGCCCCCCCGAGGGGTCGCGGGTCTCGAAGCCCGCGGTGCCGGCGTAGAAGACGCCGCGCAGGCCCACGCGCTCCTCGAGGTCCTCCAAACGCCGGCCGGAGAGGATGGCCAGGCTGACGCCGCTCCGCGCCACCAGCCGCTCGAGCAGGTCCCGCGACCGCGGCGCGAGCCGGGCTCCGTCGGGCTCGGGCACGATGGGGGTGAGCGTGCCGTCGAAGTCGGAGGCGATCCCGAGGTGGCCGGCGCACCGCAGGCGCCCGGCGAGGTCGCCGAGATGGAGCCACAGAGGCTTGAGGCGCGGCATGCGACACCCGCGCGGTCGGGTGGGTGGACGCGGATCGCGGGGCGGTCGGCAAACCGTTCCGCGGTCCGGGGCGGGCGCGACCGCTGACGCTTGCACCCGGAAGACACCATCACGCATGCGCGGAACTTCGTCAAACGCCGCGGCGCGACGCCGCGCGATCGGGTGTCCGCATGGGGCGTTGGCAGGGTCACGCGGCTGTGATAAGTTCTCCGCTGCCAATTCGTTTCGCCGCCTGTCCGGCCTCCGCGGCGACGCCGGCTGCGGCCGCGTTGCGGGCATCGGTTGTCCGGCGCTTCGGTGCCGGACCGCGCGTTTCACGCCCCCCCAGGAGATCATGCATGAGTTCGGCGCTCGCTGAACGCATCCAGCACCAGCTCCTGCCGCGCGTCTCCAAGCCGAATCGTTACCTCGGCAACGCGTTGCACGTGCCGCGCAAGCCGCTCGCGGCCGCCGAGGTCAAGGTGCTGCTGGCGTTCCCCGACGCCTACGAAATCGGCCTCTCGAACATCGGGATGCGCATCATCCACCACGTCCTCAACCGCCGCCCGGACGCGGCGGCGGAGCTGACCTTCGCGCCGTGGCCGGACGCCGAGGCCGAGATGCGGCGCCTGGAGATCCCGCTGTTCTCGCTGGATTCGCACAGCCCCGCCGGGGCGTTCGACATTCTCGGGTTTTCGCTGCAGTACGAGCTCCAATACACCAACGTGCTCAACATGCTGGATCTCGCGGGACTGCCGCTGCGCACGGTGGAGCGTGACGAGCGCCACGCGCTGGTGATCGCGGGCGGGGCCCAGGCGTTCAGTCCCGAGCCGATGGCCGAATTCATCGACGCCTTCGTCATCGGGGATGGCGAAGACGTCATCCACGCCGTCGTGGACCGCGTGCGCGACGGCCGCCGCGCGGGCTGGACGCGCCCTCGGCTGTTGCGCGAGCTGGCCCACGTCCGCGGTGTCTACGTGCCCTGGGGCTACGTCACGCAGGCGTCGCCCGAGGGCTGGCTGGTGCCCGTGGCGCGCCCGGGGTTCCCCGCGCGCGTCCGCTCGGCATGGGTCCAGACGCTCGAGAGCGCGAACTACCCCGCCGCGCCGCTGCTGCCGGTGGGCGAGATCACGCACGACCGGCTCTCGGTGGAGATCATGCGCGGCTGCACCCGCGGCTGCCGCTTCTGCCAGGCGGGGATGATCAACCGTCCGGTACGCGAGAAACCGGCGCAGCAGGTGGTCGAGGAGGTGCTGCGCGGGCTCCAGGCCACCGGCCTGGAGGAGGTCTCGCTCATCTCGCTCTCGAGCACCGACCACACGCAAATCGTGGAGCAGGTGGGGGCGCTGGCCGACGAGCTGTGCCCGACCCGGGTGCAGCTGTCGCTGCCCTCGACCCGGCCGGACAACGTGCCGGTCGAGGTCGCGCGCCGCATCGCGGCGCAGAAGAAGGGCTCGATCACGCTCGCCCCGGAGGCGGGAAGCCAGCGCATGCGCGACGTCATCAACAAGAATCACACCGAGGACGAGCTGCTGCACTCGGTGGCGACCGCGGCGCGCGAGGGCTACACCAGCGCCAAGCTCTACTTCATGTGCGGGCTGCCGGGCGAGACCGACGACGACCTGCGCGCGATCCTCGACCTGGCGCAACGCTCGCTGCAGCGCGCGCGCGCCGAGGGCAATCGCGGCTTCCGCATCACCGCGAGCGTCTCGCCGCACGTGCCCAAGCCGCACACGCCGTTCGCCTGGGCCGAGCAGGTGAACACCGCCGAGCTCAACCGCCGGCTGGGCGTGCTGCGCGATGCGGCGCGGGGCAAGCCGGTCGCCCTCAAGTACCGCGACGCCGAGACCTCGCTGCTCGAGGGCATCTTCACCCGCGGGGACCGCCGTCTCGGGCAGGCGGTGGAGCTGGCGTTCCGGCGCGGCTGCCGGTTCGACGCCTGGAGCGAGCACCTGCGGTTCGGCACCTGGATGGAGGTCTTCCGCGATCTGGGCATGGACGCGGAGCGCCCGTTGGAGGAGCGCTCGACCGAGATCGACCAGCCGTGGGATATCGTCCAGTCCCCGGTGACGCGCAAGTTCCTGGTCCGCGAGAAGCTCCGTGCCGATCGCGCGGCGATCACGGACGACTGCCGTCTCGAGGACATCTGCTTCTCGTGCGGCGTCAACGACTGCCCGCAGCGGCCGTGGGTCAAGCAGCCCCACGCGCCGCTCGATCTCGCGCGGGCACGCGCGGCGATTCCGGAGCCGGCCTTCGGCCGCGCCCGCCGGCGACCGGCGGTCGCGCGCGGGGACGCCGGGCGGGGGATCGACACCAGCACCCGTTTCCGCATCGTGTTCGAGAAGGGAAGCGAGATGCGCTTCACGTCGCACCTCGATCTCATGCGCACCTGGGAGCGGTCGCTGCGCCGCTCCGGACTGCCGCTCGGTTTCACCCAGGGGCATCACCCGCACTTGAAGATGTCGTTCGGGCCCCCGCTGCCGCTGGGATTTCGCTCACGGGCCGAGGTCTTCGACCTCGAGTTTTCACGGCCGCCCGCGGTGGACCTCGACGAGAGGCTCAACGCGGTGCTGCCGGACGGCCTCCGGGTCGTGGCCTTCCGGCCCATACTGTTCAAAACGCCTTCGCTCATGAGCCAGCTGGAAGGCGCCTCGTACCGGGTGCGGTTTCCCCGGTCGTTCCTGGAGCAGGCCGGCCTCGGGCCGGACGACCTGCGCGGGACGCTCGAGGCGCGGATCCCCAGCCTGCTCGCCCGGGAGCACGTGATCGTGCGCCGGCAGAACGAGGCTCAAACCCGCGAATTCGACGCTCGACCCTCCATCGTCTCCCTCGAAGCTTGCGACGAGAATCGCTCGCCCGTGATGGACGCGCACATCCACTTTACCGCGCGCGCCCAGGTGCGTCCGGACGAACTGGTGGCGCTCCTGTTCCCCCCGGCGGACTCCCGCTCGACCGACGTCGAGCGGGTGGTGCTGTGGGCGGAACGTGACGGACGCCGCCTCGATCCGCTGGCCTTGCTGGGGGTGCGCTCGTAGGGGAGCATCGTCCCGCGGGAGTCCGGGGATTCCTGCGTGATACGGAAAATCATCATCAACGCGGATGCGTACGAAACCCGCGTCGCCATCCTCGAGGACGACGAGCTCGCCGAGCTCTTCGTCGAACGAGCCGAGCAGCGCCGCCACGTCGGCGACATCTACAAGGGCCGCGTGAACGCGGTCCTTCCCGGCATGCAGGCCGCCTTCGTCGACCTCGGGCTGCCGAAGACCGGTTTCCTCCACGCCTCCGACCTCGCGGAGTCCCTGAGCGAGATCGAGGACATCTCCGACCTCGAAGAAAACGGCGACCGCCGCCGCCGCCGGGCCGCCGCCCCCAAGATCGAGGACCACCTCAAGAAGGGCCAGGAGATCCTGGTCCAGATCACCAAGGAGTCGATCGGCACCAAGGGGCCGCGGGTGACCCAGCAGGTCAGCCTTCCCGGGCGCTTCTGCGTGCTGATGCCGGGGGTGGAGCACGTCGGGGTCTCGCGTCGCATCGAGGACCGGGCCGAGCGCCAGCGCATCAAGGCGATCATCTCCGACCTCAAGCCCAAGAACGTCGGGCTCATCGCCCGCACCGCCGGCGAGGGCAAGAGCGATCCCGACTTCGCCGCGGACGTCAAGCACCTGGTCAAGCTGTGGCACAAGCTCGAACGCAAGTCGGGCACGGTGCGCGCCCCGGCGCTGGTGCATCGCGAGCTGGAGATGACCGCCAGCCTGATCCGTGACCTGTTCACCGACGACGTCGAGGAGGTGATCATCGACGACAAGGATTCGTTCGCCGAGATCCAGGCCTACCTCAAGGCGGTGTCCCCCGAATTGCGCGGCCGGGTCAAGCTCTACACGGAGCGCGAGCCGATCTTCGACGCCTTCGCCATCGAGCCGCAGATCGAGAAGACCTTCGAACGCAAGGTGTGGCTCAAGAAGGGCGGCTACATCTGCATCGACCACGCCGAGGCGCTGGTGGCGGTCGACGTGAACACCGGGCGCTTCACGGGCAAGAAGAACCAGGAGGAGACGATCTTCCGCACCAACATGGAGGCGGCCAAGGAGATTCCTCGGCAGCTTCGACTGCGGGACATCGGCGGCATCATCGTCATCGACTTCATCGACATGGAGATCGAGGCGAACAAGCGGGCCGTCATCGAGGAGCTGCGCACGGAGTTGCGCCTGGACCGTGCCCGCACCAAGGCGTTCGCGGTCTCCGACCTCGGGCTGGTGGAGATGACCCGACAGCGCGAACGCTCGAGCCTGCTCCACTACTACACCGAGGACTGCCCGACCTGCGCCGGGCTCGGCAAGGTGCCGTCGCTCGAGACCATGCTCGTGAAGCTCGAGCGCGCGATGCGGCGCGTCTCGTCTCTCACCCCCGAGAAGCGCATCACGGTACGGGTGGCCCCCGAGGTGGCGCTCTACTTCGTGGAGCAGGAGGGGCGGCGGTTCGCCGAGCTGGAGAAGCGCTTCAAGCTCTCGGTGGATCTCAAGGACGATCCCCAGCTCAAGCGCGGGGAGATGCGGGTCCTGACCAACAAGAAGACCGACATCACCAAGCAGGTGGTGGGGGCCGTGCCGGGAACCTAGGGTTCTGTCCGAGAATGCCCGAGGGCTGCGTTGCGCGGTCGGCTCCTCGCTCCAACGTGGCCGGGCACCACGCGCAGCGTGGTCGGCCACGATTATCGTCGCTCGCCCGCGACGCCTTGCCCTCGGGCATTCTAGTCCACGACCTTGCGGAAGCTCAGCGGCCGCTGCAGCCGCTCGAAGCCGGCGCGCGACGGCTCGTCCATCTCGGCGATGACCCGCTCCAGCCCGCGCATCGCGTTGAGGTCGACGATCACCCCGACGTTGGGCGGAGGTCCCGGCACCAGCAGCACGATCCGCAACCGCGTCCGGACGTAGTTCCATGCCTCGGCGGAGGCCCGGGTCGGGGGGTAGCCCCGCAGCACGATGATGGCGTCCGCCTCCTCGGGCAGGCGATTGAGCACCTCGAGCGGGGCGTACTCGGACGGCCACGCCGGCAGCGCCAGCACCACGTGCTGGAGCGCCGGGACCTGCTGGAGGTCGTGCATCTCGCCCTCGCTCGGCATCCGGCTGAAGGACACCGTGGTCCCGATGCGCAGGTCGGTGCGGTCGAGAATCAGGGGCGTGCCGATCCCGGCGGGGTGGTCGGCGAACGGGCTCCCGAGCGGCGAAGATCGCGCCGCCGCCGGGGGGACGGCCGCGCCCGGAGAGCCCGCGCCGCCGGCGGCGGCGCACCCGGTGAGCGCGGCGAGGACCAGGAGCGTGATCGGGTTCCGGGGGTTCATGGAGGTCCTCCGCAGGGGTTGCTCGCGCGCCGCGAAGGGGCGCGGCTCCCCCCTTTATACACCGCCCCCCGCGTAAACCGCCCCCCTGTGGGATGCCCGCGCTTTGACACTTCGCGCGGGCGCGTGCTATAAAGCTACGTTCTTCCTGACCCGCCCCGGGTGTTCCGTGCCCTGCCGGGGCGTCGGGCCGCGCCGGCGGCCGGTCGCAAGCCGGTCCTGTGCGGAGGCTTCGAGCTCATGTACGCCATCGTCAACATCAACGGCATCCAGACCCAGGTCACGCCCGACGCCGTGCTGGAGGTCCCTCGCCTCAAGGGGGAACCCGGCCAGTCGCTCACCTTCGATCAGGTGCTGCTGGTCTCGAAGGGCGACACCGTCGCGATCGGCCAGCCCTACGTGAAGGGAGCATCGCTCACCGCCGAGGTGGTGGACCACCTGCGCGGGCCGAAGCTCAGGATCTTCAAGTTCAAGCGGCGCCGGGAATACCGCCGGCGGCGGGGCCACCGCGACGAACGCACCCGCCTGCGCGTCACCGCGATCCAGGTCTAGGGAGCAACCATGGCTCACAAAAAAGGCCAGTCGTCATCCAGGAACAATCGCGAGTCGAACGCGCAGCGCCTGGGCGTGAAGCGGTTCGGAGGCCAGCGGGTGCGCGCCGGCAGCATTCTGGTGAGGCAGCGCGGCACACGGATCTTCCCCGGGCAGAACGTCGGCATCGGCAAGGACGACACGCTGTTCGCACTCGCCGACGGTCTGGTCCGGTACACTCGGTACCACGGCACGCGGCGGAAGGTGCACATCGTGCCCCAGACCGCCGCAGCCTAGGTTCAGTCGGAGAAGCCCGAGCGCATGGCGCGAGGGAGCGACGAGCGAGACGTATCCGCAGGATACGTCGCAGCGAGGAGCGACCGAGCAGCGCCGCGAACTGGGTTCTCCGGCAGATCCTAGCCGCCGTCGCGGGGCATCGCGCCACGCCGCCTCAGGCCGTTCCGGCCCGCGGGCGGGGTGGCGTTTCGGTTTTGTAGCGGACCACCATCGAGAGGGGAGGAGGGATCCCGTGAAACACAAGGTAGCGGTGATCGGCGCGGGGAACGTCGGAGCCAGCGTGGCGCTGTACGTCGCCGAGCGCGGGCTGGCCGACGTCACGCTCATCGATATCGTCGAGGGCATGCCGCAGGGCAAGGCGCTCGACATGGTGCAGGCCGCGCCCCTGTGGCACCGGGGAGCGCGGTTGGAGGGTGCCAACAACCTCGCCGCGGTCAAGGGCGCGGACGTCGTGGTGATGACCGCGGGGTTCCCGCGCAAGCCGGGAATGTCGCGAACGGACCTGCTCAAGGCCAACGCCGACATCGTGCGGCCGGCGGCCGAGGCGGTGAAGCAGCATGCCCCCGCCGCGTACGTCGTGGTGGTGACCAACCCGCTCGACGTCATGGCCTACTTGTTCTGGAAGACGACCGGCTTCCCGAAGCATCGCGTCATGGGCATGGCCGGCATCCTCGACTCGACCCGCTTCCGGGCATTCATCGCCATGGAGCTGGGAATCTCCGGGTCCGACGTTCAGGCGATGGTGCTGGGCGGTCACGGCGACTCGATGGTGCCGCTGCCGCGCTACACCACCGTCGCGGGCGTTCCCATCACCGAGCTGATCCCGGCGAACCGGATCGCCGAGATCGCCCAGCGGACACGTGACGGCGGGGCCGAGATCGTCAAGCTGCTCAAGACCGGATCGGCCTACTACGCGCCGGCGATGTCGTCGGTCGAGATGGTCGAGGCGATCCTCAGCGACCAGAAGCGCCTTTTCCCGTGCTCGGTGCTGCTCCAGGGCGAGTACGGGATGAAGGACCTGTTCGTCGGGGTGCCGGTGATCCTGGGGGCCAAGGGGGTGGAGAAGATCATCGAACTCAAGCTGAGCCCCGAGGAGCTGAAGGCGCTCCAGACCTCGGGCCGGCAGGTCGCGGACTCCATCGCCGAGCTCGGCGTCGGAGTGTGAGGCGATGCGCGGGCGCGCCGTGCTGGGCGTCATCCCCGCCCGGTACGGCGCGTCGCGCTTTCCCGGCAAGCCGCTCGCCCCGCTGTGGGGCAAGCCCATGCTCCAGCACGTCTGGGAGCGCGCGCGCGCGGTCCCGGGCCTGGAGGCCCTGGTGATCGCGACCGACGACGAGCGCATTGCCGCGGCCGCCCGCGGCTTCGGCGCCGAGGTCGAGATGACCTCCCCCGAGTGCGCGAGCGGCACCGATCGCATCGCCGAGGTGGCGCGCCGGCGGGCCGACGCCGTGCTCGTGCTCAACCTCCAGGGGGACGAGCCCGAACTGGACCCCGCGGCGGTCGCCGGACTCATCGCCGGAATGCTGGCCGATCCCGCCGTGCGCATGGCGACACTGGCGCACGTGGAGCGCGATCCCGGGACGCTCGCCGCGCCCGACGTGGTCAAGGTCGTGGTGGACGCCGCGGGCTTCGCCGACTACTTTAGCCGTCGGTACCCGGTTCCCGGGGCCGCCGGCCGCGCGGCGCTTCGGCACATCGGGGTGTACGGGTTCCGTCGCGACTTCCTGCTCGAGTTCGCCGGCTGGCCGCCGGGGGAGGGGGAGCGGCGCGAGCGGCTGGAGCAGCTGCGCGCCCTGGAGCGTGGGGTCCGGATCCGGGTGTACGACGCGCCGCGCGCCTTTGCCGGAGTGGACACTCCGGAACAACTCGCGGCACTGGAGCAGCGGGGACCCCGCGCGTAGGGGCGTTTGACGCCGGTCCCGCCGACGCGGGCGAGCCGCCGGCCCCACAAGGGAGAGGGACGTAACCATGGGCAAGATCGTCGTGGTCACCGGCGGGGTGGTCTCCTCGCTGGGCAAGGGGATCGCCGCCGCCTCGCTCGGTCTCCTGCTCAAGGCCCGCGGATTGCGCGTGACGCTGCAGAAGCTCGATCCCTATCTCAACGTCGACCCGGGCACCATGAGTCCCTTCCAGCACGGCGAGGTTTTCGTCACCGACGACGGCGCCGAGACCGACCTCGACCTCGGCCATTACGAGCGCTTCACCGGCATCTCGCTCACCCGCAACCACAACGTGACCGCCGGCCAGATCTACGACACGATCCTCTCCAAGGAACGCCGCGGCGACTACCTCGGGCGCACCGTGCAGGTCATTCCCCACGTCACCGACGAGATCAAGCGCCGCATCCTGGGACTGAGCCTGACCTCGCAGGCAGACGTGCACATCGTCGAGATCGGCGGCACCGTGGGCGACATCGAGTCGCTGCCGTTCCTCGAGGCCTGCCGGCAGCTGCGGCTCGAGCACCGGCGCGACGTCCTGTTCGTGCACGTGACGCTGGTACCCTTCATCCGCGCGGCGGGGGAGGTCAAGACCAAACCGACCCAGCACAGCGTGAAGGAGCTGCGCGAAATCGGCATCCAGCCCGACATCCTGCTGTGCCGCAGCGAGCAGCCGCTGACCGGTGAAGTGCGCGAGAAGATCGCGCTGTTCTGCAATCTGCCGACGGAGGCGGTGATCGAGGCCACCGACGTGCACTCGATCTACGAGGTGCCCCAGGTGTTCCACCATGGCGGGCTGGACTCCCTGGTGGTGCGCGAGCTGGGGCTCGAGGCCGGCGAGCCCGATCTGCGGGCGTGGAACGACTTCGTCGCCCGGGTCGAGCATCCCGAGCACTCCTGCGTCGTGGGGGTGGTGGGCAAGTACACCCACGTGCGGGACGCCTACAAGAGCATCATCGAGGCGTTCACGCATGCCGGTGCCGCCAACCGGGCGCGCGTGAAGCTGCGGTGGGTCGAGAGCGAGACGGTGGACGCGAGGAACGCCGCCCACCTGCTCGGCGACCTCGACGGGGTGCTGGTCCCGGGCGGATTCGGGGAGCGCGGGATCGAGGGCAAGATCGCGGCGGTCCAGTATGCGCGAGAGCGCGGCATTCCCTACTTCGGCCTGTGCCTCGGTATGCAGGTGGCGACCATCGAGTTCGCGCGCCATGTCGTCGGCTGGCAGGAAGCCAATTCCAGCGAGTTCGAGCCGCAGGCGCCGCAGAAGGTCATCGATCTCATGAACGAGCAGACCGACGTGACCGAAAAGGGCGGCACCATGCGCCTCGGCTCCTACAAGTGCCAGCTCAAGGAGGGCAGCCTCGCCCGCCGCGCCTACGGGAAGGCCGAGGTCCAGGAGCGCCACCGGCACCGCTACGAGTTCAACAATCGCTACGCCGCCCAGCTGCAGTCGCGCGGGCTGGTGATCTCCGGCAAGTGCGTGGGCCGCGAGCTGGTCGAGATCATCGAGCTGCCCGATCATCCCTGGTTCCTCGCCGTGCAGTTCCATCCCGAGCTGAAGTCGCGGCCGTACGAGCCCCATCCCCTGTTCGCGGACTTCGTACGCGCGGCGCTCGAGCGCCGGCGCGCCCGTCTCGGCTCCGACGCGTACCAGCCGGGCGCCGCGCCGCAGGAGGCGGACGACCCCGAGGACCGGTCGGCGCCGCCCATCCGCCAGGCATGAAGCGCTTCTCGATCGGTGAGGCCGAAGTCGGCGGAGCGCGGCTGCTGGTGATCGCCGGCCCCTGCGTCGTCGAGGGCGCCGAGATGTGCCTGCGGGTCGCGAGCCACCTGCGGGCGGCGTGCGCCGCGCGCGGCCTGCCCTACGTGTTCAAGGCCTCCTATCGCAAGGCCAATCGCTCGAGCGTGGACTCGTTCGAGGGCCTCGGACGCGACGACGCGTTCGCGGCACTCGACCGCGTGCGGCGCGAGATCGGGGTGCCGGTGCTCACCGACGTGCACGAGCCGGCCGAGGCGGCGGCGGCCGCGGAGGTGGCGGACGCGCTGCAGATCCCGGCCTTCCTGTCGCGCCAGACCGCCCTGCTCCGCGCCGCGGCGGCGACCGGCCGCGCGGTGAACGTCAAGAAGGGCCAGTTCCTGGCGCCCGAGGACATGCGTCAGGTGGTCGAGAAGCTGCAAGCAGCGGGCGGCGAGCGCATCCTGCTCACCGAGCGGGGGACGACCTTCGGCTACCACGACCTGGTGGTGGACATGCGCGGGCTGGTGACCATGCGCGAGCTGGGCTGGCCGGTGGTGTACGACGCCACTCACAGCCTGCAGCGGCCGGGCGGCAACGAGAGCGGCGGCGACCGCCGGTTCGCCTTCCCGCTGATGCGCGCGGCGGTCGCGTGCGGGGTGGACGGCCTGTTCTTCGAGACCCACCCCGACCCGGCGAGCGCCAAGTCCGATGCCGCGACCCAGCTCCCGCTCGAACGGGCCGAGGCCTTCCTCGACGAGGCGCTGCGGGTGCGCGAAGCGGTGGTGGAGCGCGCCCATGCATGAACCGATCGCGGGCCCGGTGCGCGTCCTGTTCCTGGACGTGGACGGCACGCTCACCGACGGACTCATCGCGTTCGACCGCGAGGGCGACGCGCGCAACTTCTGGGTGCGCGACGGACTCGCGCTGGAGTGGGCGCGCGACCTCGACGTGCTCCCGGTCGTGATCTCGGGCCGCAAGTCCGAGGCGGTGGTCGCGCGCATGAAGGACCTGCGTCTCGAGCACTATCTCGGCATCCAGGACAAGGTCGGGGTGGCCGAGCAGGTGCTCGCGCGCGAGCAGGTGCGCTTCGACCAGTGCGTCATGGTCGGGGACGACCTGCCCGACGTCCCCCTGATGCGGCGGGTGGGCTGGCCGATCGCGGTCGCCGACGCGCAACCGGAGGCCAAGGCGTTCGCGCGCACCGTGACCCACGCGACGGCGGGACACGGTGCGGTGCGGGAGGTGGTGGAGATGGTGCTGCGCCACAACGGGACCTGGGAGCGGATCCTGGAGCGGTACCAGGCACGATGAGGCGGGCGCGGGAGTCCAAGCGGCCGGCGTCGCAGGTGCGCCCCGGTGCCCGCGCCGGATCGGGCGGAAGCGCCCGCCCGCGCGCGCGGACCCGAGCCGCGGCGGCGGCGGGGGCCACGGCGCGCGCTCCGGCGGCCCCGCGCTCGCCCGATCTGCTCGCGCTCGCGCGCGACGTGGTGCGCATCGAGGCCGCGGCGGTGGCGGCGCTCGAGCCGCGGCTCGGGCCCGAGTTCCTCGCGGCGGTCGAGCTGCTGGCGTCGTGTCGCGGCAAGGTCATCGTTTCCGGGGTGGGCAAGTCGGGCCTCATCGCCCACAAGATCGCGGCCACGCTCACCAGCACCGGGACCCCGGCGGTGTACCTGCATCCGGCCGACGCGCTGCACGGGGACGCCGGCCTGTTCACGCCGGGAGATGCCGCGCTGTTCGTCTCGAAGAGCGGTGGCAGCGAGGAACTGCTGAGCCTGCTGCCCTACCTCGCCCGCCACGGGATCCCGCTGGTGAGCGTGATCGCCTCGCCGCAATCCGCCCTGGCCCGCAAGTCGAAGGTCACGCTCGTCACCGGACCGCTGCGCGAGGCCTGTCCGATGGACCTCACGCCGACCACCAGCATCACCCTCGCCCAGGTGATGGGAGACTGCCTGGCGGTGGCGCTGCTCGAGCGCCGTGGCTTCCGCGCCGAGGACTTCCGCTTCCTCCATCCGGGTGGGGTCATCGGCCGCGCGGCATCGCGCAGGGTCGAGGAGTTGATGCACGACGGCGACGACCTGCCGCGGGTCGGGCTCGAGGCCCGCCTGCGCGACGTCATGCTCGAGATCATGGCCAAGCGACTCGGGATCACCACCGTCGTCGACGGCGCGGGACGACTCGCGGGCGTGGTCAGCGACGGCGACTTCAAGCGCATCCTCACCCGGCACCCGCAGCCGTGGGAGCTGACGGCCGGGGAGGTCATGACGCGCTCGCCGAGCGTGATCGCCCGCGATGCGCTGGTGGCCGCGGCGGTGCGGGCGATGGAGGACCGCGAGGGTGGGCCGATCACGGCCCTGGTGGTCGTCGACCAGGAGTCCCGGCCGATCGGATTGCTGCACCTGCACGACTGCCTCAGGATGGGGCGCTGACCCGGCATCGGGTCGCATTCGTAGCGCAAGGATCGCGTGGACACGCACCTCGAGAGGAATGCACCATGAACGTCCACCGCATCGCATTCGGCCTCCTGTGGGGGGCCGTCCTGCTGGCCGTGTCCCCGGTGCCGCCGGGCGCCCAGGCCGCGACGACCGCGCCGCCGCCAGCGAGCCCCGATTCGGCCGGCCGCGCGCCAGCCAAGCCCTGCTCGGCGCCCGAGTACCGGCAGTTCGACTTCTGGATCGGCGACTGGCAGGTGACGACCCCCGACGGCAGGGTCGCGGGGACCAATACCATCGAGCCGTTGCTCGGCGGGTGCGCGCTGCAGGAGCACTGGCGCGGCGGCGCGGGCGGCGCCGGCACCAGCCTCAGCTTCTACGACGCCGCGAGCGGGCAGTGGCACCAGACCTGGGTGAGCGCGCAGGGCGGGCTGCTGCAGCTCGACGGCGGGATCGAAGACGGCAAGATGGTGCTCACCGGCGAGCGACCGTCGCTCCAGGACCAGGGTACGGCGGTGCTCCACCGCATCAGCTGGGAGCAGCGCGACGCCGACCACGTGCACCAGTTGTGGGAGGCCTCTTCCGACGGCGGCAAGACCTGGACCGTGGTCTTCGAGGGCACCTACACGCGGGTCAAGGCCTAGGCCGCGTGTAGAGCCCCGATGGCTGCGTCGGCTGCCTCGCGCCCCGCGGGGCCGTTTCCTGCGAAGCGCCTCGCTCGTGGCTCCGTGGCCCGACCCGCTGATGCGGGTACCCCGCACCCGGCCATCCGGGCGCAGGCGAGGCCGCCGCAGGTCCGGTGCCGCGCCACGGGCGGCGACCACCCCCGCGGGGCGGAGGTGGTCGCGTGGCGCAACGGTCGCGCTGGTGCCTGGACAGCACCACTATCGTCTGCTGTGCTCGGGAATCCCCCGCTCGCAGTCGACGGAGATAGACACCCGGCTGGACGAGTCTGCCCGAGGCATCCCGATGGTCTCGAGCCATGGTCTGGAATCCGAGGGCCGA
>Ga0326597_10005334_pt1 | contig 17885 bp, 5 predicted proteins | sample RVTome_12_FD_203789 | JGI IMG/M metagenome (GOLD analysis project Ga0326597, IMG submission 203789) | Soil microbial communities from uranium-contaminated site in the Upper Colorado River Basin, Wyoming, United States - RVT100D185 | ecosystem: Environmental > Terrestrial > Soil > Contaminated >... | reverse complement strand
CCTATCCCGAAGCCGTCCTCTCCGGAGACCCGCTCGATTTCGGCGCGACGCGCACGGGCACCACGCGCGACCGGACGCTTCGCGTGCGGAACACCGGCGAGGAGACGCTTGCGGTGACCGCCGCCGCGACGTCCTCTCCGTTCTCCGTCGTGTCACCGAGCCTGCCGGCGGACGTCGAGGCGGGCGACAGCCTCGCGGTCACGGTGCGCTACACGCCCACGGGCCTCGGCGCCGCGGCCGAGTCGCTCTTCGTCACGACCGACTCTCCCTTGACGCCGGCACTCCGGACGACACTCGCCGGAAACGGCGTGGCGCCCGAGGTCTCTTCGAGCGCCGCGCATCTGTCGTTCGGCGCCGTCCACGCCGACAGCGCCGGAACGCATTCGCTCCGCCTGCGGAACGAGGGCACGACCGTCCTCACCGTCTCCTCCGTGGATCTCATCGACGGCGCCTGCTTCGATGTGGCCGCGCCGCCGACTCCGTTCGAGATCGCGGCGGGAGACTCGGAGGCGATCACCGTGACGTTCGCGTCGTCCGCGATCGGCGATCATGCCGACACGCTCGCGATCGCGTGCGACGACGACGACGAGCCGGCGCTCGCAGTCGGGCTCGACGCGGCGTCGGCCGCGCCGGAGGTGTCGGTGCGTCTGCTCGTCAGCCACACCGGCTCGGGCGATCCCGTCGAACACGACGTGACGGGCGGCGCGACGGATCTCGGCCCCTGCCCCGTCGGAGAATCGACGAGCCGGACGTTCCGCGTCCGGAACACCGGCGGCTACCCGCTTCACGTCACGGAGGCGTCGGTCACACCCACCGGCTACGAGGTCGCGGAGATCGATCTCCCGGCGACCGTCGAGCCGAGAGAATTCGTCCCCGTGCAGGTGACATTCACGCCCGCCGACACGCAACAGGTGACGGGCACGTTGACGATCGCGACCGATGACCGCGAGTCGCCTTCGGTCACCGTGACGCTTCACGCGCACGGCGTGGATGCCGCGGCTTCGATCTTCCCGAGTTCACTCGCGACGACGCTGTTCGAGAATGCGTCGGCCGAGCTTCCCCTGGCGCTCGTGAACGGCGGCGCGGCCGAATACGGCTACTGGGTGCGCGAGGGCGAAGGCCCGGCGAAGCAGCGGCCCGCGAGTCCGAAGGAGGCGGCGCTGAGGGAGGCGGCGGCGCTCCCGAAGCAGACCGCGTTCAACTGGCTCTCGATCCCCGACTCCACGGGGTACGTCGCCGGCGGCGATACCGTCCACGTGCCGATCGGACTCGACGCGGCGCCCGTCGGTCCCGGCGTCTACATGGGCTCGGTTCTCGTGCTCACGAACGACCCGGACCTCGACACGACGTCGGTTCCCGTGCGCCTGCGCGTGCCGCGGATGCGCTATGCCGACCACGACGCGGCGAACTTCGTCACGACCGTGACCGACGAAGGCGCCATCGGATTCTGGGACCGCACGCAAAACGAGACGTACGGCGCGGGGTTCACGTATCCGGCCGGCGGCACGCAGTACCTCTTTAGCGGATCGTTCTGGGCCGGCGTCGCATCGAACCGGGTCAGCGACGCTTCCTACGATTACGACTTCGACGTGGTCTCCGGGGGCGAGGTGTCCGTGACGGGAGACGACCCGCAGCGCTCCTTGGCGCGATGGCGCGACACTCTCGCCCCCACGCCGCTCGGCGTCGAGGTCGAGCAGGAAGGGCTCGCCCATCCGGCCCCGGAAGACGACGACTTCTTGATCCTCCGTTATTCGGTCCGCAACGTGAGCGGCACGCCGCTCGATGCCGTGCGCGTCGGCCTGTACCTCGACTGGGACATCGGCGACTACCTGCAGAACGAGGGCGGCTACGACGCGGCGGCGCGGGCCGGCTACATGATGAACCGGCAGCAGGCCGACACCACTCACGTCGGCATCGTGATGATCGCGCCGTCGTCGCCGTCGTCGTTCCACCTGATCCACCATCCGACCTACGTGAATCCGTACGGCAACCTGCGCGACGCGGACAAGTGGACGTTCCTGAGCGACGGCGTCATCGACGCCTCGACGTGGGAGAGGCAGGACTGGTCGATGGTGATGACCGCCGGCCCGTTCGATCTCGATCCGTCGCAATCGGTGACGGTCGCGTTTGCGATCGTCGCCGGGCACGGGCGCCAGGCGTTCCTCGCGAACGCGGCGGCCGCGCAGATCCTCGGCACGATCGGCGTGAGGCCGGAAGCTCCGCCCGCCCGCTTCGCCGTGCACGCGAACAGGCCGAACCCGTTCGCGGAGATAACGCGCGTGTCGTTCGACCTGCCGTCGCAGGGGCTCGTCACCGCGACGATCTTCGACGTGCAGGGGAGGCGCGTGGCGCTCCTCGCGCGCCGTGTCTTCGAATCCGGGCGCCACTCGCTCGAGTGGAACGGCCGCGACGGGGCGGGGCGGCGTTCCCCCGCCGGCGTTTACTTCTACCGCGTGGAGAGCGCGAGCGGCGCGGGCGCGCGGAAGATCGTGCTCTTGCGATAAGCGAACGATCTCGAGCGAAGCCGCCGCCAGGCCGGCCCCGCGACGAGCGTCCGCCGAAGCGACACGGCCCGGACATGGGAGGCCCGGCGCCGACTTCGCCTCATTCGAAACCTTCCTTCGGCCCGACGCGGACGCGCTCCCTCTCGGTCATGTACTGGACGGCGATCAGCAGCAGGATGTGGAACACGAGGCCGATCATCGCGAGGAGTTCACGGCGATAGAAGGCGAAGACCTGCGTCAGCATGATCGAGACGAGGATCGAGCGCTCGAACATGCGGAACGCCGCGAGCCGGTTCCGGCGCAGGCGCGCCACACCCGCCGCGGCGAGCGCCGCGGCCATGAGCGTCGAGACGCTCTCGGCGTAATCGGCCGGCCCGGGGCTCGCGAATCGTCCGAGGAACGGCTGCAGGACCGCCGGGAATTCCGGGATCTCCTCGATACGCGGCAGCACGATCGTCACGAGAACGACGGCGAGCGCGACGATGATCCGGATCACGAAGAACGCGGCGAGCGCGTCGTCGAACCACGGCAGGGCCGCGACCTTCCGGTAGAACGCACGGAACCGCTCGCGCGTGCGGACCGCGAACCACGGACGGCGGACCGGCACGAGCATCGACGAGAGCACGGCCGCGCGGAGCTGCGGCACGAGCGGATGCGACGGATCGGCGCGGCTCAGGTAAAAGAGCGCGCGTCTCTGTTCCTCGGCGTCGAAATCGTCGAGCGCCGCCCCCTCCAGCTCGGCGAGCGCGTTCGCCAGGTATTCCTCGCGCGAGTAATCGCGGCGCCGGATCGCGCGTGCGCCGATCACTGCGAGGACGAGCACCACGTAGATGACGGCGATGGCGGGGCGGAAGAAGTAGTCGTTGTCGCGCGTGACGAATTTCCCCACCTCGTCGATGAACGTTCCGAAACCCACGCCGCCGATCACCGCGAAGAGCCGTTTCGATGCCCTCGGGAGGAAGAGAAGGAATCCCAGGGTCGCGGCCAGCATGAGAAGGCCGCCCCAGAGAACGTGCGCGATGTGCAGCCCCGCCGGGCTCAGCTGGAAGTAATCGCCGACCGAGAGAAGGAAGCGGATCCCGAGCACGGCGAACACGGCCGAGACGAAGAAAGCCTCGAGATGCCCCGCCGCGCCGAAATCGCGCAAGAGCGGCATGCGCGATTCCCGCCTCGACGCCGCGGCGCCGGGCGCCGCAGCTCGCGAGTCCGACGGGCGTTCCGCGCTGGGCGAGGCAGGCGGCGTTCCGGTTGGTGAGCCGGACGCCTCCGTGGGGGGTCGTGTGGCCGACCGCGCGCGGGGTGTCGGTTCCATGGATCCCATCATGCTCCTGACCATCGTGTTCGGCCAGGGTCGAAGCGCGAACCGAGCGTCGCGATGCGGGAGAGTATCCAATCTGGACTTCGTGACGAGGTCACGGTCGAACGGTGCGGCATCGAGGGCGCCGAACCGCGCGTTCCTGAGGCGAGCGGGCGGGCCGATGATGTTTCGGGGGCATCGTCACGCGCGCGCGGCCCACTCGCCCGGGCGCTTCCGCGCGCGCGCGGCGCGGGACTACCGGATCAACGCCGTCTTCACGGTGACCGCGCCGCCGGCAGTCTCGAGGCGCGCGAGGTAGATTCCGGCCGGCGCGCGGCGCCCCTTGACGTCGCGCCCATCCCAAACGACCGACCACGAGCCCGCATCACCGCCGCGCTCGAACGCGCGCACGAGCCGGCCCGCGATGTCGTAGAGGCGGAGCGTCGCCTTCCCACGCTGTGGAACGTCCGCGCGGAACGCGATGCCGTCTCCGGCTGGCATGGCGCCCGTGGCGTGAAGCGCGGGCTTCCGCGGCACGACGGGTCCGCCGCCGAGTGCGTACGGGCCGACGCGGATCTCGCGGCCCACCGCATCGAGGATGCCGACTTCGTACTCGGGCTCGGCATCGGCCGGCGCGCCGGCATCGAAGAGCGTGCGCGCCAGTGCATCGACGGACGCGATCGCGGTGAACTCGCCGCTTCCCGAGCGGCGGTAGAAGCGGAAGCCGGTCACCTTCCGTCCCGGCTCGGGCGACCACGACAACGCAATGCCGCGCGGCGTGCGCTCGGCGCGGAACTCGGAGAGGCGGAACGGCTGGTACACCGGCGGTTCCGTCGTGAAGCGGATCGCGAGCCCCGGCGACAGCGGCGCCGCCTGCGCCGGATAGACGTTCGAGTACGTGTAGAGGACGCCCGTATCTTCCGCCTGGTTCTCGATCCCGACCGTCGCGTACATCCGGCCGCGGTCCACGTTCGCGATCTGCTTGTACTGGATCTGCACGACGCCGTCGCCCGTCGGCGTGGAGTGATAGGCCGGATCGAAGAGCACGATCTCGAACGTCTGGAGATCGTCGAACCGCACCGGCTGCTGCGGCGGCGTCGCGGGCTGGTCCGCGTTCCCCTGCCGGCTCCACTCGATCACGAAGGCGTGGCGCGACGTGTCATGGAACACGTAGACGCCGTCTCCGACCGGCACGCCGTTGAACTTCTTCGCCGGGTCGAGGTTGTCCCAGAACGCCGCGATCTGCGCGCCCGCTCCGTACACGTTCGGCATCGTCCAGTTGTAGAAGTCGAAGTACGAGGCGAGGTCGAACGAGATCCAGCCGTTGTCGCTCACCAGGATCGAGTCGTAGCTCACGCCGTAGAACGTGAACGGGAACGGCAGCGCGACGACGACTTCCTTGTTGTCGACGATCGTGAGCTTCGTTCCCGTTCCACCGAAGAGGGTCGAGCAGGTGATCCACTCGTACTCGGGCACGCCCGCCGGGTACTCCGTGTCGGTGCAGTCGTACGCCCAGTATCCGTGATCGTCGGGACCGTACGGGGCCGTCCCGTCCGCCATGCCGATCGGCACGGAGATCTCGATCTCCTGCGACCCGCCACCCACCATCGAGAGGACGAGCGTGAAGCGCGCCGCCTGTCCCGCAACCGCGCCGCCGGCGGCGGCCACCACGAACGGCTCGGACGCAGGGGCGGATCCGCCCACCGCAATCGTCCCGAACTCCGCGGTCGAATCGGCGACGGAGGCGACCGACGGATCGGCGCTCCGTAGAATTGCGAAGACGGCATCCGCCGCCACCGAACCGTCATTCTGAATCGTGACGTCGAGCGAGACCGTTTCGCCCGCGTCGAAGCGGCCATCGCCGTCAACACTCGTGCCCAGGGCGCGAAGTGCCGGCGCGGAGACGGACACCGTGACATCCGATGCGGTGGTATCGCCGGATGCGAGCGCGAGGAGCCCGAATCGCAGCGCCATCCCATCCTCCGCGTCCGCACCGATGCGGACCACGTGAGGAGTGAGCGGTGCCTGCGTGGCTCCGGCGGCGATCGCCGCGTACGAAGCGACCGGCTCGACGACTTCGGAGCCCGCGGCCGCCGAGAGGATCGCGGTCGCGGCCGGCACGCCGGCGCCCCCGCCGTTCTCGAGCGAGACCAGAAGCTCGATCGTCTCTCCCGGATTCGCGACGCCGTTGCCGTTTCCGTCGCTCGATCCGTTCGCGTCATCGTCGATGACGACCGCGGCGGGAGCGAGGAACGGCCCCGTGTCCTCCGCGACGGCGACCGTGCCGCTGTACGGCACGACGTTCTCGCCGGTGGCCCAGACGGTCAGCGGCGAGGTGGACTCGCCGAGATCGAGCGTGATGTGCGCGATACCCGATGCGTCCGTCCATCCGCTCGCGAGCCGCGCGCCGTCGCGGCTCACGCCCACGCGCACGCCTTCGACCGGCGCGCCGCCGGTCTCGACGACGCGCACGTCGAGGAAGTTCGCGCCGGGCGCCGTGGACCCCGCGTGCGTCACCGTGACCGGACGCGCGGGACCGACCCACAGCTCCATCTCCGGATCGCCGAGGAGGTTGTAGATGTAGAAGTAGAACTCGACCGATTCACCGGCCTCGGTCTCGTACGGGATCTCGAGCGGGAACTGGGCGAGGAGGTTCAGCTTCGCAGCCAGCAGAATCGAGCCGAGCTTCCTCAGACCGCCCTGCGAAATCCCCGTTATCGCTCCGATCGCCGTCGCGTCGTTGAACCGCGTGTGCGACCAGTGCTCCCCGTTGCCGATGAAGGCGACCGCGCCCTTCGGATCCTCGGGCGTTCCGGCGCGCACCCAGGCTTCGCCGAAGCACTCGTTCACATCGAAGCGGTTGTTCAGGCAGACGAAGCTGAAGACGACCGGAAGCTTCCATCCGTTCGTGAGCCCCGGGATGTTCGTGTCGATGAACCGCGGCGCTTCCCAGCCCTGCGTGCCGATCGCCCAGCCGCGGTACGTGACCATCGAGACGCCCGAGTTGACGAAGCCGCTGATGAGCGCCGTTCCCGATCCCAGGTGATGCGGCGGGTAGTAGACCGAGTCCACGCGGGCCATTCCGGCCCCGAGCATCTCCGTGCGCGCCCAGCGGCTGACGGGCACCGGCGTGTTCGAACCGTAGTCGGCGCCGACGACGAGCCCGCGGCCCATCCAGGCGCCGCCGTCCTCGAGGAACGGCTCCCGCTCGTGGCGGAGGATCTTGGCGACCATCGTCTGGGCATGGGGCACGTTGGACGCCGAGAGCCGGCCGACGAAGAGGTCCGGCATGAAGTCGTCGCCGTCCACGCACGAATATGGGAGATCGGACACGTTGCCGCCGATGTCGAAGGCGGGCATCGTCTCGACGTCGCCGACGAGTAGGACGTACTCGGGAGGCACGGCCGCCGTCTGGTACTGCGCGCGGATGTAGTCGCGGATCTGCGTGCGGTCCGCGCCGGCGGTCGCGGTCGTGACGACGGAGACCTCGAGCCCCTTCTCGCGCTTCCACGCTGCGAGCGGCTCGATCGCGGAGACGAATTCGGGGGCCGAGATGATGAGGTAGCTTCCCTCGTCCGCGCTCGCGGAGGCCGCTTCACCGGCGAGCGCGCTCCCGAGAGCCTCGAAGTAGGCGCGGCCGTGTGCGCGCGCGGCGCCGGCCGGGCCGGAACCCGATCCGATCGGCGTGACTTCGAGCTCCACGGACATCGGGTCGTCTGCGGCGGATGCTTCGGTGATCACGACGGGGAGCACGCGGAGTCCGCGCGCCGTCATCGGCTCGAGAGCGCGCACCTCCACACTCGCGGCCCGCTTCGAGCCGTTCGCCGCGACCGCGCGCACCGAGGCGCTCGAAGCTCCTTCCGGAAGCGGCACGAGACGAAGGACCGGCTCCGAGAACGGCGCGGCCGAATCGTCCGCGACCGTCACGCGAAAGGCCGAAGGGCCGGCTCCGATCGCCCGCGAAGCGCCTGCCGAGAAGAGACCCGCGAAGACCACCGCCGCCACCACCACCAGCGCCACCACCGCACCCCGCATTGCATCCCCCTCCGCGTTGCACGTCCTGGGCGTCGAGATCCGCGACTTGGAGCCGCGGCCAGTCGATGATAAGGGGCGGCGCGGCCGCGGGCAACGGCGGAACGTCGCCTGCGCGCGGATTGCGGGCGCGGTCCGGCCGGCGAGCGTGAGGATGCGCTCCGAAAACAGCGCGGCCTCCGGAGGAAAGCCGGAGGCCGCACGAGCGTGCCGGAGGCGCGGGGCCGCCGGCCGGAGATCAGCGTGCGAGGACCATGCGCCTCGCGTCCTTCACGCCGTCCACATCGAGCCGGTAGAAGTAGACCCCACTCGGGGCCCGCTGCCCCGCCTCGTCGCACCCGTCCCAGAGCGCTTCGTGCCCGCCCGCCGCTTGCCGCGCCCCGACGAGCGTCCGCACGCGCCGCCCCGCGATGTCGAAGACCGCGAGCTCGACCTTGGAATCACGCGCCAGGTCGTAGCGGATCGTCGTCTCGGGCCGGAACGGATTCGGGCGGTTCCCGACGAGTCGCGCCGCCGGAACCGCATCCGGAACATCGACCGGAGCGCAGCCCACGTCCTTCGCTCCGATCCGGCTTCCGTCGCATGCCGCGGTACCGTTCGGGTGCTGCCCGGGCGCGCACGGGGAGGCCGCCTGGAGCCGGAAGTCGTTCCCCGCGAGGTTGCAGAAGAGTGGATCGAGAGAGAAGTTGTTCCCGCCGTTCGTGCCGCAGATCGTATTCCCAAGTGCGTTCCCGAAGATGTTCGTGCAGGAGACCACGGGGACGCTCGATTCGTCGCAGGCCATCCCGCGTCCGGCCGTGCTGTGGCTGATGATGCACTTCTCGATCGTCGGGCTGCTGAAGAACGCGGCGACGCCGCCCCCCTCGGAAGCGCTGGAGTTCGCCGAGATCGTGCAGCGTCGAAGGGTCATCTGCGTTGCGAAGAACGCGGAGACGCCGCCTCCGTCCGAGAAGGCGTCGGTCCCGGCGACCGAGTTCCGGACGATCGTGCAGTCGGTCATCGTGACGTCCGAGCCGAAATCGGCATGAACTCCACCGCCCGGCCCGTAGGCTCCGGTCGTCGAGTTCCCCTGGATGAGGCAGCCGGTCACCTGGGCCACGCCTTCAGAGAACAGGAGAGCCCCTCCCGGGCCGGTCGCCGTGTTCCCCTCGAACCGCGAATTCGTGATCGTCGCCGCAGCCGTGTTGACGGAGAGCGCTCCTCCTCCCCCGCCGGGGCCGCTGATGAAGTTGTTGATCACCGTGCAGTTGGTGAACTGCGGCGCCGAGCCGTTGCGGACGATGATGGCCGCCGCGACCGGCGCGGTGTTTCCGGAGATGTGGCAGTTCTCGATCACCGGGGCGCAGTTCAAATCCATGGCGATCGCCCCGCCCTCCTTGCCCGCGTTGCTGATGAAACGGCTGCCCTGCACGAGCGGCGACGAGCCGTTGAGACAGATGAGAGCGCCGTCGAAGTTGCTCGTAAACTCCACGTTCTGGATCGTCGGGGAGGACCCGTCCTTGCACAGGATGCCCGCGCCGTGGATGGCCGCGAACGCTTCGCGCACGGTGAGGTCGTGAATGGTCACATTGGTGACGTTGGTGCATTGGATGCCGCGGCCCAGGTGGTTCGCGTCGATGATCGTCCGGCCCATGCCGGAACCGCGGAGCCTGACGCCGCTCTTCATGACGACCACGCACTTCGTCGTGTCGCCGCCTCCGGGAGTGTGGGTCACGTCCGAATAGACTCCCGGTTGGATGACGACGACGTCCCCGGCCACCGCCGCATCGACGGCCGCCTGGATTGTCGGGTACTGCGTTGGTACGACGCGATTTGCCGCCTGAGCGGGGGCGGCGGCGAAGAGGAGAAGAAGGGGGAGCGCGAGGTGCCGCTTCATCGATGCCTCCTGCGGGCGAGTTGTGGCCGACTCCGATTCTCCAGACCCGTGTGAAGCACGGAGATTATAGCAGATGTTCGCGGGCGAGGCCCCTCCGCAGCGACGGCGGTGATATCGCCTCCGTGTTACTGCTTACGTCTCAATCCGGGAATTCCGCTTCCAAAATGCCCGACGATGTTGTACGATGTTTGGCGCACAGTGTCCAATAGCGGAGTTGGGCTGCATCCATGAAACCATCACCTTTCACCTTCCTTCGTCCTTCGCTGCACCACCTCCGGAGGTATCGATGAGTCGCAGAGTGGCTCTCTCGCTGGTTGCGCTCGCCCTCGCAGCATCGCCGACGCATGCGGCCGCAGTCATTGTGCCTCTCGCGGAGATCGGACCGCAGGATGCGCCGCGTCTCGACGTGGTCTCCTCCGCATCCGACCGCCTCGAAATCGTGTTCGAGGTCGGCTCGCTGGCGACCGAAGCGCTCGCCCTGGACGGGCGGGAGTTCCAGAGTCTCTCGATTCCCGGCGGGGGCATCGCCGGCGAGCCGGGCGATCCGGGAATCCCCGTCTTCTCCCGCCTCATCGCCCTCCCCGAGGGCTCGGGTGTGACGGTCTCCGCGGTCCTCGAAGACGTCGAGGAGATCGGCGGAATCGACGTGTCGCCTGTTCGCAGCGACGAATCGGCTCCGGTGACGCGAAGCCTCGACGCGTACGCACGCGAGGGGTTCGGCGATGATCCGGCCGTCGAAGTCGGCGAGCCGGGATTGCTCCGCGGCCTGCGCGTGGCGGCGGTGACCTTCCGTCCGGTGCAGTACGACCCGGCAACGCGCACCCTCCGCGTCGCGCACCGCGTGCGCGCCGAGGTGCGCTTCACGGGGACGGACGCACGGAACGCGAAGGCCGTGCGCGACGTTCCGATGACGCCCTCGTTCGACAAGATCTGCGAGGCGCTCGTCGTCAACTACGAGTCGGTGCGGAAGTCGGACTCGATCCAGAACGGCACGTGGCTCCTCATCACGCCGAACAGCGCCGACGTGACGAGCCGGGTCCAGGCGCTCGTCGACTGGCGCAAGCGCAAGGGGACGCCGGCGATCCTCGCCACGACGGCTTCCACGGGGACGACGAAGGAGCAGATCAAGGCGTACATCCAGAACGCCTACAACACGTGGCCGAATCCTCCCGAGTACGTCTGCCTCGTCGGCGATGCTTCGGGCACGTATTCCCTTCCGACCTGGAATGACGCGAGCTTCGGCGGCGAGGGAGACTTCCCGTACATCCAGCTCGACGGCGGCGACCTCTTCCCGGACGCCCACATCGGCAGGCTCTCGATCGGCTCCACGCAGGATCTGGACGCCATCGTCCTGAAGCAAGTCGGCTACGAGAGGACTCCGTACCTGACCGATCCGGGCTGGTACACGCGCGCCTGCCTCACCGGCGACCCGGGGAGTTCCGGATACAGCTGCGTGCAGATCATGCAGTGGATCAAGACCGGGCTCTTCTCGGAAAAGAGCTACACGCAGGTTGACACCGTCTTCACCGATCCGTTCGTCAGCGGCATGGCCACCGCGCTCAACCGCGGCGACACGTTCTTCGCCTACCGCGGCTACCTCGGGATGAGCGGCTGGTCGAACAGCAACACCTACGCGCTGACGAACGGCTGGAAGATGCCGTTCGCGACGGTCTTCACGTGCGGCACCGGCTCCTTCGCCGGGAGCACCGCGCTGAGCGAGGGTTTCCTGCGCGCCGGCTCGGGCGCCACGGCGGCCGCGCGCGGGGCGGTCGGCGCGGTCGGCATCGCCACGCTCTCGACGCACACGCGCTTCAACAACGCGCTCATGTTCGGCTGCTATCAGGGGATGCTCTACGAGGGGCTCACCACGATGGGCGCCGCAGTCACGCGCGCGAAGCTCGAGCTGTACCTGAACTACTACACGGCGTCCTCGAACTACGTGACTGCGTACCATTGGTGGGTCAACCTGATGGGCGACCCGGCCGGCGAGATCTGGACCGGCTTCCCCGCCACGCTCTCGGTGAACCACCCGGCGCAGCTCGCCGCAGGCTCGAACAACATCATCGTGAACGTCACCGAGGTCGGCTCGCCGATCGAAGGTGCGCAGGTGTGCTTCTGGTTCGGCACGGAGACATACGTCGTCGGCGTGACGGACGCCGAGGGGCGCTGCGAGCTTCCGATCACCGCGCTCAACCAGGGAACGGCGCTCCTGACGGTCGCGAAGCACGACAAGCATCCGTACATGGTGCCCGTTCCGGTCGTGAAGGCGGGCCTCTTCCTCGGCTATCAGTCGTCCATGTTGGATGACTCGGCAGGCGGAAACGGTGACGACGTCGCGAACCCGGGCGAGGAAATCGGGCTCCAGGTGCAGGTGAAGAACTTCAGCTCGACGCCGGCGACCTCCGTGACGGCGACGCTCACCTGCGACGATCCGCTCGTCACGATCCTCGACGGCGCCGAGACGTTCGCGGACGTGCCGGTGGACAGCAGCCGCTGGTGCGCCGACGACTTCAACTTCGTGATCGATTACGCCGCTCCGGACGGCCATGTGATCGAGTTCGGCCTGGAAGTGCAGGCGGGCGCGCAGCAGTGGCATTCGCTCCTCGAGGTCACCGTCGTGTCGGCGGACCTAGTGACCATGGGACAGACGCTCTACAACCACGGCGGGAACAGCCGGCTCGATCCGGGCGAGACCGTTCAGCTCTCGGTGCGCCTCAGGAACGACGGCGGCGCCGCGGGCGACGCGGTCTCCGCGCAGCTCCGCTCGCTGAGCCCGTTCGTGACGATCTCCGACACGGTCGCCGTCTACGGGACGATCCCCGCGGGCGGCAACGTGGAGAACACGGACGATCTGTTCACCTTGAGCGCCGACCCGTTCGCGTTCCAGGGCCACCTCGCGGTGCTGCAGCTCTCCACGCTCTTCAGCGGAGGATCGCGGGACACGACGTACGTGACGCTCCAGGTCGGCCAGGCGACGAGTGACGATCCGCTCGGACCCGATCAATACGGCTACTACGCGTTCGACAACACCGACCTCGCTTACGCGCAGGTGCCGACCTACGCCTGGATCGAACTCGATCCGGCGCTCGGAGGCACGGGCACCGAGATCCCGCTCGCCGACTTTGGAAACTACCAGGACAAGTCGGCGGTCGTGACGATACCGTTCGACTTCCAGTTCTACGGCGAGAGCTACACGCGGGCGACGGTTTGCTCGAACGGCTGGATCGCGATGGGATCGACGTATCTCACCGACTACCGCAACTGGACGATCCCCGGTGCGGGAGCGCCCAACAACCTGATCGCGGTGTTCTGGGACGACCTGTACCGGTCCGGTAACGCCAAGATCCTCCAGAAGTACGATGCCACGAATCATCTCTGGATCGTCGAGTGGAGCCAGATGCGGAACATGGTGGGCAACTACACCGAGACGTTCGAGGTCATCTTCTACGATCCGGACTTCTACCCGACCGACTCGCAGGACGGCCAGATCGTGATGCAGTACCTGACGGTGAACAACACAGACGGCACCGACGGGTACGCGACGGTCGGCATCCAGAACCGCACGCACACCGACGGGCTCCTCTACACGTACTTCAACCAGTATCCGGCGTCGGCGGCGCCGCTGGCGGCCGGCCGCGCGATCAAGTTCGTCCCGGTTCAGGCGGAGCCGATGGGCGTGCTCGCGGGTGTGGTGCTGAACGCGTCGGCCGGCAACGCGCCGATCTCCGGCGCGACGGTCCGCATCGTCGAGAGCGGCCGCACGTTCACGACGGCGGGCGACGGCGGATACAGCGGCGGCGCTCAGGAAGGGACGTACACGATCATTGCGAGCCATCCGAGCTTCGCGGCGGACACCTCGCTGGCGGTCGTCGTCCAGCAGGGCCAGGTGAGCACGGTCGACTTCTACCTGACCGACATCGCGGGGCCGACGATCACGAACGTCACGGAGTGGTTCACGACGACCGACACTTCGGGGCCGTATCCGGTCAGCGCGAACGTCTCCGATCACAGCGGGGTCTCAGCGGCCACGCTGATCTACCGGATCAACGCGGGCTCGTGGATCGAGGCTCCGATGACGGAATCCGCCGGCGTGTACTCGGCCGAGATCACCGGGTGGCCGTCCGGCACGGAGGTCGATTACTACGTCCGCGCGGTGGACGCCAACGACTTCTCCAGTTCCTATCCGGCCGGCGCGCCGGATACGTACCTGTCGCTCTTCGTCACCGACGTCAGCTACGTCTACGACGTCGAGGATCCCGAGGATACGAACTGGATGGTCGGGATGCCGGGCGACGGCGTGACGTCGGGCGCATGGGTGCGGGCCGATCCGGTCGGCACGACGTACAACGGCCAGCCGGTGCAGCCGGAGGACGACCACACGGCCAGCCCCGGCACGCTGTGCTTCGTCACCGGGAACGGCGCGGTCGGCGGCGCCCCCGGCGACGCCGACGTGGACGGCGGCGGTTGCACCTCGCTCCGCAGTCCGATCTTCGACCTGAGCGGCGCCACGAAGGCGTTCGTCCACTACTGGCGCTGGTTCGGCGAGAACGGAAACTCCTCCGACGACGAGTTCGGCATCGATATCTCGAACGACGGCGGAAACACGTGGGTCGAGATGGAGCACGTGTTGGACAACGAGGCGCTCTGGACGGGCGTGTCGCTCGACATCACGACCCTCATCCCGCTCACGAACCAGATGGCGATCCGCTTCCAGGCGTGCGACCTGGGGGTCCCGGGCCTCATCGAAGCGGCAGTGGACGACTTCTCGATCGAGGTGTTCATCCCGAACACGATCGACGTGCCGGTCGTTACGGGCCCGCCCATGCCGCTCAGGCTCGAGCAGAGCCGGCCGAACCCGTTCACGACGCGCGCGGCGATCAACTTCTCGCTGCCCGCCGCGGGGATGGTCAAGCTGTACGTGTACGACGTGCAGGGCCGCGCGGTGCGGCGGCTCGTGGACGGATCGAGGCCGGCCGGGGCGCAGGTGGTGTTCTGGGACGGCCGTGACAACCGCGGCCGCACGACGCCTTCGGGGATCTACTTCTATCGCCTCGTGACGCCCGCCGGAACGCAGGTGATGAAGCTCGTGCGGGCGGACTAGACGGTCACGCGGACGATCGAGAGGGGCGGCCGGCGACGGCCGCCTCTCTTCGTTTGGTGCGGCGCCGCGCGACTCGACTAACCGCGAGCGGGCAGGCCGATGTTGTTTCGGGGTCGTCGAAGGCGCGCGGCGCTCACTCCAGCCCTTGCGCGAAGGCGCTCCCGCCGATGAACTCCCGGAGGATCGACGTGTTCGGCACATCGTCTTCGGGGATCGGGACGAACCACGTGAGGAACTTGAGCAGGCGGTACGCCTCGGCGTAGAGCGGATGCTCGCGCGGCACGCCGAGGAGGAACCGCTCGGCGTAGATGCGGAGCACAGCGGGCTCATAGACGAGCGCGGAGTTGAAGATGACGTCGGCGGCTTCCTGGAACGGGAAGATCCCGCGCGCTTCGCCGCGCCGGACTCCTTCCCACATCTCCAGCGTGCGCGTCGCCGGATGGCCGCGGAAGAGCCGGTCGCGAACGATGCGCCTGAGAAGCCTCGCGTCCGACGTGAAGATGCGGTTGTGATCGTCCAGCGTGAGCTGCGTCAGCGCGGAGATGAACACGCGGTACTTCGCGGCTTCGGGCACAGACTGCGTGAGCTTCGGATTGAGCGCGTGGATCCCCTCGACGAGGAGAACTTGATCCGGCTCGAGCTGCGCCTGCGTCCAGCGGTTCTCGTCCACGCGCACGCCGAGCACGAAGTCGAAGCGCGGCACGGCGACCGCCTCTCCACGCAGCAGCGCGGCCAGGTGCTCGTTGAAGAGCGCGAGGTCGAGCGCCTCGATCGCCTCGAAGTCCGGCTTACCGTCCGCACCGAGGGGCGTCTTCTCGCGGTTCAAGAAGTAATCGTCGAGCGAGAGCCCGAGCGGCAGGATCCCGTTCACACGAAGCTGGATCGCGAGGCGCCGGATGAACGTCGTCTTTCCGGACGACGAGGGGCCCGCGACGAGAACGAGCCGGGCGCGCTTCCTCTCGGCGGCGATCGCGTCGGCGATCTGGGCGATCTTCTTCTCGTGGAACCCTTCCGCGATCCGGATGACCTCGGCGATGTCGCGCGACAGGCACGTCTTGTTGAGCGAGCCGACATGCGCCACGCCCAGCTCTTCGTTCCACCGCCGCGTCTCGCGGTACGTCGCGAAGAGCTTCGGCTGCGGGTGCAGCGGCGGAAAGCGCGGCGAACTCCCGTTCCGCGAGAACCGCAGCAGGAGCCCGTCCTCGTACGGAACGACCGCGCCCGGCGGGACCTTCCCCGTGGAGGACGCGACGGCGCCCTGCGCGATGTCCACGAACGGCCCGCAGATCACCACCGCCACCGTGGACGCGCGATGCGTGGAGAGGAGGGCGAGCTTGCTCTCCTCCTTGCTCTGCCGGAACAGCTCCTCCGCCTCTTCGAGCGTGATCGAGCGGCGGTCGATGAGCCGGTCTTCCTCGCAGATTTGCTGCATGCGCTTGCCGAGCGATGCGATCACTTCGGGATTCAGGGCCGGCGTGCCGCGCCACGAGAAGAAGTACCCGCCGCCAAGAGACTGCCCGACGACGAGATGCGCCTCCGGATAGAGTTCGCGCGCCGCGGTGAGAAGGATGAGGCACAGGCTGCGGCGGGAGACCGCCTCTCCCTGCCGCGAATCGGCGCGGACCGTCTCCAGCTCGACCGTGTTCCCGCGAAGCGGGAAGTCGAGCATCACGAGGCGCCGGTTGACAAGCGCCGCGATGACGCCCTTCGGGACCGCTCCGGCGTGATCGACGAGGAATCGCTCGACGGTGGTGCCGTCGGGGATCTCGATCTTCTGGCCCGTATATTTGACGACTACCGTGTCTTCTTTCAAAGGTGACCTCCAGGCCACGAATTGTAGCTGAAACGGAGGGCCTTGCCCCGGCCAAGGACTGACATTCGCGGCCTCTCACATCTCGGCCGAGCGGGGCGGTTTCGTGAGGCGTCGAGGCGGGAGACAGGTGGAAGCAAGAAGAACCGGGCACGCCGCCAGTGCGCGCCCGGTTCGAGGCCGCTCCGACTCCCCCTCGGACGTCGAGCGGCTGCGTCGTCGATCGCGTGAATGACCACGATCCGGGAGAGATCGTTGCAGGCATCGTGCCGCGTGAGGGCCGTCGAGGACACGCGTGCAACCGGCGCGACTCGCCGCGATGCGAACGGCCGCCGCCGGCGCCCGAACGGACGCACCGCACGCTGTTCGATTCGGGTGCCCGGATCGAGGCGGATTGTTCGGATGAGGGCGACGCGCGAACGCCACGTGAACCCGCGTCGCGGCATGAAGCGGTGCGGCGAGCCCCCGTTCGAGGCGGGCCGCGCGCGGCGATCAGACGGATGCGATCTGGAGGCTCGCGCGATCGACGAGCCCTTCGGCGAGCACGCCGAGGCAGGCGCACCGGCGGGCGAGTGCGATCGCATCCTCGAGCGTCCGGCGCGCGGCCGCTGATCGCCCGGCCAGCTCCTCGGCGCGCGCGAGACCCACGAGAGAGCGCGAGCGGAAGTAGCCATAACCGGAGCTGCCGAACACCGCGAGCGCGGCCGCGAAGCGTTCCGCCGCCTCGGCGCCGAGTCGGGCGGCCTCGGGCGAACGAGCCTCCACTCCGGCCGCGGCCGCCTCTCTCGCCCGCTCCGCCGCACCCTCGAGGCAGAGCGCGCCCAGGTGATGGTGGAAGCGCGCGACGTCGAGCCGGTCCTTGTGTCCGCCCACATCGGGCAGACGCTCCGCGAGAGCCGCGCGCGCGGACGCCCACCGTCCCGCGGCCTGTTCGCGGATTGCGGTGCATCGGGCCGCGGTGAGGCGCGCGATCGGATGGTCGGACGCTCGGCCCAGGTCGAGGACATCGCCGTACTCGGCGACCACGTCCCAGGCGCGCGTGTCGAGGAGCGCATCGAGCAGATAGCGCAGCGCTGCCGAGCGGAGGACGACCGACGAGCTCTCGCTCGTCTGGCTCCACGCGAACGCCATCTGCGAGACCGCACTCCGTCCATCGCCCCGGTGCAGCGCGCAGAACCCCGCGAGCGACAGGGCCGTCACGAAGCGCGGCTTCTCGGCCCGAAGCGGAGCAAGCTGGAGCAGGCTCGCCGCCTCCGCCTCCGCTT
>Ga0326597_10005333_pt1 | contig 17885 bp, 21 predicted proteins | sample RVTome_12_FD_203789 | JGI IMG/M metagenome (GOLD analysis project Ga0326597, IMG submission 203789) | Soil microbial communities from uranium-contaminated site in the Upper Colorado River Basin, Wyoming, United States - RVT100D185 | ecosystem: Environmental > Terrestrial > Soil > Contaminated >... | reverse complement strand
AGCAGGCCGCGCAAGGGCCTGTTCCATAAGCGCGAAGCCCTGGTCGCGGAGCTCCGCCGCCAGGGCCGGAAGGCGCGCGCGACAGGGGCGGCGACTCCGAAGCGGAAAGCGAGTCGACCGAGCCCGAAAGGCTGACGTGGGCACACTCGCATCCGGCCTCAGGCCGATCGCGCACGACCTGGCGCACGCGCCGCGCGTGTACGTCGACGCCAACATGCCGGCCGGCGTCGTGGCGGTGATGCGGCAGGAGCTCGCGTGGGACGTGCTCTTCGTGATGGAGCACGACGACCTGCGGCGGGCCACTGACGAGGAGCATTTCCGGCGGGCCGGTGAGTACGGCCGGACTCTCATCACGCTCGACTACGATTTCTTCGACGGCACGCGGTTTCCGGCGGCGCTCAATCCCGGCGTCGTCGTGTGTTCGGCGCCCGACGAGATGCGCCTGGCGCACCTGCTGCGCGAGTTCCACCGGTCCGTGTTTTGCTCGCCGGACGCCGGGCCCACGCCGCTCAGGGGCCGCACGGTCGAGCTCGCGCCCGGGGCGGCGCCGACCGATGTCTGAGGCGACCGTCACCGTCCTGTCGGGTGCGGGCGTCGTGCTGCCCGACCGCGTCGCATCCGATCTGAGCCTCGTCCTCGAAGGGTCCCGCATCGTCGAGCTGAGGCGGGGGCTGCAGCCGGTCGGCGACCGCGAGCAGCACGTGGACGTGAGCGGCTGTGTCATCGCGCCCGGGTTCGTGGACGTGCACATTCATGGCGCGGCCGGCGTGGACGTGCTGGACTCGGCCGCCGCGCCGGGCGAGGTGGCCCGGGCTTTGCCGCGCTGGGGCGTCACGGCATTCTGCCCGACGGCGACAGCCGCCGAACCCCACGTGCTCGACCGGTTCCTCGTCGCGGTCGGGGAGCTGCGAGGGAACCCGCAGGCTGGCGCCGCCCGTGTGCTGCCGGCCCATCTCGAAAGCAGTTTCATCAGCCCGGAGTATCGGGGCGCGCAGCCGCTGGCGCACCTGAGGCTGCCGTCAGCAAGCGCCACCGAAGGGGCGCATCCGGGCGGCCTGGGGTTCTCGGCCCGCGAAGTCGTCTCGGTCATCGACCGGCATCGAGCGGACGTCGGCATCGTCACGCTGGCGCCTGAGCTCGACGGCGCGCTGGACCTCGTGCGCGCGTTTTCCGCGGCGGGCGTCCGCGTTTCCATGGGGCACTCCGGCGCGACGTTCGCCGAGGCGCAGGCCGCCGTGGCTGCCGGCGCGACGCATGCCACGCATCTGTTCAACCGGATGCGGCCGATGTCGCATCGCGAACCTGGCGTGGCCGGGGCGGTGCTGGCCAGCGAGGCCGTGGCGGCCGAAGTGATTGGCGACGGCGTGCACGTCCACGCGGCGTTCGTGCGCCTGGTGGTGGCCGCCAAGGGCGTGGACCGCGTGATGGCGATCACCGATGCCACCGCCGGCGCGGGGCTGCCCGCCGGCTCACGGGTCCGGCTGGGCGGCCAGCCGATCGTCGTTTCTGACGTCGCGCGGCTCGAGGATGGCACGATGGCGGGGAGCGTCGCCACGATGGACCGGGTGTTCAGCTGGCTCGTCACGGCCTGCGGGCTGGATCTGAGCCAGGCTGCCGTGCTGTGTTCGACCACCCCGGCCCGGCAACTGGGCCTGGTCGGGCTGGGCACGCTCACACCCGGCTCGATCGCGGACTTCGTCGTCCTGGACCGGAACCTCGCCGTGGTATCGACGTGGATAGGGGGACGGGCGAGTTTTCCACAGGTTCGGTAGGATCGGTGCCAGGGGTCCCCCCTGGCACCGAAGAACCCGAACCTGTGGAAAACTCGCCCGTCCCCCTCGGAACATCCCGCCTCCGGTACCCGTCAGTCCGGGGCATGACCAGCCGTCTGGCGCTGGCCGGTGTTGCCGCCTCGGCCCTGCTGGGCTGGGCCTGCACGGTCAATATCGACCACGAGGGCCACATCGAGCGGGAAGAAAAGCGCTTTCCGGTGGCCGGCGCTGCGGAGCTGGCGCTCTACACGTTCGACGGGTCGGTCGAAGTGCGGTCGTGGGATCGCGCCGAAGTCCTCGTCGAGGTCGAGAAGCGCGGTCAGGATCCCGAAGCAGTCGCGGCCATCCAGGTGCTGGCCGATCAGACGGGCGGGCGTATCCAGGTCGAAGCGCGCCGGCCGGGCGGGCGGGCAGCGTTCGTCGGCATCGGCTCGTTCACGTCGCCCAGCGCGCGCCTGGTCGCCACGGCGCCACGCTCCACGCCCATCGTCGTCCGCACCGGCGACGGGTCCATCGTTGCCGAACGCTTCGACGGGCGCCTCGAACTGCGCACCGCGGACGGCAGCATCCGTGCGATCGAGACGTCCGGCGATCTGCTGGCGGAATCGGAAGACGGCCTCATCCAGCTCGAGGAAGTGCGGGGGCGTGTCGAGGCCCGGACGGACTCCGGGTCCATTCGCGTCTCCGGCACGCCGCGCGCCGTCCGCGTCCGCTCGGGCGGCGGGTCGGTCGTGCTGCGCATCCGGAGCGGCGCGATGATGTCCGAGGACTGGATGGTGGCGACATCCGACGGATCCATCTCCGTCGAGCTTCCGGATGGCTTCAACGCCGTGATCGAGGCCGAGCCCGGATCGGACAGCCGCGTGCGGAACGAGCTCACGCTCACGGACGTTACGGGCGGGACGCGCGATCAGCGTACGCTGCGCGGCACCCTCGGCACGGGCGGGCATCGCCTGCTGCTGCGCACCGGGGACGGCACGATCCGCCTGATCAATTACTAGGCTTGGCGCTCGGCGCCCGGGGTTCGGCGTAGGTCACGCCGTCCCGGTGTCCCGCTTCCTCGAAGGCGTCCAGCCGTTCGCGGCACTTGCTGCACCGCCCGCAGTGGCCATTGCCTCCGGGGTTCATGCAGGAAAGGGTCAGGTGAAGCGGCACGCCGAGCTCGAGGCCGAGCGCGATGACCTGGGCCTTGCGTCGTCCCGCGAGCGGCGCAGCCACCGACAGCGGATGGTCCAGCCCCATCGAGGCCGCGCGCGCCATCTGCTCGAAGAACTCCGGTGTGGCGTCGGGAAACGGGTTGCCGGCGAGCGGGCCCAGCGCAAGGCGGCCGACATCGAGGCGCGCGCACAGCACGGCCGCTTTCGCGATCAGCACGAGATTACGCCCCTCCAGGTAGACGTCCTCGTCCGGCGTGTCGTACGCCGGCGGCCTGCCGGCGATCGCCCAGTGGTCGGCGGGATACACGTCGCGCATGTCGGCGGACAGCGTCGACACGGCGCGGACGCGCCCGGCGAACGGCGCCGCGCCGAGCAGCCGCTCGATCGCGCGCGCCTCGGCGCCCTCCCACGCGAGGCCGCACCGCACGTGGATCGGCCAGACCTCCTCGTGCGCGCGGCGCTCGAGCGCGAGCAGCACAGCGCTGTCGAGGCCGCCTGAGAAAAGCACGGCCGACGCGTTCGCGGTTTTCGCGCGTTTCCGGGACATCCGGGACATAATGACCCGTCAGTCTAGCCTGACCGCTATGTACCTCGTTACCAAACGGATCGACTTCTGCTACGGCCACCGCCTGCTCGACTACGACGGGATCTGCAAGCATCCGCACGGACACAACGCCGTCGTCGAGGTCGACGTGCGCACCGATCGACTCGACGCGCGCAACATGGTCGCGGACTTCTCCGACATCAAGCGCATCGTGAAGGGCTGGATCGACCGCGAGCTGGATCACAAGATGATTCTGCGCCACGACGACCCGCTCGTCGCGCCCCTCGAGAAGCTGGGCGAGCCGATCTACAAGCTCGACAGCAATCCCACCGTCGAGCGCATCGCGAAGCTCGTGTTTGACAAGTCGCTCGAACAGGGCCTGCCGGTCGTCGCCGTCCGCATCTGGGAAACACCGACGTCGTTTGCGGAATACCGGGCCGGCTGAAGCCCGCCCCTTCGCTCGTCAGCTCGCTCTGACGACGGGAGCGCCGCTCACGCCGCCAGCCGCCAGACGGCCGCGACGACGAACGTCACGATGAACGCGATGGCCAGCGGCATCAACGCGCCGATCACCGTCCATTTCTTGCTCAGCGTCTCCTTGTAGATCGTGACAATCGTCGTCGCGCACGGGTTGTGCAGCAGCGAGAACAGCATGAGGTTCACGGCCGTCAGCAGCGTCCAGCCGTGGCCGCCGACGAGCAGCCCCTCGAGGTCCGCCAGCGAGCTCATCTCGCTCATCTGGCTCGTGCCCATGTAGACCATCAGCATCGTCGGGACGACGATTTCGTTGGCGGGAATCGCGATGATGTACGCGAGCAGGATGACCCCATCCAGGCCGATCGCGTTTCCGAGCGGGTTGAGGGCGTTGGCGATGTGCTGCGCGAGATTCGTGTCGCCAACGTAGATGTTCGCCAGGATCCAGATGACCGCGCCGGCAGGGGCTGCCGTGAGGCAGGCGCGCCAGAGAACGAACAGCGTACGGTCGATGAGCGACGTGTAGAGGATCCGCAGGACACCCGGCCGCCGGTACGGCGGCAGCTCGAGCGTGAACGCCGACGCCTCGCCCTTGAGAATCGTGCGCGACAGGGTCCACGAGACCATCAACGTGAAGATCACGCCGACGATGACGATGCCGACCACCGAGCCGGCCGCGGCCATCGAGACCATGACGGGCGGAAACCCGCCGGACTGGAACGCGCCGCCCACGAAGATCGTCGCGAGCATGATCAGGGTCGGGAAGCGCCCGTTACAGGGCACGAAGTTGTTCGTGAGGATCGCGATCAGCCGTTCGCGGGGTGAGTCGATGACGCGCGTCGCGATGACGCCGGCCGCGTTGCACCCGAACCCCATCGCCATCGTCAGCGCCTGCTTGCCGTGCGCGCCGGCGCGGCGGAACAGGAAGTCCAGGTTGAACGCCACGCGCGGCAGGTAGCCCAGGTCCTCCAGGATCGTGAAGAGCGGGAAGAAGATCGCCATGGGCGGCAGCATCACGCTCACGACCCAGGCCAGGCCTCGGAAGACGCCGTGCCAGACGAAGCCGGTGATCCACCACGGCAGGCCCGCGGCGTCGAAGAGGCCGGCTGCCTGGTCCTCGACCCAGAAGAACCCTGTCGCCAGCATCGCCGACGGGACGTTGGCGCCGGCGATCGTGACCCAGAAAACCGCGGCCAGCAGCAGCGCCATGATCGGCAGGCCGAACACCGGCGACGTGAGCAGCCGATCGATCTGCTGATCCACGCTAAACCGGCGATCGGCCGACTCCCGCGCGGCGCGGTTCGCGACGCGGCCCGCCTCGGCGTAGATCGACCGCACGGTCTCGTCGCGGAAGCTGGCGTGCATCTGCTCGCGCAGCTCGGCCGCCCGCCGGATGGCCTCGAGCGCCGTCGCCTGCCCCGTCGTCATTGCGAGCCCTCCAGCGCCATCTTCCGGCTGAACGTGTCCACGCGCCGCGTCTGGTCCGCGACCAGCTCCGCCAGCCGTCCCGTGGTCAGCGCGTCTTCGACCTCCGCATCGCCGTCGAGGAGCCGAATCGCAATCCAGCGGGCGTTCGGCACGCCGGGAGCCGCCGCCTCGATGAGCGGCACGAGCTCGCCGATGGCGCGCTGGAATTCTGGCGTGCCCTTGACCCGCAGCGGTGCCGTGGCGATCGCGCCGGACGTCAGACCGTCGACGGCTTCGAGCAGTCCGTGCTGGCCCTCGCCGGTTCGCGCGACGAGGCCGACGGCCGGCACGCCGAGGTCGCGCGACAGACTGCGCACGTCCACGTCGATGCCCTTGCGCCGCGCCTCGTCCATCAGGTTCACGGCCACGATGACGCGGTCCGTGATCTCGAGCACCTGCAGCACGAGGTTCAGGTTGCGCTCCAGCGCCGTCGCGTCCACGACGACGATCGTCGCGTCCGGCCGGCCGAACAGCAGGAAGTCGCGCGCGATCTGCTCGTCGTGCGACGCGGAGAGCAGCGAGTAGGTGCCGGGCAGGTCCACGAGCTTGTAGCGCACGTTGTTGAACGCGAACCCGCCCTCGGCCCGGCTCACGGTCTTGCCGGGCCAGTTGCCGGTGTGCTGCCGCAGGCCCGTCAGCGCGTTGAACAGCGTGGACTTGCCGGTGTTCGGGTTGCCGGCGAGCGCGACGACGCGGTCGAAGCGATCGAGCGTCACGCCCATCCGCGCCAGTTCCGCGTGCGCCGCGCAGGTGTCGCAGGCGTGGGTCGTCATGACGCGGCCTCCGCCTCGGCCTCCGGCCGCACGAGCACCTGGGCGGCCTGATCGCGCCGCAGCGCCACGAGCGTGCCGCGCACTTCGTAGGCTCGCGGATCGCCGGCGAACGTCTGGAGCGACGGCCGGATGCGAGCGCCCTCGGTGAAGCCGAGGTCCATGAGGCGACGACGGCTGAACCCCTGGCACGACTCGTCGAGGCCGACCACACGGGCGTGCTGCCGGTGCCGCAGGTCGGCGAGCGGGATGACGTCGCGGGCCAGCGCGTCGGCCGGCGCCGGCGCGAGAAAGACGTTCGCGGCCACGGCCGGCGCGAGCCGGTACTCGTTGTGACCGTCGCTCATCACGATCCGGTCGGGCGTCGTATCGACGATCCGCAGGACCTGGCCGATGCGCAGGCCCTCGGCCGTGATCTGCGCGTACGAGATCTCGGGCTCGTCCTCGAGGTGGACGACCCGCCCGTGCGTGTTCACCGGCCACGACGTCGCCGGGGTGCCGGTCGCCGGCGGCAGCGATCCCTCGCGGGTGGGAATCGGATCGCCGTGGGGGTCGAAGGCCGGATGGCCGAGCGAGGCCGCCAGACGATCGGCCTCGGTCGGCGAGAGCGCGTGCTCGCGCCGCTCGGCCACGGCATGCACGCGCGGCAGCGGCAAACGCGCCTCGTCGGCCAGATACCGCTCGACGAGCCGGTGCGCGCGGACGACCTGCAGCGCGAGGCGCTCCCCGCCGGGCGTCAACTGGAACTCCTGGCCGGTCGTGGTCACGAGCCCCTGTGCCTGCATGCGGGCCACCAGCCGGAGCACGCGGCCGTCGCGGAGCCGGAGCGCGCCGGCCAGCGACGACAGCGACGCGCGGCGGCCCCGGTACTCCTGCTCGAACAGGTGCTTCAGCGCGTCCTCGAGGCGCCGGCGCTGCCGCTCGACGCCCAGCCGCCGCTGCCAGCGCACAGCCAGCCACGCGAAGCCGGTCAGCAGCGTCCAGAAGAGCAGGTGCGTCATAAAGGTGATCGCCGGTACGTCAGAGCGAGTTGAGGAACGCCACCAGCTTCAGCTGATCGACTGCCTTCAGCCGCTCGAAACGCTCGCGGGCCGCATCGGCCTCCCCGCGATGACGGCCGATCGCCTGCGCGATCGTGGCCGCGCTGCCGTCATGCAGAAACGGCCGGCGCAGTCTCAGCCCCCAGAGCGCCGGCGTCCGAATCTCGCCGGGCAGGGCGTCACCCTGCCGGATGCCGTCGCCCGTCCCGATGTCGTGGAGGAGCAGGTCCGAGAAGAGCGGCACCGGCCGCCGATCGAACAGCGGATTCTGGCTCGGCCCGGTCGTCAGGACCGGGCGATGACAGCCCGCGCACCCGACGGCGTCGAAAACCAGCTCGCCATCCCGTTCAGCCGGACCGGCGGGCGCGCGCGCGATGGGCGCAAGCAAGCGCATGAACGACTCGAAGTTGTCGATGCCTCGGCGCCGCGTTCGGGGATCCGGAAAGTCCTCCGGATCGGGAATCGGATCGCACAGGACCATGTTAGCGGCCGGCACACCCACGGCCAACTCGTTCGGGAACAGGTCGTTCGTGATGCCCATCTCGTTGCGATAGGCGTCGGCGCCGAAGGCCAGGAGCGTGGCCTGCTGCGCCTTCCAGCCGAAGCGCCCGATCCGGAACTGTCCCGTGCCGGGGTCACGAACCATCGCGGCGCGGCCGCTGATGCCGTCGCCGTCCAGGTCGTCCGGGTCGGCGAGGCCCAGCAGCGTCGCGTCCGGAATGGCCTCGACCAGGCCGGCGCCGAACACCGGAATCGGCGCGCGCCGCGCGATCACCGCAACGCCGTCGGGTATCCGCGGCTGGCATCCATGCGTGGGAATCGAGAAGAGCTGCACGAGCGTCTCGCCGGTCTCGTCGAGGCCTCGGACCGTCCCGTCAGGGTCGGCGAACGCCGCGCGGACTTCCAGCACGGAAGACATGCCCCCGACCGCGGGCGTGTGATGGCAGGCGGCGCAGCTCGCGCCGTTGAACGCGGGACCGAGGCCCTCCTCGGCGGTCTCCACCTCGAGAAAGTCGTCGAGGCCGAGACGGAACTCGGCGAACTCGAGCGGCGTCAGGCCCGGCAGCGGCCCGCCTGGAGCGCCCGGCGGGGCTTGTCCGCCCACCACGCTCGCAGTCAGGGCGACGACGACCGTCGCCGCGGACACGACGATCCGCGCGGATCTCGTCATCGGCCCGGCCCGCCGCGCGGCTCGACGACGATCTCGCCGCGCATGAAGTTGTGACCCGCGCCGCACATGCGGTTGCACTCGAACGTCAGCCGGCCGGCCTTCTCGGCCCTGAAGATCACCGACGCGTCCCCGGATCCGCGCTTGGGCACGACGATCTCGGTCTCCGAGCCCACGATCCGGAAACCGTGCGCCGTGTCCTGGCTCGCGATGCGAATCTCGACCTCGTCGCCGACCGCAAGCGTGATGCGCGACGGCGTGAAGCTGAACCGCTCAGCCGAGATCCGGATGACGGGACGTTCGGGCTGCGGCTCGCGCGCCGCCGGCGCGTCGCCCGCGACCGCCAGCGCCAGCAGCACGGCTGCCGCACCGATCCATCGTCGTTCAGGGATGGCCATGCCTCCCTCTGCCCTTTGCCCTCTGTCCTCTGTCCTCATCAGAACCACCACCCCAGCCCCAGATTCAGTTGATGTTGCGGGCGGACGATGGCGCTCGCGTTGCCGACGCGCGTGTAGTCCACCTTCACGGCAATGTCCGGATCGGGAAAGTACGTGATGCCCGTCACCCACGCGTTCCGGTCGAACTCGGTGAGCGGCACTGCGCCCGCCGGCATGCGGAACTGCGTGTCGAAGTTCTCGTAGCGGGCGAAGACGACGAGATCGCGCGGCGCGCCCCGGTTCCAGATGCGATAGGCCGCCTCGCCGTAGAAGCCCCGCAGCTGGCTGGCGACGTTCGGCGACACGCCGGACGTCCGCTCGACGGCATCGTTGAGGCCGGCCGCGTCGCGGATGAAGACATGCGCGTACTGGCCGCGCAGCTCCAGGCGGTCGCGATGATAGCGGGCGTCCACTTCCGCGACCCGCACGGCCGACGTCAGGCGGCGGAACGACACGTTCGCCGCGCCCGTCCAGAAGCCCGCGCCGGCCTGGAGACCCCGCAGGCCGACATACTCGACCCGTCCGGTCAGGGAGGGCCGGTGCACCACCGCCTCGCTCCCCTTCTGCCGCCCGCCGCGCAGTCCTTCCTCCGCCGAGAACTCCGCCGCGTCGAGCGGAGCCATCACGAACGCGCGATACCGCCAGCCGGTGCCCAGCTCGCCGTGAACCCCCGCTCCCGATTCGAACCACGTCGTCGGCACGATGACCGTGTCGACAAACGGCCGTTCGACCCCGTTGTAGACCGGCGGCTCGTGCCGCTCGTTGATGATGCCGATTGGCACGAGCATCATGCCCGCCCGCACGTTGAACCGGCGGCTGATGAGGAAGTCGATGTAGGCCTGCTCCAGCTCCAGCTCGCCGGCCTTCTCAAGGCCCTCAACGAAGGCATGCTCCAACTCGATCTCGCCCGTGAAGCGGATGTGCTCCGAGAAGCTGTGCGAGAAGAGCAGCACGAAGCGGTGAAAGTCGATGACCGGGTCCTCGAACTGCCGCTTGTTGACGTGGAAGTCCATGTAGCCCGAGATCGGCCCGGTCTGCGACGTCTGCGCGGCCAGCGGCGTCGACGCCACGGCGGCCAGCACCGCCATCGTCACCGGCAATGCCGCGATCCTCAGCCTCTTCGCTAAGTTCCTCAGTCGAAGTAGTTTTTGACTCACCATATTAAATATTTTGACACCTCAAAATCATAGCCAAGGCGCGGTGTTCTGTCAACGGGACCAGCGCAGCCGATTATCAGACCTTCGAGTCGGCGGTCTGGACCAGGACCTTGGAGGCGGCCCGCGTGCCAATCGTCTTGCGGAGGTTCGACCCGGCGGTGATCTCCACCGTGTCGGAGGCTGGATCGCGCGCGTTGATAACAACGCGGCTGCCCGGCGTGAGGCCGTGCTGCTCGAGAAACCGGAGGAAGTCGGCGTCCTGATCGATCACGCGCGCGACCGCCAGCGGCGTGCCGAGCGGCGCCGTCAGCAGATCGGGGTAATCGGACGCCGTGACCGTGCCTTCAGCCGTGGGGATTGGGTCGCCGTGCGGGTCAACAGCGGGGTGGCCCAGCATTGCATCGATGCGATCGATGAGCCGCTCCGACACCGCGTGCTCGAGCCGTTCGGCTTCGTCGTGCACCTCGGACCAGTTCATGCCCAGAACCTGAACCAGGAAGAGCTCGACCAGACGGTGCCGGCGCAGCACGAGGCTGGCGAGTTTCTCGCCCGCCGGCGTCAGGCGGACCCCGGAGTACGGCTCGTAGTGGGCGAGCCCGGACTCGGCCAGCGTCTTCACCATCGTCGTGGCGGTGCCCGGCGCGACGCCGAGCGAAGCAGCCAGCAGGCCCATGGGGACGAGCGTGTCGGATGCCGCCTCGCCGCCTTGGGCGACGTAGATCGTCTTGAGGTAGTTCTCGACGGTCTGGCTCGGCAGCATGCGGCCATTATGGAGTACGATCCGCCCGCGATGGACGTCTCCGAGCTGCGGAAGCGCATCCTGCATGCGCTCGACGATGCCCGGCGGCAGGCGAAAGTCCGGCGCGAGTCGCGGACGGATGCCGAGCTCCAGTGGGACGCGTTCCTGTCGAATGTCGCTGTTCCCCTGTTCCGGCAGGCGGCCAGTGTCCTTCAGGCCGAACGGCATCCGTTCACGGTGCACACACCCGCTTCGAGCGTGCGCGTTGCATCCGACGCGTCGGCTGACACGTTTCTCGAGCTCGCGCTGGATCTGTCCGGATCGGCCCCCGCGGTCATGGGCCGCCTGAGCATCGGCCGCGGACGCAATCGTCAGACGGTCGAAGAAACTCCAATTGGCGTCGGCAAGGCCGTCGCCGACATCACCGAAGACGACGTCGCACGGTTTCTCGTCACCGAGATTCCCAAGCTCGTCGTCCGCTCCTGACGCGTCGTCAGCGCAGCCCTCGGACCACGCCCCGCGCCTCCAGGTCGGCGAGCCGCGCCTCCTCCATCCCCAGGTCGTTCCGAAGCACTGCGCGTGTGTGCTCCCCGAGACGGGGCGGCGGAAGCCTGACGGCTCCCGGTGTCGCCGAGAGTTTCACCGGAATTCCGAGCGTCCGGAAGGGCCCGAGCGCGGGGTGATCGATGGTCGCGATCATCTCGCGCGCGATGATCTGCGGGTCCGACAGGGCCTGCCCGACCGATCGCACTTCGCCGCAGGGTACGCCGGCTGCGCGCAGGGTCTCGATCAGGCCGGCCACAGGTCGAGTCCGGATGAGAGCGGCGAGGCGCTTCCGCAGCTCCGCGTAGTGGACGACGCGTCCCGCGTTGGTGAGGAAGCGCTCGTCGGCGGCCAGGTCCGGCGCGCCGAGCGCGGCCGCCGAGCGCCGCCAGAGCTGGTCGTTGCCGACGGCGAGAACGAGCACGCCGTCGGCGCACTCGAACGTGTCGTAGGGCGCGATCGTCAGGTGCCGGTTGCCGGCACGGGCAGGAGATTCGCCGGTCGCCAGAAACGAGCTGGCCTGGTAGGTGAGCAGGGCCGCCACCGAGTCGAGCAGGCTGACGTCCACGTGCTGGCCGCGGCCGGTCGTGCCCCGGGCGATCAGGGCCAGCAGCAGGCCCTGGAACGCGAACATGCCGGCGGCGATGTCGGCGATCGCGACGCCGAGGCGGACCGCCGGGCCGTCGGGATGCCCGGTGACGCTCATCAGGCCGCCTTCGGCCTGCGCCACGGCGTCGTATCCGCCCTCGCGGCGGCGCGGTCCGGTCTGGCCGAACCCGGAGACGGAGACGAGGATGACGGCCGGCTGCCGGGCGGCGAGCGTCGCGTAGTCTAGCCCGAGCCGGTCGAGCGCGCCGGGCCTGAAATTCTCGATGACGACGTCGCTCTTTGCGACGAGCGCGTCGAGCAGGGCGCGGCCCTCGGGCGCCTGGAAATCGAGCGCCACGCTCTCCTTGTTGCGATTCACGCTGAGGTAGTACGCGCTCTCGCCCTGCTGGAATGGCGGGCCCCAGGCGCGTGTGTCGTCACCCCGGGTGGGATGTTCGATCTTGATCACGCGCGCGCCCATGTCGGCGGCGAGCATCGAGCAGTAGGGGCCCGACAGCACCCGTGACAGATCGAGGATCGTCAGGCCGGCGAGCGGCGGGGCAGCCGCGCCGGTCACGAGCGGTCCCCGATGCCGCGCGCGAGAGTCACGAGGTCACCGACGAGCGCGTAAGCGGTCTTCTCGAGACCGCCGTCGCGCTGAGTCACGACGATTCGACCGGCGGGCCACGTGTCGAGCTCGAGGGCGTTGGCCTGTCCGTCGAGGTTGGCCAGCGGGTCGTCGAGCGGGAGCGCCTCGAGCCGGACGGCCGTCTCGACCCGCGCGCCCTCGCGCCGGCCGCTGGCAACGAGCTTCAGGCGCCGCCCGTCGGCGCGCGCGGCCCTGGCGCGTTGGCCGGAGGCGAGCCCGATGCCCTCGCGAGCGACGGCGGCCGGCGTCGTCCGCGCGTCCAGCCAGACATTGGCCATGGCCGCGGTCTTGGCCGCGGCGTCCCACCCGTCGAGGTCGAGCGAGGCGTCGGCCTCCGCGACGCCAGCCGCCTGCATGCGCGCGAGCGCCGCGTCGAAGTCTTCGCCCAGCTCGAGCGCGGTGAGGATGTAGTTCGTCGTGCTGTTCACGACGCCGCGGAACCCGCGGATCTCGCAGGCTGGCAGCGCCTCGCGCACGAGGTTGAAGATCGGGATGCCATCCATGACGGCGCCCTCGAACAGAAACCGCACGCCTGCCGCGTCCGCCCGGTCGGCCAGCTCGCGGTACGCGCACGCGACAGGCCCCTTGTTGGCGGTGACGACGTGCACGCCGCGTTCGAGCGCGGCCCGGACGTGCGAGACGGCTGGCTCCCCGGCTCTCACGTCGAGCGGCGTGGTCTCGACGAGAACCCGGGGATCCGCCCGACCCGACGCGAGCCGCGCGATGAGATCCAGCGGCGCCCCCGGGCCGGCCGGGAGCGATCCGCCGCCTTCGCGCAACCGGGCAGCGGCGTTGGCGTCGAGGCCGCGGGCGTCGTACGCGTGGCCGTGGCGGGCGGTCGCGATGCCGACCACGCGCGGCGCGAGGTCCAGCTGGTCGAGCGCAGGGCGCAGCTCGGCGAGCAGGCGCACGAATCGCCGCGCCACGTGTCCGAACCCGACGAGGAGAAGATCGATTGTCACAATCCCGCGAGACCTGAGAAGATCGGCGTAGAGTGTAGCTCGGGGAGTACAGCCCATGTCACGATTCGTTGCCGTCTTCGTCTTCGCGCTTGTTGTCGCCGCCGCGCCGGCCGTGTCCGCCCAGACGCCGCCCGGACCGCCCGTCATCGTCACCAGCGGCCAGGCCACGATCGAGATGGCGCCCGACGTTGCGTGGGTGTCGATTGCAGCGGAAGCGCGCGCGGCCACGCCGGCCGCCGCGCAGAAGGAATCGGCGGTGGCCATGATCGCCGTCCGCGACGCGCTGGCGCGCGCCGGGACGGCGGAGGCGGACATCCGCACCACAGGCTACTCGGTGCAGCCCGACATGGAGCGCGCCGGCGGCCGGTCGCGCGTCATCGGCTACACGGCGCGGAATCAGATCGAAGTGAAGGTCGCCCAGCTCAACCGGCTGAGTGCCGTCATCGACGCCGCCGGGTCGAGCGGCGCCACGTCGATGTCGGGCCTGCGCTTCGACCTGGCCGACCGCGCCGGCGCGGAGCGGGAAGTGCTGCGCCTGGCGGTCGAGGACGCGGTGTTCCGCGCCCGCGCGATCGCCGAGGGCGCACGCGCCTCGCTCGGCCCGATCGTCCGCATCGACGAGCAGAGCCAGTTCAGGCCCGTGTACGCCCGGGAGATGCAGACGCAGGTCTCCGCCGCCGAAACGCCCGTGAGCCCCGGCCAGGTGAGCATCTCGGCGCAGGTGACGCTCACCGTGCAGATTCGATAGGCGCGAGGCTCCATGGCTCGTTTCGCATCGCGCGCCGTCGATTTCAACGGCCGCCTGACGATCAAGGGCCCGATCGACGACATTTTCGGGCTGTTCTCCCCCGAAGGCGAGCGGCTCTGGGTGCCAGGGTGGAATCCCGAGCTGCTGCACCCGCCCGGCGTGACGTGGGCGCAGGGGCAGATCTTCCGCACGCGGGAGGAACAGGGCGAGGCCATCTGGATCGTCAGCGGGCTCGACCGCGATCGCCATCACGTCGAGTACCACCGCGTCGAGCCGGGACGGTACGTGGCGCGTGTGCGCGTCCAGTGCGCCGCCGGTGAGGACGGCCATGTGGACGTGTCCGTGGCCTACAGGTTCATCGGGTTGTCTCACGGCGGGAACCGCGAGGTCGCCGCGATGGAGCCCGGCGCCTACACGGAAAAAATGACGCAGTGGAAGGGCTGGATTGACGCCCATCTCGTGAGGCGCACACCGTGACCTACGTCGCGCTGCTCCGCGCCATCAACGTCGGCGGCCACACCGTGGCGATGGGCCGCCTCCAGCGGCTGTTCACCGAGCTCGGATGCGCCAACGTCTCGACGTTCATCGCGAGCGGCAACGTCATCTTCGATGCCACCGCCCGCGGGTCCGCGCCCGCCCTCGAACGGCGTATCGCCGCCCACCTCGGCGCCGCCCTCGGGTTTCCGGTGGAGACCTTCCTGCGGACGCCGCAGGAGCTTGCGAAGATCGCCGGGCAACGGCCGTTCGCGGCCCGGGCGCTCGCTGCGCCAGGCGCCCGGCTCTTTGTCGCGTTCCTCGGGCGCAAGCCGTCGTCAGCGTCGGTGCGCAAGCTCATGGCCCTTCGCACGCCCACCGACGACCTGGCGGTTGCCGGACGCGAGATCTACTGGTTGTGCCGCGTCCCGTCCAATGAGGCGGCCGTGTCCGGGGCGATTCTGGAAAAGGCGCTCCGCGCGCCCGCGACCGTGCGCAACATCACGACGGTGCGAAAGCTCGTCGATCGCTGCGCGATGAATCGGGCCGGCTGAAGCCGGCCTCGGTCAGTCGTCGTCGTGCCCGAGCAGCGGCATCGCCGGCTCGGCTTCCAGAATGTCGTCGTCGGGGCGGCCGGTGAGCTCGGGTTTGCGGACCCGCCGCATCGAGAGGTTGAGCGGCTCCGGCAGCTCGACTTCCTTCACGGAGCTGACACCAAGCTCCTTGAACCGGCGCGCACCCGGGACGACCTTCTGTTCGAGCGATCCGACGAATCGGTCGTAGCTGTCGGCCGCCTGCTTCAGGCTGTTCCCCACGCCCTCCAGATGACCGACCATCGTTGCCAGCCGCTCGTACAGCTCGCGACCGATGAGCCGGATTTCCTCGGCGTTACGCGCGAGCTGCTCCTGCTGCCAGCCGTAGGCGACGGCCTTGAGCAGCGCGAGCAGCGTCATCGGTGTCGCCGGGATCACGCGCAGGCTCGCCGCCTGATCGAGGAGCGTGCCGTCCTGCTCGAAGGCCGAGGCGAGCAGGGGCTCGAGCGGCAGGAACATGACGACGAACTCCGGTGACGCCTGGAACTGCTTCCAGTACTCCTTGCTGCCGAGCGAGCGGACGTGCTCGCGCACCTGCCGGGCGTGGTCGGCCAGGCGCGCTTCCCGCTCCGCGTCGGTCGCCGCGTTCGACGCGGCCAGGTAGGCGTCGATCGGCACCTTCGAGTCGATCACGATGCTCGTGCCGCCGGGGAGCTTCACGACGAGGTCGGGCGTGAGGCGCTGGCCTTCGTCGCCGGTGGAGGACTCCTTCTCGACGAAGTCGCACTGCTCGAGCATGCCCGCGAGCTCGACGATGCGCTTCAGTTGGATCTCACCCCACTTGCCGCGCACGTTGGGCGAGCGGAGCGACCGCGTGAGCCCCTCGGCGGCGGTGCGCAACTGTTCCTGCGCCTGAGAGAGCAGGTTGAGCTGGGAAGTCACGGCGCGAAAGGACCCCTCGCGGCTCTTGTCAACCTCGATCAGTTGCCGCTGGACCCGGTCGAGCGTTTCGCGGACCGGCTTCAGGACGGCGTCTGCGTTCTGCAGGAAGTCGGCGCGGTTTTCCTTGAGCGCGTCGCGCGAGAGCGACGCGAACGCCTCGCGCAACTGTGCCTGGGTCGTGACGAGCAGCGCCTTCTGTTCCTCGGTGGCGCGGCGGGCCGCGTCGAGCTCCGCGGCAAGCCGCGCGCGCTCGGCGCCTAGCCTGGCCCCGCGCAGGACGAACACGACGGCCGTGACGGCGCCGCCGGCGACCGCGCCCAGAATGACGAGGAGCACCGAGCTGGACATCGCGACCGATTGTACGCCCCGGTGTGACAGGGCCGGGCACACTCAGCGGAGGTGCGGGAGTGCGGGAGTGCGGGGGTGCGGGAGTGCGGGGGTGCGGGAGTGCGGGGGTGCGGGAGTGCGGGGGTGCGGGAGTGCGGGGGTGCGGCAAGGTACGGGGTGCGATGGGGGTGCGGGGTGCGGCGGCTTCGGGAGCGTGACCCGTGCTGGTCCGTGCCCCACCTACTCCCTGCTCCTGCCCTGCGCAGCACCCTACCCCCTGTCATGCGCGGCACCCTGCCGCACTCCCGCACTCCCGCACCCCGCACCTCCGCACCTCCGCACCCCCGCACCCCCGCACACCCGCACCGTAAGCCACTGAACAGGTTGGTGTTACTGGAATGAGGACCGCACTGGTCTTGCTTTGCGGCCGAGAGGACCCCTAAAATGGACTAGTTCGGTCGGACTTAGAGGACGCATCCCATGCTGCGGCTGTCCAAGAAATCTGATTACGCGCTGCTCGCGATGCGGTACCTGGCGGCACATCCGGACCGCGAGGCGGTGTCGGCGCGCGAAGTGGCTGAGGCGCATCACATCCCGGCGGAGCTCCTGGCCAAGGTGCTGCAGCGGCTCGTGCACGTCGGGCTGCTCGAATCGCATCAGGGTATCCGGGGCGGCTACGGGCTGGCGCGGCGCGCCGAGGCGATCTCGATTGCCGACGTGATTCAGGCAATTGACGGGCCGTTCACGGTGACGGCGTGCTCGGAAGAGGACCACAGCTGCGACCAGTATTCGAAGTGCAACATCCGCGACCCGCTCTGGCGCATCAAGGACCGGATCATGACGGCGCTGTCCGGCTCGTCGGTGGCGGAGCTGGTCGAGGATCTGGAACCGGCCACGGCCGCGGCCGTGCCCGTGGCCGTCCTGAGGAAGTGACGATGATTGCGATGACCGAGAACGCGGCGGGTCAGATCCAGAAGCTGCTCGAGCAGCAGCATCCAGAGGCCCGAGGGCTGCGCGTCGGCGTGAAGGCCGGCGGTTGCTCGGGGTTCGAGTACGTCTTCGCCTGGGAAGCCGAGCCGCGCGACACCGACCTGGTGTTCGACGCGCCGAACGGCGTGCGCGTCTGGGTCGATCCGCGGAGTCATCGCGTCCTCGACGGCTGCACGCTCGACTTCGATACGAGCCTGCTCAGCCGCGGGTTCGTGTTCGAGAATCCTCGCGCCAAGAGCACCTGCGGGTGCGGCGTTTCATTCTCCGTTTAGGCACTGCGAACCGCGAACCGAGAACCGCGAACCGAGAACCGTATGCCCACAACTCCCGAAACCATCGAGCAGCTGGCCACTCGCGAGTACAAGTACGGCTTCACGACCGACGTCGAGGCCGACACCTTCGAG
>Ga0326597_10005331_pt1 | contig 17888 bp, 17 predicted proteins | sample RVTome_12_FD_203789 | JGI IMG/M metagenome (GOLD analysis project Ga0326597, IMG submission 203789) | Soil microbial communities from uranium-contaminated site in the Upper Colorado River Basin, Wyoming, United States - RVT100D185 | ecosystem: Environmental > Terrestrial > Soil > Contaminated >... | reverse complement strand
CCGAGGAGGAACAGAAAATGCTTTTAGATTTATGAATTCATGATCAAAAACCTGTTATTTATTATCTGAACGTATTCAATCCAAAGGGGGCTTTATGAATACAAAATTTATTTGGGTATTAATATTAATTTTATTGACTGTGTTGATTTCCAACTGTTCGGAAAGTAATAACCGTGTTACCCGGGACAACTATGAACAAATAAAAGGCGACCTGACGGAGCAAGAGATCATTGCAATCCTCGGCGAACCAACTGAAATGTCTGATAAAGTTACCCGCGGCGATCCAAACTTAATGTGGCAGAAAATGATCTGGAGAAACAGCAATACCGGTGATTTCATCGATATTCAGTTTATAGGCGGTCAGGTTCAGCTGCATTTCTATGGGAACAGCAATGAAACGTATACAGGTGATTTGGAAGGAATTGGAACGATATAAACTGAAGAATTGGGGCCGGAGACAACTGAAAATAATTTGCATTAACATTTGTCTCCGACCCCTTTAAATCCATAGGGTCAGGTCGATTGATTGAGTAATTGGTGGCTATGGGCAGAATCGAACTGCCGACCCCGGCGTTATGAGTGCCGTGCTCTAACCGTCTGAGCTACATAGCCAATAGGGATAAATACGTCAGATAATAGCAAATCCGCTTCCGTCCTGGTCACGGGAAAGCGAATTCTGGTTACTGGAGCGTGGCTTGTCAAGGACGGCATACAAATGTAGCGGAAATTTGCCCTGAGTTGCCGGTATCAGCGAGTGCCGAATACGACGATTGATTTGCCTGATACTGTAATAAGATGTTCATCCTCAAGATCTTTTAAAACCCGGCCGACCATTTCCCTGGAACAACCGACGATTCTCCCGAGTTCCTGGCGGGTGATGCGGACCAGCATCCCGTCAGGGTGGGTCATCGCGGCAGGCTCTTTGCATAATTCCAGTAGTGCCCTCGCGACCCGGCCCTTGACATCCGTCAGGGCAAGGTCACTGACCTTGCGGCTGGTCTTGCGTAACCGGATAGCGAGTTGCGATGCGATGGCAAACAGCAAGTCAGGGAAGATTTCAGACAATCCCTTCATCCGTTCATAGCTGATCTGGGCTATGTCGCATTTTTCCTTGGCCCTGACAAATGCACTCCGTTTGTGGGTTTCATCGAACAGGCCCAGCTCTCCAAAGAAGTCCCCGGGGTTAAGATAGGCAAGGACGATTTCCCTGCCTTTCTTGTCTTCCACCTGCACTGATACGGAACCACTGATAATGTAGTACAGGTCAGTGGAAGGGTCCCCTTCTCTTATTATCAACTGCTTGGACGGATAGGATTTTCGGTGACAATGCTCTAGAAATCGTTCTGTCACATTATCATGCAAACGTAACGATGGGTTTACCATCTTAACCTCCCCTGGTAAGGCTTAAAACCGGTGTTAATTATTCGATTCAGCTGCAGGTATTTACTATGTTACTCTTTTTGCGCAAAATCAACTATTTGGAGTGATGCATGAAAGCAAGTGTCAATTGGGCCGGTGGTGCCGCCTTTGTCGGTACCTCTCCCGGCGGTCATCGAATCCTGATGGACGGGCCGCCTGAGGGTGGGGGCCGTAATCTCGGCCCCAGACCCATGGAGACCCTGTTATTGGCAATGGGCGCGTGCAGCTGTTATGACATAGTGGCCATCCTGCAGAAGGCCCGCCAGGAATTACAGGATTGCCATGTGGAAATTACGGCAGAACGTGCTGAAACCGATCCCAAGGTATTCACCCGGATCCATCTGCACTTTGTACTCAAGGGCAGCAAATTGCAGGACAAGCAGGTGGAGCGGGCCATAAAATTATCGGCGGAAAAATATTGTTCGGCTTCGATCATGCTCGGCAAGACGGCAACTATAACGCATGATTTCGTCGTTAACGAAAATGACGAGTAATGCCGTCATGCGGCCTGCAGGCTAATCAGTGGAGTGGATCAAGAGGCCGGCAGGGCCGGTAACAATTTTCTGGATCAGTGAAGGCAGCTTGTTGGTATCGGTTTTCTGGTAAATCCGCTTCAGATGTGTACGGGCCGTATTATAGGTAATACCTAATGAGGTGGATATATCGGCGAGATACGGATTAAATACCAGCCTGGCGGCAATTTTTGCTTCTGTGGGGGACAGCTTGTACATGGTGCGTACTACTTCTTCTATCCGCTCTGAATCATGCACGGTGTTAAATAAAAACAATATGGAGCCGGTAGAGTTATTTATATTGTTTGATAATTGCGCATTCAGTGGAAATAACAGCAGATGCAGGGGTTCGCTATTGTGGTTCAAGGTAAATACCATGCTGGTTTTTTCCTTGATGTAGGCCTGGATGTCCCTTCTTGTCACTGAGCTGATGCATATCAACTGGCGATCTTTTAATCTTAACGGGGAATTGCCGGAGAGTATTTTATTGGCCGACTTGTTTGTATAAAAGACCTGTAAATTTTCATTTAACATGACCACGCCGGAAACGAGGTGGTCCAGGGCCTCGGACAGGACAGAGTGCTCCAAGTCAGGGTTATCATCCTGGACCACATGACCGCCGGATATATATCCGCCGGGCCCTCTCTCTTTTGTGCTGCGGGCCAGCGCGATCTCTATATTGACCCTGAGGTCGTTGTCCCGAAACGGTTTATTGATGAATCCAAAGGGCATGGAGCGTTTGGCAGAGTCGAGTGTCTGATCGTCGGAGTAGGACGTGACATATATGACCGGTATGCCGTACTGGTTCATTATAATATCAGCGGCTTCGATACCATTCATACCCTCGCCCAGGTTGATGTCCATCAGCACGAGGTCAGGTACATGTTGCCCCAGTAATTGCAGCGCCTGGTCCGCGGTATCGGCCGTGCCGGCCACCTCGTACCCCAGATTGACCAGATAAAGTTTTATCAGGTTGACGGCGGTCGGGCTGTCGTCTACGACAAGGATGGATTTAGGAGGCATGATATATCCGCTTATTATTTGTTATCAGAGCGTATCATGTCACATGATATAGCTTGCTACCGGGGCAGTTCATATCCCCTTTTTGAGGTATGTGCGGACAAAACAAGTCCGGGGGCTACCCTGCCAGGGGATTTTCCGCACGTTTTATGTAAAACATAATTACATTATTTGCAGTTTTTGTCTCGAGGATAAGATGGCCTGAACGAGCACAATAGGCGTGAAAGTCTATGGTGGCATGTGGGTCGGTTGCCTCGACGCGAAGGATCTCGCCGGGTTTCATCTTGTGCAGGGCAAATTTTGCCTTTAATACCGGTAGCGGGCAATTCAGCCCTTTCGCATCCAGGTATTGGTCATGCCTGATTTCGGTCTTGTTGTCGGTCATGGTATTGATTATATATCGGGATGACATGGCATTTCCTCTGTGGCACTTCCCGGTCCTGTCCACCCGGCCATGGCCGGGATAATCATAAAATTGCCGGCGCTGCAGGCATTCCTGCCCGCAACGCCGGGATTGATTAAAATGCCGCCCGGATACCGATGGTGCCTGAGCGTCCCGCCAGGGGGGCGATATTCTTGACTATGGAGGTATGCCGGCGCGCCTCTTCGTCGAGCAGATTGGTCCCCCGGACAAACAGGGTGAAGCGTGTCCCTCCCGTATCAAAGGTATAACCCGTGTAGAGATTCAGCATTTCATAACCGGGAGTGGGGTCTTCCAGTTCCGCTGTATTACGCTGTTCTTCGGTATGGGTGTAGTCCAGGTTGAAATACCAGGGGCCCCTGTCATAATCCAGTCCGGCACCCAGGCGCAAGGGGCTGATACGTGGCAGATGGCCGTTGTTCTTTAATTTCCCGTTGACGTAATCGGTCCATAACCTCAAGTCCAGGTTGCCAGTGTCAGATTCGAACAGGTTCAGGACGGTTTCCAGTTCAAGACCGATAAACCCGGCGTCCGCCTGGGTGTGGAACAAGAGCAGCGGTTCTTCATCCTCGTCCGGGTCGAGTATTTCGGCAATGTCACCACTGAAATCTTCCTCTACCCGGTCGGCCACCCCATCGCCGTTAAGGTCCTGCTCCTGCAAGTGGATAAAGTCATCGATCAGGTTATAGAACAAATTTAGCTTGAAGGTATGGCGGCCTCCAGTCTTGTGCCAGTGCAAATCGATGTTGGTGGAGGTTTCATCACCCAGCCCGGTGTTGCCGACTTCAAACGCATTGGTGGCAAGGTGGGGGCCGTTGGCAAACAGTTCTTCTATCGTCGGCCCGCGCTGGTTACGACCTATGGATACCCCCAGTTCATAGCCGTCGCTGTACTCGTAATTCGCGCCGCCGCCGATGCTGATGAGACCGTGGTCAGCAGAGGCCCCCGTGTCGGAGTCACTGGCCTGGTCTTCGTAACGTATGCCGAGATCCAGATGCCACAGGTTGAAATCGGCCTTCTCCACCAGGAACAGGGCAATGACGTCCTGTTCCGATGGCGGTAGAAATGCCTCTTCCCCGACGGCGGCAAAGTCGCGCCTGTTTACCTGTATTCCCACTACACCGTCCCAGTTGTTACCCAGCGGATCATGAATGATTTCCAGGCGTCCTTCCATCTCTTCATTACTGAATAAGGTCCCGGTGTCACCGTTCGGTTCGATTTCAGCGTGTTCGTAATCGTTATAGCCCCAGCGGGTCCTGATCTCGCGTATACCACGCAGCGGGGTATAAACGGCCGCTGCAAGATCATAACGGGCCTGCTCCATATCGATGGTGACACCACCTTCTTCCTCCTCATCGCCCTCTTCCTCATGGTGATGATGACCGGGTATGCCATAGCCGTTGTCCAGGCCGCTCACAGAAAATCCGATCATGACGGCATTACCGATGTAGGATAGTCCTGCCGCGACGTTTTCCGTTTCCGTGCTTGAGTTCTCCACGGTTCCGGGTTCCTCCCCTACATCCGGTTCGGCCTCTGCAAAACCGGGGATATCATAATCGTCTGTGTCGCGTTTCATACCGCTGAGGTGTATCGCAAGATTGCCTGCGCCGGCAATAATGCCCACTGCACCGGTAAGCCCATTATTAACGGATTCATACTGTATTACGGCATCACCTTCGAGCCCATCTTCAGGCACCCGGGCCGGGATGCGATTGGTGACCACATTTACCAGCCCGCCGCTGGCGCCGCTGCCGTACAGCAGGGTGGCCGGGCCGCGTAGTATTTCGATCTGCTCGGCGAACACCGGCTCGGAGGTGGCGGCATGGTCGTTACTGACGGTGGAGGCGTCCATGGTACTGATACCGCTTTCCAGCACTTTTACCCGTCCGCCGCTGAGGCCGCGTATGATCGGCCGTCCCACCCCCGCGCCGAAATCACTTGAAGTAACTCCGAGTTCACGGGAAACGGTCTCGCCGATGTTCTGGATGCTGCGGGTATCCAGGTCGTCCCTGTTCAGTACCTGGGCGGGCTGGATCAGATGATTATCCACGTTGCTAAGGGGGTCAGCAGTAACACGGATTTCTTCAATACCTGGTTCTTGTGCGAATACGGTTATTGAGCTTTGGATCAGAACTGTGATTACCATGGTAATCACCAAGTAAATAGTTTTCATTTTGGTCTCCTGGATGAACGACAGTCATGCAGGGTGTCCCTGCATGAACATACTTAAATAAGGCCGGTTATCAGGACTGGTAAGGAGGTGCGCGGGGTTCAGCTGTGGTCAGTAAATATCGAGAAATGATGCTGCGGGATTGCCTGTCGATGACAGGCTCTGAAGCATGGTTCAATGTGATGGTAAAGATGGACGGGGGGCATGCGCCGTCGAATACGGAGGCGTTATGACATACAACACAGGAATTAGTGTCTGCCGCGTTAATATCGTGACTGGATACATGGGCAAGCAGGGATGCCTGCCCAAGCAGTAACAGGGCGACCAGTAGCCAGCTGGATATTAATGAAGAGGGGTGTTTCACTGCTCTATACCAGTCTCCGCGGAAGTAGAGGTGAATCAGTGTTATACAGTAACATATAAAACGGGTTTTTTGAATTGGTAATGGGAGTCAGTCAGGAATATGACCTGGATTAACAACGGCCGGGGCAGCATATTGGTGTATGCATTTAAACCCTACGGGATATATAACAAAAACGTCTCCGAACAGGTACTCTCCCGTATTCCCGGCAGCAAGTCAGTCATAAAAAAGGTCTTCGAGGTACGCTTTGATGCCGGGATGTTCACAAAAACACTCCGGGAGATTAATCCGGCTGTGGTCCTCGGTCTGGGCCAGCATCCACGTGCGAGGAAATTACGGATAGAACGAAAGGCAAGAAATATCAAGAAAAATCAAGATGGTTTGGAAACCACTATTGTCCCGTCGGGCCCCGCTGTCCGGTTTGCAAACCTGCCATTACCGGTTACCGGACAGACTACGGTTACCTATGATGCCGGCAGCTATGTCTGTAACTATTCCATGTATTTGACGGGTCAATTTTGTGAGAAATCGGGAGGTCGTTTCGGCTTTATACACATACCGAAAGAGTATGATTTATCCGTGCTAAAACACTATCTAAGCCAGGTAATTGACAAGGTGTCAGTAGTGCAAAAAACAGGGTAAACAGGCCGTCAAAGACCGGCTTCTGACCTGGCACATCAAAAATTCGTAGTCACCGATTAAAATATCATATATCGTGTTTTTCCAGTGCATTTTTATCTAGTAGATTAGGCTGGTACCTCGCGTATATGAGCAGACTCACCGGTAATCTCTCAGCATCAATCTGCACGCCTAGTTATTAAATAAACAGAGGTTAACAAGTATGGCTACAGGTACAGTGAAGTGGTTTAACAACAGTAAAGGTTATGGATTTATTACCCCTGCAGATGGCGGCGATGATGTATTCGTACATCACACGGCTATTCAGGCGACTGGTTATAAATCCCTGACCGAGGGGCAGAAGGTAACGTTCGAAGTTGAACGTGGCGCCAAGGGTCCAAGTGCAACTAATGTAGTCCCGCAATAATCCTGCTGTAACAACTTTTATATAAACCCCGCCAGTGCGGGGTTTTTTGTCAGCAGGAATTGGCAGTCGTGTGGTGATAAACAGGCGCTTTCCTTTGACAAGCGTTCGAAGTAAATGACAAACTAAAACAAGTATTGTATTCCTTGCGTTGTTGATTTTTTGGTTTTTACCGGAAGTCATTTTAAGCCTTGCGAGGGTCTGGAGAAGAGGTTATGTGGGGGAATCGGGTAATTCAGTGTGCCATAGTCTTGCTTATGGTGGCATGTAGCCAGACGGGTACGGAACACGGCAAAAACCTGACCTTATGCGGCGCCAGCCCCAGCGGTCTGTGGTCGCTGCTGGGTGCGGGCATTGACGCGGCGGTGAAGCAATCGTTTCCCGGTTCGACCGTCACCTATCAGACATCAGGCGGTGGATTTGCCAATGTGCGTGGGTTGCAGGAAGGGCGGTGCGATCTGGCCATGATCCACGATGCCGAGGCGACGATTGCTAAAATTGGCAGCGATCCATTCGATGCGCCCTATACCGGGCTGCGTACGATAGCCGTCCTGTATTCCTGGGCCCCGCTGCAATTTATTATCAGCAGGGATTTCGCCGAAAAATACGATGTGTCCAGCCTTGAGGAGATCGTAGAGAAAAAAGCACCGCTCCGCCTTCTGCTTAATCGTCGGGGTAATATTTCAAGCCAGATCGGTGAAGCCATGATCAACGCGGCCGGAGCAACGCTCAAAGATATCGAGCTGTGGGGCGGCTCAGTAACATTCGCGGCCTCTGAAGAACAAGGCGATCTGATGCGGGACCGCCGGGCGGATGCACTGCTGAACTCAGTGTTCGTTGGCCACAGTTCCATCCTGCAGGTGGCTGATGCACTTGACGTATTGTTGTTGCCCATATCCGAAGTAACGGCGAAGACTGTTGCAGATCAGTTCAAGATCAATACCTTCATTATCCCGGGCGGGGTGTATGCGTGGTCGCCGGTCGACACGTTGACCGTGAGCTTATCAGCCCATCTCTTCGCGTTGGATGGGTCCCCTGACATGATAGTTGGAGATGTGACCACAGCTTTGATAAAGAATATTGACAAGATGCGAGGCATTCATAGTGAGATGAAGCCCTTGACTACAGAATTGATGGCCTCATCCAATACTGTCCCTTACCACGACGCAGCGATGAAAGCCTTCAAGGCTGCCGGCTATATGAAGTAAGCTGTCTGGCTGAAACAGATTGCCGGACGAATGAAGTCCGCGTACCCGTTGTTGCCGGCTTGTAATGTTGGCACCCCACTGATACGAGAGTAAGCACTATGGCCATCACATTTCGCGGTATGCTGGTACGTGCCATTGATACCGGCGCTAGTCGCTCATTGGAAGGCCGACAGGGTTTATTGATTAAGTCCGTCGCAGCAGCAATCGCACTTACTGTTGTATATACAAATACGATATCACGTCTTGGCATTTTGTTGCTGACCGTGGTTTTTCTGTCGCAAATGCTGACGTTGACCTTTCTGGCCATTTCAGCGACGACAGAGGGGACAAGTAAGCGCATTGGTGTAATAGACAGTTGCCTGGCTGTCTTGTCCCTGGTCTGCGGCATTTATTTTCTGGTCCATGCTGAAACGATCGAAATGCGGGTCGCATTGTTCGATCCTTTACCCTTCTGGCATTTGGTGGTTGGAGGTACTTTTTGCCTGCTGACCCTGGAGGCAATGCGTCGCACGGTAGGCCTGGGCCTTACCGGCATTGTCATCGTCTTCATTTTTTATAATTTATTCGGACATTTGTTTCCGGGAACATTGGGACATGGCAGGATTTCACTCAATCATTTTCTCGACATCGCTATTTTTACCACGGACGGATTGTTCGGGATCCCGATCAGGGTTGCAGGAAGCTATGTCTTCCTATTTGTGATGTTTGGCACCATCCTGTCCAGGACGGGAGGCGGGGATTTCTTTTTTCATCTAGCTGCATGGTTCAGTGGCCGTCAACCGGGTGGCCAGGCGAAGGTGGCTGTCGTCAGTTCGGGCGTGTACGGTATGATGTCAGGCAGTCCTACTGCCGATGTCGTCACGACAGGGAGTATCACCATCCCGATGATGGTGCGTACCGGCTATCAACCCCATATTGCCGCGGCGATTGAAGTGGCTGCATCAACGGGTGGCAGCCTGTTGCCACCTGTGATGGGTTCAGCCGCCTTCATCATGGCTGAGTACACCGGTATTCCCTATCGCGAGATATTGATCGCGGCCTTGATCCCCGGGTTGTTATATTATTTTGCGATATTCATGCAGGTGGATATACGTGCCCGCAAGTTGGGGATAGCGGGGCTCAACGAAAACGAGATTATGCCGCTGGCCCGGACGCTGAAATCCGGCGGGGTATTCATCGTACCGTTGATTGCGGTGACATGGGGGTTATTGAGCGGTTATACACCCACGTACGCTGGCCTGTTCGGTATAGTGGCCATTGTAGTAGTGGCGCTATTCTACAGTATAGCGCATGTCGACTGGCTGGCCCCGGCAGCTGCCGGGAAACGTGTATCTGCGATTACGTTTGATCTGTTGTCAGAAACCTCTCTCAGGATGGTTGGTGTTGCCGGGGCATGTGCTGCCGCCGGGCTGGTGATCGGTACTATCTCGATGACCGGGCTTGCAGGAAAATTTTCAAGTGTGATCTTCATGATTGCGGGGCAGAATGAGTTTGTCTCCCTGATGGTTGCCGGAATGTTGACGATCATCCTTGGTCTGGGTATGCCCACACCCAGTGCCTATATTCTCGCGGCTGTCCTCGTCGGACCGACGTTGGCTGGTTTGAGCTTTACAACGATGGCCACACATTTATTCCTGATATATTTTGCAGCCTTGTCGTCGATGACGCCACCGGTTGCGGTTGCAGCCTACGCGGCGGCGGCGATCGCGAATGAAAACCCGTTGAAAATCGCGGCCTATGCAACACGAATTGCAGTCGTCGCGTTTATTCTGCCGTTTGTCTTTGTTTATTGCCCTGGATTATTAATGGAAGGGGAGTGGTATTATATTTTTGCAGTCACCGCTGTTATATCCTGCGCTGTCGTTGCCCTGTCCACAGGTGTCGAAGGTTATATGCTGCGGACATTAGATGGCCGGGAACGGATTGCAATCATAGTGGCCGCGTTATCGGGAATGACACTTACAATCACAGGTGTGGCAGTGTTTGCTGTTGTTGCGGTCTTACTCTGGATGCGTTTACGCACTGCATCAGTACAGTCTGCAGAACATTGATGCCTGGTCTCCGGTAAGTTATGCTGGCGTGGCAGGTGGGGGCAGCAGAGGTACATGACGCCCCTCCGGCCAACCTGGACAGAAAGTCGCATTCAATCTACAAGGTTTGGGAGACAAACTATGAAAACTCCGGATTTGTACTCGCGTGAACCACGGTTCATCGAGCGTGATGGTGTTGCCATGCTGCAATTGACCATGGCTGTTAATGATTACGATCATGTTCGTGACCTGATAACAGGTATCATTCGTCCAGAGGGTATTATTCTTACCCCGCTTACTTTGCAGGTTGAGGAGATTTTTTTCCGCTTTACTCATAATCTCGAGTGGGACGTTTCCGAGATGTCATTTGCAAAATATGTCTCACTGACAGCAGCAGGTAATGCGCCCATGCTGGCAATCCCGGTATTCCCTTCCAGGGTATTCCGTCATTCCGCCATCTATGTGCGTGGTGACGGTGGAATTACCACCCCACAGCAACTGACAGGTAAGACCATAGGGATACCTGAATGGGCCCAGACGGCCGGCGTTTATGTCAGAGGATTTCTCAATGATTATTATGGGGTCGATCTTAAATCGATCCGCTGGGTACAGGCCGGCGTCAATCAGTCGGGCCGGGTAGAGAAGGTCAAGTTGAATCTGCCCGATGGGGTTAGGTACGAAAGTCGTAAAGACACCAGCCTGAACGAAATGTTGATGAGCGGACAAATTGACGCTGCAATCACTGCACGCCCACCTGCAGCGTTTCACGCCGGCAATACCCGTATCAAACGGTTGTTCCCGGACCCGCGGTCGGAGGAACGTAAGTTCTTTCTTGATACCGGTATTTTTCCAATCATGCATGTGGTGGCAATCCGGCGCGATGTATTTAATGCGAACCGGTGGACAGCCATGAATTTACTGAAGGCATTCGATGAGGCAAAACGTCGCAGTGTCGAGCGTCTTGCAGACGTTACTGCTTCACGTATTCCGCTTCCCTGGGCAGCAGCCATGGTGGAGGAACTGGCCGCCGATTTTGGCACAGACATGTGGCCTTACGGCATAGAAGCCAACCTGCCCACCCTGGAGGCGTTCTGCCGTTACGCCCATGAACAAGGTGTGGCGGAACGGCGACTCGAAATTAACGAATTGTTTCCAACGGAAGTCCAGGCCAGCGTACGGGTGTAGGGTCACTCCACACTGCGGGAATGAGAACGCAGTAAACTTACGCCGGTTAGATCAGTCCCGCGTCGGCAAGCACGACATCCAGCCGTTTTTCCAGTTCCGGCGTGGCAGGCACCATCGGCAGCCTGTGTGAATTTTCCGGCAGGATACCCATCCTTTTCATCATATACTTGATTGGGATAGGATTGGTGTCGAAGAACACTGATTTATTCAGCTCCAGCAATTCATCATGGATTTTTCTGGCGCCCTTGAGGTCATTGGCCAGTACCCGCTCGGCCAGTTCCGCCACCCGGCGCGGGACCAGATTGCTGACCGCATTCATCAAGCCACAGGCACCCACCGCCATCATCGGGAAGCTGAGTTCTTCCAGGCCTACAAATATGCGGAAGTCATCCCCGAACCTGGCGATTAGTTCAGAGCAGAAACCCAGGTCATTGACCGCGTGTTTGATGCCGATCATGTTCGGTACCTTGTCGCGGATTTGTGCCACCGTTTCCAGGGTCACGTTGATCGCAGTGCGTCCGGGTATGTGATAAATCATCACCGGGAGGTCTGTCCTGCGACATAATTCGATGTAGTAGGCGGCCAATCCGCGTTGCGGCGGTCTTACGTAATAGGGTGTCACTATCAGGAGTGCGTCTGCGCCGGCCCTGGTCGCATGATCGCTGAGCGTGATCGTTTCGGCGAGATTCTGGGAGCCGGTAGCAGCGACAACCGGGATGCGTTTTTTGGTCACCTTGATTGCCGTGTCCAGCAGCTGCATGCGTTCTTCCAGGGTCAGGGTGCTCGGTTCAGCGGTAGTGCCGTTGACCAGCACTCCATGCGAACCCTCCACGACCTGGCGTTCAATTAGTCTGGCATAGGTGTCCAGATCAACCGCGTCACCGCGGAACGGCGTCACAATTGGAGGAATTGATCCCCTGATATGTTCCAACTTCATATTTTTCTTATTCCTTGCGGTTGGTTTTAAATCCACTTTGCTGGCCCAGGACAACTGCCGGTTGATTCATGGCCTCCTGCCACAACAGGCTTTCCATAATGATATTCAGCGGTTGGTCCTGCACCGTCAATTCGTAGACAGGTTCATCGTAAGAGGCATGGTTGTGTACTGCCCAGCCGGGGGCGGACAGCATCAGGTCGCCGGCCTTCCATTCATAGCGCTTTTTTTCCACGACGGAATAGCCGGTGCCCTGAAAATAATAATTTATCGCCGCGGACACGTGCCGGTGGGGACGGTCGATGATCCTGGGAGGCCGGATGGTCATGGTCGCAAAGAAGCTGGGTGTCGTACCGTTGGTACGTCCCGTCAACGGGTTGTATAAAAGATAGAGTCTGCGGCCAATATAGTCCTTACCCAGTGCGGCCAGTTTATCCAGGTTTTGTTTCACCAGTTCCCAGGGCCAATGCAGGTTTTTCGACTCTACACTCGGAGGGTTGATCAGTATTTCATAGGGCATCAGCCAGGCGCCTTCGTCGGTGAGCTGGAAGGTCCCATAGGGACTCTTGCGCTTAGGATCAGTGTCTTCCTTGTGTTCGATCTCCGGATTTGTCTCAGGCGGATTTTCATCGACTATATGGACCTGCATCTTTTCCAGGAGTGCGGCATTCGAATAGGTCAACCGCACCTGTATCTTATCGCTGTTATTAAAGTGCGAATAAGTGGCGAATGAATTATGGTTCCAGACGTCGTATAGCTTAAACTCGATCCGTTGATCGTTTACTTTGGTGTATCCGCTCCCCTGTATGCAGAAATTCACCTGGGTGGAGTTATGACGGATAGGGGCAGTGCTTTCACCGGGTAATAAAACGTCCAGGGTTACCGTTATCCCTGCGGCCAGCCCGCGACCAGGTGCCTGGGCCGAGGGATGCACGATAAAGGAGCGGCGGCGGCCGTTGGCGGGGAGAGGCAAGGACGCGAGCCGTTCAATCTCGGCATCAATCTCATCTTTCGTTATTATTATTGGTTCCCAAAACGCGGGCGCCACATGCGATTGCCCGGTGCCATCTATGAAGGGATTAAACGGGCTGCTGGACGAGAATTTTCCTTTCGGTTTAGATGACATGGTTAAGTCCTCCTCAATGAACAGATATAATTCAAACCAGGCGTACGGCTGCTTTCCGGGGTTGTGGTATCGTCTGGCCGGCTCCGGCAGAGCGTGCACGCGCCAGTATTTCGACACCGAGTGCAAGGTCGGAAATGCCCATACCCATAGCTTTGAACAGGCTGAGGTCCGTCTTTGCAGTCCTGCCCTTGCTGTCTGCAACCAGGGCGGAAAGCGGGCGGACTGTGTTCCAGCGGGTTTCGTCGTTGCCGTATTGTTCGATAAACTCGCTGCTCAAGCGTTTGACCGAATCAACAGTATCAACTGCAATGATATCACTACGGTCAAAAACGTCCTGCATAAATTCCTGGCGTTCAGGGGTAATCGCACCGACAGCATTTAGATGACATCCCCTGGAAAGCATGGATGCAGACAGAAACGCTTCCCGTGCCCGCGTCACCAGGGTAACGATACTGGCGCCCTCGACGGCCTTTTCAACTGTGTCGACGGAAAGTATTTCAAATGAAAATTGTTTTCTGGCCTTTTCTACAAAGGCCTCACGGTTTTCACGGTTCGGACTGTAGACACGCAGACGATTCAACGCACGTACAGCGAAGACACCGGCCACCTGGGCCAGGGACTGCTTACCGGTCCCTATCAGTGCCATATCGTTTGCATCTTTGCCGGCCATCCAACGTGTTGCAACACCGGAGACACCCGCGGTGCGCATCTGCCCCAAGGCAAATGCTTCTATTACAGCTATCAGGGCGCCGGTCTCACTGCTGAACAGGATCAGGAGGGGACAGGCCCCGCCCGGTGTATGCGCCCAGGTCTTGGTACCGACTATTCCATCTGCCTGCATGACTGCGCCGATTGCGTGCAGGGTGCTGCGGTTCTGGTTCCATGGGACATGTGTCTTGGACATGTTGGCCGCTGTACCTGAATTTTCCTGTAGCAATCCCCGTTCCAGGGCCGGTATCGCTTCCCTGAGCGATATCAGTTTTACGATATCAGCTTCATTTATCCATAAAGCTGCATCCCTACCGGTCATGATGTTTTTCCTTCAAATATGGACGGTTTTGGGGGCGTCAATGCCAGTGTGTTTACCGCAATTGCATGGGTGATATAACGCCCGATCAGCATCACTACACCGATAGTCTCTGATACCTCCAGTGCATTCAGCATACGGTCCAATTCTGTTTCGCAGTTATGACCGAAACGCGCCATGGCGGCCAGGGCATAGGCCTGTGCTGCACGTTCAGCTTCCGACATTAAGTCCTGTTTCTCCGGGTCGAGCATTTCAACCTGGCGGACCCAGTCCTGCCCAAAGCCCAGTTTGATACATAGTCTTTCGTGCTGGTTTCGTTCGTAGGCATTCCCGGTCTTGACCGCCACGGTCAGCGAAACGGCCTCTGTAATACGGTCCGGCACCGCCTTTTTAAGCGCTTCGGTCATCTCCATGAAATAGCGCAGGACATCAGGGGCATGGCCGGTACATTTGAAGAATTCGCCAAGATATCCGAGCCTTTCCACGCGCGGGCGCAGGGTCTCGCGGAGCCGGGGCTCCAGTTCGTCCATTTCAAGCCGGGGTATGCGTTTACTCATTAAAAAATCCTTATAAATGATGCATTATCTTGTTTGATTGTCCTCACGGCCTTGATCAATGTCATGCGTTATCAGGAAAGCTGCCATGGGACTGTTTCGATGGAGCAAAAGTGTGAAATACCCGGGTTTCTCGGTAATTCAGTCCAGCCGTTGCCGGGCGTTCAATGCATGCGATTTATCTACATTTTATACAAAACAACTGCCGGATGTCTGGCAAATGATCAAAATACTTCAGGCTCGAATTAACTCTTTGTGGCCGGATAGCGCCCCGATTTTGCGGTGGCCTGGCCTGTCGTGACCGGAGAAAGCGGATGAAAATATCAGCGGATCAGAAGGGTGTACAGGTATGAGCCAGTTAGTAAGTATGTACTCACAATCATATCTTGATTGACTAATATTATGTACATAACATATTGAAATATATCATCTTTCGGGTTTAGTGATTCATGTTGACATAGGAATAACCCGCCAGTAGCTTACGACGTCATTGTCCTCGCCCTCTCGCAGGCTATTATTGTCCTTTTACGCTCGCTGCCCCATCGATACCCGGTTGTTATTCCGGTACTCCGGATGACCCGGTGACATGGGATCAGATAGGCCAGTGAATTTGCGGCAACGGCAGTACCCACGGCCCGTGCGGCGCTGGGCTGGCTGATCCGGGCGGCCAGTTCCCCGTAGCTGACCAGCCTGCCTTCCGGTATTTGCAACAAGGCGCGCCATACCCGTAACTGGAACCTGGTCCCTTTTACGTAGGCGCGGAGCGGGGGCACTTCCTCGAGTCTTTCCAGGTTGAATATTTGCATAATGACTGCCATTGAATGTTTTTGCTGGTGCTTCAAGGTAGCGTTGGGCCACATAGCCGTTAATTCCTTCAATGCCTGTTCATGTCCGTTCTTATCTATAAACGCCAGGTAACAGATACCGCGACTGGAATTGCCCAGCATGCACTCACCAAATGGTGTTGCCCCGAAACCGTAAGTAATCACCAGACCCTCGCCGCCGGTTTTAATCTCACCAGGGGTGGCGGCATCCAGGGTGACGCAGAGGTCATGCAACCTGCCAGGGCCGGACAGTCCCGAGTCCACGGCAGCATCGAGCACAGTATTGCCCTGATGCAAAAGCCCCCTGGCATTTTCCAGGTTCAGGCACTGCAAGTAGGATTTCGGCGAGACGCCTACCCAGGCACTGAATTTGCGCTGGAAATGATAGGGACTTAATCCGGCGAGGTCTGCCAGCAAATCCAGAGTAGGCTGCTCTTTTGCATGGGCAGAAAGATAATTAATGACCTTGGCCATTTGCTGGTAATCATTCATGGATGGAAGTTACCATAATGACTGTGAGTGTCCCACCCGGATATTGCGGTAATAATAATGTAATGATTTCAGGCAGATAAATAAGGGTAGCAGGAGCGGGTACCGGCCCTGAAAACCCACATTAATCCATATTTTATCGCAGAAATTCTGGTAGTCTTCTATAGTCGTAACGCATAAAGACCGGTTTTACCGGGGTGTTGAAGTGATACATTTCTGCGGGTGAACAACATGAAAAAAATATATGGCTTGTTCTGTGCCGTAATACTGCTGATATCTGCCTGTGACAGCAATACCACGTCATCGCAGGACACATCTGTAGTACCAGCCAGGACTACACCCCTGACGGACACCGCCGCCATCCAGATCGATAATGATGATATCGCCGGCGTGGTCGCTGGCACCAACGGCCCGGAGGCGGGTGTCTGGGTCATAGCCGAGACTGGTGAATTCGCGACCTTCTACGCCAGGATAGTCAGCACGGATGATCAGGGCCGTTTTCTGATACCGGACTTGCCGCCAGCCAGTTACAGTGTCTGGGTGCGTGGCTATGGCCTTGCGGATTCGGCCGAGGAACAGGTCAGTCCCGGCAGTATCGTCGATTTGATAGCGGAACCTGCTCCTGACCGCGCAACCGCAGCCGAGATATACCCCGCTGCTTACTGGTACGCCATGATGAAACTGCCGGATGAGAGCGAACTGGCCGATATACCAGGCGGTCTCAGTGCCTATCTGGCATCGATGAAGAACATGGCCTGCGTGGGTTGCCATCAGATGGGCAACAAGGCGACGCGGACCATACCTGAAGAATTCCACGAAATTGAACCCTCGGAGGCCGCCTGGGCCAGGCGTATCTCATCAGGCCAGGCAGGCGCAAACATGTCTGGACGTGTCGCCAGTCTGGGCGGGCTGCCGTTCAAATATCTCGCCGACTGGACCGATCGTATTGCTGCCGGTGAACTACCATTTACCGAGCCGCAACGCCCCGAGGGTATGGAACGTAATGTGGTGTTGACAGTCAGGGACTGGTCTGATCCCAGGGCCTATATACATGATCTGTCCGGTACCGACCGGCGCAACCCGACTGTCAACGCTTATGGTCCCTTGTACGGGGCGCCTGAACTCAGTACCGATGAGTTTCCCATCCTTGATCCAGTGAAGAACATGGCAACTTCATTTACCGCTCCCGTACGGGATGAGAATACACCGTCAACTGTCGATAACCCTGTAGTTGCTCCTTCACCCTATTGGGGGGATGAAGTGATCTGGAACAGCAAGGCCAACGCCCACAATCCTATGCTCGATCAGACAGGGCGGGTCTGGTATACCGCGCGTATCCGGGGCAGGGACAATCCGGATTTCTGCAAGGCTGGATCGGATCACCCCTCTGCAAAATTGTTTCCTACCGAAACAGCGGGCCGGCAGCTTTCCGTGTACAACCCGGCCAACGGTGAATATAAGTTTGTGGATACCTGTTATGGCACCCACCATCTGCAGTTTGCCGAAGATGAAGACAATACCTTGTGGACCAGTGGTGGCGGCGATGTCGTCGGCTGGGTCAATACC
>Ga0326597_10005330_pt1 | contig 17888 bp, 17 predicted proteins | sample RVTome_12_FD_203789 | JGI IMG/M metagenome (GOLD analysis project Ga0326597, IMG submission 203789) | Soil microbial communities from uranium-contaminated site in the Upper Colorado River Basin, Wyoming, United States - RVT100D185 | ecosystem: Environmental > Terrestrial > Soil > Contaminated >... | reverse complement strand
GCATTTGGCGAACTTCGAAATCGAAACGACACTAGGAATCAATAGGTTGCTAGTGTCCTCATCGATTCTGAAATTCGTCGCGAGCCGATATCGCATGATACGAATTTCAGAATCGGGACACTAGGTCCTGACGATATGCGCGGCGTTTTAGCCCATGCCGGGAACGACCGAAAGGCCGCTCTCGCGGGTTTGCGGGACGCCTTGGTGGCGCTAACCTACGCTCATGGGATCGAAACGCGACCGCCGCGTCGTCGAAGGCGAGAGCTTCCTCGAAGGAAAGCTGCTCATCGCCATGCCGGGCATGCCCGATCCGCGCTTCGCGCAGACCGTGATCTATATGTGCGCCCACTCCTCGAAAGGCGCGATGGGCCTCGTCGTCAACAAGCCGGTGGCGGGTCTCACCTTTGTCGAACTGATGAAGCAGTTGGACATCCCCGTAACGGCGGCGATCGACAATTTCGCCATTCGCTACGGCGGCCCCGTCGAAACCGGCCGAGGCTTCGTGCTGCACAGCGTCGACTACGAGGGCGGGGATTCCACACTGCCGGTCTCGGAGGATGTCTCGCTCACCGCCACCGTCGACATCCTGCGCGCGATGGCCGAGGGACGCGGCCCCTCGAAGGCGCTTTTCGCGCTCGGCTATGCGAGTTGGGGGCCCGGTCAGATCGAGACCGAGTTCCACGGCAATGGTTGGCTGCATTGCGAGTCCGATCCGGCGCTCGTCTTCGGCCACGATCTCGATGCGAAATGGAGCACCGCGCTTGCCCGCCTCGGCATTGGTCCGTCGAGCCTCGTGGCGGATGCGGGGCGGGCCTAACGCTCGTACGTCAAGGCGATGAAGCCCACGACTTCGCCCGGCGGCAGCGGCGCGCCGAACAGGAAGCCTTGCGCGAATTCGCAACCGAGCGTGCGTAGGCGTTTGGCGTCCTCTTCGTCCTCGACGCCCTCGGTCACGACCTGAAGGCCGAGCTCGTGGGCGAGCGACACGATCGAGGCCAGGATGGTGCCCTGGCTCCCGTTCTCTCCTTCCTCGCGCTTGTCGAGGAAGCTCTTGTCGATCTTGATGAGCTCGAAAGGAAAACGGCGCAGTTGGCCGAGCGAGGAATGACCCGTGCCGAAATCGTCGATCGCCAGCCCCGCGCCGTGCTCGCGTAGTTGCTTGAGCGCGGTTTCGGCCGCGTCGACGTCCTTCATGACATCGGACTCGGTCACTTCGAGCTTCAACGTACCCTTGGGAAGACCCGCGGCCTTGAGAGCGCTCTGGACGTCCTGAACGAACCCGGCATCCGCGATCTGTTTCCATGTCACATTGACGCTGACGAAGAGCGGCGGGTTGAGCGGGAAGAAGCGTTGCCAGCGGCCGAGGTCCTGCGATGCCTTGCCGAGCGCCAGGCGGCCGAGCGGCACGATCAGCCCGGTTGCCTCGGCGTGCGCGATGAAGACATCCGGCGGAATCTGGCCGCGCGTGGGATGGCGCCAGCGCAGCAGCGCCTCGAAGCCGGCGACGCCGCCGTCGCGCATGCGCATGATCGGTTGATAGTGCACTTCGATCTCGCCACGCTCGATGGCGCGGCGAAGGTCGGCTTCCAGCGCCACCGGATCGTCTCCGGCGGTCGCCGTGGCGAGCGTGCGCTCGAAAACGCAGACGCGTCCACCGCCTGCTTTCTTGGCCTGGATCATCGCCATCTCGGCCTGCTTGAGCAGGCCGAGCGGTTCCGCCGCGTCCGCGCCCGAGGCAACGCCGACGCTGACGGGCATGAAGATTTCTCGGCCTTCATATTCGAACGGCTCTTGAATGTTGGCGCGCACGGCCTCGCCCAGCGCCGCGGGTGCTCCCACCGATTGCTCGACGAAGACGGCGAAGGTGTCGCCGCCGACGCGGAAGAGCTCGGCCGTATCGGCGAAGCCTTCCTTGAGCCGTTCCGCGACGGCACAAAGGATCGCATCGGCTCCATCGTGGCCCAGACTCGTGTGAACCGATTTGAAGCGGTCGAGATCGAGAACGATGAGAACCGCAGTTTCATACGAACTGGTGAGCTGTTGCAGTCGGTCGGTCAGCGCCAGGCGGTTGCCGAGGCCCGTCATGGGATCGCCAAGCGCGCGCCGCGCCAAATCGAATTCCACTGCTTTGCGATCGCTCACATCCGCGATCAAGCCCAGGCAGCGCTGGGCTTCCTTGCCTTCGCCGATCATGGTGACGCGCAGTTCCAGCCAGCGTTCTCCGCCGCCTTCGTGCCGCGCGCGGAATTCGAGGCGGAACGCCGTGCCCGGATCGTGGCGGCATGTTTCGATCGCCTGTTCGTAGACGCCCCGATCCTCGGGGACGATGCGCTGCACCCATTTTTCGTGCCGGATCTTGACCGGTTGCCTGGGCAGCCCGACCGTACCCGCGGCCTCTTCGGACAGTTTGAGGACGTTCTTCTCCAAATCGAGATCGAACACACCCTGATGCGACGCCGCGATTACGTTGAAGCCCGTCTCGGCGGGCTTCGCGGGCGGCGCGACCTTCGGTTGCCCGGTTTTCGTCGGCGACGGCAGGGCCGGCGCGAGCTTGCGGATGGCGGGCTCGATCGCGCCCACCGACGAGGCGAACGCGACGAGTAGCGCGCCGGCGGCGGAGAACCCGCCGAGCGCCGCCGGCACCACCAGATTGTCGCCCAGAAGCCCCAGCGTTTCGAACGCGCCCGCCGCGGCGACCAGCGCGAAAATCGCCGCCGCGGGCGCCAGACGTTGCGCCGCCGTGATGCCTTCGCGTCCGCGATCGGCAAGATAACCGGCCGCCGCCGCCGCGCCCAGCACGGCCAGCAGCCGGATGACGAGCCCCGCGACCGGAACGCCGAAGGCTGCGGCGAGACCCAGGATAAGAACGACAAGCGATGCGCGGCGGCGCCACAGGCTGGCGCCCATCCGGACCCGGTCGAACGGCGCGATGAGATCGATCATGCGCGCGGCCGCGATAATGGCGATGCCAAGCGCCAGCGCGAACAGGCCATAAGGACCGCCGGGGTCGGTGAACCAGCCGCCGTCGAGCGCGCCGATCGCGGTCAAATTGGCGATGAAGACGGCCGCAAGCAGAAGCGCGGCCCATCGTGCCAACGGCTTCGCGCCCAATGCCGCGCCGCCGAGCGCCAGCAGCGCGGCAGCCGCGAGCAATCCGACGACCACGCCATCGAGGATCGCGGCCCTGCGGCTATGGGCAACGAGCGCGGTTTCGTTCCATGCGAGCAAAGAAGGACCGGCGTCGGCTTCCTCGATGCGAAGCGCCAACGTCGCCGCATGAGCGGGCGGCAGCATGACGCGATAGGCACGCCGGCCATAGGCGTCGGCACGTTCGATCACGACGCCCGAGTCCGACGCCGCGACCTGTCGCAGCAGCGGTCTGCGCAACGGCGGCGCGACGCTGATGCCCACGTCGGGCGGTTCCGCGGCCAGGAGAACGCGCACGACCGGCTTCGCGCCCGCGTTTTCCACCGACACCGTGAACCAGCCCGATCCGGGATCGCCCGGATCGCTGACATTGCGGCGCGTGAGGTAGGGCTTTAGGTCGAGGACGGCCTCGGCCGAGTCGAAGTCGACGGCCCGCTGGTTTCCCGCGGACAGGCTCGCGATGTCCTGCGCCACCGGCGATGAAACCGACGTGAAGGCCAGCGGCACGACAAAAAGAACGAGATCGCGAAACTTCACGTCGGGGTCGCGCGCTCCTCGATGAAGGGGCCAGGGGGAGGCTTCAAAGGCTCGTCAACCTATAACCCGGTGCTCGTCTTCCAGCAAAGCGAAGAGAACATGGTCCTGCCAATCCCCGTTGATCTGAATATAGCGTCTCGCAAGACCCTCCTCCCGGAAGCCGAGCTTGGCGAGCAGGCTCCGTGAGGGCTCGTTCGTCGGCAGGCACGCCGCCTCCAGGCGGTGCAAACCCAGGGTTTCGAAGACAAAGGGCAAGAGCGCATGAATCGCAGCGAACATATGGCCCTGGCGGGCGAAACGGGCCCCGATCCAATAGCCCATGCTGCAGGATTGCACGACGCCCCGGCGCACATTCGAGAGGGTGCAGCCCCCGATCAACCGGTCGCCGTCGGCGAGGAACAGGAAGAAGGGAAAAGCCATGTCCGAGCGAATTTCGCGCTGGTAGCGCCGGATTCGGCGCCGGAAGGCTCCCCGGCTGAGCTCATCGGGCGCCCAGGCCGGCTCCCAAGGCGCCAGGAACTCCCGGCTTTCGCCCCGCAACGCCGCCCAGGCGGCATAATCGACCATGCGCGGGTAGCGCAAATAGACGTCGTTTCCGTGCAGCACCGGCTCGCGGCCGCCCGGAAATATCATCCCGCGCATGAAGGCCATGAGCGATCACGCGACCGCCGCGCCGCCGAAGCGCGCGGCGAAGGCATCGTGGGGCTCGAGCCGGCTCACGGGGCCCAAGGCCGCGATGGCGGGCGTGGCCTGTGCCATCACGCGGCCGGCGAAGCGGCGCAGCACATCGGCGTCCACCGCCTCGATACGCGCGATGACGTCCTCGATCGGAATGATGCGGCCAAACGCGTGAAGCTGGCTGGCCAGCCGGTCGCAGCGCGCGGATGGCGATTCCAGCCCCATCAGCATCGCGGCCTTGATCTGGGCGCGCGCGCGATTGGTTTCCTCTTCGGTCGCGGATTGGGCCAGAGCCGCGATTTCGCCTGCGACAAGGGCGCCAAGCTCGGCCGCTTCCTTCTCGCCCGTGCCGGCGTAGATGCCGATCACGCCGCCGTCGCGATAGCGATCGGCGAACGCATAGATCGAATAGCAGAGTCCGCGCTTCTCGCGCGCCTCCTGGAACAGGCGCGACGACATGCCCCCGCCGAGCGCCGTGACGAAGACGTGCGCGGCGTAGAGATCGGGATCGGTGGCGGTCACGCCGGGGAACGCGAACGTGACGTGGGCCTGTTCGAGATCGTCGGGCTGGCGCAGATCGCCGCCGGAATAGCGCGCCTGCGACGATTCCGGAGCGTCGCCGCGCTTGAGGCCGCCAAAGGCTTCGCCGGCGAGCGCGACCAGTTGCGCGTGCTCGACGGCGCCGGCCGCAACGAGGCGCATGCCGCCCGCGCGATAGTTCGAGCTCATATAATCCGCCAGGTCGCCGCGCGCGAAGCTCTTGACCGTCTGCTCGGTGCCGAGAATGGGGCAGCCGATCGGCTGATCGGGAAAGCATACGGATTGTAGATGATCGAAGACGATGTCATCCGGCGTGTCGCGCGCCTGGCCGATCTCCTGCAGAACGACATGGCGTTCGCGCGCGAGCTCGGCCTCGTCGAAGACCGGGTTCAGCAGGATGTCCGAGAGGATATCGAGCGCGAGCGGCACGTCGTTCCGGAGTACGCGCGCGTAAAAGGCAGTCTGCTCCCGGCCCGTATAGGCGTTGAGATCGCCGCCCACGGCCTCGATCTCCACGGCGATTTCCTTCGCCGTGCGGCGTTTGGTGCCCTTGAACGCCATATGTTCGAGCATGTGCGACACGCCCATCAGCTCGGGCGTTTCATGGCGCGAGCCGCAATCGACCCAGATGCCAAGCGTCGCGCTTTCCAGATGCGGCACCGTATCGGTGACGACGGTCAGGCCGTTTTCGAGGCGGGTGAGTTCGACGCTCATGAGGCCGCGACGTGCTCCATGATGAAGGATTTGACGGCTTGCGCTTCGGCCGGCAGCACGGTGAAGCGTTCCTCCGCCGTGCGGATGGCGGCAAGCGGCGCGGGCAATTCCGGCGCTTCGCCCGTCGCCAGCTCGATCGCCTCGGGAAACTTGGCGGGGTGCGCCGTTGCAAGCACGATAACGGGCCCCGTCGTCTCCGACTTCATCTTTTCCGAGACGGCAAGGCCGACGGCGGTATGCGGATCGGCGAAAACGCCGGTTTCATCGCGCAGCTTCGCAATCGCGGCGAGCGTTTCCGTATCGCCGGCGCATCCCGCGCGGTAGCGCGCGCGCAGCGCGGCCAGCACGTCGCCACGAATTTCGATCCGCCGGGCCTTCGCGAAATCGCGCATGGCGCCCGACAGCCAGGCCATGTCGCGCCCGGAGGCTTCGAACAAAGCGCGCTCGAAATTGCTGGGTATTTGGATGTCCATGGCCGGGCTGAGTGTAGGGCGCGCCTCGGCGGGCGCATAGACGCCCGTTTCGAGCATCCGCGCCAGCGTATCGTTGGCATTGGTGGCGATCACCAGCCCGGACAGCTTGAGCCCCATGCGCGCGGCGGCCTCGCCCGCGAAGATGTCGCCAAAATTGCCCGTCGGCACCACGAAGGTGGCGGGGCGGCCGAGCGCGGCCGTCGCGGTGAAGTAGTAGACGCATTGCGCGGCGATACGAGCGAAATTGATCGAGTTGACGGCTGCTAGGCGGGCATGGTCCGCGAAATCTTCATCGGCGAACAGGGTCTTCACGATCGCTTGCGCGTCGTCGAAGCTGCCTTCCACGGCGATATTGTGCACGTTCGCCTCGCGCGCCGTCGTCATCTGCCGGCGCTGCATGCCGGAGACGCGGTCCTTGGGATGGAGCACGACGGCATCGACGTTGCGAAATCCACGAAAGGCTTCGACGGCGGCCGCGCCGGTGTCGCCCGATGTCGCGCAGAGCACGGTCGCGCGGGTTCCGCGCCGATCGAGCACGCGCGCGAAGAGCCGCGCCAAAAGCTGCATCGCGATGTCCTTGAAGGCGAGCGTCGGGCCGTGGAACAACTCGAGCAGAAACAGGCCGGGCTTGATCTCGCGCAGGGGCGCCACGCGGGGATCATCGAAGCGCGCATAGGCCGCATCGATATCGGCGCGCAAGGCGTCGGCGGCAAAGGCGTCGCCGACGAAGCGGCGAAGGATCGCGAAGGCGACGTCCGCATAGGGCCGCCCCGCATAGCTCGCGATTTCGCCGGCTGAAATCGCCGGCCAAGCCTCCGGCATGACCAGTCCGCCATCGGCCGCGGGACCGCTCAGCAAGACCTCGGCGAAGCCGATAGGGGGCGATCCCCCGCGCGTGCTCACATAGCGTGTCATCGTCCGTCTCCGGGAAGCGAAAGCCTTCCCTGCGCGCGATGATAGGCGAGATAGACGGCCACGAGCACGAGTGCGAGCGCAAACCAGATGATCGCGTATTGGAGATGGTCGTTGCGCAGATTGACCGGCGCGGGCAACGGCTTCGGCCAGCGGTCGTCGCCGGGCGAAGGCAGCATCTGGATGACGATGGGTGCGGCGAGGCTGACGCCTACTGCGTCGGCCATCGCGCCGGGATCGAGGGCATACCATTGCCGGTGCACGAGATCCGGCGGCGGCGTGAACAGCCCCGGCCCCTCCGGCGCGCGCACGATGCCGACGACCGCTGTTCGCGCTGAAGGCGTGGCGCCGCTCTCGTCGCGCACGCCCGCGGGAACGAACCCGCGATCGATCAGGAAGGCGTCGCCGGCATCGCGCAGCAGCGGCGTCAGCACATGCGCGCCGACCTCCCGGCCCGGACTCGTCGCGAAGAGATAGACGTCCTTGCCGGCCAGGAACCGTCCCTCGACGCGCACTTTCCGCCACGCGGCGTCCGCGAGACCACCCTCGAGTGCGCGATCCAAGTCGACGGGTTCCGCTTCCAGGCCGCGTTCGATCCTGGCGATCAGTGCGAGCTTCCAGTCCAGCCGCTGGAGTTGCCAGACGCCAAGCCAGATCAGCACCGCGAGCGCGGGCAGAAACACGAGCGTGGGCACGAGGAGCGGGCGGAAGCGCATGGCCGCCGAAATACCTTTCGATCACTTTAGTCTCGGCCGCACGCCTCTATTCCGCGCGGCGGCCTTCCGCGGCTCGATGCTTGTATTGAAGCACAAGCAGCGCCGCCTTGAGCGGGCGCAGAAGCCCGAGCGACAGGATCAGGATCGCCGGCAACCACAATATCGCGTGGACCCAATAGGGCGGCTGATAGGCGACCTCGACGCCGAGCGCCCCGCCCGCCACCAGGAACCCCACGATCAGGATCACGAACACCGCCGGCCCGTCGCCCGCGTCGAATATGCCGTAATCGAGCCCGCAGACACCGCATGTCTTGGGCAAGTGGAGATAACCTTGGAACAGCTTCCCCCGGCCGCAGCGCGGACAGCGGGCGAGCAGCGAGGCGCGAAAAGCGCTCGGCTCGGTGTATCCGCTCTCGCCCGCCGCTCCCATCAATGCGCAGCGACCGCCGTGCCCGCGCCCCAGACGTAAATGCAGGCGAACAGGAACAGCCAGACCACGTCGACGAAATGCCAGTACCAGGCCGCGGCTTCGAAGCCGAAATGGCGCTCGGGCGTGAAGTGCCCGGCGATGGCGCGGCCCAGGCAGACAGCGAGGAAGATCGTGCCGATGATGACATGGGCGCCGTGGAATCCGGTCGCCATGAAGAAGGTCGAGCCGTAGATGGCGCCGAGGAAGCCCATGCCCGCGGCGAGGCTCGAATGGGCCGCATCTTCGAGCGGCACGAGCTCCGCGCCGTTCAAGCCGAAGGTGAAGCCGGCATGGGCGTATTCGTAAGCCTGCACGCTGGTGAATGCGATGCCGAGCGCCACCGTCAGCGCCAGACCCCGGATCGCGCCTTGGCGGTCGCCCGTCTGGATGGCGTGGTGCGCCCACGTCACGGTCGTGCCCGAGGTCAGCAGGATCAGCGTGTTCATGAGCGGCAGATGCCAAGGATCGAACGTGGCGATGCCGTCCGGCGGCCATTGACCGATGGAAACGTCGCCCGGGAAGACGGCGCTGTTGAAATAGGCCCAGAACCAGCCGAGGAAGAACATCACTTCGGAGGCGATGAACAGCACCATGCCGTAGCGCAGGCCGAGCTTGACGATCGGCTTGTGGTCACCGCGCACGACGGATTCGCGGATGACGTCGCGCCACCAGCCGACCATCGTGTAGGCGACCAAGAGCGCGCCGGTGATGAAGACCCACGGCTTGCCGTTCACGGAGAGTCCGAAGAAGCCGTCATAGCTCGCGTTCATCCAGAACACGGCACCCAGCAGCATCAGAAATACGCCGATGGAGCCGACGATCGGCCAACCGCTCGGTTCGACCAGGTGATAGTCGTGCTTTACTTCGTCATGGGCCATCGTCGTTTGCCTCTCAGGAACCGATACGCGGTGCGCCCGCACGGGCCGCGGTCTTGGGATGGGCTGCGGGGTAGAAGGTATAGGACAGCGTGATCGCCTTTACGTCGTCGACGGAACGGTCGTCGTCGATCGCCGGATCGACGAAAAAGGTGACCGGCATGTCGATGCTTTCGCCGGGATCGAGCCGCTGCTCCGTGAAGCAGAAGCACTGCACCTTGACGAAGTAGAGCGCGGCCTTTTCCGGCGTCACGTTGAACGTGGCCGTTCCCACGATGGGCTCGCGGCCGGTGTTCTCGGCGCGGAAGAAGGCAAGCTTGCTCTCGCCGACCTTGGCCTCGACCGCGCGTTGCGCGGGCGTGAAGCTCCAGTCGAGCGCGGGCGAGACATTGGCGTCGAAGCGGACCGTGACGACACGCTCGCCTTGGCGGCCGGGCGCCGCGTCGGCGCGCTGGGGCGTGCCGCCATAGCCCGTCGCCGCGCAGAACATGTAGTAGAGCGGTACGGCGGCATAGCTCATCCCCACCATCCCGGCGGCGACGCCGAGACAGATCAGAAGCACCATGTCGTTGCGCCCGGGCCGCTTCATTCGTTCCGTTCGTCTTTCACTTTCACTGACTCCGACCTCATTGACCGGCCACGTTTTGACCAAGCCTCACGATCGTCATGAAAAAGAACAGCACCGCGAGGCCCGCAAGCACGAGCGCGATGGCGAGATTGCGCTTGCGCCGCTCCCGCATCTCGATCGCCCTGCGCGTCCGTTCGGCATCGGTCTCGCCCATCGTTTCATACGGCCGTAAAGGCGGCGATCCGTTCCACGATCAACGCGGCGAAAAGCGCGAAGAGGTAGAAGATCGAGACGCCGAAAAGCCGCCGTGCCGCGGGTTCGCGCACCGTGTCGCGCTCGCGCAGAACCGCGACGGCGCCGACCAGCAGCCACGCGCCGAACCCAGCCGCCACGGCGAAATAGAACCAGCCCGCGAAGCCAAGCGCGAAGGGCACCAATCCCGCGGGCACGACAAGCGCCGTATAGAGAAGGATCTGCCGCCGCGTTTCGCGCTTGCCCGCGACGACGGGCAGCATGGGAATGCCCGCGCGGGCGTAATCGTCGGCACGATAAAGCGCCAGCGCCCAAAAATGCGGCGGCGTCCATAGAAAGATGATCGCGACGAGAACCAACGGTTCGACGGCAAGGCCGCCGGTGACCGCCGCCCAGCCGATCGCGGGCGGCAGCGCGCCGGCGAGGCCGCCGATCACGATGTTCTGTACCGTCCGGCGTTTCAGCCACATCGTGTAGACGATGGCATAGAAGAGGATCGTGAACGCAAGCAGGCCGGCGGGCGCGAAACCCACGAGCAGCGCCATCACCGTCACGGAGGCGACCGAAAGAGCCACGCCGAACGCCGCCGCGTCGCCCGCGGCGATGCGCCCTTGCGGGATCGGTCGCGCGGCCGTGCGCGCCATCTTGGCGTCGATATCGGCGTCGTACGCCATGTTGAGCGCGCCCGAGGCGCCCGCGCCCACCGCGATCGCCAGCAACGCGGTCAGCGCCACCAAGGGGTGGATGGTCCCCGGCGCGACCGCCATCCCCGCCAAACCGGTGAAGACCACGAGCGACATCACGCGCGGCTTCAACAGCGCGACAAAGTCGCCGACGGTCGCGATGCGCGGCGGAGCTTCGACTGCGGCGTAGGTGGTCTCGGTCATCGCCTAATGGGTGTCCGCGGTGATTTTCGGCAACTCGTTGAATTGATGGAATGGCGGCGGCGACGAGAGCGTCCATTCGAGCGTAGTGGCGCCCGCGCCCCAGGGATTGTTCGCCGCCTTGCGGTCGCGCAGGAAGGCCTCGGCCATTCCGTACAGGAACACGAGCACGCCGAACGCCGCGATATAGGAACCGATCGAAGAGACCTGGTTCCAGCCCGCAAAGGCGTCGGGATAGTCGACATAGCGTCGCGGCATGCCCGCGAGACCGAGGAAATGCTGCGGGAAGAAGATCACATTCACGCCGATGAAGGTGATCCAGAAGTGCAGCTGGCCGATGGTCTCGTTGTAGAGCCGGCCGGTCATCTTCGGGAACCAGTAGTACCAGCCCGCGAAGATCGCGAAGACCGCGCCCATCGACAACACGTAATGGAAATGCGCGACCACGTAATAGGTGTCGTGAAGCGCGACATCCACGCCGGCGTTGGCCAGCACGACACCCGTCACGCCGCCCAGCGTGAACAGGAAGATGAAGCCGATCGCCCACAGCATGGGCGTGCGCAACTCGATCGAACCGCCCCACATGGTGGCGATCCACGAGAAGATCTTGATGCCGGTCGGCACCGCGATGACCATCGTGGCGAACACGAAATAGGCTTTCGTGTCGACCGAGAGCCCCACCGTATACATGTGATGCGCCCACACGATGAAGCCGATGAACCCGATGGCGACCATGGCGTAGGCCATGCCGAGATAGCCGAAGATCGGCTTCTTCGAGAAGGTCGAGACGATGTGGCTGATCATGCCGAAGCCCGGCAGGATCAGAATGTAGACCTCCGGATGGCCGAAGAACCAGAACAGGTGCTGATAGAGGATCGGATCGCCGCCGCCGGCCGGATTGAAGAAGGTGGTGCCGAAATGGCGATCCGTCAGCAGCATGGTGATCGCGCCCGCCAGCACCGGCAGCGCCAGCAGCAGCAGGAATGCCGTCACGAGGATCGACCACACGAAGAGCGGCATCTTGTGCAACGTCATGCCCGGCGCGCGCATGTTGAGGATCGTGGTGATGAAGTTGATCGCGCCCAGGATCGACGACGCGCCCGCGATGTGCAGCGAGAAGATCGCGAGATCCATCGCCGGCCCCGGCGAGCCATAGGTGGCCAGCGGCGCATAGACCGTCCAGCCGCCGCCGACACCGTGCCCGCCGGAATCGCCTTCCACGAACATGGAGAGCACCAGGAGCGTGAAGGAGAACGGCAGAAGCCAGAATGAGATGTTGTTCATGCGCGGGAACGCCATATCGGGCGCCCCGATCTGGATGGGCACGAACCAATTGCCGAAGCCGCCGATCATCGCCGGCATCACCAGGAAGAACACCATGATGAGGCCGTGGCCGGTGACGAAGACGTTGAAGGCGTGCGGATCACTGAAGATCTGCATGCCCGGTTCCTGCAGTTCGGCGCGCATCATCACCGAAAGAAACCCGCCCACGAGCCCCGCGACGATCGCGAAGACCAGATACATCGTGCCGATGTCTTTGTGGTTCGTCGAATAGACGAAGCGCCGCCAACCCGTGGGATGGCCGTGAGCCTCATGTGTGGTCGCGCTCATAATCTCTACCCTCGCTTTTCGCTCAGCGTTCCGCCGACGCAAGCCGCGCATCGCGCGGCGCATCGTCGGATGCGAATTTCTGTTTGGCTTCCTCGAGCCACAGATCGAAGCGTTCTTGGCTGACGACCTCGACCGCGATCGGCATGAAGGCGTGGCGTGCCCCGCACAGTTCCGAGCACTGGCCGTAATAGATGCCTTCCCGCAGCGGCGTGAACCAGCTTTCGTTGAGCCGTCCAGGAACGGCGTCGATCTTCACGCCGAAGGCGGGAATGGCCCAGCTGTGGATCACGTCGGCAGCCGTCACGATCAGCCTGACGGTCTTGCCGACGGGAAGCACGACACGATTGTCGACGCCCAAGAGGCGCGGCTCGCCCGCCGCCGCGGCATCGGCGTCCGACAGCATCAGCGCGTCGAAACTGAAGTCGCCCGCGTCGGGATATTCGTAGGACCAGTACCACTGCTTGCCGACCGCCTTCAGCGTCAGATCGGCTTCCGGGATCACGTCCTCGAAATAGAGAAGCCGGAAGGATGGGATCGCGATCACCACCAGGATGATGACCGGGACAATCGTCCACACGACTTCGAGCAGCGTGTTGTGCGTGCTCTTGCTCGCGACCTTGTTCGCGCGCGCGTTGTAACGGACCATGATCCACAGCAGCAGTCCCAGAACGAAGACGCAGATCGCCGTGATGATCACCAAGAGCAGATTGTGGAAGTCGATGATCTGAGCCATGCGCTCGGTCGCGGCCGGCTGAAGGTCCATCTGCCAGGGTTGCGGCTGGGCGGCTTCGGCGACGCCCGCGAACAGCGCGACAAGCGCGATCGCCCCCGCCAGAATGCCGAACGTTCGATGGATCATCTGCGGTCCTCGCTGTAAGCGGTTCGGGGCGTCCGGGAGCGGACGTGCCACCCTCTTCTACCCCGGCCTGAAGAGATTCGCCGGGCCGATTTAGGCGGCGGCGCGTATGTTAGTCATTGCGACCTTATGCCACGTCGTGCAAGGCCTTAGCCGACCCGGGCCATATCGAGCCGTGACCGTCGGGTCCGGACATGCCATATGGGCAAGCTCTGTATAGGGAATCGGCGATCATGACCGCGCGCGACGATGTCTTTTTCCGGCAGACCGGGCTCGATCGCGCCCGAGTCGAGCGGATCGTGGACGACGCGCTCGCGGGCGCCGATGACGGCGAGTTGTTCCTCGAATATCGCCAGACGGAGAGCTTTGCCTTCGACGACGGGCGGCTGAAGGCCGCCACCTACGATACGACGCAAGGCTTTGGGCTTCGCGCGGTGGCGGGCGAAGCGACCGGCTACGCCCATGCCTCGGAACTCTCCGAAGACGCGATGAAGCGCGCCGCCGATGCAATTGTCGCGGTGAAGCACGGCCGTGCCGGCGTGCTGGCCGGAGCGCCGAGCCGCACGAACGTCAAGCTCTATACCGATGAGAGCCCGCTCGGCTCCGCGCCGTTCGAGGCCAAGGTCAAGCTGATGGCGGAGGTGGACGCCTATGCCCGGTCCAAGGACGGCCGCGTGCGGCAAGTCTCCTGTTCGCTGGCCGGCGAATGGCAGGCGGTGGAGATCCTACGGCCGGGCGGCGAGACCTATCGCGACATCCGCCCGTTGGTGCGTCTGGGCGTCAATATCGTCGTCGAGGAAAACGGCCGTCAGGAATCGGGAAGCTATGGCGGCGGGGCGCGCGAAAGCTACACGCGCTATATCGACCCCGCCTATTGGCGCGCGGGCGTCGACGAGGCGCTGCGCCAGGCGCTGGTGAATCTGCAATCGGTGCCTGCTCCCGCCGGCGAGATGACCGTCGTGCTCGGCCCGGGCTGGCCGGGCGTGCTCCTGCATGAAGCGATCGGTCATGGGCTCGAAGGCGATTTTAATCGCAAGAAGACGTCGGCGTTCGCGGGGCTCTTGGGCCAGCGCGTCGCCTCGCCGGGCGTCACCGTCGTGGACGACGGCACGATGGCGGGCCGGCGCGGCTCGCTTTCCATCGACGACGAAGGCACGCCGACCTCGCGCACTGTCTTGATCGAGGACGGCATATTGAAGGGCTTCATGCAGGACCGCATGAACGCGCGGCTGATGGGCATGCGGCCCACAGGAAACGGGCGGCGCCAGTCCTTCGCCCATTCCATCATGCCGCGCATGACCAACACCTACATGCTCGCGGGCACGCACGATCCGGCCGAGATCCTGGCGAGCGTGAAGAACGGCATCTATGCCGTGAACTTCGGCGGCGGCCAGGTGGACATCACCAACGGCAAGTTCGTGTTTTCCTGCACCGAGGCCTATCGGGTGCAGGACGGCCAGGTTGGCGCGCCGATCAAGGGCGCCACCCTGATCGGCAACGGACCCGACGCGCTCACGCGCGTGGGCATGATCGGCAACGATCTGAAGCTCGATACCGGCGTGGGCACCTGCGGCAAGAACGGCCAGAGCATTCCCGTCGGCGTCGGCCAACCGACGCTGCGGATCGACGGGCTCACCGTCGGCGGTACGGCGGCGTGACGCGCGTGTGGGAATTGCGCAATTCGCTTTCATCGTACGATGCGGCCTATGTGCTGCTCGCAGAGGCCTTGGACATGCCGCTTCTGACGTGCGCACCAAGCGCGCCCGCTCGAATGGACATAAGGCCCGCATCGTAAGGCTTGATTGATGCGCAGGACGAATGCGCATATACTATGCGCATGGCAAAAGATCTCGAAGAGACCGGCAAGCCATTTCGCCCTGCGGAGCCCGCGAAGCGCAGCGCTCATATCGGGCCCGGACCCCGGCCGGGACCAAAACGCGCCGTGAACGTCTCCGTCGATGCCGAGATCCTCAAGGTGGCGAAGGAGATGAAAATCAATCTCTCGCAAGTCCTCGAAGACGGGCTCCGGACACTCACGAAGGATGAAAGGACCAAGCGCTGGCAGGCGGAACATCGCGAGGCGCTCGATTCCTATAATGCGCTGATCGAGCGGGCCGGCGTGGCGGGCGAGGAATTGCTCGACCTCGATGATCCACCAGTTTGATGTTTTCGCGAGTCCGTTTCGGAAGGGACGCGAGGAACGTCCTTACATCGTCATTCTCCAATCTGATCGGATCGACACGGCCTCTCGCGTTTGCGGTTTTTTAATCGCAGAACGATTCCTGCGGCCGGAGGGGCGTCTCAACCCGGCCTTCGTCGTCGAGAGCCGGCGTTGCTATTTTCACCCGATCGAACTGGTGACGCTTCCGGCTCAGGCCCTCCGCGAGCCGATCGCCAATCTGGAAGCCGAGCGCGATCGCATCGTAGCGGCCCTCGATCTCGTGTTCACCGGGATTTGAGCGCCGCTGCGAAGCGCCGCAAGGTGTCGGAGACAACGCCGCGATCCAGCATCACCTCGACCAGCCGGAACTTTCCTCGCTCGAGCCACGCTGCCTCGAGCGCCTGAACCAATTCCGTTCGCGTGCGGACCCGAACGCCGGTTCCGCCCAAGGCGGCCGCAATGTCGGCGTAATGCCAGTCGTCCAGATCGTTGACGTGGGAATTTGGCGAAAACAGCCGCAACATTTCCCAACCGCGATTGTTGAGCACGACGACGATCGGGTCGAAACCATAACGCTGGCAATTCCCAAGTTCCCATCCCGTCATCTGGAACGCGCCATCACCGACGATGACGAGCGGACGCATACCCGTTGCCGCCTGTATCCCGAACGCCGCCGGAACCGCGAAGCCCATGCTCGCGTAATAGCCCTGTGCGACGAGGTCGGTGTGCGCGATTTCGAGCGACACGAAAAGACTGTCTCCGACATCGCATGCCAGGGGAAGAACGCCATGACGCGACAGCAGATCGTTGACGGCGGCCGCCACGTCGGACGGCCGTAGCGCGCCGATATCCTGGGCAGGCATAGGCCGCGGCGGCGGCGGGATCGTACCGCGACGGGGCGTCGCCGGCGCGCGCGGAACGTCGCCGGGCGCATGCCGGAAGAGTGCGCGAACGAGGTCTTCGAGGGCGATGTTCGGATAGACATGATGGCCGATGCGCACCGCGCCGTCGAAGGCATGAATGACCCGCCGCAGGTTGAGCCGACGCGCGGGCACGCCCAGATTGGTGTCGCACATGATGACACCGAGAAGAACGAGCGCATCGGATTCCTCGACCAGCCTCGCGATTTCCGGATCGCCGGCCAAGCCGAGATAGCTGCCGGCGCGGTCGATTCCATGTGTCGCCGCCACGCCGCGTCCCATGAAGCTCGTCACCACGGGAATGCGCGCGCGCCGCGCGAGATCGGCGACCTCGGCCTCCAGCCCGAAGCGGCGCACTTCGACGCCCAGCATGACGACCGGGCGCTTGGCCGAACGCACGAAAGCGGCGATTTCGCCGGCGCATTCGGCGACCGCCTCGCGATCCGATTCATTCGACTCCGGTGACGGCACGGGTTCGCACGCCCGCGCCGCCAAGTCGGTCGGTATTTCGAAATAGACGGGCAAGGAACGCCTGACGCATTCCGCGAGCGTTCGGGCGATCAGATCGGGCGCCGTCCGGGGATCGTCAAGCACCGCCTGCGCGCAGGTCACCTCCCGGAAGATTCGGAGCTGGCTGTCTGGTCCGCGGATCTCATGATGCGGCGACAGCGCCGGCCATCCTTGTGCATGTGGCGGAGCGGCCGAGATGATCGCCACCCGCGAACGTTCCGCGTAGGCACCCGCTGCGCTATTCACGAGGTTCAAGGCGCCTACGCCATAGGTCACGGCGGCGACACCGATACCGCCGCCGACCCGCGCGGCTGCATCGGCGGCGAAGCCGATGCCGGGTTCGTGACTGAGGGCGTATAGCGGCAGAATGCCGCTGCGTTCGATGACCTCGAACATCGGAAGGGCGTAATCGCCCGGAATTCCGAAAACGGCGCGCGCGCCGCGCGCTCTCAATGCCCGCAGCAATTGCTCCGTTACGCTTCGGGAGCTTACTGCGATATTCGTATCCGTCACGGCCGCTCACGATCGGCAATCATGGCGTCGCGTCCTTTTCGACGGGAATGAAGCAACGGATTTCAAAGCGGAGATGCATTGATGTGGATCAACGCGTGCCGAAAGGAACCACGGATAAGCACAACAAAAATCAAGCGACGACATCTTGTCGCAGTTTGATCCGCGTCAAGGCGTATTCGCGCCGTAGCGTCCGATATTGCGCCATGTTGCGGTGTTCCAGGATCACGGGATTGCCGGTATGGGCCGGGTTCGGCCTGCGTGCCTTGCCGCTTGCGGCGGTGAGCTACCCATTGCAGAGGCTGACCGCCGCCATCCGGCGCGGACACCCGGGCTTGCTGGAACGCATGGGCGCGCACGCGCAGGCCGTGTTCCTGATCGACCCGATCGACACGCCCCTCGTCCTCCGCGTGCAACCGGCGGGCAAGATTCCCACGGCGGCGATGCGCCGCTCAGCCATACCGCCATGGGATGCGCGGATCGCCGGTCCCGGGTCCGCTCTTCTCGCGATGTTTCACGGGGCGCTCGACGGCGATGCGCTTTTCTTCTCGCGCG
>Ga0326597_10005329_pt1 | contig 17889 bp, 15 predicted proteins | sample RVTome_12_FD_203789 | JGI IMG/M metagenome (GOLD analysis project Ga0326597, IMG submission 203789) | Soil microbial communities from uranium-contaminated site in the Upper Colorado River Basin, Wyoming, United States - RVT100D185 | ecosystem: Environmental > Terrestrial > Soil > Contaminated >... | reverse complement strand
GTGATCGAGGCGGTCGATGTGCCGGTGACGCTGAAGATTCGCACCGGTTGGGACGGCCTGAACAGGAACGCGCTGATGGTTGCGAGGATTGCCGAGAAGGCAGGCGTCGCCGCGCTGGCGATACACGGCCGCACGCGGGCGTGCGGGTTCTCCGGGATCGCGGAGTACGACACGATCGCGGCGGTGAAGCAGGAAATCCGCATCCCGGTGATCGCCAACGGCGATATCGACACCCCGGAGCGGGCAAGGCAGGTACTCCAGCACACCGGCGCGGACGCGGTGATGATCGGCCGTGCCGCGCAAGGCCGTCCGTGGATGTTTCGCGAAATCGAACATTATCTTGCGACCGGCGAGCGCCTGCGGGCGCCGGAAGTCACGGAGATCCACCGCGTGCTGATCGCGCATCTCGGCGACCTCTACGGCTTCTACGGCGAGCATACCGGCGTGCGCGTCTCGCGCAAACATATCTCCTGGTACACCAAGGGCCTGGCGGGTTCGGCCGCATTCCGCCACGCGATGAATCAGTTGCAGACCAGCAGCGAACAATTGGCCGCCGCCAACGATTTCTTCGGCCAGCTCGCGGGCCGGGGCGAACGGCTCACTTATACTGAGGAAACGGCGGCATGATCAACGAGAACGAAATGGCCCGCGTCGTGCGCAGGGCGATCGATGGTTACTTCAAGGACCTGGACGGGGAAAAGGCGCGCGGGGTCTACGACATGGTGATCAATTGCGTCGAAAAGCCGTTGCTCGAATCCGTACTGCACCGGGTACGCGGCAACCAGACGCACGCAGCGCAGATGCTTGGCATCAACCGCAACACCCTGCGTAAGAAAATGAAGACGCACGGAATCCGTTTCTAGGCAGGATTGGCCGACAATTGATCGGGGCGGGCCCGTTGCGCCGGCCCCGGTTCCGGACCCCGCTTACCACATGGCCGTAATCAAGCAGGCGCTGATCAGTGTCTCCGACAAGACCGGCGTCGTCGAATTCGCGCGCGGCCTCGTGCGTTTCGGCGTCGGGATCATCTCGACCGGCGGCACGGCGCGGCAGTTGAGAGACGCCGGGTTGCCGGTGACCGAGGTGGCCGAGCACACCGGTTTCCCCGAAATGCTCGACGGCCGCGTGAAGACGCTGCATCCGAAGGTCCATGGCGGGATCCTGGCGCGGCGCGACAATGCGGGCCATATGAAGGCGCTCGCCGCATCCGGCATAACGACCATCGACCTGGTGGCGATCAATCTCTACCCCTTCAGCCAGACGGTAGCTCGCCCCGACTGCTCGTTCGACGAGGCGATTGAAAACATCGACATCGGAGGGCCGGCCATGATCCGCGGCGCCGCCAAGAACCACGGGTACGTCGCCGTGGTTACAGACCCGGCGGACTACGCTGCAATACTCGGCGAAATGGCTGCGGCAAATGGCGCGGTCGGTGCCGAAATGCGTTTCCGTCTCGCGCAGAAGGCGTTTTCACATACTGCCGCTTATGACGGGGCGATCAGCAACTTCCTCACCGGGATCGACACGGCGGGCCGGCGGGCCGGATTTTCCGGACGGCTCAATCTGCAATTCGACCTGGCCGAGGTCTTGCGCTACGGGGAGAACCCGCATCAGAACGCGGCGTTCTACCGCGACCCGCGGCCGGTGGCCGGAGCGCTCGGCAACTATCGCCAGCTCCAGGGCAAGGATCTCTCGTACAACAATATCGCCGATGCCGACGCGGGTTGGGAATGCGTGAAGACTTTCGCGGCGCCGGCGTGCGTCATCATCAAGCACGCGAATCCCTGCGGCGCGGCGGTCGGTGCCAGCCCGCTCGATGCCTATCGGAAGGCATTCGCAACAGATCCGACTTCGGCATTCGGCGGCATCATCGCTTTCAATCGCGAAATCGACGCGGCGACCGCCGAGGCCGTTGCTGGCCAATTCGTCGAGGTGGTCGTCGCGCCGGCGGTGGCGACGGGTGCCGCGGCCGCGTTCGCCGCGAAGAGCAACATCCGGGTTCTCGTCGTCCCGCTGGCTGCGGGCATGAATCTCTATGATCTCAAGCGCGTCGGCGGCGGCCTTCTGGTGCAGACCCCGGACAATGTGAATGTCGCGCGCGACCAGCTGCGGGTGGTCACGCGGCAGCAGCCGAGCGAGGAGCAGATGACCGATCTCGTGTTTGCATGGCGCGTCGCAAAATTCGTGAAGTCGAACGCCATCGTGTTCTGCGGCGGCGGACGCACGATCGGCGTCGGCGCCGGCCAGATGAGCCGGGTGGATTCGGCGCGCATCGCCTCGATCAAGGCGGCGAACGCCGGGTTGACGCTGACCGGATCGGTGGTGGCGTCGGACGCTTTCTTCCCGTTCCGCGACGGTGTCGACGTCGTGGCAGACGCGGGCGCGAAGGCCATCATCCAGCCCGGCGGCAGCTTGAGGGACGCGGAAGTGATCGCGGCGGCTGACGAGCATGGTATCGCGATGGTGTTTACCGGGTTCAGGCATTTCCGGCACTGATTTGACTTTTACGCGGTCATGAAACTGCTTGTGATCGGTTCCGGAGGGAGAGAGCACGCGCTGGCATGGAAGCTCGTCCAATCGCCGCGGGTATCCCGGGTGTTCGTTGCCCCCGGCAACGCCGGCACCGCGCGGGAAGACGGGATCACCAACGTTGCGCTGAGCGCGATCCCTGAGCTGATGGACTTCGCCCGGCGCGAGCCGGTTGCCCTCACGGTAGTCGGCCCGGAGGCGCCGCTTGCCGACGGCATCGTCGACGCATTCCAGGGCGCGGGATTGAAGATCTTCGGACCCACCCGCAAAGCGGCGCAACTCGAAAGCTCGAAGGAGTTCGCCAAGAATTTCATGGCGCGGCACGGCATTCCCAGTGCAGCGTTCAGGAGTTTCACCAGCGCAGCCGGCGCCCACGCGTACGTCGATCAGCAGGGCGCGCCGATCGTCATCAAGGCAGACGGGCTTGCGGCTGGAAAAGGCGTCGTGGTGGCAGCCGACGCTCGGGAGGCCCATGCTGCGATCGAGATGATGCTGGTCGAGAACCGGATGGGTGCGGCCGGCGCGCGGGTCGTCATCGAGGAATTCCTGGACGGCGAGGAAGCGAGTTTCATCGTGCTGGCGGACGGCCGTCATGCGCTGCCGCTCGCCAGCAGCCAGGACCACAAGCGCCTTCAGGAGGGCGACCGCGGACCGAACACCGGGGGCATGGGGGCGTATTCGCCGGCACCGGTCGTCACCCCGGCGATCCACGCCAAGGTGATGCGGGAGGTGGTGCAACCGGCGATCGCCGGGATGGAAAAAGACGGAATGCCGTACCTGGGTTTTCTTTACGCCGGACTCATGGTCGGCGCGGAGGGACGGATCCGGGTGCTCGAGTTCAACTGCCGCATGGGCGATCCGGAGACCCAGCCGATCATGATGCGGTTGAAGAGCGATCTGGTGCCGCTGATCGAGCACGCGGTGGAAGGGCGGCTCGACCAGGTGGAGGCGGAGTGGGACACGCGGGTTGCGCTGGGAGTGGTGCTGGCGGCGCACGGCTATCCCGACTCGCCCCGCAAAGGCGACGTCATTCACGGCCTGCCGGCCGCGGGAGAGGACCATCACGTGTTTCATGCGGGTACCGCGCTGCGGGACGGCGAGATCGTGGCCAGCGGCGGGCGCGTGCTTACCGTGACGGCCCTGGGCCATAATGTGCGAACTGCGCAGCGGCGCGCCTACGAGGTGGCGGATCAAATCCGCTTCGACGGGATGCAGCTACGGCGCGATATCGGCTATCGTGCCCTGCAGGCAGGCCGCAAGCAGCCAATTTTGACTCACGACAGGTGTGAAAAATGAGCCAGGCTCCCGATCGTGCATCCGAAGACATAGGCAACATCGTCGCGCTCGAGCACGTGAATGTGTCGGTGCCGGATCAGCGGCTGGCGACGCTGTTCTACGTCGTTGGACTGGGGTTCACCCGCGACCCCTACTTGCAGGTCGGAGACGAAAATATGTGGGTGAATCTGGGCCGGCAACAGTTCCATCTTCCCACCGGCGCGCCCCAGGTGCTGCGCGGACACGTCGGGGTCGTGGTTCCCGATCTGGAAGCGCTTCGAACGCGCCTGTCCTCGGTCCGGGAAAAACTGGCCAAGACGCGCTTTTCGGCCACCGAGGAGGGCGGCTGCATCGTGGCGACCAGTCCGTGGGGAAACCAGTTGCGCTGCTACGGGTCACAACCGCGGTTCGGCGACATGAGGCTCGGCATGCCGTATGTCGAATTCACGGTCAGGCGCGGCACCGCCGCGGGCATCGCGCGCTTCTACGAGACGGCGTTCGGCGTCAAAGCCCAGCTCACGCCCGATAAGGCCTGCGCCACGGTACCCGCGGGCCGCGACCAGGCGCTGGTTTTCCGCGAGACCGCGGCGGAGATTCCCGCCTTTGACGGGCACCATATCGCCATTTACGTCGCCAATTTCTCCGGGCCGCACGCCTTTCTCAAGCAGCACGATCTCATCACCGAGGAGAGCGATGCGCACCAGTACCGCTTCGAGGGTATTTTCGACCTCGACAGCGGGGCCAAGCTGTTCGAAATCCAGCACGAGGTGAGAAGCCTCAGGCACCCGATGGCCGGCCGCGCGTTCGTCAATCGCAATCCCGCCCAGACCCAGCGCAATTACGTGCGCGGGCGCGACGTGTTCTGGGGCTGAGCCCGCCTTCACGCATAGTGGATCACGGCGCCGTCAAGCAGTTTTTCCTGGACCTGCAGGAAAATATCGTAGCGCGGCTGGCGATGCTGGACGGCAAACCGTTCGTGCACGACAGATGGGAGCGCCCGCAGGGCGGCGGCGGCATCTCGCGCCTCATCGAGGACGGCAATGTGTTCGAACGCGCCGGCGTCAACTTTTCCCACGTGTTCGGTCCGGGCCTGCCGCCATCGGCGTCGGCATCGCGGCCCGAGCTTGCGGGGCGGTCGTTCCAGGCGCTCGGGGTATCCCTCGTGCTGCACCCTTGCAATCCCTATGTGCCCACGGTGCACATGAACGTCCGTTTCTTCAGCGCGGAGCGGCCCGGCGCGGACTCGGCGTGGTGGTTCGGCGGCGGCATGGACCTGACGCCGTACTATCCGTTCGTCGAGGACGCGGTGCATTTCCACCGCACCTGCCGGGATGCGCTCGCCCCTTTCGGCGACGCCCACTATCCGCTCATGAAGCGCGGGTGCGACGACTACTTCTACATCAAGCACCGGGGGGAGCCGCGCGGCATCGGCGGCATCTTCTTTGACGACCTCCACCAGCCGGGCTTTTCCGAATGCTTCGAGCTGGTTCGCAGCGTAGGCGAGCACTTCCTTCCGGCGTACCTGCCCATCGCCGAGCGCCGGTCGGCGCATCCGCACGGCGAGCGCGAGCGTGCGTTCCAGGCCTACCGGCGCGGGCGGTACGTGGAATTCAACCTGGTTTACGATCGTGGGACCTTGTTCGGGCTGCAATCGGGCGGACGCACCGAGTCGATCCTGATGTCGCTGCCCCCCAGGGTTTCCTGGCGCTATGACTGGAAGCCGGAGCCCGGGAGCCCCGAGGAGCGGCTGTACAAGGAATTTCTCGTGGCGCGGGACTGGGCCTCGGTCGGCGGCGACGATTCCGGCGGATGAGCCGCCCCGCGGCGGCGAAACATTGACCGGGCCTAACTTCAGCCCGCCGTGCGCCGTGCGGGCGCAACACACGCGTGCTTCAGTCGGTAAGGTGCCCTTAACTCCCGGCGCCGAACCAATTGCGCAGCGCGGTGATGCGGGTGCGCAGGCTCCCCGCGCGTTTCTCGTCTCCCCGTGAGCCGGCGACCTTGTGCTGGTGCGTGAGCTGTGGGGTCTTCTTGAACGCTTGGTAGCGCGTGAGCCCGGCCTGCGCGTGCTGTTTCAGCAGCTTGAGATTCACCGGTTTGTTCAGGAAGCGGAAAATCTGCGCTTGGTTGATCAGCTCGATCACCAGTTCCGAATCCGAAGCGGCGGTCAGCACGATGGTGAGAATCGCCGGGCGCTGTTCCTTCAGCAGCTTGAAAGCGGTGATGGCCTCGTCGCCGCCGCTTTCGATATCCGCGAGAATAACCGCGATCTCCTGTCGATTCAACACGTCGAATGCTTGCTCAAGGTCGGCTGCCTGGCGTACGGGACAGGTGTTGCCGAAGAGCTCCTTCACGGCGCGGAAAATCTCTTGCCCGCGGGAGACGACCAGGATGCCGGTGGACAGCCGCTCGGGCAGAATGGGCGGTGAGGCCGCGGTCTCGGCCAGTTCGAGCGCGATCGCGGCCGCCTCGGCCATGGTCTTGCGGATTTCCTGGTTGTCCCAGGGCTTGCTGATGAAACGAAACACCTCGCCCTCGTTGATCGAACCGACTATCGACGCCAGGTCCGAGTAGCCGGTGAGCAGAATCCTCACGCTGTGCGGAATGATCCGCCGCACCTCCCGCAGCAGATCCACACCCGGCATGTCCGGCATGCGCTGATCGCTTACCACCACGTGCGGCTTGAACTTCTGGACGAACTCGAGCGCCTCCGGGCCGTTGGTCGCGGTGAAAACTCGATAATCGTGCCGGAACAACGAGCGCAGCGCGTTCAAAATGCGCTCCTCGTCGTCGACGAACAGAATGCGAGCCTTGTGCCCTCCGCCGCTGGTGGTGGTTGTGGTAATCGGGGCGGCAGCCTCATCCGGAGCCGCCGCCGGAGGCCCTGCGGGCGTCGGAGGCGCGTTGGCAGTCGATGTCTTGGCTGTCGGCGCGCCCGCAAGCACGCGCGCGGCGTCGAGCAGGTTGCGGTCTATGGGCTGCGTCGGCGCATCGTCCAGGGCGGTGGAGGCTGCATCGCGCGCCGCCACGCGGATGCTGGCGTCCACTGCCTTGGTGAAGGCGTCGGAAAAATCACTCGCGGACTGAAATCGGTCCTCGCGCTTCTTTGCCATCGCCTTCAGCACCGCCCAGTCGAACTGGGCGGACACTTTTGGGTTGTACCGCGACGGGCTGTCGGGGCGTTCGTTCAGGACCTGGCGCATGATTTCCACGTTGCCGCCGGTGAAGGGCTTGCGCCGGGTCACCAGTTCGTAGGCGATCACGCCCACTGAGTAGATATCGCTGCGCTCGTCGATCTCGGTGCCGACGAATTGTTCCGGGGACATGTAACCGGGCGAGCCCATGATCTCGCCGACCTGGGTGAGCGTCGACGTGTCCAGGCGCGCAATGCCGAAATCGGTGATCTTGATGCGTCCGTCGTCGTTGACGAGGATGTTCGACGGCTTGACGTCGCGGTGGATCACGCCCTGGCTATGCGCGTATCCCAGGCCGTCGAGCAGCTGACGGACGATCTCGGCGATTTCCTTCAGTTCGAATATCGCTTTGTTCTGCAGATGATGGAACAGCGACTGGCCGTTGACCAGCTCCATGACGATGTAGGAGAGGTCATCGTCCTCGCCGTAGTCGAATATCGCGGCGATGCGCGAATGGGTGAGACGGCCTACCGCCTGGGCCTCGTGGCGGAACCGCGTCAGGGCGTACTCCAGCTCGGCCGGATCCATCGCCGACTTGATGATGGTCTTGATGGCGACCAGGCGGTGGATCGCCGGGTCGAAAGCCCGGTACACGGTGCCCATTCCTCCTCTGCCGAGGATGCCCTGAACCTCGTACTTGCCGATCTTGGCGGGAAAGGTCATAGCAGCGGCGGGGAGAGGCTCCGGGCCTGGGTTGCGATCTCGGCGGTATCCGGGAGTGTTATCGGGAGCACCACGGTGAACTTGCTGCCGACGCCGACCTGAGAGGTGATCTTGATATCGCCGCCGTGCTGCTGGACGATTTTGTACGCGATCGACAAGCCGAGCCCGGTGCCCTGGCCCACTTTCTTGGTGGTAAAGAAGGGATCAAAAATCTTCGGCAGCACATCGGCCGGGATCCCGGTCCCGTTGTCCTCGATGTCGACCGCCACCCGGTCGGCGCCTTCGCTGCGCGTGGTAATGGTGATCGTGCCTTTGCCGGGCTCCACGGCTTGTGCGGCGTTGTTGATGAGGTTGAGGAAGACCTGGTTGATCTGCGACGGTGAACAGGTGACGGGCGGGACGTTACCCAATTGCGTCTTAATCGTGACGTGCTTGAGCTCGTGCTTGGCGAGCAGCAGCGTGCTCTCCAGCCCCTCGTTTAGATTGCAGCGGCTGACCCGGTCGCGGTCGAGCCGGCTGAAATTCTTGAGGTTGACGACGATGTCCGAGATCTGCGCGATGCCGTGCAGGCCATCGCCGACGAGCGCCTGCAGCTCGTCCAGCACCTGGTGCTGCTTGAGTCGTTTCACCAGCGTCTGCACCAGCGCAAACTGGCGCGAGAGCTGCCGCGGATCCGTTGCGCCCGAGTGCAGCAGTAGCAGGAGCTTGTCCGCCTCTACGGTGAGCAAGTTGAATTGCGGCAGATTCTTTCTTGCCGACCCCAGGCAGTTCTTGACATAGGCAAGCGGCGTGTTGATCTCATGAGCCACGCCGGCGACCATCTGACCCAGGGACGACATCTTCTCGCTCTGGATGAGTTGCGCCTCGGATTCCTTGAGCTGCTCCAGCGCTTCGGACAGCGCGCGGGTGCGCTCGCTGACACGCTGCTCGAGCCCCTCGTTCGCCGACTTGAGTGCAAGATTGGCCTGATTGAGCAGGCGATAGCTGGCGAGCAGGCGGGACGCAAGGTAGCCGATCAGCACCAGAAGCGAGCCGGAAAAGGCGATCAGGTAAACGCGGTAGATCTCGCGGCTGGTGAGCGCGTCCTCGATCTCGCGGCTGAACGCGCTGGTGACGCTGTCGATCCGCGGCCCTGCCGTAAGAAAAGCGAGCTTGTTGCCGATCTCGACCTCCACCGGCTTCGTTTCCAGCAACTCTCGGACATTGCTGTCCAGCCGGGCGATCCCGGCTTGCAGCGCCGCAGGCAACTTGGGCGCGGAATCGCGCAGGTCGGTGAGCAACGCCTGCAGCGTCTTGCGCCGCCCGTCCGCCGCGGTGTGGAAGTAATCCTGCGCCTCGGCGAGGACCTGGACGACGACGTTTTCGACGGCGACTAGCCGCTCGCGATCGGCGAAGGCCTGCCAGGCGCCGCGCACGAGGCCCGCGATCTCGGTCTCCGCGCCCATAACCCGCTGCAACGGGACGCGCGCTTGCGCGCTCGCGCGCTTGAACCTGGCGACCAGATCAGCCTTTTCGCTGAGCGCTGCGCTGAGGTCCGGCAAGCTGCGCTCGAGCACCGGGCTGCGAACGTCCTGCGCCGCCGCCGCGAGCTCGCGCCGAATCCGCGCGAGCGCCGCGCCGTAGTCATATGCGGCGCCCGGCGGCGCCTGCGTGGCGGGCTCGGTTCGGACGCGCAGCACTTCGACGTCCCATCGCACGTCGATCTCCTTCAACTCGCGCAGGTAGCCCAGCACTTCGTTCTGCCGCTTGAAATCGACCCCCTGGGTCTTGATGTAGAGAAAAACAAGAACTGCCGCGAGCGCGACCACGATGACGGAAACGCCGAGCATGGCGCGCGAAGGGCGCAACCACTGCGCCAGGATCGCGGGCAGTTTCGTGCCCTGGCCGCCTGAAATCGATTCACTCGCCACGATACGCGTGCCTCACCTGTGGGTTGCCAAGCCACGCGGCTGTGGTATCCGCGAGCGCGATCGACCCGCTTTCCATGACATAACTGCGCCCGCAGATTTCCAGCGCGAGCTTCGCGTTTTGTTCGACCAGCAGCAAAGTCACCCCCTCGGCGGAAACCGACGGGATCGTCTCAAAAATCTTTTGCACCATCATCGGCGCCAGCTCCATGCTCGGCCCGCCCAATAGCAGCAATTGCGGTCGGCTCATCGATGCCCGCCCGATCGCCAGCATCTGCTGCTCGCCGCCGGAACAGCCCGTATACCCGGTCGCGGTCGGTGCGCGCATACGCACCCATCGCGAGATTTTCCTCCACCGTCAGCCGGCCTAACACACCACGCCCTTCGGGCACCAGGGCCAACCCTTCCCGCACCAAACGGTGAGCCGGCAGTCCCGTAATGTCCCGGCCATTATAGAGGATGCCGCCGCAGGAGACCCTCGATCCGTCGACTTCAAGCACCGCCGGCGCACGATTCGTGAAAAATTGCTCACTTCATCTCCGATTAGGCGACGGTGCCCCCGAGGCAGGCCTCGATGACCGCCGGATTGCATTGCACCTCGGCGGGGGTGCCTTCGCAGATCTTGCGGCCGTAGTCGAGCAGCGCCATCGCGCGCCGGCCGATGGCGGCCACGGGTTTGCCCGTCGCGGATGATCGCACCCATCACCCCGGCGCGGGTACGCACATGGTGCCCCGCCATGATCGAGTCGAGGAGCACGGCGTACCCGGCGACGATGTTGAGCCCCAACACGAGGATGACGAACAGCAGTGCGCCACACGAAAACGGCACCACGTGGGGGCCGTCCTGCGCGACGGTCGCCGCCTTGGTCGGGTTGGCTTCGTCATTCTCGGCGGCCGGCTCGAACCGGACCTTCATGCCGCCGACTTCGATGCCCGCGGCGTTGAGATCGTCGACGGCAAGCTGGGCGCCGTTCCGAATATCGACGCCGGCGCGCGCTTGCGGCCCGGTGACCCGCATGTTAACCCGTAACGGCCGGCGTTCGAGTGGGCTGCTCCGCGCCCGCTATCGTCTGAACGAGGGCATCGGGGTCGGTGATCGGCGCCAGGCAGTTCGTGCCGCGGCACACCCAGGCGCTCACGTCGGCTGGGGCCGCACCCGGCGCGGGGTGCGGTTTGTCGAGCGGCGCCGGGAGCGCGGGCTCGCCCGCACGCAGCGCGAGTGTCAGCGTCGCCGGCAGGTACCGCGCATCGAGCATGCGGTGCCATTCCGAGAGTGCCGGCTCCGGGCCGCGCAGAATGACGATCTGCGGCGGCGCGAGCCACTCTTCCAGCGCCGACACAAGGCTGACGAAGGCGCTGGGGTTGCGCTCAAGGGCAGGGTAGAACAGCGCCAGCGTGCGCTCCGCCGCGTCGCGGTAACGCGGCTCGCCGACGATGTGCGCGAACCTTTGCAGCGCGAACGCCGCGATGCCGTTACCCGAGGGCATAGCACCGTCGGCCGCGGGCTTTGCGCGGTGGATCAACCTCTCGTGATCGTGGCTGGTGAAAAAGAACCCGCCATGCTCGCGGTCCTCGAACTGGGCGAGCAGCAAATCGGCAATCTCGCGGGCGAACGCGAGATCGGAGAGGCGGAACCGCGCCTGCATGAGCTCGATCAGCGCGTCGAGCAGAAACGCGTGATCGTCGAGATAGGCGTTCAGGTGCGCCTTTCCGTCCTTGCACGTCGCGAGCAGCCGGCCATCGCGCCACAGGGCGCGGCGGATGAAATCGGTCGCGCGTTGTGCCGAAGCGAGCCATTCGTGCTCGCCGAACGCCCGCGCGGCGCGCGCCATGCCGCGGATCATCAGCGCGTTCCAGCTCACGAGAATCTTTTCGTCGCGGCCCGGCCATATGCGTTTCGCGCGCGCGGCACGCAATTTCGCGCGCCCGCCGGCGAGGCGTGCCTCGCACTCCTCGATCGGGCGTCCGAGTTGCCGGGCCACCGCGGCGAGGGGCCTCTCGATGCGCAGGTGCCAGTACCGGTCCTCGAAATTCGCCGCGCCGTCGAGGCCGTAGTGCGGCGCCAGCACCGCGTACTCGTCCGGGTCGAGCAGCGCCTGCACTTGCGCGGGCGTCCACACGTAGAACTTGCCTTCTTCGTGTTCGGAATCGGCGTCGTAGGAAGAGTAGTAGCCGCCGTCGGGCGCCTGCATCTCGCGCATCACCCAGGCCGCGGTGTCGGCGGCGACGGCGAAAAACGCCGGGTTCCGGGTGGCGAGCCACGCATCGGCGTACAGCGCCAGCAGCGGCCCGTTGTCGTAGAGCATCTTCTCGAAATGGGGAATCGTCCAAGACCGGTCCACGCTGTAGCGGCAGAAGCCGCCGGCGAGTTGGTCGTAGATGCCGCCCTCGGCCATCTTGGTGAGGGTGAGCCGCGCAATGGCGAGCGCGATCTCGCCCCCGTCGACTGCGTGCCGCCGCAGGCAGAATGCGAGCTCGCTCGGGTGCGGAAACTTCGGGGCATGGCCGATCCCGCCGTGCACGTCGTCGAACACCTGCGCCAGCTCGCGCACCGCGGCGTCGATCGGCCCGCGCTTGAGCTCGCGCCCGGCCTGCGGTGCCGGCAGCATGCGCGAGAGCGCGTCGAGGAGAGCGCTGTTCTGCGTGGCGATCTCATCGCGCTTGGTGCGGTAGGCATCGGCGATCTGCGGCAGCAGGCGAGCGAACCCGGCCATGCCGTGGCGCGGGTGCTTGGGAAAATACGTGCCGCCGAAGAACGGCGTGCCGTCGGGCATGAGAAACAGCGTGAGCGGCCAGCCGCCGCTGCGCTGCGTCAGCATCGCGTGCGCGGTCTGATAGATCTGATCCAGGTCCGGGCGCTCTTCGCGGTCGACTTTGATGTTGACGAAGTGGCGATTCATTTCCCCAGCCACTTCGGGGTCCTCGAACGACTCGTGCGCCATCACGTGGCACCAGTGGCACGCCGAATATCCGACCGACAGCAGGATCGGCTTGTCCTGCTCGCGCGCGAGCTTCAGCGCCTCCTCGCCCCACGGGAACCAGTCGACGGGATTATCCGCGTGCTGCTGCAGGTACGGGCTCGTTTCGTGCGCGAGACGGTTGGGCATGGCGGATGGGGTATCGGGTTCCGCGCCGAGCGTGGCGCGCGGGAGTTTATAAGCGATAATGATACCGGCCATGAATAGCACGACAATTCCGAGCTTGCAACATGGGCAATAACCGGCGAGCACCGCGCAGCCACTGGTCCAGCCGCTGGGCCTTCGTCGTCGTGACGGCCGGCTCCGCGATCGGGCTCGGCAACATCTGGAAGTTTCCGTACATGGCCGGCACCAATGGTGGCGGCGCGTTCGTGCTGGTGTACCTGGTCTGCATTGCTCTCCTCGGCCTGCCGCTGATGATGACCGAGATCATGCTCGGCCGGCGCGCGCAGCGTAACCCCGTCGATGCGATGGCGTGGCACGCGCGCGAAGCCGGCGCGTCGCCATGGTGGCGCGCGGTCGGCGTGCTGGGGGTGCTCGCGGGCGGGCTCATCCTGTCGTTCTACAGCGTCGTCGCCGGATGGGTGCTCGACTACCTCGCACGCAGCCTCGCAGGCGGCTTCGCCGGCGTCGATGCCGGCGAAGCGCAGGTGCGCTTCGACGCGCTTCTCGCCGATCCGGTCCGGCTCATCGGCTGGCACAGCGTTTTCATCCTGATGACCGTCTCCGTGGTGGCCCTTGGCGTCAGCGGCGGACTCGAGCGCGCCAACAAGATTCTCATGCCGATGCTGCTCCTGATCGTGATCGTGCTGCTCGGCTACGGCGTGGCGGGCGGCCGGCTCGGCCACGCGGCGGCGTTCATGTTCGCCGCTGACTTCAGCAAGATCACGCCGGCGATCGTGATAGCGGCGATGGGCCAGGCGTTCTTCACGTTGAGTCTCGGCATGGGCGCGGTCATGGTGTACGGGTCGTACCTCGAGCGCGACGTGTCCATCCTGCGCACAACGCTGGCGGTGGCGGCCGCCGACACCGGGATCGCGCTGCTCGCCGGGCTGGCAGTCTTCTCGATCGTATTTGCGCACGGGCTCGCGCCGGCGGCCGGACCCGGGCTCGTCATGCAGACGCTGCCGATCGCCTTCGGCGGCATGCCGGGCGGCGCGCTTGCCGGGAGCCTGTTCTTCGCGCTGCTGACATTCGCTGCCTGGACCAGCTCGATCTCGCTGGTGGAGCCCGCGGTCTCCTGGATCTGCGAACGCACGGCGCTCGGCCGCGCGTGGGCAAGCTTCGCCGTGGGCGGCGTCGTGTGGCTGCTCGGTTGCGCCGTGGCGCTGTCTTTCAATCGCTGGCAGGCCTTCCACCTCTTCGGCCTCGGCCTGTTCGAGTTCCTCGACCACCTGACCAGCAACATCATGCTGCCGCTCGGCGGGCTGATGATGGTGGTGTTCGCCGGCTGGGTCATGCGGCGGTCGAGCGTTGCGGAGGAACTTCAGCTCGGCAAGGGCTGGTTCGGCATCTGGCTGCTTGGTGTGCGGTATGTCGCGCCAGTGGCGATCACGCTCATAGCCCTGAGCCTGACCGGACTGCTATCGTTCTAGCAGCCGGTCGAGCTGCCAAGTCCGACCGGCTGCGCCGAGAGTTTCTACCGCGCGGGCTCCTGGGGAGTCTCGACGATACTCTTCAGTGTCGCGCGGTAGGTGGCGAGCCGGGGCCCGCCCAAAGCGACTGCGCGGTGTCCCGCGGCCAGCGCCTCGTCCTTGCGGCCCAGCCCGAGCAGCGTCTGCGCCAGATTGTTCCAGGCGTCGGCAGCTTCGGGATGCTCCCGCGCCGCCCGCCGGTAGGCCGCTTCGGCTGCCGCGAGATCTTTCATGCCGTACGCGGTGTTGCCCAGGCCGATCAGCGCGAGCAGATTGCGCGGCCATCGGGCGAGCGCCGTCGCGTAGGCCGTTCGGGCGGCATGCGGCGCGACGCTCTCGAGGCCGACCGCGGCGGAGACATAGGTGTCCTCTGTAGCCGTGACTGGCAGCCGATCCGGCGGCAGGGCCACCATCGCCCAATGCGCGCCCCGCTCCCAGGTACGTTCAAAGTTGGAGAGCGTCATCGCCAAGCGGTAGGTCGTCCCCGAGCGCGCCACGATCTCCTCCCGCGCGCGGTCGTAGCCGATGGCGACCGCGTAATGCCACAGCGGCGCGAAGTTGAAGGCGAGGTTCTGCAAGACGACCACCGGCGTGCCCGCGGCCAGTTCGCGCAGGAGGTCCTCGAGGCGCGGCGCGAGGCGGTAGGCGATCAGCCCATGCCGGCGCACAGCGGCCAGCATTTCGGCCTGCAGCGCGCCCTTGCGGCCCGGCAGATACACCTGCGCCGCCAGCGCCTCGGGGGTTGCGGCGACCCCGGCGTGCTGCAGCACGGTTGCGAGCGTCGCCGGGCCGCAGTGATAGTCCTGCTGGGGGTGAAACGGGGTCGTGGTGATCTCGGCGCGCTCGGGCAGCCCGGGCGGCGGATTGGCCTGCAGCGCGGCGAGCTGCGGCGTCGCGCACCCGCCGAGCCACAAGCCCAGAAGAAGCAAAGCCCCCGCCGGGGCGGGGGCTTTGACGAACTGCCGCACCGGTTCAGCGCACGGAGCGCGTGAACGGGAAGACCTTGGTGAGCCCCAGCAGGTCGGTGACGAGCAGAATGATGAAAACGGTAAACAGCACACCGATGACGTCGCCGCCGGCGGGCAGCTCGTCGAGCCGTGCGGCAAGACCCTTTGCCTCCTCGTCGGTCAATGCGTCGGCGCGGGCACGCGCGGCGTTCGCGTCAACGCCGAGGGCTACCAGCCGGGCCCGCACGTCGGCGCGATCGAGAAAGCTTTTCACGCGGTCGTGTTCCGCGCTGGCCGCGACTTGATCGGTGGTGACGATGCCGGCGGTCGCCGGCAGCGGTATTCCCGCGCCCAGCATGCACACCGCCAGCACCCGAACGACGCAACGATTTAAGATGTTCATCGGACCTCCGTCAATGAGAGTTGAAACGCCGCCCGTCCGTCCCCTGGACGCAGTTCACCGGAACGACTTGCGCCAGACTAGTCAATTCCGGCCGCCGCCGTCAATCGTTCAGGTGGCCGGGGTGTGGACTTTTTCTCGCCCGGGCACCCCGGGGGCCATGTCCGGCAGGGTTCCCTGGCCCGCTTGCAGCCGGGCGAGCGCATCGCGCGTGCGCTCGAGCTCGGCGAGAATGTTGAAAACCAGATCATACGTCCCATCGCTGACTGAGACCCCGCCCGAGCCGTCCATGGCCGGCAGCGGATTCGCGGCCGGAACCCCGAGCGCGGCAAGCCGCGCGAGCTTGGCGCGAACGCCGTCCGGCCGGCCCGCGCGCGGCGCTCAGTCGGTTACCGCACCCTTGCTCGCAGTCGAGACCAGGCGCGTGTACTTGGCGAGCGCGCCGCGCGTGTAGCGCGGCTTGGGCTGCTTCCATTTGTTCTTCCGCGCCGCCAGCTCCTTCGCCGGCACGTTGAGCTGGATTACCCGCTTGTCGGCATCGATCGTGATCGAGTCGCCATTCCTGACCAGCGCGATCGGCCCGCCGACAAACGCTTCGGGGGCGACATGCCCGACGACGATGCCCCAGGTGCCGCCGGAGAAACGCCCGTCGGTGATGAGCCCGACCGACTCGCCCAACCCCTGGCCGATCAACGCGGCGGTGGGCGCCAGCATCTCCTGCATGCCGGGCCCGCCCTTGGGGCCTTCGTAGCGGATGACGATCACGTCGCCCGCCTTGATTTTCTTCGCCATGATCGCCTGCATGCACTCGTTCTCCGAATTGAACACGCGCGCCCGTCCGGTGATCTTCGGCGACTTCAGACCGGTGATCTTGGCGACACAGCCTTCGGGGGCGAGATTGCCCTTGAGGATGGCGAGGTGCCCGTGCGGATACATCGGCCTGGCCCACGGGCGGATCACGTCCTGGTCGGCGCGCGGCTCGTCGGGCACGTCCCTCAATTCCGTGGTCAGCGTCCGGCCGGTGATCGTGAGGCAGTCGCCGTGCGCGAGCCCGTGCTTGAGCAGCATCTTGAGCACCTGCGGCACGCCGCCGGCGCGGTGAAAGTCGAGGGCGACGTAGCGGCCCGAGGGCTTGAGGTCGCACAGCACCGGCACCTTGCGGCGAATTCGCTCGAAGTCGTCGATCGTCCACTTCACGCCCGCGGCGTGCGCGATCGCCAGGTAGTGCAGCACCGCATTGGTCGAGCCGCCGGTCGCCATGACGAGCGCGACCGCGTTCTCGATTGACTTGCGCGTGACGACGTCGCGCGGCTTGATGTCGTTCCGGACGGCATTCACCAGCGCGCGCGCGGATTGCGCGGCAGAATCCGCCTTCTCCGGATCGGGCGAGGCCATCTGCGAGGAGCCGAGCAGGCTCATGCCGAGCGCCTCGAACGAAGACGACATGGTGTTCGCGGTGAACATGCCGCCGCAGGCGCCCACCGTGGGACAGGCATTCTTCTCGATGCCGATGAAATCCTCCTCTTTCATCTTGCCCGCGGCGAATGCGCCGACCGCCTCGAATGCGCTGACGATGGTGAGATCCTGCCCCTTCCATTTGCCGGGCTTGATGGTGCCGGCATAGACGAAAATCCCCGGCACGTTCATGCGCAGCATGGCCATCATGCCGCCGGGCATGTTCTTGTCGCAGCCGCCGCACACCAGCACGCCGTCCATCGCCTGGCCGTTGACCGCGGTCTCGATGCAGTCGGCAATCACCTCGCGCGAGACCAGCGAGTACTTCATCGCTTCGGTGCCCATGCCGATGCCGTCGGTGACCGTGGGCACGCCGAAGACCTGGGGCATCGCGCCGGCCTCCTTCAGCGCGGCGATCGCACGGTCGACCAGCGGCTGGATGCCGGCGTTGCAGGGATTCATGGTCGAGTGACCATTGGCGACGCCGACGATCGGCTTGTCGAAATCACCGTTGCCGAATCCGACGGCGCGAAGCATCGCCCGGTTGGGCGCGCGTGCGACGCCCTTGGTGATCAGTTGGCTGCGCTTGTTGAATGGCATGAGGGCTCCTCGTGTCGGAATTGGCTAACCGGAGAAATTGTAAACCAAAACTCTTTTGTGCTTCCCGTGCCGCGTCCATGCGACGCCGGTCGTTCCATCGGGCCTGTCTGACTCCGTGCGGCCAAATGCGCAATGTTGCTACCAAGCGCAGCGGGTGCGTGAGCAGGTCGAGCGCCGCGTCGATATGAGGCGCAACCACATCCGCGGCGGCGAGCGCCTCGAAAGTCGCCCCCTGGTCCTGGATCACGGCGATGCCGAGCGCCGCCGCTTCGAGCATGATCGTCGGACAATTCCGGCGCGTCGTCGC
>Ga0326597_10005328_pt1 | contig 17890 bp, 20 predicted proteins | sample RVTome_12_FD_203789 | JGI IMG/M metagenome (GOLD analysis project Ga0326597, IMG submission 203789) | Soil microbial communities from uranium-contaminated site in the Upper Colorado River Basin, Wyoming, United States - RVT100D185 | ecosystem: Environmental > Terrestrial > Soil > Contaminated >... | reverse complement strand
GGCCACGTACCCTTCCAGGGCCAGCCGCTCGGTGACCGCGCGAATGTGCGGATTGACGCCGAAGACTTCCTGAATCACCACCACGCCGGGGGCGGGGGTCTGCTCCGGAATGGCGAGGTACGCCTCGAAGTTGCCGTTCGGGCCCGGCACATTGACCATTTCGGTTTTGATCGCCATGGGGACTCCTGTTCGTTGTTGGCAAGGAATATGTGGTGGGCGCCGCCCCATGCAGTCAGGCCGGCGGGCGGCACCGGCCAATTGCGCCTGTGACTCTATCGCCGTTGGCTTTATCTTGACAACCAGTGCCTTGAGAATCAGGGCCTGGACAGCCATGGCCTCAAATCCGGCGATTGCGCCGCCCGCCGCAAATCACGCCGAGATGCGTTGTCCCGTTTTGTCCAAGGGTTTCTGTTGACAGGAAAAATGTCCTGCGACATCCTGATTGGCATGACATCAGGCAGCGGCCGCCAGCCCGAGTGTCGGCTTCCCCGCGGCTGCTCTACCATCTTCAACCGTCGTCGGCACAGTGCCTTGCCGTGCGGCGCTACCGGCTCAACCCCCTCCGTTCCCCATTACCGAATCGGCATACCGGCCCACCCGCGTGCCCCCACCGGGGCTGCTGACGGACATCCGCGGGCGGGTGGCGTTGACGTGATGGAAGTTGCTGACAGTGACCTCGCGTTGGAACGGAGTCCAACCCAGGAGTGACCCGCAACCTCATGTTTCATTGGATGAAATGGAGTCTGCTGACCATCGTGGTGATGGGAACCGTTGTCGCCTTTGATGGTTCCAGCCGGGCGCACGATGCGGCGGCCGCGGCACATGCGACCAGCCAGCCGTCACCCGCCGCCCTGCCCGCGCCGGTGATTTTCATGCAGGCGTTCATCGGCCGCGCCAATCCTTCCCTGCTGGTGGAGGACCCCTATTGCGCCGCGCAATTGCCGGTGGCGATTCACCGCTCCGCGGCGGCGCAGGGACTGGAGTGGCAGACGTTGTTCGTGCTGGCCTGGCAGGAATCCTACTTCGATTGCCACGCGAAGAACCGCTTTGACCGGGGTGGGGCCTTTGGCCCGTACCAGATTCGTCGCCTCTGGGCACCGGTGGTGGGCGACCCCCGTGAGGAATACTTCGATCCGCACGTCTCCACCGAGCGCGCCGCCGGCGTACTGGCCTACTATCAGGAAACCCAGCGCCTGCAGGAGCTGATCGACCGGCGCTTCCGCTTCCCCCTGTTGTGCCTGTACAACTCGGGCGAAACCCAGCGCGTCAATATGCGCTATTGCCGCGCCGTGGGCGACAAGATGCGCGAGCTGGGCCGGGAATGGGAGCGCTTCCGCAAGCAGCGCCTCGTGGCCAGCCGCGAGGCCGCGGATTGAGCCGCGCCAGGGCCAGGGCGGGATTGGGGTTGCGGCCCTAGCCCGTGGGCCAGACCAGGGTGTTGTAGACCCACATTGCCTCCCCCTCGTACTCGATCTTGATCCAGCCGCCCTCTTCGCCGGTCTTGCGGAAGGAGGTGTAGCGCTTCACCGTGAACCACTTGCGGAAGCGTGTGCCGGGGCCGCGGCGGATGTTGGCGATGTCCGCGCGGATGGTCACGCAGTCCTGGCTCGCCGAGACCAGCCGGTCATAGATCCAGTGCAGATCGCCGTCCACATCCCGCACGCGAATCCACTCCCCCTGCTTTTCCACCTGCTCCAGCGGCATGTTCTTGTAGACCGTCCAGTTCACGCGGTGCTCCGTCCCCGGCCCGGCGCGCAGGTTGGCGCGTGACGCGGTGACACAGAGGGACTGGGCGGCGGCAGTCGACGCCAGGACGGTTGCGGCGAAGCACGACAGAACTCCCAGGGTCAACCGAAGTTTCACATCCATTGCATCTCGTCGGACGGTACCGTGGCTTGTTGACCAGCCGTGGTTACGCAAAAGCGGTGGCTGCATGAAATCGATGATATGACGATGGGCCGGCGGGGGCGCCGACCCTTTCCAAGCTCTCCCATCAGGGGAGGCATGTCAATTCTGTGCCGCGCCGCCGGGCCGCTGATGCGCCCCGGAGAAGGCCTGGGCCAGCAGCGCCGCCTCGCCATGCATGGTCAGCCAGGCGTCCCGCTGCTCGGCCTGCAGCCGGGCGTTGATGCGCGTGGCTTCCTCGCGCACGGCCTCGCGCCCGCCGCGATAGAGTGCCAGCTCCACCAGCAGCAGCACGAGCGCCGCGCCGGGATTGTCCTGCTGCCAGGCCGCCACGGTGCCTCCGATGAAGACCAGGTTCAGCCCCAGGGCCGCCGTGCCCCGCCCGGGCTGGCCAAGGGCATAGAACCCGCTGCCCGGCAGGACGGTGGACCAGCCCACGGCGCTGCCCGCGTCCACGGCGCCCGGCGGGGGCTCCCGCAGGGTGTGCACGGCGCCCGGCGGCAGCCCGGCCGCTTCGCCCAGGGCCCCTGCCTCGTCCAGCCGCCCCTCGCGCACCAGGGAGAACACCAACAGGCGTAGCGTCTCGGCCGGCAGGGCCGCATCCGGGTAGCGGTCGCGCAGGGAGAACAGCATCAGGCTGCTCTGGGCGGGGAAGCCGCGGCGGTAGTACAGCTTGGCCCGTGCCGCCTCCACCGCCGGGCGCATGGGGTGCCGCGGGAATTGCCCCACGAAGCGCAGCATCTCGGATTCGGCGCGGAAGCTGTCCCCTTGGGCGTACAGGGCCGCGATGAAGTCCAGTTGGGCCGCTGCCTCCGGCGGCGCGGCCTGGCCCTGCGTGCCAGGCGCCCGCTGTGCGGCGGCGACCGCCGGCAGCAGCATGGCCGTTGCTGATGTGAGCAGCAGCATGATCAGCAGCACGCGTGCCGTCCCGCGGCCGCGCCCGCGAGGCATGGCCAGCCATCGTGATCCCGGAAATACCGCGAGGGTGTGTTGGTCTGCTTTGATTTTCAGGCCCGCTGATGGTGCAATGATGGGCACAAGTATCGCTCGTGCCCCGCCCACGGGCCGCGCCGAAAGCACGCCCAACAATGCTCGCCCAACCTTGCCTGCCGTGAACAGCATGGAGCAGTCGCTGATCGTACGATTTTCCGAAATCACCCTCAAGGGACGCAACCGCGCCCAGTTCGAGCGGCAGTTGCAGCGCAATGTCTCGCGCCACCTCGCAGCCGTCGGCAACTTCCGGGTGCAGCAAGGCGCGGCGCGGCTGGACATTTCGGGAGACGGTGATCTGACCACGGCGGTGGATGTGCTGCGTGGTGTGCCGGGCATTGCCAATCTGAGCCAGGTGCGCCATGGCTCCCACGAGCCGGAGGCCCTGGCGGCCCGCTGCGTGGCGCTGGTGGGGGAATGGCTGGCGGAGCATGGTATCGGTGGCAATGGCGGCATTTCAGGTAACGGCGGCATCTCGGGTAACGGCGGCATCTCGGGTCACGGCGGTGCCGCAGGTGCCGGCCTGCGCTTCCGCATGGACGTGGAGCGCAAGGACAAGCGCTATCCGATCAACTCCATGACCCTCGCTGCGCAGCTGGGTCAGGCCGTGCTGGACGCCTATCCCGCCTTGCGGGTGGACCTGAACCATCCCGACCTGACCGTGATGGTGGAGGTCTGGCCCCAGGAGGCCCTGCTGTTCCTGGAGAAGGTTCCCGGCCCGGGCGGGCTGGCCGTGGGCTCCAGCGCCAAGGCCCTGTGCCTGCTCAGCGCCGGGATCGACAGTCCCGTGGCGGCCTATCGCATGATGACGCGCGGCTGCCCGGTGAGCTACCTGAACTTCCACAGCTTTCCCTTCATCGGCGAGCAGAGCAAGGAGAAGGTGCACGACATGGTGCGCTTTCTCGCCCGCTACCAGCCCAGCAGCCGGCTCTATGTGGCGCCCTTCGCCGAGATTCAGCAGGCCATCCGCGACAAGTGTCCCGAGCCGTTGCGCACCCTGCTCTACCGCCGCATGATGAACCGGGTGGCCAATCACATCGCCGCGCGGGAGGGGGCGCTGGCCCTGGTCACCGGCGAGGCCCTGGGCCAGGTGGCCAGCCAGACCATGGAAAACCTGGTCGCCATTCACGAAACGGCGGCCCTGCCCGTGCTGCAACCGCTGATCGGCATGGCCAAGCAGGAGATCATCGACACGGCCCGCCACATCGGCACGTATCCCATCAGCATTCAGCCCTTCCCGGACTGCTGTACGCTGTTCCAGCCGCGGCACCCGGAAACCCACGCCCGGCTCGACCGGGTCCACAAGGCGGAGGCCGCGTTGGACATCGACACGCTGGTGCAGGCCTCCGTCGCCGCCGTGGAAGTCACCGATTATGGCCCAGAATACTACCCCGCCCACTGGTAGCCCCGTGCCCCTGCGCGAGGGCGAGGCGCTGTCCCTCACCATCGAGAGCATGGGCGCGGCGGGCGTGGGCGTGGCCCGGCACGAGGGTTTCACCGTGCTGGTGGCCCGCGGGCTGCCCGGCGAACGGGTGCGGGCGCACATCAACCGGGTGCACCCGCGCCACGCCATGGCCCATGTGCAGGCGGTGGAGACGGCCTCCCCGGCCCGCATGGAGCCGGTGTGCCCCCACTTCGCCGACTGCGGTGGCTGCGACTGGCAGCACCTGGACTATGCCGCCCAGCTCGCCGGCAAGGCCGCGGTGCTGGGCGATCAGCTGCGGCGCATCGGTCACCTGACGCCGCCCGCTCCGCTCACCGTGCATCCGGCACCGGCGCCCTATGGCTACCGGGACCGGGTAGAATTCTCCCTGGTGGAGACGCCGGAGGGCCTGCAACCAGCATTTCATGGGCTGGACGTGGGCGGCAGCGGCCGGGCGCCTCTGCTGCCCATCAGCGCATGCCATCTGATCCCCGCGGACCTGATGGCCCTGGCCCAGGCCGCCGCGGCTGCCCTGGCGGGCTATCGCACGGGGCGCGAGCTGCCCGCCTCGCGCATTGCCGTGCAGCAGGTGCTCGCCAAGGATGGCGCGCCGGGGCTGGCCCTGCTGCTGCATCTCACCGCGGGCAAGGCGGGGCGCACCCTGATCGACCGCCCCGCGCCCCTGGTCGATGCCCTGGGCGCGGCCTATCCGGGCCTGGTGCAGATTGCCGCCACCATTCGTCCCACGGAGCGGCAGCGCATGGATCTGGTGGTGCTGGCCGGGGAGGACGTGCTGACCAAGGCGGTCGGAGACTGGCGCTTCGCCGTGGCGCCGGACGGCTTCTTCCAGGTGCATCCGGCGATGGCCCACGTGTTGGCCGGCAAGGTGCTGGACGCGGCACGGGCGTTGTGTCCGGCAGGGGAAAATGGAGCGACTGCGCCCCTGCTGTTGGATCTCTACTGCGGCGTGGGGCTGTTCGCCCTGCCCCTGGCCGCGGCGGGGTACCGCGTGGTGGGCATGGAGCGGGATCGCCACGCCGTGCGCATGGGCCGGGAAAATGCCCGCCTGTGGGGCGTGGAGGGCTGCAAGTTCCACCGGGTGGACCTGGGCCAGCCCCAGGAGCTGACGCGCATCATGGGCGAGTATGGCGAGCCGGCCCTGGTGGTGCTGGACCCCCCGCGCCAGGGGCTGGGCAAGTCGGTGGTGGACGAACTGCTGGCCCTGGGGCCGCGGCACATCCTCTACGTCTCCTGCGACGGCGGCACCTTCGCCCGCGATGCCGCGCGCCTGGCCCCCCGCTATGCCCTGACGGCCCTGGAGGGGTTGGACATGTTTCCCCAGACCCACCACCTGGAAATCCTGGGCACCTTCACGGCGTCTCCTCCAGAATGACGTGCCATCCTTCCAACTGGGGATGTCCGGCCAGCACGCCCTCGGGCATGCGCTGGCTGTGCGCCTTGCGGAACGCCTCCGACTCCGTCCAGGCGCGGAAGGCCGCCTCGCTCTCCCACTCCGCGTAGGAGCTGTAGCGCGTCTCGTCCAGTTGCAGCAGCCGAAAGCGCAAGAAACCCGGCACGTCCTTCAGGTAGCTGTTGCGCGTCTGCCAGCGCGCCTCGAAGGCCGCGTTCTGGCCCGGGTGGATCGTGAAGCGGTTCATGGCGATGTACATGGAGGCTCCTATGAGAGGAATTTCCTGAGCATGAGGATGCGGTCCGGCACCAGTCATCAAAATACATCAGCGGCTTCGCGCGACCCCATGGCGCGGGCAATGCCGGGCCAGGGGGCAGCGGGAGCAATGGGGGCTCTGGGGGCGGCACAGCACCTGACCGAAAGGGACGAGCAGGGCATTGATGCGTAGCCAGTGGCGGCGCGGAATTTTTTCACACAGCAGCGCCTCTGTTTCGTCCGGCGTGCGGCTGGTCAGCCAGCCCAGGCGGTTGGCGATGCGGTGCACATGCACGTCCACGCACACGGCGGGCAGCCCATGGCCCAGCCCCAGGGTCAGATTGGCCGTCTTGCGGCCCACGCCGGGCAGCCGCAACAATTCTACCAACGTGCGCGGCACCGCGCCGTTCCATTCGGCCAGCAGCATGGCGCCGATGCCCCGCAGTTGCCCCGCCTTGACGCGATGGAACGCCACGGGCCGGATGGCCTCGGCGATGGCGGCCTCGTCGGCGGCGGCCAGGGATGCCGCGTCCGGCGTCAGGGCCAGCAGGCGCCGGGTGGCGGGCAGGGTCACCGCGTCCCGTGTGCGCAGGCTGAGCACCGTGCCCACGAGCACCGCATAGGGGTCGCCGGCGCTACGCGCCACCACCTCCAGCGCGGGCGCCGGCCAGTCCGCCCCGGCGCGGGCCAGCCGGTTCAGCGCCGCCACGGGGGACAGGGGCCGGGGTGTTGCGCTCATGGGTTGCTGCCGGCCGAGTGCCCCGGCTTGGGGAGCAGGTGCAGGCTGCGCGGCAGCCGCTCCAGGTGATGCACCAGATGCTGGCTGATGGCTGCCTCGATCTGTTCCAGGGCCAGGTGCGTGGGCCGCACGGGGCTCGCCTTCGCCGCGCTGAGCCAGGCCCCGAGAAAGGCCATGCTGCCCGCGACCAGGGGCAGGGCGCGGTCGCCGGGCACATGACAGGCCGGGCAGCGCAGCACACCCCGGGCCACATCGAAGCCGTGCTCGCCGCGCTGGGCGAGCTGGGGCGTGGCGCCATGCGCGTGGAACAGCTCCCGCCCGCACACGCCGCAGCGTCCCAGGTCCGGTTGCAGGCCCAGGCAGGCCAGGTAGCCCAGCTCGAAGCGCAGCCGGGCCAAGCCCACCGCGAGCGGCCCCGATGCATCGTACAGGGCCTGCAAGCCGTCGCAGAGCAGCCGGTAGAGCACGGGGGCATCATCGGCGGAAATGCCCGCCAGCTCCGTCAACTCCGCGAAGTAGCCCCCCACCACGATCTTGTCGTAGTCGCCGGTCAACAGCAGGTAGGGCGGCAGGGGATCGCACTTGCGGATGGTCACCAGCTCCACGCCCTGCTTTTCCACGTAGAAGACGGTGCCCCGCGTGCAGGGCTCGAAGGCGCTCACGCTGCGGGCCGTGGTCTTGCGGCTGCCCCGCGCGATGCCGCTGATGCGGCCCTTGTCCCGCGCGAGAAAGGTCACCAGGCGGTCGCCCTCGCGGAAGTCGCGGTTGCGCAGGATCACGCATTCGGAGGAGATCACCTGCATGGCCGTCCATCCCGCTGCGTCGGTAGTCGATGGTGACTTTTCGGGCGCCCGAGCGTTGTAACAGGTGTCATGGTCGTCAGGCAGTCTGGATCACGGTGTGAGGAGCCCCATGGATCAACGGTACGAAGTCAACGGCGTTCCCCTGGAGCGGGTGCGCAACCGCCAGGAATTGCGGGTCATCGACCACATGCGGGTGATTCTTCCGCAGGTCAGCGGCTTCTGCGGCTGCGAGTTGTGTATCGAGGATGTGTACGCGGCCAGTCTGAGCCAGCTTCCGCCCCAGTATATCCCGCTGGGTTCCTTTGCGCCGCGCAAGGACCATGGCCTGGATGCGGACATTGACACGCTCGTGCGGCAGGTCATCGACAAGGTGCGTACGCGGCCCAATCACGATACCGCCGGCGCGCCGACCAGCACCGTTGCCCGGCCCTAGCACGCAGGTCACGCGACGCCCAGGCTGCGCCGCTTGAGATAGGAGATGCTGTCCCGCAGCTCCGCGGCCTTCTCGAATTCCAGGGCCTTGGCGGCCTCCAGCATTTCCTTTTCCAGCCGCCGAATCTGACCGTCCAGGTCCGCCTCGATGTCCAGATCGGCCCCCGGCTCGGCCACCATATCCGTCATTTCGGGCACCAGGCTGCCGGAGATGGCCTTGATGATGGCGCGCGGCTCCAGCCCGTGCTCCCGGTTGAACTCGGCCTGAATTGCGCGGCGCCGGGCCGTCTCGTTGATCACTTCCTGCATGGTGCCCGTGGTCACGTCGGCGTAGAAGATCACGCGCCCGTCCACGTTGCGCGCGGCCCGCCCGCAGGTCTGGATGAGGGAGCGGTAGGAGCGCAGATAGCCCTCCTTGTCCGCATCCAGAATGGCCACCAGGGCCACCTCGGGCAGATCCAGGCCCTCGCGCAGCAGGTTGATGCCCACCAGCACGTCGAAGTCCCCCAGGCGCAGCCCGCGGATGATCTCAGCCCGCTCCAGGGTGTCGATCTCCGAGTGCATGTAGCGCACACGCACGCCCAGGCCCTCGTAGTATTGGGTCAGATCCTCCGACATGCGCTTGGTGAGGGTGGTGACCAGCACGCGCTGATTCTGCTCGGCACAGGCGCGAATTTCGGCGAGCAGATCGTCCACCTGCCCGGCCGCCGGGCGCACCTCGATGGGCGGGTCCAGCAGGCCGGTGGGGCGCACGATACATTCCACCACGCGCCCGCCGGTCTGCTCCAGCTCATAGTCCCCCGGTGTGGCGGAGACATAGAAGGCCTGGTCGATCTTGGCCTCGAACTCTGCGAACTTGAGCGGCCGGTTGTCCACCGCGCAGGGCAGACGGAAGCCATGCTCGACCAGCGTGGACTTGCGCGAGTAGTCGCCCAGGTACATGGCCCGCAGCTGGGGCAGCATGACGTGGCTCTCGTCCAGGAACAACAGGGAGTTCTTGGGGAAATAGTGCAGCAGGGTGGGCGGCTCGCTGCCCGGGGCGCGGCGCTGGATGACGCGGCTGTAGTTCTCGATCCCGGCGCAGCGGCCCGTCTCCTCGATCATCTCGATATCGAACAAGGTGCGCTGCTCCAGCCGCTGGGCTTCCAGCAGCTTGCCCTGGCCCCGCAATTCCTGCAGCCGTTCCAGCAGTTCGGCCCGAATCATGGTTACCGTGTCGGGAATGTCGTCCGCCGGGGAAACATAGTGCGACGCGGGGTAGATGGCGCACTTGGTCAGCAGCTCCAGCTTCTTGCCGCGCATGGGGTCGATGCGCGAAATGGCCTCCACCTCGTCCCCGAACAGCTCGATGCGTATGGCGTCGTCCGCATCCGCCGGGAAGACCTCGATCACGTCCCCGCGAACGCGGAACGTCCCGCGGTGGAAGTCGTAGTCGTTGCGGTCGTACTGAATCTCCACCAACCGCCGCAGCAGCTCCTGGCGCTGGAGCGTCTCGCCCACCTTCACGTAGATCAGCATGCCGCGGTAGGCCTCGGGCGAGCCCAGGCCATAGATGCAGCTCACGCTGGAAACGATGATCACGTCCTCCCGCTCGAACAGGGACCGCGTGGCCGAGAGGCGCATCTTGTCCAGCTCGTCGTTGATGGACGAGTCCTTCTCGATGAAGGTGTCCGTGGAAGGTACGTAGGCCTCCGGCTGGTAATAGTCGTAGTAGCTGACGAAGTATTCGACGGCGTTGTGGGGGAAGAACGTCTTGAATTCCTGATACAGCTGCGCTGCCAGGGTCTTGTTGTGGGCCATGATCAGCGTGGGGCGCTGCAACTGCTGAATCACGTTGGCCATGACGAACGTCTTGCCCGAGCCCGTCACGCCCAGCAGAATCTGCTGCTTGTGTCCTTGGTGAAACCCCTCGATCAGCTCCGCCACCGCCTCGGGCTGGCCGCCGGAGAGACCGTATTCGGAGACTAGCTGAAACTTCGACATGGCGGCCTGGCAGTGCAGGGATACGCGGCGCCGGGGGCACAGGCCCGACGGGGCCAATCACGAATCGCAGGGATAATTCCCAATCCTACCAGACCCGGCATAGGGGGAACAACGTGTGGGCAATCAATTGATGTGCGAAGTGCCGGGATATAGTGGGGAATAGGGGGATATTGCGGGACAGCGTTGACGGTGGCGGCGTTGCGGGCCGCGGTGGGGCGAAAAGTTCGGCGCCGATTGATTTGCGCAATTCGTCGTGTTCATGCCGATTCGTCAAATGGGATGCGAAACCGCTGATTCCTCAATGCCTGAATTGCAGAAGCATTGCAAATCCGCCACCAATGGGGTTGCAAGGCGATTTTAGTGACCCCACACAACGCCTACAATGATCGCGGAAACGTCCAAGTTAGAAAGGCGAACATGGACCCTGCGTCGTAGTTTCGTTATATCAGTGACTTATCCAATTTAACGTCCAAGTTCGCATCAAACATTGGTTTTCCAGCGGGTCGCTCCCCACCTGCGGTTTTCTGACAGAAATTACGCATTGCACGGGGCCTCCGGCCCGGTTAGGATAATGGCGTCCATCACGCGCCGAGGCGCTCGCCGCCCTTGGTAGGACGCGTGGGACGCACCCGGTGGGCGGGCCGCCGGGATCATTCCTCCCTACGCCAGGCCAGTACACCGCCGCGCTGCCGTTCCAGGTACCGTACGTCGTCCGGGTTGAAGGCCGTGATGCCGCTCCAGCCTTCATTGCCCCAGCGGAACAGCGCCATTGCCGGGCGCTGTTCATCGCCTACGTTCCAGCGCGCGATGTAGTAGCGGTAGAGTTGCCGGTTGCCCTGCTGATCCTGTTCCCAGTACCACCAGATTTCGTCCGGCTCTTGTACCGTGCGCGCCAGCAGGCGCATCAGTGGCCCGCGGCCGCGCTTTGTCGCCTTCCAGCGCCCGCCGGAAGTCTTGAACAGGGCCTCGCTGATGGCCACGGCCTGACCCACCTGGTCGACGTGGACGGCTTCCTTGCCCAGGTCGGCACCGAACTCCTTGAGGAATGCCGCGGCGTATTCCTGTGGCGGCAGCCCCTCCGGCAGCACCTGATCCTGCGACACCTGGCGTGGAGCGGGCATCGCCGGCGGGGCCGTGCCGGGGGGAAAGCTGACCGGCGGCGGCATGTCCTGCTCGGGCGGGGTGAAGGGACGCAGGCGGGCCGCGCCGGGGTTGGTGTCCCAGCCCGGATCGATACCCACGGGCACCCGCTCCACCCGGCCCGTGCGGCGGTTGCGCCAGTCGCGGGTGGTGATCTTGGGCGCCTCCATCGGCCCGCCCAGGCGCGCGGCTTCGCGGCGGGAGACCTGGCGCACGCGGCACTTGCAGCCCCAGCCGTTCGGCGGCATGTGGGTGTTCCACCAAGGGTCGTCGGCCGGGAGCACTAGGCCGTCCCAGGCCACGTGCTGCTCGCGGTGCTCGCGGGACGGCCCCAGGCGGTAAACCAGATACGGGTGGGTGCGCAGGTTTCGCTGGGCGCGCTCCCACTGGCCGGCGGCGCGGGCCGTGCGCAGGTTGGCCCGGTAGATCGTGCGCAACCGGCGGGGGCTGCCGAGCTGTACCGGGCGCAGCTCGCCCGTCACCGGGTCCCGCAGCTCCTTCACACCCCACCAGCCCTGCCGCTGCAGCATGGGCTCCAGGTCGCGCTGGAACTGGCGCAGTGTGCGGCCCTCGGCCAGGGCCTTGTCCACCTCCCCGCGAATGGTCTGCAGCACATCCAGTTCCATCGCCTTGGCCACGGTGAAGGCATAGGCATGCTCCTGGCGCCACACGTCGCGGTGGTCGAAGCCGACCTTCCAGCCCTTGGCGCGGAAGTACTCCAGCGCCTCCTTCGGGGGAACCGGGTCGAACTTAAAGCCAGGCTTCGGGGTGAAATCGGACACGTGTCGGTTAACTCATCATTCGCAAGTTATTGAAACCGAACTTGATTTAGGTCCTTGCTTGAAATACCTTTTGAAGGCTGTCTGGCGCAGGGTTGCGCCAACTGCTAACCCTCATTGAGGAGGATCGTTATGGCCAAGGTTGCGGCTTTTCACTCAAAATTGCCTGGAACGAAAGTGCACCACAACAACGACGCGTGCACCGAGGGCAACAACATCGAGACGCATAACAGGGTCGCAGGCACGGGGGGATTGCCCCTGTGTGACCATTGCGCACGGCTCTAGCGTCGCTTGACCCCCTGGTGGAAGACCATCTCCCACCAGGGGCCGCTTAATTCCCCATCAATCACAGACCAACTCCGCTTCAAGGCCAACACCGGCAGCCCATATTCCATTGCGGCCGCATAGGCGCGGAAGCCTTGCACATTGTTTCCGTGGAAGCGGATGGTGGGTTCAGGAAAAGCGTGCCCCTCGCCGCCCTGACAGGACTCGAAGGTTTCCACGCCCGCTTCCTGTAGGAGTTCCACCGCCTCGCGGATGCCCGGGTCCAATGGCAGGCTGTCTGCGCTTACCGTCATACACCCTCCCCATCCCCCGCTCCCCTCGCCTTGAACAGCGCGGCGCCCAGGTCGCGCATGAGCTGCTGGGATTCCAGCTTGCCCAGTAGTGCGTCCAGGCCGGTCAGCAGATCTTCGTAGGTTTCAGCTTCCTCGATCAGCCGGCGGATGGGGTTGATCAGGGGGCGTAGCTGTTCCTCCCATTCGGCCAGGGCTTCCGCCTCGATTTCGTCCAGGTCGTCGAAGCCGGTGCCGGCGTCCGCCTGGTTCAGGGCTGTGTGCAATTCACCGCAGCCGGGGCAGCGCCCCGCCTGGTTTGCGGCAGCGGCGGAAGCCGGGTCCGGCGGCTCCAGCGGGCCGGCGGCATGGGGCGCGGCGAGCAGCTCCGCGTCGTCCTCCGGGTCGGGCAGGCCCAGCTTGTCGCGCACCACGGACTGCTCCACGCGCAGGCCCAGGGGCACCAGTTCCTTGAGGGCCGTGGTGAGCCCGGCGATGTCTTCGGGCTCCGGCACGTGCAGCAGCAGGCGCGGGTAGGCGCCGTCTGGGGGCGGGCCGAAGTTGAGGTCGATGTACGGCTTGACCAAGTCGCGGTTGAGGGTGACGGCGAGCTGGGCGGCATCGGCCTTGACGAGGTCCTCGCGCACGTCGCTTTGGGCCTGCTCGTTGCCCAGCTTGCCGGGGGTGCCCTCGGTGCTGGCGGTCTGGCCCAGCACGATCTTGGAGAGTTGCTTGTCCCAGAAGGCGGCGGCTGCCTCGAACAGGGCCGCATTGCCCTGGCCGCCACCCACGGCGTTCTGGAATTCGATTTCCATGCTGCGGTGGATCACCGCGGCGGCGTCGGAGCCCAGGTTGGCCACGGCGCTGACCAGCTTGCGGATATCCTCGTCGGTGGCGCCATCGCCGTAGCGGCCCACGCGCATCGGGATGCCGTAGACCTCGAGGAAGGCAGCCCAGTCCTTGATGGTGAACGCCTTGAACAGATAACCCCAGGCCGCCGGGCGGGCCAGGCCCCCGCGGATGGGCAGGCCTGTCTTGAGCCGGGGCACGTGCACGATGAACTTGTAGGGGGGCAGGGGCAGGCCGTCGACGCCGCCGGCGGCGTCACGGATGCGCAGCTCGTGGCGCGTGGCCTGATCCCACTGGAAGAAGCGCGGGTCGCGCCACGCATAGGCGGGCAGCCATTGCCCACCGGCCACGCGCCAGTTGATCTCCACCGCCGAAAACCCCTTGCCCAGGGCATCGAGCAGATCGCCGACCAGGTCGCCGAAGGCCGGGTCGCGGATCAGCTCGCGCACCGCGTCGGCCAGCTCCACGGCGCGGGCCTCGTCGCCGGCCGCTTCCACCACGGGGGCCAGCCCGGCCACGGCCATGCGGCGGGTGCCCAGCACGCTGCGGTAGTGCCCGTCCCGCTCCTCGATCTCCTCGGCCAGGGTCAGGTAGTCGTAATGGTCGCCCTCGGCGGCGCGTTGCAGCAGACTGGCCAGGCGCTGGGGCGTGAGCCCGCCGGCCACCGTCTCGGCCCACACCTGGCGCACGCCGGTGAGCTGGGGGGCGGCATGTTCCTGGCGCAGCGCGGCCAGCGTGACCGGGCGGCCGTAAGCGTCGAGCAGGCGGGGATTCTCAGGCATCGCGGCACTCCGGAAGTGTGGCCCCTGGGCCGCGGACGTGGTAGTGGCATGCCATGATTCGGGCACATGAGGTGGCAGACTGCCTGTATGACTTCGCCCGCTTCCTACGCGAGCAGCGCCAAGCAGTGGAGCCACCGGCGGCCATCGAGCACCACCTTGACGCCCTGCTCGCCGTCTGGGAAATCTTCGGCGACCTCACCGTCGACCATGCCGTGGGCCTGGCCGAGCCGGAGTTTTGGTGCCTGGAAGAGGCGCTCAAGCAGTATGTGACGTTCCTGGTCATTGCCGATCACCTGCGCTTTCCGCCGGACTTTCTGTCGGGGACGAGCAGCGGTTCGCTAGGCGGGCCGCTGCGCGCCTATATCGCTGAAAATCGCTGGCCCTTTCCCCAACAATTGCCCCATTGAGCCGTGTCCGCAGCTCGCACAGCACGTGCAGCGGCATTTCGCGGGCCACCTTGAAGGCGGCAGCGTGTTCGGCGTTCATCACCAGGCCCCCTTCCTCAGCCCAAAGCCCACATTGCCCGTCCGCACCGTTCGCTCGTGGGGATCGGCGTCGCGGTCCTGCCGCGTGACGCGGTGGCTCTCGTAGACGATGGCTTCCTGGCGGCTGGCGTAGTGGCCCAGGGCCAGGGCCACGCCGGCGTCGCCGTGGCGCTGGTTGCCCTTGCTGCCGCTGCGGGCCGTGTCGGGAATTTTTGCGATGCCCTTGTCCATGCGGAAGGCGCGGAGATCTTCCAGCACCTCGGCGTCCTTGGGCAGACTGATCTCGGCGTCCTGGAAGGCGGCGCGGAAGGGCGGCATCTGTTCGCGGTACCATTCGGTGCTGAGCATCACGGCCTCGACCTTTTCTCCGTAACGCTGCCGGGCCACCTCGGCCAGGTACTGGCCGTTGCCGCGGGCGTCCATCGCGCCGGCCATGAAGCGCGGCAGGCGGTCGCAGATGTAGAACAGCACCTGCTTTTGCTGCTCGAAGGGCACGTTGCGCAGCTCCACCAGGAACGGAAAATGCCGCGAGAGGTCCAGGGCTTCCTCGTAGGGGGCGATCACCGTCAGGTCCACCGTGCGGCCGAAGTCCTCGCCGAAGCCGTGGGCGCGGCGGATGTCGAGCTGTTCCAGCACGGGCAGCAGCTCCCGCTCGCACCAGTCGCGCACCTCCGCTTCGCGCAGGTGTTGCTCCCAGCGGGTGAAGTCATCGTCGAAGGCCAGGCGCAGCACCGGGTAGTCCGATTCCATGCGCGCCTCGATGAGGGCCCGTGACAGGTAGGCCCCGCCGCCGGCGCGGGGGATGCAGTGCAGCTCCTCGTCCGCGTCGTCGCCGTAGAGGTTCAGCATCTCGCCACGCCATTCGGCCTCGCCCGCGGGCGTCCACTCCCGGCCCAGGCGCAGGCAGATTCTTTGGTACAGGCCCTGGGCCAGAGCCTCGTCGAAAGTGATGCGGTGCAGGCCGTAGGGCTTTTTCCCGGCCCGCACATCCTGCACCAGCTCGTTGAAAAAATTGTCGTCGCCATTGTGGGTGCTGATGATGCGCACCTTACCGCCCCACATGAGCAGGGCCATCGCGGCCTTGATCAGCCCCGGCAGGTCGGGGTGGAAGGCCGCCTCGTCGATGATCACGATGCCCTGCTTGCCGCGCAGGTTGGCCGGGCGGCTGGAGAGGGCGGTGACCGTGTTTCCGGAGGCGAACTTGATGCGGTAGACCAGGATGTCGCGCCCCTCCAGGCCCTCACCCTCGAACACGTCCTCCTGCATCGCGTCGGCGGCGAGCTGATAGGCGCGCGCCCAAAAGGCGCAGTCGTCGATGAACTCCCGCGCCATGTCCTGGTTGTAGCCGATGTACCACACGTCATCCCCGGCCTGGGCGGCTGCATGCAGGGCGGCGTCGCTGGCCTCCCCCCAGCTCAGCCCCACCCGGCGCGACTTCTCGCAGACCTTCACGGGCGCACTATCCCCGATCCAGGATTTTTGGTAGGGAAGAAGGACGGGAGAAGTTTCCATAGACCAAGGAAGGGTCGGTGATGAGCGACAATCAGTCCGTGCTTTGCACGCGGTGCGCGGAGAGCGTACCTTATCCGCCCCGTGAGACATGCGCGGTTTGCAATGGGCCGCTGTGCCGCAGTTGCTACCTGAAAAAGCCGTTATGCCCGCACCCGCAATGCAGGCAAATGTTCAAGGCTGGAGAGACCCGGCGAGACTATCGCCCCTAACCCACCCCCAAAATCTCCCGCTTGATCGTTTCCACGGCCTCGTCGCTGAGGCCGCCTTTCTTGGCTACCTTGGCGGCCTTGTCCGCCGCTTCCTTCTTGGTCGTTTCGCGTACCTTCAAGATGCGGTCGGCCACGGTCTTGTCGGCGCCGGCCAGCTCGCGGATGGCCTTGGCCAGGAAGAAGATGTCGCCGGCCGAAGCCGCCTCTTCCCCATCGTCCAGGCTGCTGATGGTCTGAAAGGCCACGGTGCGCAGCATTTCCGACAGCAGCCGCCCCACGTCGCCCTCGGGTTCCTCGTCCAGGCGGGCAATCCACACCTTTGCCACGTCCTGGGCCTGGCGGTATTTCTCCAGCTGGGCGTTGGCGTTCTGCACGTAGCGCCCCACGGCGCTGCGGCTGACCTCGGCACCCAGGCCGCGCAGGGCGTCCACGATCTGGTCGATGGTGGCCCGCCCGTCCCGGATCAGGCGGTCCACTTCCTCGCGGATGCGCGGGTCCAGCTTGTCGATGCTCGACTTCTGCCCCATGCGCGCCCCTATGGGCTGGGGCGCTTGACGCCCGGTTGCACGGCCCGGCCCGCCGCCACGTCCAACCCGCGCGCCGTGGCCTTGGCGATCACCATGCCGCCCATCTCCCACATTTCGGCCAGGCCCTGCTCGGCCAACCAGGCCAGGTCGCTCCGCACCTGGTCGCTGCTGGGCAGGTGGCCGAAACCTTCCAGGGCCGAGCGCAGCAGATGCTCGTTGGCTTCATAGGCGGGGGACTCGGCCAGCAACAACAGCAGGCTCAGGCGCCGGTCCTCGGCCACGTGTTCGGCAAAGGTGCTCATCGGTGCGGGTTACTCAGGAGATAATCGTTGATGCGGTCCACCGACTTGCGCAGTGCGTGAACCCCTTCGGCCATGCCGCTGATCAGGGCGTTCTGGGCGGCCAGGGAATCCCGGATGCCTTGCAGATCGCCGTGGGTGGGCAGGTATTCCACGTGGCCCTCCAGCTTGGTGATGCGCTCGGCATGGTTGTCCAGGCGCCCGTCCACCTCGCGCTCCAGCTTGACCAGACGCTCCTGGGTCACCCGCTGGCGGTTGCTGATATAAACGTAAAGGCCCACCGCTGCCGTGACGGTGAATTGGGCAATGTCCCAGCCCAAGCGCCAGGCGTCGAAATCCATGCCGGTCCCCACAGTAATTGCGCCATAGCGCACAACATCAGCCGATACGCTTGGCGGCCCGCAGGCGGCCGATGATGGCCAGCACGGCGCCGCCCGCCACCAGCAGCTGCTGCACGATGTCGCCAGTTGCCGCCGCGTCGAGCCGGTAGCCGATGCCCTCGGCCAGCACCGGGAGCAGACCGGTGAGGGCCTGGGCCAGCCAATCGGACGCGCCCATCAGGGCCACGCCCCACACGGTCCTGGACTGGATCAGCCCCTTGCGTTCGCCGGCGTCGTCGGCCGGGGGCCGCTGGGCCAGCCTGGCGGTGACCGCCTCGCCCACGGCGGTGCGGATCGCGCCGGCGGCGGCTTCCTTCAGGATCGCAACAATACCCATTGCATCGTCCTTGAATGGGGTCAGAAACAGTTGTTGTGCGCTATGGCGCAATGGCATCCGTCAGGCGGCCGGGGACTCGATGCTGTGGAGGCCCTC
>Ga0326597_10005327_pt1 | contig 17891 bp, 12 predicted proteins | sample RVTome_12_FD_203789 | JGI IMG/M metagenome (GOLD analysis project Ga0326597, IMG submission 203789) | Soil microbial communities from uranium-contaminated site in the Upper Colorado River Basin, Wyoming, United States - RVT100D185 | ecosystem: Environmental > Terrestrial > Soil > Contaminated >... | reverse complement strand
TCAAACGGACCAGCTAGTAAACCGCGACCGACCCAACCGAGATCGCCGCCTTGCTGACCGGTGCCTCCATCAGCGGAGAGTTCGCGCGCCAAAGCCTCGAAATCCTCGCCGGCAGCGAGACGCTCCATCACGGCATTCGCCTCCTGCTCAGCGAGTGCATCGTCACCATCGCCGGTCAGCAGGATGTGGCGGGCGTGGCGTTGCTCCTCGGTCTCAAATCGCGCGCGCTCTTCCTCATAGTATGCCCGGAGCGCCTCGTCGGTGACTTCGACTGCGCCCGCAAGCTCACTTCCGGCAAGCTCGACATACTCGATGTCGACGCTCTCCTCGGTCGTATAATTCGACTTATTTGCCTCGTAATGCTCGCGTACGGCGTCCTCGGACACCGCGACGCGATCGACGAATGCATCCGCTGCGAATAGCGCGTAGCCGACCTCGCGACGCTGCCGGTAAAGCTCAATGTAGCGACGATATTCCGTCGGTGTATAGAAAGCCGAATTCGCGATGCCGGTTTGCAGCTCGATGAGCTCGAGCTGGTCGCGCTGCATCTCTTCGAACAGCGCTGGCGGAATCCCTTCATTGAGCAGGCGGGCGCGATAGAGGTCGAGCGAAAAGCGGCCGTCGACCTGGAACTCGGGGCGCGACCGAATCCATGCCGTTACCCGCTCGTCGGAGACGCCGTAGCCGGATTCCTCGACGCGCTGCAGCAAGGCTTCATTGCGGATCAGCCGTTCCAGCACGGTCCTGCGCATTTCGCGTTGCAGGTCCTCGGTAAACTCCATCCTGTAGAGATCGGCGTATTGCGCCTGTTGCATCTGCAGGGCGCGCTCGAACTCGAACAGCGCAATGTCCTCGCCGTTAACCTTTGCTGCGAACGTCGGCCCCGCAAGATTGAAATCGACGCCCCAGAAAATGAACGCGACCGCGATGAGTCCGAGTATGATCCCGGCGACCCAGCGTCCTATTCCTTCGCGAAATTGCTGCAACATAGCCTGTTCATCCTCGGAGCCTGTCGGACTCAGGATCATCTACTGCGGCGAATGGGGATCGGTCCATATTTCCGATCGTCCTCGAATCCCACTCGCCTCGCTACGATACCCTGAGTCCGACAGGCTCCTAGCGATACCCAAAGAAAAAGGGCAGATCCAGCTTCTCACGAGAAGATAAATCTGCCCTAAGTGTCTGGCGGAGTGGACGGGACTCGAACCCGCGACCCCCGGCGTGACAGGCCGGTATTCTAACCAGCTGAACTACCACTCCGGCGCACTATTCCTTGGTGGGTGCTGAGGGGATCGAACCCCCGACCTTCGCCTTGTAAGGGCGACGCTCTCCCAGCTGAGCTAAGCACCCCTGGGACAGAGCCGGTTAGTTTACGGCGTCCTTCAGTGCCTTACCAGCCTTGAACCCAGGTACGTTGCTTGCCTTGATCTGGATGGTCTCGCCGGTGCGCGGGTTTCGGCCGCTACGTGCAGCGCGATGCTTAACGCTGAACGTACCAAAACCGACGACCGAGACTTGCTCACCTTTTTTCAGTGCCTTTGCAATACTGCTGACTACCGCGTCGACCGCGCGGCCCGCGTCAGCTTTGGAAAGAGTCGTTGCGCCAGCTACCGCATCTACCAGTTCCGCTTTGTTCATTCTGATCCCTTGTAAAAAATTAAAAATTGATCCCCAAGCGCCTCACGACGCTCACCCGTAAACAAGTCAGGAAGCAGATCGTCACCGCGCGCGCCCCCGTTTGCGTGAACGATGCGGGACTTCAAGACCCGTGAACTTATACCAAGGCCGATTTTCCGCTGTCAAATAAGACTTTCGGACTCAGTGCGGCAGCGCTGCCTCGGCTTTCTCGGTATCCTCCGATTTGCTGTCGCGTTCGCTTGCGGCAACTGCGCCACTGCGAGCTGGAACAGGAAGATGCTGCAGTGCGTGCTCCAACACCTCGTCAATCCATTTGACCGGAAGAATCTTCAATTTGTCTTTGATGTTCTTCGGGATTTCAGGCAAATCCTTCTCATTGCCAGCCGGTATAAGCACCGTGTCGATTCCGCCGCGATGCGCCGCGAGCAGTTTCTCTTTTAAACCACCAATCGGCAGGACTTCGCCCCGCAGCGTGATCTCGCCGGTCATCGCAACATTCGAGTGCACAGGGATTTTCGTCAGCGAGGAGACCAAGGCCGCGCACATGCCAATGCCGGCCGAAGGCCCATCCTTCGGGGTTGCGCCCTCGGGGACGTGAATATGCACGTCGGATTTCTGGTGAAAATCCTCGTCGATGCCAAGCACGCCGGCGCGGCTGCGCACGACGGTCATTGCCGCTTGAATCGATTCCTGCATGACATCGCCGAGTTGGCCGGTGTGTATCAACTTGCCTTTGCCGGGAACCGTAGCCGCCTCGATCGTCAGCAATTCGCCGCCGACTTCCGTCCATGCGAGACCGGTGACCTGGCCGATCTGGTCGTTCTCCTCCGCTCGGCCGTAGCGGAACCGCTGCACGCCGAGGTATTTGCTCAGATTCCGATGGGTAATGTGCACGGTACTCTTGCGCGGACGCAGCAACAGCTGCTTGACGACCTTGCGGCAAATGGTTGCGAGCTCACGCTCGAGATTCCGCACGCCCGCCTCGCGCGTGTAGTACCGAATCGCGTCGAGAATGGCCGAATCGGAGATCTTCAGTTCGTCGACGTTGACACCGTTTTGGCGCATCTGCTTGGGAATCAGATAGCGCTTGGCGATATTGAGCTTCTCGTCCTCCGTGTAACCGGGCAGGCGAATCACTTCCATACGGTCGAGTAACGGCGGCGGAATATTCAAGCTGTTCGCGGTACACACGAACATCACTTCGGACAGATCGAAATCGACTTCGAGATAATGGTCCGCGAAGGTCGAGTTCTGTTCCGGATCGAGAACCTCGAGCAAGGCCGACGACGGATCGCCCCGGAAGTCCATCGACATCTTGTCAACTTCGTCGAGCAAAAACAGCGGGTTGCGAACCTTAACTTTGCTCATGTTCTGCACGATCTTGCCGGGCATCGAGCCGATATAGGTGCGCCGATGGCCGCGAATTTCAGCTTCATCACGCACGCCGCCCAGCGACATCCGGACGAACTTACGGTTCGTAGCGCGCGCAATACTCTGACCGAGCGAGGTCTTGCCGACACCAGGCGGGCCGACGAGGCACAAGATTGGGCCTTTGAGCTCGCGCACGCGCTGCTGCACGGCGAGGTACTCCAGAATGCGCTCTTTGACTTTCTCGAGGCCGTAATGATCTTCTTCGAGTACTTGCTCGGCGTCGTGCAAGTCCTGAATGACTTTCGTACGCTTCTTCCACGGCACTTTGACGAGCCAGTCGATGTAGTTGCGCACGACCGTGGCTTCGGCGGACATCGGTGACATGAGCTTGAGCTTGCCGAGCTCCGAGCTTGCTTTTTCCTTGGCTTCCTTGGGCATGCCGGCCGCGCCGATTTTCTGCTCGAGATCCGCGAGCTCGTTGGGCGCATCTTCCATCTCGCCGAGTTCCTTCTGAATGGCCTTCATCTGCTCATTCAGGTAGTACTCGCGCTGGCTCTTCTCCATTTGCTGCTTGACGCGACCGCGGATGCGTTTTTCGATCCGCAGCACGTCGATCTCGCCGTCGATGAGCCCGAGCACATGCTCCAAGCGCTGCCTGGCGCTCGCGAGCTCGAGGACCTTCTGCTTGTCCGCAAGCTTCAGCGACATATGCGCGGCAACGGTATCGGCCAGCCGGCTCGGCTGATCGATTCCCGACAGCGACGTCAAAATCTCCGGCGGAATTTTCTTATTGAGCTTGACGTATTGCTCAAAGCGCGACACTACAGAGCGGCACAGCACTTCCATCTCGCGCTCGTCATAGGTTTCTTCTTCCGCCAGCGGCTCAGCCACTGCCGAGAAACACTCGCTAATTTCTAAATCATTGAGCCGTGCGCGCTGGCTGCCTTCGACGAGGACCTTGACCGTGCCGTCGGGCAACTTGAGCAGCTGGAGAATGGTCGCGATCGTGCCGATCTGGTAGACGTCCTCGGCACCGGGATCATCGACATCGGCGCGCGTCTGGGCAATCAATAGGATTTCTTTGCCGGCCGCCATCGCCTGGTCGAGGGCCACGACGGATTTCTCCCGGCCGACGAACAGCGGGATCACCATGTGGGGATAAACCACCACATCCCGAAGGGGCAAGATCGGTAGGCGCCTTGGATCCATCTCGCCCATACTGCCTTTCTCTTCCACGTAAACTCCTCAACTATCGGGCGTCCGCTGCGGACGCGGCACCCCTTAATCTTGGGGCACGGCGAGAAATCTCAAGGTCGGACGCGGCAAGCGCTGCCGGCGTGCCTAGCGGCGCTCGTCTCCCACGGCCGCTGCTTCCTCGGATTCATAGATGACATAGGGCTTGGTCTCGCCGGTTACGACGGCCTCATCGACGACGACCTTGGTCGCGTTCTTCATCGACGGCAAATCGTACATCGTATCCAGCAGGACGTTTTCGAGTATCGTGCGCAAGCCGCGCGCACCGGTTTTGCGTTTCATGGCCCGGTGAGCGACGGCGCGCAACGCGTCTTCGCGAAGCTCGAGATCCACGGATTCCATCTCGAACAGCTTTTGGTACTGCTTAGTCAGGGCATTCTTCGGCTCGACCAAAATACGCACGAGCGCGTCCTCGTCGAGCTCCTCGAGCGTCGCGACAACCGGCAAGCGACCGACAAACTCCGGAATGAGCCCGTATCTGATCAGATCTTCGGGCTCGACATCCTTGAGCAGCTGGCCGATGTTCTGGGAGCTATCCTGGCTCTTCACGTCGGCAACAAAGCCGATGCCGCTCTTTTGGGAACGGTTGATGATGATCTTGTCGAGGCCGGAAAACGCCCCGCCGCAGATGAACAATATATTTGATGTATCGACCTGCAAGAACTCCTGCTGCGGATGCTTGCGGCCGCCCTGCGGCGGCACTGAGGCGATCGTGCCCTCGATAAGCTTCAGCAGCGCCTGTTGCACGCCCTCACCGGATACGTCGCGCGTGATCGACGGGTTATCGGATTTTCGCGAAATCTTATCGATCTCGTCGATATAGACGATGCCGGTCTGCGCTTTCTCGACATCGTAGTCGCATTTTTGCAGCAGCTTCTGAATGATGTTCTCGACGTCCTCGCCGACATAACCTGCTTCGGTCAAGGTCGTTGCATCGGCGATCGTGAACGGGACATTCAGCAGGCGCGCCAGTGTCTCCGCCAACAGCGTCTTGCCGCAGCCGGTGGGGCCGATCAGCAGAATATTGCTCTTGGCGAGCTCGATATCGTCTTTGCCGCGCTCGGCCGTACGGGTCTCGAGGCGCTTGTAGTGATTGTAGACCGCGACCGAGAGCACTTTCTTGGCGGCCTGTTGGCCAATCACGTAAGAATCCAGGACCGCCTTGATCTCCGCAGGTTTAGGCAGCTTGTCGCGGCCGCGCTCCGTGCGATCGTCGAGCTCTTCGCGAATGATGTCGTTACAGAGCTCGACGCACTCATCGCAAATGAATACGGAAGGGCCCGCGATCAGCTTGCGAACCTCGTGCTGACTCTTGCCACAGAACGAACAGTACAGCAGCTTGCCGTCGTCCGATTTGCCGCGGGACTCGTCACTCATAGCGTGCCCTCTGCCCTTCGTTCATCGAGTGCTACGACCTTATAGCACTAGTATCGAGGCCCTGCCAAGGACCTAATCGCAGTTCCCGACATGCCGTCACGGAATAACGCCCGCGCTGTAAGTCATTGACATGTCAGGCATTCGCCGGAGCCTCCGTGCGCTTCTCCAGCACCGTATCGATTAGACCATATTCGACGGCAGTTGCTCCGTCCATGAAGTTATCGCGGTCGCTGTCACGCTCGATTTTCGCGAGCGGCTGACCGGTGTGCAGCGCCAAGATGTCGTTGAGCCGTGCGCGCAGTTTCAGCACTTCCCTGGCCTGAATGTCGATGTCGGCGGCCTGCCCCTGAAACCCGCCGCTCGGCTGATGAATCATGATTCGCGAGTGAGGCAGGCAATAGCGCTTACCTTTGGCGCCACCGGCGAGCAGCAGCGAGCCCATGCTGGCGGCCTGACCAATACAGATTGTGCTGACATCCGGCTTGATGAACTGCATCGTGTCGTAGATCGATAGGCCGGCCGTCACGACGCCGCCCGGCGAGTTGATATATAAATGTATGTCCTTGTCGGGATTTTCCGATTCCAAGAACAGCAGCTGCGCGACGACTAGATTGGCGACGTTGTCCTCAATTCCCCCGACAATGAATACAACGCGATCTTTCAACAGCCGCGAATAGATGTCGTAGGCGCGCTCCCCGCGAGCGGTCTGCTCGACGACCATCGGCACCAAATTCAATCCTGTGACGCTCACTGGCGACCTCCTCTAAACAAGTATCTTACTGCCTTGCGGCTACGATACGCGCTGCGCTGCTGGCCCGCACGATTAACGCATGAATTCCTCGAATTTGACTGCCTTGGGCTTCGGTTTGGCCGCTTCGACCAAGAGATCGACCACTTGGCCCTCGAGAACACCCGATTCGATTTGTGCCATAAGCTCGCGGCTCGCGCGATATTGCTGCGCTGCTTGCTGGGGATTCTCGTAGCCCGCGGCCAATTCCTCGACCCGCTTGATCACGCGCGCCTGATCCACTTTGATCTCCCGATCCCGGATGAGCTCCTGCACGAGCAACGACAGCGCGACGCGGCGGCGCGCCGGCTCGTGAAAATTATCCCGCGGCGGTGCCTTGTCGCGCTCTTTAATGCCGAGCTGTTGCATGGCGCCGGTCTGCATCGCCGATATCTCCTCATCGACGAGCGCCTTGGGCACGTCGATCTTGTTGGCGGCGAGGAGACCATCCAATGCACGACGCTTGATTTCGGCCTTCTTACGCCCTTCGAGCTCACGTTCCATATTGGCGCGTACCTCCTTGCGCAAGGCATTGATCCCGCCTTCTTTGATACCGAACTTTTCGGCAAACCCCTCATCGAGCGCGGGCAGCACTTTTTGCTCGACACGTAGCACGGTAATATCAAACACGGCTTTTTTGCCGGCGAGACTGTCCACTGGATAGTCTTTCGGGAATTTCACTTTCGCCGCTTTCGTATCGCCGGGCGCAAGTCCGATCAACGCCTTTTCAAAGTCGTCGATGACCTGCCCCGCGCCGATGATGATCGCAACCTCTTTGCCCTCGCCGCCCTCGAACTTCTCGCCGTCGATTGTGCCGACAAAGTCGATGACGATACGATCGTCATTTGCCGACTTGCGCTCCACGACTTCGAGCTCGGCGCGCTGATCCCTGAGCTTCTCGATGACATCATCGATATCGGCTTCCGCGACGGCCACGTCCGGGGTTTCGAAACTGAGTTTCTCGAGCGGCTTCAGCTTGATTTCCGGATACACCTCGAAGGTGGCCCGATAGGCAAAGTGGCTGTCATTGCCCTCGGCCAGAACCTCGATCGCGGGGCCGCCAGCCGCATTGAGCTTTTCCTGCGCCAGCGCGCGCGCGAGACTCGAGCGGATGACGTCGGCTAGGACCTCCTGGCGAACCTGTCCGCCATAGTGCTGCCGCAACACTTTGGCCGGTACCTTGCCGGGTCGAAAACCCTTGAGCCGCGCAGTTTTACCGACTTTGATCAACCGCTGGCTGACCTGCTGCTCAATCTCTTCATGGGGCACGCGCACGGTCACGGACCGCTCGAGCCCTGCCTTGGCCTCGACGGATATATCTAGCGCATTCGACGTCACTGCATTCACCGAGCTTCATTCTCCATGCCGTGCCGAGGCCCGGCCATTATCTAATGTATCGAAGGGCTTGGTGCGAAAGGGGAGACTCGAACTCCCACGGGTTGCCCCACTGGATCCTAAATCCAGCGCGTCTACCAATTCCGCCACTTTCGCCCGTCGCCGGTTGGGGCCGGTATTATAGCGACTCCCTAGCAGCCTGTCGGACTTAGGGCATCGTCGCGAGGCGCGTGGGAATCGAGGCCAGATTTGCGTTCGTCCGAGGCGAATAGTGGTGACTATTTAACGAGGACGAACGGAAATATGGACCGATTCCCATCCGCCGCAGTAGATGAGCCTAAGTTCGACAGGCTGCTAGGAGCCTGTCGGACTCAGGGCATCGTCGCGCCGGGCTCGGAAGTTGCCGTAACGCCCGAATTTACTAGCCGGCCTACGCCAAAACACGCGGCTCCCTTGGTATCAATGCCATAGCAGTGACACGACCGCACGCCGAACTCAGCATTTTTGCCGCTGCCGCGCAACAATGATCACGACGCGCCTGCCGTTCCTTGCCCGCCCGCATGCCGCTGTCGAACTCCGGGCGTGGTCGATCCTGGCGATACCGAACGGCCTGATCTCCGGCGCCGTAACCGGCGTCCTGGTCTCTGCCCTATTCGCGCCTACGGTTCCGGCCTGGGCGCTTGCGCTCGCAGTCGGCGCGGTTACGGGCGCAGGGCCCCTGGCGAATGTCTCGAGCCTGGCGTGGTCGCAGTGGAGCCGCGGGCGCGACAAAATCCGCGCGCTCATGCTGCTGCTGGGCTTGCTCGCCGCAGCGCTCGCCACCATCGCCGTCCTGCCGCTGAGCGGTCCCGGCCTCGGGCTGTTCGTCGCAGCCGTCATTGCCGCGCGCATACTCTGGTGCGGCGTCGTCACTTTGCGTGCGATCGTCTGGCGGGCTAATTTGGATCGCTACGCTCGCACGGCTTTCGTCGCGCGCGCTCAAATCATCGTCGCGATCGTCATGGCCGGCGTCGGTGCGGGCGTCGGCTGGTTGCTCGATTTAGCTCCCGGCACGTTTCGCTGGCTCTATGTGGTTGCGGCACTGGGAACGCTCGCCGGCCTCGCATTGTTTCGGCACGTGCGTATGCGGCGGCAGCGGCAGCATTTGCGCAGTGAGCAGCGCGGCGGCGTGGCGTGGGATCTGCGCGCGATCGGTCGAATCCTGGTCGCCGATGCGAGCTACCGCCGCTACCTGAGCTGTCTGTTTGTGCTCGGCTCCGGCACGCTCATGAGCACGGCGCCGATGATTTTGATCCTCGCCGAACAATTGCATGCCTCCCGCCTCGCGCAAGTCACGATGACCGCGTCGATACCGATGCTCATGATTCCGCTGACTACGCCGCTGTGGGCGCGGCTTCTCGCACGCAGGCATGCGATCGACTATCGCCTCTGGAACAGCGTGGTCTTCGTCGCCGCGGCCATCGCGGCACTCGCCGGGGCGACGGGCGCTTACTTGCCGCTGCTGTGGCTCGCAGCCGTGCTGCAGGGTATCGCGGCCGCCGGCGGCATGCTCGGCTGGAGCCTTGCCCATAACGACTTCGCGCCACCGGAGCGCGGCGCCGACTACCTCGGTCTACACGTGAGTCTCGCGGGCATTCGCGGCTTGCTCGCGCCGTTGTTCGGCGTCCTACTTTATGGTGGGCTCGAGTCCGTGCGCCCGGGTCTCGGCAGCTGGTCGCTACTTGCGCCGCTCGTGCTCGTCGCGGCCGGCGCAGCGGGCTTCGCGCGCCTCAAGCGCGCCGGGGCGCCCGCACTAGGCGATTGAACGCCAGTCAGTCCAGAGCCAGGCCGAGCTGCCATGCCACGAATGCGACCTGATCGGCGGCATCGCGGACCCGCAGCTTTAACGGCTTACCTTGGCCGTGGCCGGCGCTGCGATCGACCCACAATAATATTGGGTCGGTCTCGGGATCGCTTGCCGTAGCCGCCTGCAGGGCCGCCGCCATTTTACGGGCGTGCAGCGGATGGACGCGGGTATCGTTCTCGCCGGCCGTGAGCAGCACGGCCGGGTATTTTGTGCCCGGCACGACACGCTGATACGGCGAGTACGCACGAATGAACTCGAACTGCGCCGGGTCCTCCGCACTGCCGTATTCAGGCACCCAGTAGCGAGCCATGAGGTAGTGCTGGTAGCGGAGCATATCCAGTAGCGGCACGGCCACAATCGCCGCTGCCGCGAGCGCCGGTCGCTGGGTGATCGCTACGCCCGTCAGCAGCCCGCCATTGGAGCCGCCGCGAATCCCTAAGCGCTCGCTACGCGTATACCCATTGTCGATCAGCCACTGCGCGGCGGCATAGAAATCGTCGAACACATTCTGCTTGTTTTCGAGCATACCGGCGCGATGCCAATCGGCGCCGTATTCGCCGCCGCCACGTAGATTCGCGACCGCATAGACGCCGCCGCGACTGACCCACGGCAGCCACATTTCGTTGAAGCCGGGTGTCAATGAAATATCGAAGCCACCGTAACCGTACAGCACCGTCGGATTGTTGCCGTCGAGCTTAAGGCCCTCGCGATGCAGCAGGAACATCGGCACGCGTGTGCCGTCGGGGGACGCGTAAAACACTTGCTTGACGACCAGGCCGTCCGTCGCCACTGACAGATCGGGCCGGCGCCACAGCGTGCGCGTGCCACCGGGCAGATCGACACGGTAGATCGCCTCCGGCTCGCTGAAGCTTTCAAAGCGCAGCCACGCCGTGTCGCGCTCCGGCTGCGTAGCAATCGAAGCCGTGCCGATACCGGGGAGCTCGAGCACACCGAGCGCTGCGCCATCACGGTCGAACTGCTCGATGCGCGTATAGGCATCGGCGAGATACTCAACGACGATACGTCCCGGCGCCGCATGTATCTCGTCGATGACGGCATCGTCGCGCGCCGCGATCAATTCCACGTAGCGCTGCGGTGCCGCGGCCGTGAGATCGAAAGCGAGCACACGCTTGTTCGAGGCACCCCAAGTCGTCAAAGCAAAAAACGTATCGTTCTCAATAAAACCCGACGTCAGGGCTTTTTCGCCGACGATGAGATCGATGCGCTGAGCCTCACCCCTTAGGGCCGCCGCCAGATCGTAGTACCAGACGTCGTTCGAGTCCGTACCGGTAAAATAAATGACGACGAGCCAGCGGCCGTCGCGCGAGACGACCGGATACGGACCCCAAGTCGTCGCCAGCGGCCCCTCGGCGTATTGGTCGAACAGCACGGGATCCTGGCTCGGATGCCGGCCGACGCGATGCAGCGTGATTTGCCCGGAATAGGGGTTGCCAGGCTCGGACAAGCGTCGCACGACAAAATGGCGTCCATCGTCGAGCCAATCGACCGCAGCCACCCGCCCGTCGATCTCATCGGCGAGCCATTCACCGGTTGCCGTATTCAATATGTGCGCGGTCGTCTGCTCGTCGCCGGCCTGATAGGTGCCAAACGCGACGAGGCTGCCGTCCGCATTCGGCCGATACCAGGCCAGCGCCAGGAGGCCCGTGGGGTCGAGCGTATTGACGTCGAGCAATACCCGCGCCGCGGCGCCTTCAGACTCCACGTAAAGTACCGGCTGTGCCTGCGAACCGCGCCGGACGGTATAGAACAGCCACTCCCCGGCCATCTGCGGCGTGCCGTAGGCGTCGAGCGATAACAGCTGCTCGAGCTCGGCTTCGATCGCCGCTCGGCCGGCAAGCCCATCGAGAACCTGCCGCGTGTACCCGTTCTGCGCGTCGGTCCAGCGACTGACCTGGGCATCGAGCTCAGGCTCTTCGCCGGCAATCTCCGGTGCGTCACTGCCTTCCAGCCAGTGGTACGGGTCGGTAATGGCTTCGCCATGCAGCTCATAGCGAAACATGCGCTGCTCGGTTGGCGGCGGCGCGGCACTAACGATACTCGTCATTAAACTCAAACAAGCAATCAGTAACTGTGTAAGGGCATTGGTACGCATCGGTCGCTCCAGGCAGGCTCCAGCGCAGCGCGCCACCTCTGAGTGCAGCGGGCTAGCGTCGGTCCAGTCCTTTCTCTGCAAAGAACTCGGACAGTAAATCCGCGATCTCGACGTTGTTCAAGTCGAGCATCGGAAAGTGCGTGTTACCGGTTATGCCGATGTCGGGCAGGATGACATTGTGCGCGTCGCCGCCGTGACGGTTGATCGCTTCGACCATGAGCCGGGCCCGCTCGACGTTGCGGCGACGGGAATCCAATGTACCGAGCGGCCCGATATGGCGCGGATCGAGCGCGCGCGGAATGTAATCGCCCCAGACGATTTGGATCGGCATGCGCGTCAGGGCAAGAAATTCCTCGAGAGGCACCTCGCGCCCCGGGGTCTGCAGGCCGCCGTTCGCCATTGGCAACGGTGGCGGTAGCTCGCCCGCTGGATAGATGAAATCACCGGGCTCGTAAGAGATGATCGCAGCAAGCCGATCGCTCTTGAGCGCCGTAATCCAGCCGCGGATGCCTGTCGAAGAATGCGTGATCATGATTGCCGGGCCTATCTCATCGAGCAATACGGCTAGTGCATCCGTTTCGACGTCCTCGTTCTCTGGCGCGTCGAACTCCGGCGTTTGGATGCGATAGAACTCATCGAGTGCCGCGGGATCGTCGATCGGAAACTGGACGCCCGGATAAAACGTCGGCGCTTCCTCGCCCGGCAGCCACGTACCGTAGCGCCAGCTCGTCACTGAGGCCTGAATTGACCATTGCTCGTCCGGATCGTAGCTGCTCGGCGCGCAGCCTTGGCCCGCCTGGCCGGTCCGTGGCAAATCGGTCGTGTAGGTCGCGTAGCCCCGGTGCAAAAAGATTGGGACGAAGCCGTCCCGGGAACCGTCGAACGCAGTCTCCCACGTCTTCTTACTGCTCGCATGCACGAACAACAACGGTAAAGCGCGCGGGTTGGATGGAATCTGCCAGTCGACGTAGCCGTGATCGCAAGCAAAAGCGCGTTGGGCCGGATCGCCGAGGATCACGCCGCCGAACGGGCGATTGCCCTGACTGGCGATGACGAGCGCATTGGAATCCGGTTCCACCTCGCAGCCGGCGAGCAAGCCGGCGGCGGCGAGCGCAGCACTGATCGTCGAGAACGGAGTCAAGCTAATCGCGCGCATACAAATCTCCCGGACCGACTTAGTGTTCGCTTGAGTAGCAAAGCCCCGAGCACGCCCTACCGAGGCCCATGCTCGCGGGTCTCGCGACCGCTGCGGGACCAGCCTAGATAACGTAGTGAACACGGTCAATTCCTTTGTCGTAGTGTTCGATACGCCGCGAGTGCGCGTGCGCGCGCCTCCTGGTGATCGACGACCGGCAGCGGGTAGTTTTTGCCGAGATTGACCTGCGCTTTCCTGAGCACATCGCTCGGTGCAGACCATGGCTCATGAATATGCTTCGCGGGTAACCGCGCGAGCTCGGGTACCCAGCGCCGCACGAAGTCCCCGTTGGGATCGAACTTTCGGCCTTGCAGCGTCGGATTGAAGATTCTGTAATAAGGAGCTGCGTCAGCGCCACAGCCGGCCACCCACTGCCATCCGGCAGAGTTGTTCGCGATATCGGCATCGACGAGTGTATCCAAGAACCAAGCGGCGCCCCGCTGCCACGGAATCAGCAAATGCTTGACCAGGAACGATGCGACGACCATACGCAGGCGGTTATGCATCCAACCAGAATGCCAAAGCTGGCGCATGCCGGCGTCCACCATTGGATAGCCGGTCTGGCCGCGCCGCCAACGCTCGAGCGATCGCGCATCGTCTCGCCATGGAAATGCCGCGAATTCGGGACGCAACGGCTCATTCGGGAGATTCGGCCAGTGCGTCAGTAAATGATAAGAGAACTCGCGCCAGCCCAGCTGGCGCAGATAGGCGTCGCCACCGCGACGCGAGCCGGGCACCGCCGCCATATGGCTCTGAACGATGTGCCAGACCTGCCGCGGGCTGAGCTCCCCGAAACGCAGATGTGGTGAAAGCCCGGAAGTGCCGTTGAGATCGGGGCGATCGCGCCGCTCGGCATAATCGCGCAAGCCGCTCGCAAGAAACGTCTCGAGTCGCCGCTGCGCGCCGTCCTCGCCGGGCTCCCATTCATCGGCAAACCCGGCGGCCCAGTTCGGGCCGCTCGGTCGCAATAACCACTGGTCGAGCGCATCGGTTGCGAGCGCTCCGTCCCGAAACAAAATGGTCTCGGGCGCCGGATGCGGTGGCTCGGGACTCGGTAGCGCGCGGCCGGCCTTCCAAAACGGCGTGAATACCTGAAACGGTTTACCCGCCTTGGTCAGGGCTGCGCCGGGCGCGGCGAGCAATCGGCCGGGCGACTCGCAGAGTGCCACGCCGATCGCCTCGAGATCGCCTCGAAGCTGCATAGCGAACCGTGATTCCTCCGGTTCGGCAGCAGCACTGCAATAGACGGCGGTGGCGCCCGTTTCCGCAATCAACTGCATTAATGCCTCGCGGATGGGCCCACAGCGCAACACTAGCCTGCCACCGCGCGCCTCTAGGCCGGCGCACAGCGCCCGCAAGCTGTGGTGCAACCACCATCGACTGGCACTGCCATAGGCAATGCAGGCCGGGTCGAAGACGAAACAGGCAACCAATGGGCGAGCGGTTGCGACAGCAGCCGCGACTGCCGCGTTATCGCTTAACCGTAGGTCGAATCGAAACCAAACGATTGCCGGTGCGTGCGTCGCCGTCATTCGCGGGGGGCGAACCACAGCAACGAACGCCGCGGCGCGGCAAAACCGGATATTCTCGTCATCGAGAAAATGGTGGGCCGTATAGGAATCGAACCTATAACCAATGGATTAAGAGTCCACTGCTCTACCTAGTTGAGCTAACGGCCCGGGGGTTGATTGCTTCTTTTAGATGAATGGGGTGGACGATGGGACTCGAACCCACGACGACCGGAATCACAATCCGGGGCTCTACCAACTGAGCTACGCCCACCATTGTCAAAACCACTTGCGCAACCAAGCCGCATCATGGCGCGCCCGGCAGGACTCGAACCTGCAACCCTCGGCTTAGCTTACCACTACTGTTTTCACAGCCTCTATCGGAGTTTGTGGTCTGGACCATCTCTTCACCATCTCAGGTGCTGCACGTATAGCCTCTACGGATCCCTGGTGCGCCGTTACCGGCGAGCACGAAAGCGCTCTACCCTCCACATCGGGAGCCTTCGAGCGTTTGGACCGCAGCCGCTACGCTTGCGCGCATCGTGTCGAGGCCCCAGGTTTCCACGGGATTGCCATCAGCCTGACCTGTTAAGGGTTCCCCGTTACAGTGCAGTCCACTCTGGTGATTCCGTTTCTCACCAGAGGCTCCTTCGCATATCGAAGGCCGATGCTCTATCCGCTTGAGCTACGGGCGCCTGACGCGCAATGCTACCAAATACCCACTACCAATAGGGGAAACCCGAGTTGGTCGGGGCAGAGGGATTTGAACCCCCGACCCTCTGCTCCCAAAGCAGATGCGCTACCAGACTGCGCCATGCCCCGCCCGGCCCCGGGAATGCAGGCCATGCAGCGAAGCATCTTAAGCTCACGCTCGAGAATGCGTCAAACCTTGAGGCTGCTTTGAGGCCCGTGCGAGAATCCGCATCCCTCGTTTGTGGAATCTGCCATGGCTGCCACGATCATCGACGGCAAAGCGATCGCTCGGCAGCTGCAGAGCGAGGTCGCCGAGCGTATCAAGAAACGCGTTGCGCGGGGGCTGCGCCCGCCTGGGCTTGCCGTCGTGCTCGTCGGCGCCGATAGCGCATCCGAGATCTACGTCCGCAATAAGCGCCGCTGCTGCGATGCCGTGGGAATCCGGTCCTTCGATTACGATTTGCCTGCGGACACCGAGCCCGAGCGGCTGTTGACGCTCATCGACGAACTCAATGCCTTGGATTCGGTTGACGGCATTCTCGTGCAGCTCCCATTACCCACACATATCGATGAAACACGGGTAATCGAGCGCATCGACCCCGGCAAAGACGTCGATGGGTTTCATCCGTACACGGTCGGGCGGCTTGCGCAGCGAATTCCCGTGCTCCGACCCTGCACGCCGCACGGCATCATGATTCTGCTCGAGCGCTCCGGTGTCGATGTCAAAGGCCTGCACGCCGTGATCGTCGGCGCATCGAATCACGTCGGGCGGCCGCTCGCCCTGGAGATGCTGCTCGCCGGCGCCACGACGACGATTACGCATCGATTCACGCGCGCACTTAAATCACACGTGCGTGAAGCCGATTTACTCTGCGTGGCCGTTGGCAAACCCAATCTCATTCCGGGCGACTGGATCAAGCCGGGCGCGGTCGTCGTCGATGTCGGCATCACACGATTGGACGACGGGCGTCTCGTTGGCGATGTGGATTTCGCGGGTGCGCGGGAACGGGCGCGGCTCATTACGCCGGTTCCCGGTGGCGTCGGCCCGATGACCGTCGCGACCCTCATGAGCAATACACTCGAGGCCGCAATTCGCCGGACGGGTTGAAAGCTCGCAAGACCGAGGCCGGATTGGCTATCATCGCACCTGGATAGGATTTGAATCAGGAATAACCTCATGAGGTTCTTTGAGTCGCTAGCCTGTATGCTCCTCGCGCCGGCACTTGTCGGCGCACAGGAACTCCCCGAAGTGGCAACAGGCAGCCCGAACCCGCAGGTACAGATCGTCACGAATCTAGGCAGCTTCACCGTCGAACTCGACCGCGATCGTGCCCCATTCACCGTCGATAATTTTCTAAGTTACGCCAAGGAAGGTCATTACGAAGGTACGATTTTTCACCGCGTGATCCACGGCTTCGTCGCCCAGGGCGGCGGCTATACAGCCGACATGACGGACAAGCCCGCGGGTCGCTCTGTCGTCAACGAATCCGGTAATGGCTTAAGTAACCTGCGCGGCACGATCGGCCTGGCGCGAACGGCCGAGCCGCATTCAGGCAATGCGCAGTTTTACCTCAATCTTGCGGACAACAACGACTTGAATCCACGGCCCACGCGCTGGGGCTATACGGTCTTCGGGAAAGTCATCGATGGCATGGACGTCGTTGATGAAATTGGCCAGAAGCCGACCGGCGCCGGCGGCATCTTCGACCGCGACGTTCCTCTTGAAACGATCATCATCGAGCGCGCTGAAATTCTATCCGAGTAGGGCCGAATGACAGCCCTGTTCATCTCCGATCTGCATCTGCACGCGGATCGGCCCGAAGGAATCGAGCAGTTCGTCGAGTTCACGCGCCGCGAAGCCGTATCGGCCGACGCGGTCTACATCCTCGGCGATTTATTCGAGGTCTGGATCGGCGACGACGACACCGATCCCACCCACGCACCGGTCATCGACGCGCTCGCCTTGCTCAAACGCGAAGGCGTACCGTGTCATTTCATGCAGGGCAACCGCGATTTTCTCGTGGGCCGGCGTTTCGCGACGGCGACAGGCTGCAAGCTGCTCGGTGATTGGGAAATTATCGACATGCACGGCACGCGCGTCCTACTCACGCACGGCGACTTACTGTGCACTGATGACAAGCCTTATATGGCGCTGCGCGCGATGGTGCGTGACGGGGCTTGGCAGCGCGATTTCCTCGCCAAACCGCTATCCGAGCGGCGTGCGATCGCGACGGATCTGCGCGCGCGCAGCCGGACCGAAACAGCACGCAAGCCGGCCGACATCATGGACGTCAACCAACAAGCCGTTGAATCGGCGATGCGCGAGCGCGGCGTCACGCGACTTCTGCACGGACATACGCATCGCCCTGCCATCCACGAATTTACACTCGATGGCGCACCGGCGACGCGCATCGTACTCGGTGACTGGTTCGACAGCGGCAGTGTCGTACGCTGGGATCGACACGGGTTTCGCCTAGAGTCTCTGCCGCGCTAACTAGCGTTACGCGCCTATCCGTGCTCGCGTTGCCACGGAAAACCTCCACACGGCGGCTCCATGCGCTGCCTCTCGGGCGCGGAACAGAGCGTCTTCGGCGCAGCGCACCGCGGCAAGGCGGCTCCATGGGTTACCTCTCGCTCGCGACGAAGAGAGCTCGCTCGACGCAACCCATCCTCGCCGCCCGTGACGGTCGGCGCAACGTTGCTGCTGCGGTGGCGATACACGCGCACCCCTCCAGCGGCAGCGTGAGTATGGTCGTTGACCGACGCTCTCTTCC
>Ga0326597_10005326_pt1 | contig 17893 bp, 12 predicted proteins | sample RVTome_12_FD_203789 | JGI IMG/M metagenome (GOLD analysis project Ga0326597, IMG submission 203789) | Soil microbial communities from uranium-contaminated site in the Upper Colorado River Basin, Wyoming, United States - RVT100D185 | ecosystem: Environmental > Terrestrial > Soil > Contaminated >... | reverse complement strand
AAAGCTACGCCTGGGGCGACGGCGAGTGGCTCGAACGGCGCCAGCATTCTGACCCACTGTCGGCGCCGATCTCGATTTACGAAGTGCACCTCGGTTCGTGGCAGCGCTCGCCCGAGCAGGGTAATCGGTGGCTCACGTATCGGGAGCTGGCACCAGCCCTTGCCGAGTACGCGCGCGACATGGGCTACACATACGTGGAGCTGCTGCCGATCACCGAGCATCCCTTCGATGGGTCGTGGGGCTACCAGACGGTCGGCTATTTCGCACCCACGAGCCGCTTCGGCTCGCCGCACGACTTCATGTTCCTGGTCGACACCCTGCACCAGGCAGGCATTGGCGTTCTGCTCGACTGGGTTCCTGCCCACTTCCCGTACGACGCCCACGGACTCGGGTTCTTCGACGGCACCCACCTGTACGAGCACGCGGATCCTCGGCAGGGTCATCACCCCGACTGGGACACACTCGTCTTCAACTACGGGCGAACCGAGGTCAAGAACTTCCTGATCAGTAACGCGCTCTTCTGGCTGGAGCGGTACCACGTCGATGGCCTTCGGGTCGACGCCGTGGCGTCGATGCTCTACCTCGACTACGGCAGGCGCGACGGCGAGTGGATCCCGAATCGGTTCGGTGGGAGGGAGAATCTCGAGGCGGTGGACTTCCTGCGCGAGTTGAACACGGTGGTCCACAAGGAGCACCCCGGCGTGATCATGGCGGCCGAAGAATCGACGTCGTGGCCCATGGTCTCGCGGCCCACGTATATCGGTGGCCTGGGCTTCGGTCTCAAGTGGAACATGGGCTGGATGCACGACATGCTCGACTACATCTCGCTCGACCCGGTGTACCGGAGTCACCACCACCATCGACTCACGTTCAGCCTGCTGTACGCCTTCACGGAGAACTTCCTCCTGCCGTTCTCGCACGACGAAGTCGTGCACGGCAAGCGCTCGATGATCGAGAAGATGCCCGGCGACGACTGGCAGAAATTTGCGAACCTTCGCCTCCTGTACGGGTACCAGTACGGCCATCCAGGCAAGAAGCTGCAGTTCATGGGATGCGAATTCGGCCAGCGCAACGAGTGGAACCACGATGCCAGTCTCGACTGGCATCTGCTCGCCGAACCGCTGCACGCCGGCCTCCAGCGATGGTTACGGGATCTGAACCACCTGTACCGAGACGCGGCGCCACTCCATGCTCGAGATTTCGACGCGGCGGGCTTCGAGTGGATCGACTGCAACGATCACCTCCGAAGTCTCGTGAGCTTTGTTCGGCACGGACACGACCCTGACGACGTGATGCTGTTCGTGTGCAACTTCACCCCGGTGCCGCGACTCGCCGAGCCGGTGGGCGCGCCGCTGGGTGGCTTCTGGCGGGAGGTCCTCAATAGCGACGCCACCGAGTACGGTGGAAGCGGGTTGGGCAACGCCGGCGGCGTCACGGCGATGCCCGAGCCACATCACGGCCGTCCATACCGGCTCGACCTGGTCGCTCCGCCCCTCGCCGTCGTGGTCTTCCGGTCCATCGGAGCGCGCACATCGTGACGGACGCGGCGAGCAATCCCTTCTGGTACCGCGACGCGGTCTTCTATCAGCTGCACGTGAAGACGTTCTGTGACAGCGACGGCGACGGCGTCGGTGATTTCAGGGGCCTCACGGGCAAACTGGACTACCTTCAGGGACTCGGCGTGGATTGCCTGTGGCTGCTGCCGACGTTTCCGTCGCCCTTCCGCGACGACGGCTACGACATCGCGGACTACTACAGCATCCATCCCGGCTATGGAACCCTCGACGATTTCAAGGAATTTCTCGCTCAGGCGCACGCCCGTGGCCTCAAGGTCATCACCGAGCTGGTCACCAACCACACGTCCGACAAGCACCCCTGGTTTCAGGAAGCGCGGAGCTCGGTCGACAACCCTCGTCGCGATTGGTACGTCTGGAGCGACACCGACGAGAAGTATCGCGACGTGCGCATCATCTTTCTCGACACCGAACCGTCGAACTGGGCCTGGGATCCCGTCTCGAAGGCGTACTACTGGCACCGATTCTTCAGCCACCAGCCGGATCTGAACTACGACAACCCGGCCGTGCGCGAGGAAATGTGGAACGTCATGAAGTTCTGGCTCGACCTGGGCGTCGACGGGTTCCGTGTCGACGCCGTGCCATACCTCATCGAACGCGAGGGCACGTCGTGTGAGAACCTGCCGGAGACGCACGACGTCTTGAAGTTCCTCAGACGCCGTCTCGATGAGCACTACACCGGGAAGGTGTTGCTGGCCGAGGCCAATCAGTGGCCCGAGGACGTACGCCCGTACTTCGGCGACGGCGACGAGTTCCACATGGCGTTCCACTTCCCGCTCATGCCGCGCATGTTCATGGCCTTGCGGCTCGAGGACCGCAAGCCGCTCGTCGAGATCATCGAACGGACGCCCGACATCCCCGACACGTGTCAGTGGGGCATCTTTCTGCGCAACCACGACGAGTTGACGCTCGAAATGGTCACCGCCGAAGAGCGCGACTATATGTACGAGGAGTATGCCCGCGACCCGGTTGCGCGATTGAACCTGGGCATTCGCCGGCGCCTGGCGCCGCTCCTCGATGGCGACCGCCGAAGGATCGAGCTACTGAACGGCCTGCTGATGTCGATGCCGGGCAGCCCCATCCTCTACTACGGCGACGAAATCGGCATGGGCGACAATATCTATCTCGGGGATCGGAACGGCGTGCGAACGCCGATGCAGTGGAGCGGCGGCTGGAACGCCGGCTTTTCGACGGCCGACCCGGAGCGCCTGACCTTCGCCGTGATCTCCAACCCGCTCTACGGCTACCAGGCCCTGAACGTCGCGGCCCAGGAGCGCCTCGCGCATTCTCTGCTGAACTGGACCAAGCGGCTGATTCAAGTGCGCAAGACGACCCGGGTGTTCAGCCAGGGCAGGATCAAGTTCCTGAACCCGACCAACCACCGGGTGCTCGCCTACATCCGCACCCTGGGGAAGGAGCAAGTGCTCGTCGTCAACAACCTGTCCAGCACCGTGCAGGCGGTTGAACTTGCGCTTCAATCGCTGGCCGGGCTCGTGCCGATCGAAATGTTCGGGAACAGCCTGTTCCCGCGCATCGGGGAACTGCCGTACCTCCTCACGCTGGGGCCGTACGAGTTCTACTGGTTCAGGCTGCGCCGCGCATGACAGTGGCTACCGCTGCCTTCCGGAGACGTTGACCGTGGCCGACGACAGTCTCGTCTCGGACGACTTGCTACGAACGCTCGTGGGCGTCGGGCACGTGGACCTGCTCGTTGGCATCCCGACCCTCAACCACGCCGGGACGATCTCGGACGTGGTCAAAGCGGTGGAGGCGAGCTTTCGCACGTACTTCCCTCGCCAACGAACAGCGCTCATCAACTCGGACGCCGGCTCCACCGACGACACGATGGCCCTGGTGCAGAACTGTTGCCTCGATCAGGCGAGAACCGTCACCGCATCGTCCGGGCTCCGAACGACGCACCGCATCAGCACGCCGTACCATGGGACCCTGGGCAAGACCAACGCCGTGCGGCTGATCTTCTCGTCGGCCGATCTGCTGCAGGCCAACGGCGTCGTCGTTCTGGACCCCGATGTCGCCAACATCACGCCGGAATGGGTGGCGGCGCTCGCCGCGCCTCTGCGCGACCGGCACGTCGACTTCGTCGCACCGGTCTACAGGCGCCAGGTCGCCGAAGGGCACCTGGTCACGCAATTGCTCCGTCCGCTCATCCGCGCCACCTACGGCTGGCGCGTGCGCGAACCACTGGCGAGCGAATTCGGATGCTCGGGGCGATTTGCCGCGCATTGTGCGGAACAGGAGTCCTGGGGCTCTCACGACGTCCAGAACGCCGTGCACCTCTGGCTCACCGGCACCGCCCTGGCCGGATCGTTCTCGGTCGCGCAGACCGAACTGGGTACTCACCAGCTCGTGCCAAGCGCACCGCAGCAGCCACTGGCTGACCTGTTCCGGCAGGTGGTCACGTCGGCCTTCGCCATGATCGACGAGCACGCCGGGTACTGGCTCGGCAAGACCGAGGTCAAGGACGTCCCGATGGTCGGCGCGCCGGTGGCCGCAGAGGCGCCAGACGAGATCGTGCCACCTGACGGGGCTCGGATCCTGGAGTCCTTCGACCAGGACGTGAAGAATCTCGAAGAAATTCTCAGAATCCTCCTGACCAAGGACACGTTCGCGGCCTTGACCTCCGCGGCGGCGGACCCCTCGCGACCAGGACTCCCGGGCGCGCTCTGGGCCACGACGGTTGGCGAGTTCCTGGTCGCGTACCACCACAACGTAATGAGGCGAGACCATATCGCACAAGCCCTGCTGCCCCTGTATATGGCGAGGGCCGGCACGTTCCTCCACGAGCATGCGAACAGCTCGCCGGAGGCCGCCGAAGCGGCGCTCGAATCGCTCTGTGTGCACTTCGAGCAGGTCAAGACACGCGTCGTCGATCGCTGGACGCAACCAGCAGTGAGGTAAGTCATGGCGGAGATGGTGTTTCAAGCGCTCGAACAAGCCGGAACCAACTTCTTGCGGTCGACGGTGGAACTCATGCCGCGCGTCCTCATGACGGCGAGCATCGTCATCGTCGGGTGGCTCATCGCCATCGTCATGAAGTGGATCACCCACTCGGTCCTGACCCGACTCGGCTTCGGGCGACTCTGCGAGCGTCAGGGTGTGGCGCACATGTTGAAGACCGCGAACCTCCCGACGGCCGAAACCCTGGCGGCGGTCATCGTCTTCTGGATCGTCTGGATCGGATTCCTGTTGTCGGGCGTCGACGTCCTCGGTTTCGCTGCGCTCCAAGGCCTGGTTCGCGAGTTCGCGCTGTTCGTGCCACGACTGCTCGTCGGAATCGTGATCCTCATCGTGGGGTTCGTGTTCGCCAACTTCGCCTGGCGCGCCACGCAATTGGCGGCCGTCAATGCCAAGGTCCCGTCTCCGCGCGTGCTGAGCGGAACGGTGCGAGGGCTCGTCCTCATTCTGGCCGCCGCGATGGCCCTGGACCAGATTGCGGTGGCGCAGACGATCGTGCTCACGGCGTTCGCGATCGCATTCGGAGCCGTGATGCTGGGGCTGGCGATCGCGTTCGGCGTTGGAGGCGGGGGCATCGCACGTCGGATTCTCGACCACTGGTTCCCCGAGCGACCGCCATCCGAGCATGACGACCTGAGGCACCTGTGATCGACCCCAATATCGTCACTCGAGCGCGGGCCGGCGCCTGGCTCACCGAGGAGTTTCCCGCACTCGCCCCGGACTGGCTGCCCTGGCAGCGGTGGTTCGGGGGCAAGTCGCGCTCAATCGACACGGTCGTGATCGAGGACGTGATCTGGCTGCCACTGGAGACGATCCCATCCGCGCTGGTCGCGCTCGACGTTCGATACGCGAGAGCCGAGCACGACGTCGTGTCGAACGAGCGTTATGCGATGGTCGTCGGCTTCGTTGACGATCCGAGGGGGTGCCCAACCATCGCGAGACTCTCATGGAGTCCGGGACTGCGGGTCATCGAGGCGACCACCGAGGGCGAGGTGCTTCACGCCCTGTTGCGCGGCCTCAAGACAGACGCGCCGCTGCACGGAGAGCGGGGTGGCTCGATCGTCTACAACGACGCCACCGGCAGTGCAAGGGAGGCGCTGACGGCCGGCCCGGGCGGACTGCCATCGGTGGTACCCATTGGTCTCGAACAGAGCAACACGTCGGCTCGGCTGGGCTCAACGCACGTGTTCAAGCTGTTTCGACGCCTCGAGGATGGAGACAACCCGCAGATCGAGATCGGACGATTCCTCCTGCGCACGTCCTTTCGGGCGGTGCCCCCCCTTGAGGGGTCCCTTGTGTATCGCGGGCCGCGCGGTGACGCCTGCGCATTGGGCGCATTCGAGGGATGGGTCGACAACCAGGGTGACGGATGGCGCTACGTGCTCGCCCGTCTCGAGCAGACCACGCGAGAGCCGACAATCGCTCGCGCGCTCTCCGAGGACATGCGCATTCTTGGTACTACGACCGCCGACTTCCATGTCGCACTCGCCTCCGACGCACAACTCGAGGCGTTTGCCCCCGAACCGATCACACCGTTGGATTGTGACACCTGGATCCGTCAGGTGCGCGCCCAAGCGGAGCGGACGTGTGATTTGATTCAACGTCACGTTGCCGAGTGGCCCGAACCGGTCGCGGCCATCGCCCGGTCACTCGTCGGCGCCAGGGACGCCGTGGCGAATCGACTGGATGCGATCGAGAGCCGCTCCCACGACACCTTCCAGAAGATCCGCATCCACGGTGATTTCCATCTGGGCCAGACGCTCAAGACGGCGGCAGGGTTCTCGATCATCGATTTCGAAGGAGAGCCCGTCAAACCGCTCTCGGAACGACGACAGAAGCACTGCGTCCTTCGAGACGTCGCCAGCATGGTGCGCTCGCTCGACTATGCCGCGGCCACCGTGCGAGCGCGCAGGCCAGACGCGGGGGAGGACGCCGTCTCGGTCTCGAGCCTGCGTGACGTTTTCGTCAATGCGTACCGCGATCGGGCACGGGCCCGCCACGTCACGTTTCTGCCTGCGACCCCCGCGACGCTGGATGCTTGGCTCGAGGTCTTTGAGCTCGAAAAGGCACTCTACGAGGTGGAATACGAAGTGAACAACCGGCCCGAGTGGATGCACATTCCCCTGCGAGCGGCGCGCCACCTGCTCGTGGGCACGACGTGATCGGCCGACGGCTGTTCGGTCTGAGTACCGAACAGTGCGACCGCGTGCTGGGCAGCCTGGTACGCACGAGATACCTGGCGTTCACGCATGGTGTATTCCGGAGGTACCACGCCGCGTGATCCGATCACCCTGGCATCCGACCCTCGGCGCGACCGCCGGCACACTCGGCGGCACGGTGTTTCGTGTCTGGGCGCCAGACACCCGGGCGGCAGAGGTCGTTGTGGAACGCCCGGATCAACCTGCAGAACGCCGCACGCTCGCACAAGACGCAAATGGGCTGTTTTCCGGGATCTTTCCGGACCTTGGACCGGGCACGAGGTACCGCTACCGGCTCGACGGCGACGGGCCATTTCCGGATCCGGCATCACGCTATCAGCCCGAGGGCGTACATGGTGTGTCGGTGAGCGTCGATCCTGACGCCTTCCGCTGGTCGGACCTCCAATGGCCCGGCCTCCCCTTGCACGCGCTCGTGTTGTACGAACTGCATGTGGGTACCTTCTCCCCATCGGGGACCTTCGCTGGCGTGACCGAGCGACTCCCCTATCTGCGAGACCTCGGCGTGACGGGTATCGAACTCATGCCCATCGCCGACTTCCCGGGGTCACGCAACTGGGGCTACGACGGCGTGGCGCTCTTCGCACCAGCGCGCTGCTACGGTACGCCAGACGAGTTGCGTCGTCTCGTGGACACGGCCCACGGCCTCGGCCTGGCCGTTGTGCTCGATGTGGTCTACAACCATACGGGCCCCGATGGCTCGTATCTGTCGCGCTTCAGCCCGTACTACTTCACGGATCGTCACGCCAGCCCGTGGGGCCAGGGCGTCGATCTCGACGGTGCCCACAGCTTGCACGTTCGCGAGTTCTTCATCGAAAACGCCTTGCACTGGATTCACGAGTATCACCTGGATGGCCTTCGGCTCGATGCGACCCACGCCATTCAGGACGAAAGCCCCAGACATTTTCTGGCGGAACTGACTGCGCGAGTACACGACTCGGTCAGCGGCCGTCAGGTTCACGTGATAGCCGAGGACCATCGCAACCTCGCCATGATGGTGACGCCCCAAGCCGAGTTCGGGTGGGGGCTCGACGCGGTGTGGGCCGACGACTTCCACCATCAGATGCGCCGCCTCCTGGCCGGTGACCGCGACGGGTACTATCGCGACTTCTCGGGCACGACCAACGACGTGGCGACCACCCTTCAACAAGGGTGGTTCTTCACCGGACAGTACTCTGAACATCTGCGCGAGCCGCGCGGCACCGATGCGTCGTCCATCCCGCCGGCCAGATTCGTCATCTGTCTCCAGAACCACGATCAGGTGGGCAATCGCGCGCACGGGGAGCGACTCAACCATCAGATTGACGCGGCGGCTTTTCGGGCAGCGACGGTCGTGCTTCTGATGGCGCCCCATACCCCGCTCCTGTTCATGGGCCAGGAGTGGGCCGCGTCCAGTCCCTTCCAGTACTTCACCGATCACGCTGAGCCCCTCGGACGGCTCGTCACCGAGGGCCGACGCCGGGAGTTTCGCGACTTTGCCGCCTTCTCGGGCGATGCGGCCGGCGAAGACGTTCCCGATCCCCAGGCTGCCGCCACATTCCGTCGTTCGCGCCTCGACTGGTCGGAACCGGAGACGGAGCCGCACGCCTCGATGGTGCGGTTCTACTCGGCCGTGCTGGCGCTTCGTCGCCGTGAATTCTCCCACGGAGACGACGGTGCGACGTTCAGGGCGCGCGCGTTCGACGAGGGGACGCTGCTCATGTGCCGGTCGAGTGCGGCCGGAGTGCGGCACCTCGTGGTCGCCTGCCTCGGCACGCCAGGAGTGGTGGATCTGAGTGGACACGAGTTCAACGAAAACACACTCGACGGCTGGGTACCCGTCTTCAGTAGCGAAATCCCAGAGTTCGGCGCCAGCACCGCTCCACCTGAGGTCGTGCACACCGGCCTCGCGCCACTCATCCGCTTTACCGGACCAGGGGCGGTCATCCTGAGGTCGGTGCTCAGCCCCTCGGCCGCGTGGGCCGGGACTGTCGAGTCGGCGAACTCCGTTTCGGCCAGGCCCGGTGCCGAGGAGTCAGTATGACCATGTCCGGCATCGTCGACACCGCAGCCGCGGTGGTTGTGGTCGGTACTCACGGCCGACCGGTCCTGAGTCGCTGGGCATCGGGCAACATCGCCGAAGGGGTGATGCACGTGGCGCCGTGCTCGGTGCTCGTTGTGCCTTTGCCTCGAGAGGCGCGCGTATCCAAGATGGCGGCGGACTGATGCCAGGCTCGGGGCAACACGGATCACCGTCAGTGGCGTCAGGCGAGAGGCTTGGGCGTGGTACGGCCAGACCGATCACGACCTATCGCCTGCAGCTGCATCCAGGGTTCACGCTCGCCGATGCGCGCGCCATCATCCCGTATCTCGCGAGCCTCGGCGTCACCGACTGCTACTGCTCGCCTGTCTTCACCGCCACACCCGGGAGTACCCACGGGTACAACGTGTGCCGGCACACCGAGATCAATCCGGAACTGGGCGGCGAAGACCAGTTCCTCGCATTCGCGGCCGAGCTTCGTCGCCACGGCCTCGGCTGCATCCTCGACTTCGTTCCCAACCACATGAGCAACGACCCGCACACCAACGAGTGGTGGCGGGACGTACTCGAGAACGGCCCGAGCTCTTCGTTCGCGCGGTTCTTCGACATCGACTGGGACCCGACGAAGCCAGAGCTCAAGGATCGGCTCCTGCTACCGGTGTTGGGCGAGCAGTACGGCGAGGCCCTCGAGCAGGGGGCCCTCTCGCTGCGCTTCGATGCGGGCGCCCTGGTGCTCGTCTATGGCCACCTGACGATTCCGGTCAATCCACGACGGTCGCCACTCGTCCTCGAACACCAGGTCGGCGTGCTCGAGGACGAGCTCGGCGCCGACAGCGCTGACTTGCGGGAGTTCCTGAGCATTCTCACGGCGCTTCGTAACCTCCCGCCCTACGTCGAACGGAACGTGAAGAAGATCGCCGAGCGCCACCGGGAAAAGGAAGTTGCCCGGGAACGACTGGCCGCCCTGGCAACAACGTGCGCCCCCGTCCGCGCGCACATCGAACGGGCACTCGAGGCCTTCAACGGAATCCCTGGACATCCCCGCAGCTTCGATCGCCTGCACGGTCTGCTGGAGCTACAGCCCTATCGGCTGGCGTCCTGGCGGACCGCCTCCGACGAAATCAACTACCGGCGCTTCTTCGACATCAACGAGCTTGCGGGATTGCGCGTCGAGGACCCGGTGGTCTTCGATGCGATTCACAGTCTGGCGCTAAAGCTCGTCGCCACGGGAGCCGCTACAGGCATTCGCCTCGATCACGTCGATGGCCTCTTCGACCCGAGGACGTATCTCGACCGGCTCAGAGCGGCCACCGCTGAAGCACTCGGAGCCGACGCACCTGGGGTGCCGTCGCCACACCATTCCGACGACGATCCGGAAGGCCAGGTGCCGACGGGCCTCTACGTGGTGGTCGAGAAGATTCTGTCGGCTCGCGAGACTCTGCCCGGTGGATGGCCTGTGTCGGGCACCACAGGCTACACGTTCCTCAACGACGTCAACGGCCTCTTCGTGGACGGGCGGCACGCAAAGAAGATGCAACGCATCTACGCCAGGATCACGGGCCATCGCGCGCCTTTTGCCGATGTCGCCTACGAGGGCAAACGATTGATCATCGTCACGGCCCTCAGCAGCGAGTTCCAGGTACTGGCTCATTCGGTCAACCGGCTCTCGGAAGCTGACCGTCGATCGCGGGACTTCACGCTGGCCAACATTCGCCGCGCGCTCCGCGAGGTGGTGGCCTGCTTTCCTGTCTACCGCACCTACGTCGGCCTGAACGGATCCACATCCACCGACACCGCCTTGGTCGACGCCGCCATCGCAGACGCGCGGCGACGAAATCCGGCGATGGAGTCGTCGATCTTCGATTTTCTCCGATCGGTACTCCTCCCGCAGGATGCGGGCACCGCGTTCTCGCCAACCGGCACGATCGCCCCCCGACGGTTCGACGTCGCGATGCGATTCCAGCAGTACACCGCACCCGTGCAGGCCAAAGGCGTCGAGGACACCGCCTTCTATCGGTACCACGTGCTGTCGTCGCTCAACGAGGTGGGAGGCGACCCCGGACGATTCGGTCGTACCGCGGCCGAGTTTCATGCCGCCAGCGTCGATCGGCGACAGCATTGGCCGGGTGAGATGCTGGCAACCACGACACACGATACCAAGCGAAGCGAAGACGCGCGCGCTCGTCTCAACGTCCTGTCCGAATTGCCCGATGGCTGGCAGGCCTCGGTCATGCGATGGCGCAGGCTCAATGCCGCAAACCGGGCACGACTCGCCGGGAACCAGGCGCCAGACGCAAACGACGAATACCTGTTCTATCAAGCCCTCGTCGGTGCGTGGCCGGCCGAGCGGACCGACGACCCGATCCCGAATCAGGCCGCGCCTGGTTTCGTGGAACGCCTCGGCGCGTTCATGCAAAAGGCCATTCGTGAGGCCAAGATCCACACAAGCTGGATCACCCCACACGCAGAATACGAGGCGGCCGTCGCCCGCTTTGTGGAACGAACGCTGACCGGCCGCACGGCGCCGGCGTTCTTGGCTTCGTTCATACCCTTTGTACGGCGCGTGTCCGTGGCGGGCATGATCAACTCGCTCGCGCAGCTGGTCATCAAGATCGCCTCACCGGGCGTCGCCGATTTCTATCAGGGCACCGAACTGTGGGACCTCAGCCTTGTCGACCCAGACAATCGACGTCCCGTGGACTTCGCGCACCGCGAGGGACTGTTGCGCGATCTCCAATCGTGGCTTGCCGTGGACGATGCCGGCGGATCGGGAGAGCCCGTGCTGTCGCGTGCCGCCACCGTCGGCTCCATGCTCGAAGAGTGGCCAGACGGACGCATCAAGCTCTTCGTCACCGCCATCGGGATGCGGCAGCGCCGAGCGTGGCCACGTCTCTTTCTCGAGGGTACCTACGAACCGCTCTCGGCGGAGGGGCCAGCAGCCGCCCATGTCGTTGCGTTCGCCCGACGACTCGAGGGTCACACCCTCGTCGCCGCGGTCCCGAGGCTGACAACCCAGACTTCCGCCGACCGACACGTGCCGCTCGGATCGGCGGCGTGGGGGCCGACGACCCTCCGTTTGCCCGCGTCCGTGCGTGGTCATACGTTTCGAGACCTGATCACGGGCGAACGATTCCACCCGTCGTGGGCGGCCGCCGAAGACGCCGCCCTGCCGTTGGGGCGGGTGTTCGGGTCGTGCCCGGTCACGCTGCTCTGGGGAGAGCCGTCATGACCCTGGACCGCCGGTACCTCGATCGGCCGCGAGCCCGCGCAACAAGCGTCGAACCTCGCGATAGTCCTGGACGACGTACGGTGCATGACGAGACCGCTGCCCCACTGCGACCCTGACACTGGACTCGGGCAGGGCCGCGAACATATCCTCGTCGGTCCGATCGTCACCGATGGCAATGATCGCCGTGTCAGGCTCTGACTCCGAGGCCACGCGCGCCGCCACGGCCGCCTTGTCAGCTGCACGCAACCGCACCTCGATGGCCTTCTTGCCTTCCATGACACCCCACGGCTGGTTGCTGAACGCTGTGCCCAGCATCATCCTGAGTTCGTGCGCCTGCCGCACACCGTGGTCCCGCTGAGCACCGCGAAAGTGCCAGACCAGCGACGACGTCTTGACCTCGACGTGCGACCCCGGCGTGCTGGCGACGAATTGATCGAGCATCGGCCGAATCCGATCCTGCCACCGGCCTGGAGGGTTCGCGGTGGCTCGCCAGGCCTGCGACGGGCCCGGGCGATGCCAGAAGCCGTGTTCGGCCCACAACGACACTGGGAGATGACCGAACCACTCTTCGAGCGGTTCGCGGGGCCGACCGCTCACGATGTCGACCCGCGTGCCGGGCAGCGCCGCCAGCGCCTGCAGTAGCCTCGACAGCTCCTCGTCTGGGGTGGCGGCCTCTGGCGACCGCGCCAGCGGAACCAGCGTGCCGTCGTAGTCGAGCAGGAGCCGCACGTGCGCAGACGTGCCAGCCGACTTGAGCACGGTGGCCAGGCTCGGGCCTGGAGGCGTCACGACGGGCACGCTGCCGGCCGGACACGCCTCGAGCAACGTGGCCACGAACCCAGCCGCCCACGCGTGCACGTCGTGATCGGTCACCTGCCGTCGGAGCATCTTCATGCGTGCCCGGCGTTCGGCACGAGGCAGGGACAGCGCATGGAGGATCGTGTCGGCAACGGCCTCGACGTCATAGGGATTCACGACCACGGCCCCGTCCAACTCGACCGCCGCACCGGCGAACTCCGACAGTACCAGGACACCGTCTTCGTCGATGCGACTGGCGGCGAACTCCTTCGCTACCAGGTTCATGCCGTCACGAAGCGGCGTCACGAGCATGACGTCGGCCGCGCGGTACAGTGCCACGAGCTCGACTGGCGACACCGGGTGATGCACGTAGTGGACGGGCGCGGAGCGGAGGCTGCCGAACGCGCCGTTGATCCGGCCGACCAGCTCCTCGACCTGCGGCTTGAACTTCTGGTACGCGTCCACTTCACCGCGCGACGGCACGGCCACCTGGATGTAGCGAATCGTGTCGGCGAGCTCCGGCTGCTGGGCGAGCAACCGCTCGATGGCGTGCAAGCGTCGAGGGATCCCCTTCGTGTAGTCGAGTCTGTCGATGCCGAGGAGAATCCGGCGGCCACCGGCATCCTGACGTATGGTGTTCGATTCGGCCACAACCTCCGGCGTGGAGGCGAGCGCCGCGAACGACTCCGTGTCGATGCCCATGGGAAACGCACCGAGACGCACGTCGCGGCCACCCGCCAGGTGCACGTGGTCGACATCCGCCTCGATGCCTTCCACGTGGAGCAACGAGGTGACAAAGTGCCTCAGGTAAGCGAAGGTGTGGAAGCCGACGAGGTCGGCGCCCAACATCCCATCCAGGATCTCCTGGCGCCATGGCAGCACGCGAAAGACCTCTGAAGACGGAAATGGCGTGTGCAGGAAGAACCCGATGCGGGCGTGCGGTAGCCGCGCTCGCAGCAGCCCCGGCACCAGCATGAGCTGGTAGTCGTGGACCCAAATCGTGTCGCCGGGCCGATACTCGCGCCAGACCGACTCCGCGAATCGCTCGTTCGCGACGCGATAGGCCTCCCAATCGGCTGCGTCGACCGGCACACGGTCGACCTGATAGTGAAACAGGGGCCAGAGCACGCTGTTGGAGAACCCGTGATAGTAGCGCTCGATTTCATCGCCCGACAGTTGGACCTGGACGAATCGGCGCTCGTCAAGCTGCCGGTCGAGATCAGCCTTGCATTCGGCAGAAAGGCCGTCGGTCTCTCCAGGCCACCCCACCCAGACACCATCGCCACGCTCGTGCCAAGGCGCCAGTCCCGTCACGAGACCACCACTCGACGGTGACACCCGCACGCCACCATCGACCACGTGGGTGGTCAGCGGAAGGCGATTGGCCACGATGATCAAACGCGTCGGCACGTTGCCTGGTACACCTCTGGTGGCGGTCACGCGGGTGTGACCAGTTGCGCGGGGGCGAGTCCAACGACAACCGTGGCCAGCGACACGTCCGGCAGGGTGCCCTCGGGGATTGCGCAACACGGACAATGGGTGGTCGACAGAGGTCTCGGCACGTTCGCCTCCGGATCTGGTCACGGAAAGTTGTGGGAACGAGGGCGCGTCGCATACAGGCGAGGCCACCCTCAACTATATCGCGCGAGGCGCTGGCACGATCGCAGCGCCTTGGGTCTTCTGCGCGAGCGCAGCCGCCAGAACGTGACCCACCGGAAGGAATCACCCCGGGATGGCCTCAGCCCAGCGGTCCGCCGATTGCGGATACACCCAAATATAGTCCGACTGCCACAAACGCCCGCCATCCGTACGTGCCCCTTGCCGAACGGCGCGCACGGCATGTCCCTTGTATACTGTAGGAACATGGCCGACGGGGCACTCGACACGACGAACATCCTTCTCGGCACCTTGGTGTTGATCAGCGTACTCGAGGCCGTGGCCCTCGCGGTCGTGGTCGTCGTGGCGATGCGGCTCTATGCCCAGCTGGTCCGTATCCTCAGGGATGTGCAGCAACAGGTGCGCCCGCTCGCTGAGCGCGTCAACGATCTGGCCGCTGTTGTCGAGAGCATCACGACGGACGTGAAGAGCGCGACGGCACGGGCGGCGGCGGGGGCCGAGAAGGCCGGCGCGGCGTTCCAGACCGCGGTCGACGTGGCAAAGATCGTGCGCGGCACCGCGCACGCCAGCGTGGTCTCCCGAGCACTGCCCTTGATCGGCATCGCGCGCGGACTCCGCGTGGCCTACCGGAGCTTGTTCGCCGACCGGAGTCCGACGACCTCACAGGCGCGCTCCTCGAGGGTCCGCTTCTCGAGAGACCGCAATCCAGACGCAACACCGAATCATTCACATACGGTTACCGACAAGACGGAGGCGACGCATGGCACGTGAAGACGGCGACGGGAGCGGCGGGAGCACGGTGCTCGGATTCGGCATTGGCCTTTGCGCGGGCGCCATCCTGGGACTTGGCGTCTCCTTGTTCCTGGCCACTGAAGAAGGCCAGACCCTGAAACAGGAGCTGCGGGATCGCGCAAAGAAGCTGAAGGACGATTCGGTCGACGAATACCGGCGTTTCGACACGGTCGTGGGCCAGTGGGCGAGCCGCGGCAGGGAGGTGGCCGAGCGCCTGCAGACCGCAGCCAGCGAGGGTCTGCGTGAGGCGCGCAAGCACGCGGCGGCGCCCCGCGACCCGCGAAACGCCGATCTGGCGGGTGTCGAGGGGATCGCCGACGTCTAGCGGTCAGATGCATGGCCGTCACAGACCGAAGTGAAGAGCCACGGCGAGGCGAAACCCGGACCGAGCGTGTCCCCCGCACACTGACGAGGAGTCCAGGCATGCAGGGCACGGGACGCATGACTTCACGGCCTGACGATCCTCGGGCAGACGGCGAGGCGGGTTGATACCACGCCCAGGTCGGCCGACCGTGCGCACGGCGTTGTTCGTGGGCTATGCCACCGTGTTCGGGTTGTGGCTGGCGTGGGGGTTTCAGCTGACCCGCAGCCTGGAACAGGTCTGGCAAAGCGTGACCGAAGTACATGATTCGTTCCTCCGTGGCGAGCGGCTCAGGGCGTCGCTGCGGGGGAACTTCCTAACCAGTTCGATCTATCTACGTGACGCGCTCCTCGACAACGCGCCCGAACGTCGACGATCGTACCAAGTAGCGCTTGATCGCCTACGCGTCGAGGCAGACGAGTTGCTCGACTCGTACCGTTCGAACGTGGCCTTAGGGATTGAAAGCGACATCTGGAAGATCCTGCAAATTGAGCTCACGGAATTCCGGGCAGCGCACGATCTGGCACTCGCCGGTCAGGCCATGCCGACTCGCCAGTCGATTGGTTTCGTACGCGTGAACGTCATACCGCAGCGGGAGTCGGTCTTGGCGGTCATCGATCAGATAGAGCAACTGGAACTGTCGGCAAACGAGCGCCGAAACGCAGAACTCTCTGATTTGTACGCGAGGGTGCGGGCGCAGTTGATCTCGATGGGATCCGCGACACTTCTCTTGGCGCTTGTCGGGGCCGTTGTCGCCGCGCGTCAGGTGGATCGACTCCAACGTGAGATTCAGCGGCGTCATGCCCTGCTGGAACGTAATCAGGAGGACTTGCGACGCCTGTCGGCGGAGTTGATCTCCGCGCGGGAGCAAGACCGTCGTAAGCTGGCGCAGGAACTGCACGACGAGGTCGGACAGGCCCTGACAGCCGTCAAGATGGATATCGGCCTGGCTCTGCGTTCGCAAATCGATGCACGTGTCCGAAGCGCACTCGAGGAAGCGCGCGACCTGAGCGAAACGACCCTGAAGAACGTGCGCGACATGTCACAACTGCTGCATCCGTCAATCCTCGACGATTTCGGCTTGCCCTCGGCGCTGGCGAACTACCTTCGACGCTATTCCAGCCGCACGGGTATCCAGGCGACGCTGTCGGAGAAGCTGCCGGGACGGCTGGGTTCCGACGTCGAGCTCTGTGTCTACCGGATCGTCCAGGAGACGCTCACCAACGTGGCGCGGCACAGCGGTGCCGATCACTGTACAGTTACGATTGATACGATCGGGAACGAGGTCACGCTCAGGGTGGCCGACGACGGTCGAGGCCTCCATCCGACCGGGCACGTCCACCAGAAGCCTGGGCTCGGCCTGATTGGGATGAGGGAGCGGGTGCAGGCGCTTGGCGGAACGTTCACGGCAGGTAATCGTCCCGAGGGTGGAACGGAAATCGTTGTCAGGCTGCCATTCGCGACCCTGATGGCCCCTGTCGATCTCGTGGAGGACGCGGCACGCCGCGCCGGGTGAGGCTGATGAAAACGCTTCGTATCCTGCTCGCCGACGACCACACCGTAGTACGGCAAGGACTTCGCAAGGTCATTGAAGAGCAACCAGAATGGCAGGTCGTCGCAGAAGCGGCCGACGGACGGGAGGCAGTCCGCCTGGCCGGGGAACACAAACCGGATATCGCCATTCTCGATGTGGCGATGCCGCTCCTGAACGGCGTCGAGACCACCCGTCAGATTGTGCGACACTTCCCGAAAGTCCGCGTGCTCGTGTTGAGCATGTACGCGGACGAAGCCTATGTCGCCCAGGTGCTGCACGCCGGCGCGGCTGGCTACATCCTCAAGGATTCAGCCGACACCGATCTGTTTCAGGCTATCAGCGCGGTCGCCGAGGGCAAGTCGTTCTTCAGTCCGGCAGTCGCCCGCCTGATGCTGGACGACTACGTGCGGCAGCGTACCGAGCCCGGCGTGGTCGATCGGTTCGAGTCGCTGTCGGAGCGGGAACGCGAGGTGTTTCAGCTCATCGCCGAAGGCAAGGTCAACAAGGAAATCGGCGCTCTGCTGTCGATCAGCACGAGCACGGTGGAGACGCACCGCGCCCGCATCATGGAAAAGCTCGACGTGCACAGCGCCGTCGAGATCGTGCTGTACGCCGTCCGTCGCGGCGTTGTCAGATAGCGGCAGGACGTACACGAACATCGCTGCCGGCCCCGGGCACCACAGCGTGGTCCTCGAGTGTCCGTCGGTGGCCGGCGCGGGCCATCGAACCAGACGGTCTGGCTACCTTCGAACAGTCTTCAGTAGGTAAATCTTTTC
>Ga0326597_10005325_pt1 | contig 17894 bp, 15 predicted proteins | sample RVTome_12_FD_203789 | JGI IMG/M metagenome (GOLD analysis project Ga0326597, IMG submission 203789) | Soil microbial communities from uranium-contaminated site in the Upper Colorado River Basin, Wyoming, United States - RVT100D185 | ecosystem: Environmental > Terrestrial > Soil > Contaminated >... | reverse complement strand
GGCGATATCGAAGCGGCGCGCCCGGCGCAGCGCGCCGCGCCGGTCGGTGCGCGCCATCAGCGCGGTGGAGATGATCACCAGGTCGGGTTCGTAGAGAGAGCGGGCCGGGCGCTGGCCGTGCGCCGGCAACAGGTACTCGTGCCGGGTCTGCCGCCCCCCGAGCGCCCGTCCGAAGGACAGCAGAAACTTGCTGGCCATCTCGCGGTGCCACTGGGCGGTAAGGCTGGCGGGGGCCGCTACGAGGACGCGGGCCGCAAGGCCGGAGAGGTGCAGCGAGCGGATGGCGAGCCCGGCCTCGATCGTCTTGCCGAGCCCGACTTCGTCGCACAGCAGGAAGCTGGCCGGCCAGTCATCGACGAGGCGCCTGGCCACCACCGCCTGGTGGGGCCATGCCTCCACCGGCGCCGTCGCCATGCCGACGTGGCTCCCGCCCGGAAGCAGCGGCCCATCCCGGATCACGGCGAAACGCAGCCGCTCCATCGCCGAGAGCCGGGGCGCCAGTGCCTCGGCCGCGGACCGCCGTTCGTCGAGGCGTTTCATCCCGCCTTGCGCCGTCTCCGGCGCCCCGTTCGTCGCGGGCCCATCGACGGACGCGCGGGTGCCGGCCTGCCTCGCTCCTCGAGAAACACCCCGAGGATGCGGCCCGTATGCGAGCGGCGGGTGACGCGGGCGACCTTCTCCGGCGGGCCTTGCGCGACGATCCGGCCTCCCGCTGCCCCGCCCTCCGGCCCGAGGTCGATCACCCAGTCGGCCTCGGCGATCACGTCCAGGTTGTGCTCGATGATGACCACGGTGTTGCCGGTCTCCACCAGCCGGTGGAGCACGTCAATGAGCTTGCCGACGTCCGCCATGTGCAGCCCGACCGTCGGCTCGTCGAGCACAAAGAGCGTCGGGCGCGGCGCGTACGCCACGGACGGCGCGTACGCCTTGGCGAGCTCGGTGACCAGCTTGATGCGCTGGGCCTCGCCTCCCGACAGCGTCGGGCTCGCCTGTCCCAGCGTGAGATACCCGAGGCCGACGTCCTGCAGCAGGCACAGGGCGCCGTGTATGCCTGCGTGCGCGGCGAAGAACTCCGACGCCTCGCTTACGTTCATGGCCAGCACTTCGCCGATGCTCCGGCCCCTGTACGTCACGGCGAGCGTCTCGGGGTTGAAGCGCACCCCCGCGCAGACGTCACAGACGACCTTCACGTCCGGCAGGAAGCTCATCTCGACCGTCTTGATACCCTGCCCAGCGCACTCCGCGCAGCGCCCGCCTTCGACGTTGAAGGAGAACCGGCTGGGGCCGTAGCCGCGCAGGCGCGCCTCGGGCGTGCCGGCGTAGAGCCTGCGCACCGCGTCCCAGAACCCGATGTAGGTGGCCGGGCACGAACGCGGCGTCTTGCCGATGGGCGTCTGGTCCACCTCCAGCACACGGCGCAGTGGTTCCCAGCCGCTGATGCGATCGCAGCCGTGCCACCCTCGACGGCCGGCACGGCCGCCAAGGCGCCGCGCCAGGTTCGCCTGCAGCACGTCACGCACCACGCTGCTCTTTCCACTGCCGCTCACACCGGTCACGCAGACCAGCCGCTCGAGCGGTATCCGCACGTCGATGCGCTTGAGGTTGTGCAGGCTCGCGCCGGCGATCTCGATGGCCGGGCCCGCGCGCGAATCCACGGGCCGGCGCGCACGCACGGGGTGGCGCATCGGCCGCGCCAGGAAGCGCCCCGTAACCGACTCCGCGGCACGCTCGATCGCGCGCACGCTGCCCTGGGCGACCACCCGTCCGCCGTCCACACCCGCGCCCGGCCCGAGATCGATCACGTGCTCCGCGCGCCGGATCGTTTCCTCGTCGTGCTCGACGACGATCACGGTGTTGCCCTTGTCCTGCAGGCGACCGAGCGTGTCCAGCAGCATCCGGTTGTCACGCGGGTGCAGTCCGATGGTCGGCTCATCGAGGATGTAGCAGACCCCGCGCAGGTTGGAGCCGAGCTGGGCCGCCAGGCGGATGCGCTGCGCCTCGCCGCCGGACAGCGTCGGCGCGGCGCGGTCGAGCGTCAGGTAGCCAAGTCCCACCTCGTCCAGGAACGCGAGGCGCGCACCGAGCTCGGCGACGATGTCGCGCGCGATCTTTGCCTCGCGGCCGCGAAGCCGCAGCCGTCCCAGCACCCGCGCCGCCTCCCCCACGCTGAGCGCGGCGAGCCCGGCGATGGACCGGCCGCGGAAGCGTACCGCGCGCGCCTCGGGGCACAGGCGCGCCCCGTCGCACGCCGGGCACGTGCGCCCGGCTTCGGCGTCCGGGTCGTTCCAGACCGCCTCCTCTCCGGTCTGCTCGTCGTCGAATCCCTTGATCTGCAGGCCGGTGCCGAAGCACGACGGGCACCAGCCGTGTCTGGAGTTGTACGAGAACAGTCGCGGGTCGAGCCCGGGAAAGCTGCGCCCGCATCCCGGACACGCGCGCCGCGTCGAGAAGATCGACGCGCGCGGCCGCCGCGTCGCGGTTCGCGCTACCGGTGTCACGTGCGCGACGCCGTTGCCGGCCTTCAACGCCCGGCTCAGCAGATCACGCAGGCGCGCCTCCGACGACGGGCGCGCGGCCGCCTCGCCCAGGGGCAGATCGATGTCGTGCTCCTGGAACCGCGACAGCCGCGGCCAGTGGGCGGTGGGCACCATCTCGCCGTCGACGCGCAGATGATCGAAGCCCTTTCCCGCCGCCCACCTGGCCAGATCCGTGTAGTAGCCCTTGCGCGCCACCACCAGGGGCGCGAGGACCTGGACGCGCGCGCCGCGGTGCTCGCGCAGAATGCGCGCGATGATCGACTCGAGGCTCTGCGGCTCGATGGGCAGGTCGCACTCGGGACAGTGCTGGGTGCCGAGCTTGACGAACAGCAGGCGCAGGAAGTGATAGATCTCCGTGAGGGTGGCGACCGTGCTCTTGCGCCCTCCGCGGCTGGTGCGCTGCTCGATGGCGACCGTGGGCGGGATTCCGGTGATGGCGTCCACCTCGGGGCGTGAGGAGGGCTGCACGAACTGCCGCGCATAGGCGTTGAGCGACTCGAGGTAGCGGCGCTGGCCTTCCCCGAACAGGATGTCGAAGGCGAGCGTGCTCTTGCCGCTCCCGCTGATGCCGGAGATGACGGTGAAGCGGTCCCTCGGGATTCGCACGTCGATGTTTCTGAGGTTGTGCTCGCGCGCGTGGAGCACGTGGATGACGGGTGGGCGTGCGCGACGCCGGCCCGGCGCGGCGCGTTGTGCCGCGGGCCGGCGCCGCCGCTCGGCACGCAGCGCCGCGCCGGTTCGACTCTCACGGTGCCGCGCCACCGACGCGGGCGATCCCGCGCACACCACGCGCCCGCCGCCCTCCCCGCCCTCGGGCCCGAGATCGATGATCCAGTCTGCGGCTCGGATGACGTCGAGGTTGTGCTCGATGACCAGCAGCGAGTGCCCCTCGGCGAGGAGCTCGCGGAACGCGCCGAGCAGCCGCGCGATGTCGTCGAAGTGCAGGCCGGTGGTGGGTTCATCGAACAGGAACAAGAGGCCGGGGACAGATTTCGAATCTGTCCCCGATGTCCGCCGCCCCTTGCGCGCCTTCGCCAGGTGCCCGGCGAGCTTGAGTCGCTGCGCCTCGCCCCCGGACAGCGTGGGCACCGGCTGGCCGAGCCGCAGGTAGTCCAGCCCGACCGCCGCCAGCGGCGCCAGCGCGGCGCAGACTGCGGCGTCCGCCGCGAAGAACCGAAGCGCTTCCGAGACCGTCAGCTCCAGGACCTCGGCGATGGAGCGCGCCTCGCCGCGGCCCTCCGGCAGCAGCGTGACCTCGAGCACCTCGCGCCGGAAGCGCCGGCCGTCACAATCGGGGCAGCGCAGGTACACGTCGCTGAGAAACTGCATCTCGACATGCTCGAAGCCGTTGCCCCCGCAGGCCGGGCAACGGCCGTTTCCCGAGTTGAAGGAGAAGGTGCCGGCGGTGTAGCCGCGCTCGCGCGAGAGCGGGGCTGCGGCGAAGGCCTTGCGGATTCCGTCCAGCGCGCCCACATCGCTGGCCGGGTTGGAGCGCGTCGTGCGCCCGATCGGCGACTGGTCCACCAATACCACGTCGGCAATGTCGTCCGCGCCGTGCAGCCCGCGGTGATCCCCCGGCGGCTCGACCGGGCGGCCCTTGTGCTTGCGCACCGCGTTGTACAGCACGTCCCTCACCAGCGTGGACTTTCCCGATCCGCTGACGCCGGTGACGCACACCAGCCGATCGAGCGGTATGGACACGTCGACGCCCTTGAGGTTGTGGGCCGAGGCGCCGCGGACCTCGATGTGCCGGACCGGCGCGTCCGCGGGCGCCGTGTCACGGCCGGAGACGCGCTTCTCACCGCGCAGATAGCGCGCCGTGAGCGAGCGCCTCGAGCGCAGGAGCTGCGCGGGCGTGCCGAAGAACACCTTCCGGCCGCCCCGTTCGCCTGGCCCGGGCCCGAGGTCCAGCACCTTGTCCGCGGCCAGCATGACCTGCGAGTCGTGCTCGACGACGAGCAGCGAGTTGCCCGCGTCGCGCAGACGGTGCAGTACGCCGATGATGCGCGCCATGTCGCGGGCGTGCAGACCGATGCTCGGCTCATCGAGCACGAACAGGGTGTTCACCAGCGACGTCCCCAGTGCCGTCGTCAGGTTGATCCGCTGCACCTCGCCGCCCGACAACGTGCGCGATTGACGATCCAGCGTTAGATAGCCGAGCCCGACTTCCACGAGATAGCGCAGGCGCGAGCGGATCTCCCCGAGCAGCAGGTCCGTCGCCTCGTCGAGCGGAGCCGGAAGGTGCAGTGCATCGAAGAACTCGCGGCAGCGCGCCAGCGGCAGGCACATCACGTCGTGGACGTTCAGGCCGGGAAGGGCCGCGACGACGGTGTCGGGCAGAGACGCCCCACGGGGGCGGAAGCGGGCCTGACGGGAGAGCGCGGCGTCGGCGTCGGCCCGTGTGCCGATGCGCCAGAGGAGCGGCTCGGTCTTCAGGCGCGCTCCGCCGCATTCACGGCACGGGTTGTACGCACGGTACTTCGACAGGAGCACGCGAATATGCATCTTGTAGCTCCTGGTCTCGAGCCAGTCGAAGAACCGGCGCGCGCCGTACCACACGCCCTCGTCCCAGTCGCCCTCGCCCTCGATCACCCAGCGCTGGTGATCGGCGTCGAGGTCTTCCCAGGGGACGTCGACGGGCACGCCCCGGCGGCGGGCGAAGCGCAGCAGGTCGTCCTGACATTCGCTGTAGCTCGCCGTCTGCCAGGGCTTGACCGCGCCGCCGGCGAGCGAGCGTTGCGCGTCCGGCACAACGAGGCCGAAGTCGATGCCCATCGTCCTGCCGAACCCGCGGCAGGCCTCGCACGCACCGATGGGCGAGTTGAACGAGAACAGGCTGGGGGCCGGCTCGCCGTAGTGGATGTCGCAGCCGGCGCAGTGCAGATCGGCCGAGAAGCGCAGCGGTTCCCCGGCGCGCCGCGATTCGTCGAGCTCGCGCACGGCCAGGCGGCCGCGTCCGGCCTTGAACGCGGCCTCCAGCGCATCGATGATGCGCGCCCGGCTGCGCGCCTCGACGCGCAGGCGGTCCTGCACGACCTCCAGCGTCCCGTTGCCGCGCTCGTGGATGCGTGTATAGCCCTGCCCCGCGAGCAGCGCCAGGACTTCGTCTTCGGAAAAGTTGTGCGGCACGCGCACCGGAAACGTAACGAGCACGCGGCGTCCGCGAAGCGCGGCGAGCAGCTCGCCGCATAAGTGGTCCGCGGATTCCCTGCGCACGGGCCGGCCGCAGCGCCGGCAAAACAGCGCTGCGGCCCGGGCGAACAACAGCTTCAGGTGGTCGTTCAGCTCGGTCATGGTGCCCACGGTCGAGCGGGACGTGCGCACCGGGTTGGTCTGATCGATGGCGATGGCGGGCGGAATGCCCTCGATCTGCTCGACGTCGGGCCGGTCCATGCGGTCGAGGAACTGGCGCGCGTAGGGCGAGAAGGTCTCGACGTAGCGCCGCTGGCCCTCGGCGTAGACCGTATCGAAGGCGAGCGACGACTTTCCGGATCCGCTCACGCCGGTCACCACCACGAGCTCGTGCAGCGGCAGGCGCAGGTCGAGCCCCTTCAGGTTGTTCTGGCGGGCGCCCTTGATGGTGATGTAGTCGCTGGACATGCAGGAATCGGACCGCGGCCGTCGCCTGGATCGATGCGCGCGCCGGATCCCGGCGCGACAAGAGCGGAACGATAGCGTGAAACCGGGGAGGCTGGGAAGGCGTGGCCGGACCAGGCGCCGTGATCACCACAGAGGCACAGACTTCTGTGCCCTCTGTGTCTCTGTGGTGAACGGCTACGTTCGCGGAGGGCGCGCCAATGGGAGTAAAATGGGCCGCCGCGGACACGCCGCGCGCGGCGCCCCGCCGGTTCCCCGTCCAGACTCAACCAACGTGGAGAGGTGAGAAATGTCCTCCGAAGACACAGACGCCCTGGTCAAAGAGCACATTGCGCTGCAGAACGAGCTCAGGGAATACATCGCCAAGAACGGTTTCGACTACGCCGAATACAGTGCGGCGCCGGAAGGCAGCTACTATGCAAAGTACCGCAAGCGCTGGACGGAGATCACGCGCAGCATCGCACCGGCTATGCACGAAGAAGACTACTGACCGCCGCGCGGCGTCGGGTCAGCGCCCGGCGTTGCGCAGTCCACGCACGATGGCCTCGGCGAGCGCTTCCTGGCCGGCGCGGTTGAAGTGTTCCCAATCGCGCGGCCCGTGCACGAGTTCCAAGGCGGCGCGCGCGCGGATCAGCGGCCTCGCATCGACGAATCCGGCGCCCGTTGCCGTTGCCACCGCGGCGACGCGCGCGGCGAGGGCGTCACTGGCCGATTGAACGCGCGAGACGTCGACCTGCGCCGTTCCGTACGCGTAGCGCGCCGCCGTCGCGTGCGTCCCGGACAGCCGGTAGCACGTCAATGGCGCCGGGACGTAGACCAGTTGCACCGGCGCATCCGGAAACATCCCCCGGAGGTAGCCGATGGCATGTCCGAGTGCCTCGACGCCCAATGCAATCTCCCGGTCGCTGAGTTCGAACGGCGGCGCCTGCAGTCCGTCCGGCAGCGCGAGGACGCGATCACCGACTCCGGCACGCGTTTGGCCCGGCGCGGGCTGCGCGGCGTAGCGCTGCTGCATCTGCTGCGCGACAGAGCCCATGCCGGCGACGGTGCGCAGGCCTGCACGCAGCGCGAAGCGGCTGAAGACGAGATCGTTCGTCCAGGAGTCCTCCTCGGCGCGGCGACGCCATGGGGAGCGGTCAACCACCACGTCATGGATGAGCCGTTGCATGGTCGCCGGCGCGCGCGCGCCGGCCGCCAATAGGCGCTCGAAGTCTCCGGTACCGTAGGCGGTGAAACTCGGCGGCCGGCCGAGCAACCCGATCGCGAGGTCGCGCAGGTTGTCCTGCACGTCATTGCCCTCGTAGAACAACACGACGATGCCGCGTGGCGGCGCAATCCCGTAGCGCAGGGTCGACGCCAGAAAATCAAACACGCTGACCGGCCAGCGGACCACGGCGCCGAAGCTGCCGGCGGCGCTGCGCCCGAGGGAAAGAATGTCAACGCCGAGCCGGTCGTGCAGCAGATGGTAGGCGGCGTATGGCGGATTACCCGCCGCGTCCACGTCGAGCAGCCAGTCGCCGCGGCCGCGGGCGTATGAGTCGCCCAGCACTGCAATATAGTCCGCGGGGATCGTTCCGGCCTTGGACGACTGGGCGAGCGGCTGAAGCGGCTCGTCGAGGTGCTCGTGGAGGCGCAGCGGGAGGTGGCGCAGCGCGGGAGGAAACACCACGAACTCGACCAGGGCCCACGCCGCGATCAGCGCGCCCGCGGCCAGTGCCACGTTCTGCAGCCGGCGCCGGGGACGCGCCCCGCGCCCGATCCCACCCGGCGGCGTCGTCATTCCGGGTCGTCCAGCGCCTGAATCCGTTCGTCCGTGGGCGGATGGCTCGCCAGGAAGCCTCCGTCACCGTAGCCGGAATGTTCGCTGAGACGCTCGAGCAAGGCGCCAAGCGGATCGCCTTCCACGCCGTTGCGGGACAGCCAGTCGCGGGCATAGGCGTCGGCCTCGCGCTCGAACTCCCGCGAATATCCGGCCTCCAGCAGCAGCGTGGGCAGGCCTCCCGCCACGGACGATGCAAAGTTGATGTCGCCCGTGACCGCGGCCACCAGGATCACGACACTGGAATGCTGCAGGATGGAGCGCAGCGTGTGTCGATGAATAACGTGCCCGACCTCGTGGGCCATCACGGCGCGCACTTCGTCGTCGTTTGCGGCGAGCTCAACGAGCTCATCGGTGAGCACGACGATCCCAGACGGCAGCGCCAGCGCGTTGGCACCGATTCCGTCGGCCCCGCTGCGGAACTCGAGACGGAAACGGTGTCCGTCACCGCCATCCCCGGCGATGCGCTCGAACATCCGCGACAGGGACACCTGCTGATCGGGGGCGAGCGTACTCGGACTCAGCAGCGTCCTGTCGAGCAGCTCGAGGCCGGTCTGCCCAAGGCGCGCGTCCATCTCGGGAGGCACAGCGCGGGCGACCCAACCGGCGGCGGCTGGCAACCCGAACCGGACCAGCATCCACACCACGACCACCGTCAGCACCAGGGCGCCGGCCACCGTGGTCAGGCGGCTCTCCAGCCGGTGCAGCCACCTCCCGGCGCCGCCGCGGCGCACGCCCGACAGGGCGACGTCCAATGCGTCGTTATCCGCGATCTCCAGCGCGGCGCCGTCCGGGAGGGTGATCCTTCTCGGCACGTTTCCGACGCGGGGTTCGATGCGCAGGTCGGCCAGGGCATGGCGCACATCGATGTCGCCGGCCTTCAACTGCAGCTCCACTCCCGGCGCCACCGTTGCCTCGCCGTGCACCGGTCTGGATGTCCCGGGCGGATAGTAGATGACGGGAAGCGTCGTCACAGGCCGATATCCAGATCGAGGAAATCGGCGATCTCCTCGCCGGCCGCCCCGACCCGGCCGTGCTCGCCGGCAACGAAATCGGCAAGCCCGTTCGGCGCGTTCACGGACACGCACTCGATGCGATATCGCGCGGAGCGAACCGCCGCCCACGGAATCAACAGACCCACCGAGATCAGGATCGCGAGGGTGTTGCTAAGGTAGATCCAGAACAGCTTCACGGCGTTCAGGCGTGACTCGAACGCCAGCTGCTCCAAGGTGGTGTGACGGAAGACGTAGTTGGTGACCAATGTCTTGAGCAGGGCGATGACGAACAGAATGAACACCGCCAGCAGGATTCCGGAAAGCCACATCAAGAGCAGAGACGTCTCCGGCGGCGCAGCACCCTCGTCCACGGGCCTGGCGACCGTGAATGCCACAAACCCGCCGATGACGGTCATCATCACGATAAAGCCGGCGACGTACGCCCCGGCGGCCGCGAGATAGTAGAGATAGAAGCGGCCCGGCCTGCCGGCGAATGCGAACCTGCCGGTGCCGAAGCGCGCCCGCTCCACCAGGAAGCGGTTCCTGCGGTAGTCGAAATAGGGAAAGGCCAGCCCGAACGTCACCGCCACGAGCAGGGGCACCACCAGAAACGTGGGTACCGCGTTGGCATAGGTCGCGTCGAATCCGAAGCGGATATTACGGTAAACCGAGTTCGACAGCGCGAAACGCCGCGCCTTAACGACAAGCCACGGCAGTAACGGCAGCAGCGCGACCCAGAACAGCACTTCGTAGCCCGGCGCAAGGTATCCGGTCGCGACGTAGGCAACGAAAAGCGGCACCACTATGAGGCGGCCCTTGAGGATCGCGACGGGGTTTGCCGTGTAGTGAAACGGCGAGCCGTCCAGGCGCGTGCATCCGTAGAAATACCGGTTGCGCCGCACCTTCGCCCACGCGGAGTAGATCCCCAGCGTGAGCAGTGTCAGGCACACATTGACAATCCAGATGCGGAAGTACTCCGCCGCGCCACCCTCGAACCGAAGCGGCATGATTCCCTGTCCCGCGGGCCTGCCCGAGGCAGCGCGGTCTGTCGGCTGCGCCGCCGCGGGGGCGGTCCCGCCGGCCGTCTCGACTTCCATGCGCCCTCCCCTCCGGGACTTCCAGCCCCGGCCTGTGGTCATATTTTTCAGTAGGCGGGGTTCGTCGACCGCCGCACGATCAGTGTGCCAACAGGGTCATCGCAAGGTCAAGGCGCACCGTCACGCCGGGCCGGGGCCACGAAGGGCGTGCAGCCTGAGAAACTCACGCCGCGTGCGCGGCCCGTTGGTCCGGAAGTGCGGGTCGGGGTGTTCGCGGTATGCCGTGCGCACGGCGGCGACATCGTCGTTCGACGCGCGCTTCATCGCCTCTTCAACGGATATTCCATACGGCACCAGGGCATTCAGGCCGAACACTCTAGCCCGAAGATGGGCGTCGATCGCGGGATAACCGTGACGCTCGCGCAGCGGCTCGGCGATCTGGAACGCACGGAAGGCCTGGATCTGGTCCTGCGGCGAGCCGTACCACACCGAATCGGTGCCCCACAGCACGTTGCGCTCACCGACGTGCTTGAACAGCTTGCCCAGGGCGTGGGCGGCGCTGTCCGGGTCGCGCATCAGGAACCGCCAGGTGCTGCCGAGCTCGGCGTAGACGTTGCTGTTGGGCGCAATGCCGTTGTCGAGCAGCGACTGGACGAGCGTGTCGATGCCGCCGCGGCCGGCACCGGGCGCGAAGGGCTGTTCGGGGAGACCCGGTTCGAACCCCGCGTGGTAGACGAGGAAGGAGACGTCGGGATAGCGGCGCGCCGCCACGCCGATGTCGCGGCAGGTGCTGTACTCGTATCCGTCGCGCCCCAGCGGAATGCCTTTGTGGATACAGATGACCTTCACGCCCAGGGCGCGGGCCTTCTCGATGAACGGGATGCCGGTCCCGGGGTCATCGAGGCGGTATCCGCCTCCGGGGCCGAACTGCGTATAGGTCTTCCACGCCGACACGCCCCAGCGCTCCACCGCCTCGTCCATGGAGTCCAGCGAACCGGGAAGATTGGGGAACACCGGCGCGTGCAGGAGCAGACGGTGATTGCCCTCCATGGCCTGCACGATGGCGCGGGTCGCGGCGGCCTCCTCCATTGCCAGGGGCGCGTCGTCGCCGGCGGCGGGCACGAACGACAGCACGGCCATGTCCGTGTCGCTGTCGAGGAAAACGTCCTTGACGAAGCTCTGCGCCGAGAAGCACTCCAGGTGACCGAAGCGCGAACCGGCAGCGGCGCCGCAGGACGCGTTCGGGAAACGCTGGAGTATGGAGTTCCACGCCGCCTGCGGCCTGCGCCACAGCGCCTCGGCATTCACGTGATGACCCTGCACGTCGAATATGAACTCGCGCTTGCCGAGCACCTCCGCCGCCAGGTCCGGATCCACCTGCGCGTCCTTCGGCACGGCGTACGCCCCGCCGCTGCGCCCGGCCGCGGCGTGCGCCCGGTTCAGCGTCAACAGGACGGTAGCCGCACCGCACAACGAGACGAGGAACCCGCGGCGCGTCGTCCCGCGGCGCCGAGCGTTCCAGTCGGCCACGCGCAAGGCCTCTCGGTTGGCCGCGGCGAGGTGCGCGGGAAGCGGGACGGGTTCGAACTCGCCGTTCGAGGCGGAATCGAGCTTGATCGGCAGCCGCGTGCCGTCCGGATCGTTCTGGAAGCGCATGGCGGACCCTCCAGGGTGGTGATGCCACACTGTAACGCCGGGGATGGACGCGCACAAAGCGCCGCCGTAGGGCTCCGCACGCGCGTGGTATATTCATCCGCCGATTTCCGCGCGTTGGGCGCGGGTGACGGAGACGGAAGCGGATGGACGAGCTGCAGCTGCGCGCCGCCGAGCTCATCGAGGCCGGACACGAGCTCTACCAGCGGGGCATGATGCCGGCCACCAGCGGCAACCTCTCGGCCCGCCTGGCGGACGGGCGCATCGCCATCACCGTGTCCGGACGCCACAAGGGCCGCCTGACGCAATCCGACATCATGGTAATCGATGCCGACGGCCGGTCGGCGGACGACCGCCGGCCTTCGGCTGAAACCGCACTTCACCTGCAGGTATACCGCCGGGTTCCGGATGCAGGCGCCGTTCTGCACCCGCACTCGATCAACGCCACGGTGCTGTCGCGCAGTCTGGATGGCGACCTGTTGCTGCGGGACTACGAGCTGCTCAAGGCGTTTCCCGGCGTCGATACCCACGAGTACACTGTCCGCGTGCCGGTGTTTCCGAACGATCAGGACGTCGGCAGGCTGGCCGCGCGAATCGACCATTGGATGGACACGCACGGCGCCGTGCCGGGATACCTGATCGCCGGCCACGGCTTCTACACCTGGGGCCAGGGCGTCAACGATGCCCTGCGCCACGTCGAGGCCTTTGAGTTTCTTTTCGAATGCGAGCTGCGCATGCGGGGGACGAACCGACCATGACCGTATTGACCGTTCTTTCCGACGATGCAAGCGGCCCGGCCGAGACGATGACCGGCCACGCCGTCATCGCCGAGCGGCTGGGGGCCATCGGCGTGCAGTTCGAGCGCTGGGAGGCGGGCAGGCCCCTGACCCGCGACGCGGACCAGGACGAGGTGCTGGACGCGTACCGCAGCGACATCGAGCGGCTCAACGAGCGATTCGGTTTCCAATCGGTGGACGTGGTCAGCCTGCAACCGGATCACCCGGACCGCGCTGCCTTCCGCCAGAAGTTTCTGGCCGAGCACACACACGACGACTTCGAGGTGCGATTCTTCGTGGACGGCCGCGGGCTGTTCTACCTGCACGTCGACGGACGGGTGCACATGCTGCTGTGCGAGAGGGGCGATCTCATCAGCGTGCCGGCCGGCACGACCCACTGGTTCGACATGGGCGAGCGACCGGACTTCAAGTGCATCCGGTTCTTCACCAGGCCCGAGGGCTGGGTCGGGAACTTCACGGGCAGCGACATCGCCACGCGCTTCCCGGACTTCGATACGCACGTGGCCTCGTTGTCGTGATCGAGGCGGTCATAACCGACATCGAGGGCACCACGTCGTCCCTGTCATTCGTCAAGGACGTTCTGTTCCCCTACTCCCGCGACCGCATGGCGGAATACGTGCGCCGTCACGCCGGGGATCCCGAGGTGTCGGCTCTGCTCGACGACGTGCGCCGCGAGGCCGGCGACGCCGGCCTGGACCTTGCCGGCGTCACGGCGCGCCTGGTTGCATGGATCGACGCCGACGAAAAGGTCACTGCCTTGAAGGCCCTGCAGGGCATGATCTGGGAAAGCGGTTTCCGGCAAGGGGACTTCCAGGCCCACGTCTATCCCGACGCCGAGCGGGTGCTGCGCGCGTGGCGCGAGCGGGGCTGCCGCCTGTACGTCTACTCATCGGGGTCCGTATACGCCCAGAAGCTGTTCTTCGCGCACACGGAATTCGGCGATCTGACCTCGCTGTTCGACGGCCACTTCGACACCACGACGGGCCCCAAGAAGGAGGCGGAGTCGTACCGCCGCATCGCCCGCGCCATCGCAACGCCTCCGCAGCACACCGTGTTCCTCTCGGACATCGAGGCGGAGCTCGACGCCGCGCGCGAGGCCGGCCTGCACACGGTGTGGCTCGTGCGCGATGTCGTGCCGGACCCCGAGGCCGCACATCGGCAGGTGAACGACTTCGACGCCGTCGCGCACCTCTGCGAACGACGGGAGGCAATCTGATCCGGACCGGCGAGTACGTATATTCCGGATCGTCATCGCAAATGGCCGTTATGTTGAACATTGACGCCTCCTGTCGCTCAGTCCCCGTTCCGCCACACCTGAGATGCAAGGCATGAAGCCCGCGCGACCGAAATCCTGGAGGCTGGCGGCGGCAGCGCTGGCCGCGGCCGCTGTTGTCCTGTGGCTCGCCTTCGATGCGCTTCACGATCCCGCGTCGGAAAACGACCGTCGGGGCGACGCGTCGCGCGTGGTTCCCGTGGAGGTGGCGGCGGTCGAGCGCGGCGCCATCGAGCTGCAGCGCTCGTTTACCGGAACGCTCGCTGCGCGGGCCGAGTTCGTGGTTGCACCGAAGATAAGCGGGCGCATCGAGCTGCTGGCCGTTGATCTGGCCGACACCGTGACGCGCGGGCAGATGGTGGCGCGCCTGGACAACGCCGAGTACGTGCAGGCCGTCAACCAGGCGCGCGCGGACCTCGAAGTGGCGAGGGCCAACCTCGCGGAGGCCGACAGCCACCTCAAGATCGCCGAGCGCGAGCTGCAGCGCATCGAGACACTGCGCAAGCAGGGCGTGGGCTCCGAGTCCCAACGCGACGCGGCCAAGACGAACGAGATCGCCAAGCAGGCCCTGCTCAAGGTCGCCGAAGCGCAGCTGGCACGAGCCCAGTCGGCCCTCGAAACCGTACACATTCGTCTCGGGTACACCGAGGTGACCGCGGGCTGGAGCGGCGGCAACGATACGCGCGTGGTGGCCGAGCGCTACGTGGACGAAGGCGAAACCGTCTCGGCCAATGCTCCGCTTCTGCGCATCGTCGAGCTCGATCCTGTCACCGCGGTGTTCTTCGTCACCGAGCGCGACTACGCAATGCTGGAACCGGGTCAGGCCGCCCGGATCACGACCGACGCCTATCCTGATGAATCCTTTGCGGGGCACATCGAGCGAATCGCGCCGGTCTTCCAGGAAAACTCCCGCCAGGCACGGGTGGAACTGCGCGTCGACAACCCGCGGCGCCTGCTGAAACCCGGCATGTTCGCGCGCGCCACCGTGGTGCTGAACCGCGTCGACGAGGCGACCATCGTGCCGGAGCAGGCGCTTACCACCCGCGACGGGAGCACGGGAGTATTCGTGGTCGCCGAGGAGGGAACGTCGGTCGCGTGCCGCGTGGTGAAGCCGGGCATCCGCCGCGGCGGCCTCGACGTCCGATCCGCCCTGGCAGAAGCCGGACGCCGCCGCCTGCGCCCCGTCCTCATGACCACCTCCACGACGATACTGGCGCTGATCCCGCTGGCGCTCGGTATAGGCGAAGGCGCCGATGCCCAGGCGCCGCTGGCGCGCGCGGTGATCGGCGGGCTCACCGCCTCGACGCTGATCACGCTCGTGCTGGTTCCCGCCGTCTACTCGCTCATCCACGGCCGTACCGAGCCCAGCGCAGCACGGAATGCAACCGTCAGAACGTGAACGCGCGGCGACCCCCGATGCCGGGGCGATGGCGGCCGGCAGCCGAGTTGCGCCGTGTGCGCCCGCGGGACTTCGTTTCCGGATCGGACATGCAGGCATGAGACTTCGAACCCCCGACCGCCGCGGGGGAGAATTAAGGGCCGATCGGCGCCGGCATCCAGCCGCAGCGACCTTCGCGCATCCGGGCACAACGGCATGAAGGGCATCTACCTCGACCCCGACACCAGCGTCATCGAGGAGCAGTTCGCGGTGATCTACGCCCCGCGCCGCAGCCGCGAGCGGTTTCCCGAAAGCAACGTCACCGTGATGAGCTCGCGCCAGGCCGCGATCGACGGCGCGCAGCCGGACCGCAGGCTCTTTGCGGCCAGGGTGGTAGGACCTTCCCGCTCTTCGGAAGGGGTGAAGCTGTACTACGTGGTGGACTGGCTGGACTGAACGCGTTGCCGTAGACGCCTGCGGGCTGTCACTCGTGCCCGTGATCATGGCCGCCGGCGCCGTGGACGTGCCCGTGCGAGACCTCCTCCTCGGTTGCGTCGCGCACGTCGCGCACCTTGACGTCGAACTTCAAGGTCTCGCCCGCGAGGGGATGGTTGCCGTCTATGGTAACGGTCTCGCCCTCGATGCTGATCACGCGCACGGTCACCGAACCGCCCTGCGGCGTCTGCGCGTGGAACTGCATGCCTTCCGTGATCTCGGCGTCGGGCTCGAAGCGGTCCCGGGGCACGCCGACCACGAGGGATTCGTCCCGGTCGCCGTACCCGTCGGACGGCTCGACGGACACGGCGACCTCGTCGCCGCTGGCACGGCCGGCAAGGGCCTGCTCGAGGCCGGGTATGATGTTGTTGGCCCCGTGCAGGTAGGCGAACCCTTCGCCTCCCTCCGAGCTGTCGAGCAACTCGCCGCTGTCGTTTTTCAGGGTGTAATCGATGGTAACGACCTTGCCGGCGTCAATCTTCATGAAACCATTCCTCGTAGGTGCGCGCGAAGCGCGATCGTGCGGGGGAAAACTGAATCGAACCGGCGAAAACCGGCGGCGGGATCAACGCGCGGCGGCCTTTCCGGCGTTGCCGCGCCGGGGCGCCCACACCGAACGGGCGCGCGGACTGGTGCGCACGCGCAGCTTCTCCGCGTACTCGCGCACGTACTGCATCACTTCCTTGCGCGTGCCACGGCGAAAGCCGGTGATCGGGGAACCTGGGCTGTTGATCACGTACCGGTACCAGTCGTCGCCCCGACCACCGTCGGGACCCTGCGCCTTTTCGACGGAGACGATTTCGTAGTTGGCATCCGCGGTGCTGGTCTTCTCTTCGACCGGCGCCACGGCGTTGGACGCAGCGGATTTCCTAGAAGGCATGGTGACTTGAATTCAACCGATTCAGCATGGTATGGGGGACTGGCACCGCTCGCGGCGGCGTCATCGGCCTGCGCATTCGTTCAGGTCCGGGGCTGCAGAACGAGGGGGACACATGAATGCGGCTGGCGAATGTTGCCGTAGTCTAACATAAAAATTCTTGTCAAAACAACGGCCAATCGGCGCTTTTTCACTTTGAGCCGCAGTGGGCGTGCGGGCGGTCCCTCCCCCGTGAGCGGCGCTGGTCCACTCCCGGATCGTCCAGGCGCCGATCCAGGCATGGGCGGCACGGCCCCGGTCGATCCCCGGTTCGCCCTCTGGCCGTGCCGGGAAGCCGGGCCCGGCCGCGGCGGCTGTCGGTGTTGTTTGGAATGCCCGCCCGTGCCGGTACAATAGGCGCCCTGCCCTCACCCCACCCGCACCGATCGGTGCACAGGCATCATGACCGCATCCGAAGACGATCTGTCCGAATTCGATCAGGCCGCTGAGCGCGTCGTGGAGCTCGGCAACCAGATCATGGCCGAGGAAGAGGACGCCGACAGCTGGGACGTGGCATCGGGCCTGCTCGCCGGCGCCGTGCAGTTCTGGCTCTATACGCGCCAGCCCTGCGGCGATCCGACCTGCGACTCCTGCGCGGACGTCAGCACGGCTGCAGAGCGCCTCCACAAGATGCTCGACGAAGTGAAGGAGTTCGCCGAGGAAAGCGACTACTTCCACTCCCCGCGCGACTCCAACGTCGGGACCGCCTGACGCACAACCGCCCTGCCGCAACGGGATCGCCCCTGCGCCGGCCCGTGCACACCGAACTGCCGTGAGCAACAAGGAACCGGAGGTATATATCAGTACGGACATCGAGGCCGACGGTCCGATTCCAGGGCCGCACTCGATGCTCAGCCTTGCCTCGGCCGCCTACCTGGCGGACAAGACGCTGGTGTCCACGTTCTCGGCAAACCTGGAAACGCTCGAGGGCGCCGAACCACACCCGAAGACCATGGAATGGTGGCTGCGTTTTCCCGACGCATGGGAGGCATGCCGGCGCGCCACGCGAGCACCCGACGAGGTCATGCGCGAGTACACCGGTTGGCTGGAATCGCTCCCCGGTCGCATCGTCTTCGTGGGGCTGCCGGCGACATGGGACTTCATGTGGGTGTACTGGTACCTGGTACGGTTTACCGGTCAGCGCCCGTTTCGCGAAAACGGCCTCGACATACGTTCCTACGCCATGGGGATGCGCAGGACCGAGTTCCGGCGCACGACGCGGACGTATCTGCCCGATCGGTGGTTCGACCCGCTGCCGCACACCCACGTGGCGCTGGACGACGCCATGGAGCAGGGCGCGCTGTTCTGCAACATGCTGGCCGAGAACGCCGGCCGCAAGCGCTGACCGGCACTCAATGCCGCCAGGACTGCAGCTCTCCGATGTAGTTCGCGCGCTC
>Ga0326597_10005324_pt1 | contig 17895 bp, 12 predicted proteins | sample RVTome_12_FD_203789 | JGI IMG/M metagenome (GOLD analysis project Ga0326597, IMG submission 203789) | Soil microbial communities from uranium-contaminated site in the Upper Colorado River Basin, Wyoming, United States - RVT100D185 | ecosystem: Environmental > Terrestrial > Soil > Contaminated >... | reverse complement strand
GAACGCCATGACCGAGATCCTGAAGGCCAGCAGCGGCAATAGCAACGCGCTCGCAGGCGTTCAGCGCGCGCTGATCCCGCGCAATTTCGAGCCGGGCTTCAAAGTGCAGCTCATGAACAAGGACCTGGAAACTTTCAACACGATCGCCAGGGAGTTGCACTTACCCGTGAGCTTCTCGAACGTCGCACAGCGCTACCAGCAGGCCGCGCTTGCCGCCGGTCTGGGCGAAAAGGACACCAGCGTGATCTTTACCTTGATCGAGCGTCTGGCGGCGGTCACGCCCGCTCACGACGCATAGAAAGGCTGAGGCGATGAGCATTGCAGGAGAGTTGGCGCGGTTTCTGACGAGCACGAACTTCAACGACCTGCCGCCCGTGGCGCTGGAGCGCGCGCGGATGGTGATTGCCAGCACGATCGCCAGCGCGGCGATGGGCTCGGACATCATTTCCTCGCAAATCATCCGCGAGCTTGCGAAAGAGCGGGGAGGCACGGCGGAGGCGACCCTCTGGTTCGACGGCGGTCGGAAACTGCCTGTTGCCGAGGCGGCGCGCGTGAACGCGGTGATGAGCGACGCCGCCGCTTCCGACGACAGCGATCTGCGCAGCATCGCGCACATCGGCACGATCGTCTCGACGACTTCGATCGCAATGGCGGAGCGCACCGGCGCGGGCGGCCGCGACGTGCTCAGGGCGATGGTGCTCGGCTACGAGGTAGCGGGGCGCATCGACGAAGCGCTCACCCCGGGCCGCACCGAGCGCGGCTTCCATGGCTCGATTTCCACGATCTTCGGCGGCGCAGTCGCGAGCGGGACGCTCCTGAAGTTGACGCAGGGGCAGATGACGCAGGCGATCGCGCTCGCCGCCACCTCGATCGGCGGCATGCATGTTGCCGCCAACACCAGCGTCGCGCGCGAGTACCACGCCGGGCTCTCGGCAATGCTCGGCATCAACGCAGCGCTTGCCGCCCACAAGGGGTTCGTCGCCGAGGAGCGGGTGTTGGAAATGCCGCGCGGTTTTTTCTCGGCGTATGGCGGAGATCACCTGGAGGACGTGACGAAGGATCTCGGCAAGGTGTGGGACATCACCACAGACATGGCGATCAAGCTGGTGCCCGGCGGCCACCCCCACCACGCCGCGGCGGAGGCGGCCGCCAATGCCGCAATCGCCGGGAACGTCAATCCTGCGGACGTTGCAAGCATCATGGTCTCGGCGCCGAAGTATCGTACGCTGTCCGGACCTGCGCATCCGACCGACCTGATCGGCGTTGCGCACAGCCCCGCCTACTTCATCGCGGCAGCGGTGGCGGACCGGGGCTACGGCTGGATCCATGCCTCGCCCGCGAAGGTCGCCGACCCGGTGATCGGACAGCTCATCGACAAAGTCACCGCGGACCCGAACCCGCGACCGTACCCGGACCGCTTCCCGCACCGCCATGGCGCGACAGTCACGATCACGCTGAAGGACGGCCGGCAGTTCTCCGAGCACGTCGATTTTCCGCGCGGATCCGGGCCCCGCGGGATCGAGTGGGCCGACGTGGACGGGAAGTACCGGACGCTGGTGCCGCTCGGCAAGCTGGCACCGGACAAGATCGAGGCGAGCCTCAAGGTGGTGCACGCATTCGAATCGGTTAAGACCATGTCGGAACTCACGAGCCTGCTGAGCTAACTGCTGGCGAGCATGTTAGCCGGCGGCTGGTGCACGTGAATGTCACAGCGCGCCCTGCGAAATATCTCCGGAAAGACCATTGGGACCATCATGAGCGAACTGCCTCTGGACAGGCGCATCGCGGAATTTCTGGCCGCGCACCACGTCGTGACGCTGGCGACCTGCGAGGGCGGCGCGGTACACGCCGCGTCGCTCATGTACGCGCCGGACGGTTTTTCGCTCATCTGGATGTCGGACCCGAAGTCGCGCCATTCGCAGGAACTCGAGCGCAATCCGCGCGTGGCCGCAACCATTGCACCCGACTACACCGACTTTGCGGAGATCCGCGGGCTGCAGATCGCCGGAACCGCGATGCGGCTCGCCTCCGCAGGGGACATCCTGCACGGCACCACGCTGATGCTCGGCCGCTACGGCTTCCTGCGCACGTTGGCCACAGCTCCCGAGTCGCTGCGCAAAGCGTTCAACCGAAGCGGTTTCTACCGGCTGCAGCCCGAAACCATCACGCTGATCGACAACACCGTCGCCTTTGGCCACAAGGAAACACTGACCATCGAGAATTTGCCGAGCCAGATCTCGCAACGCAACCGCGATTCGCGCTAAGCTGTGGCACATGAAACTCAACCCGCGGAACCTGCAAAAAATCGCCGCCGATACGTTGGAGTATTACAATCAGCGGGCCGACGATTTCCGGGAAGGCACGCGCGATCACGACGTCAGCCGGAACATCGCGGCGCTGCTGCAATACATAACAGGCACTCAGCCTTACACGCTGCTCGATTTCGGCTGCGGACCGGGGCGCGATCTCAAGGCATTTACTGAACTCCGTCATGTCGCGATCGGTTTGGAAGGTAGCGCGCAATTCGCCGCGATGGCGCGCGCCTGCAGCGGCTGCGAGGTGTGGCAGCAGAATTTCCTCCGTCTCGATCTGCCGGACGACCATTTCGATGGCATATTCGCCAACGCCGCGCTGTTTCATGTGCCCGGACAGGAGTTGCCGCGGGTGCTGCTGGAACTCCACGCCACGCTGAAACCGGGTGGCGTGCTGTTCAGCTCGAACCCCCGTGGCGATAATCAGGAAGGCTGGAGCCGCGGGCGCTATGGCGCGTATTACGATCTCGAAACCTGGCGTCGCTGTGTGTCAGCCGCAGGGTTCGTAGAACTCACTCACTATTACCGCCCGGCCGGGCTGCCGCGCGAACAGCAGCCCTGGCTGGCGAGCGTCTGGCGCAAGCCGGCATCCTGAAGATCGCCGCTGCCATTGAAAATCAGCCTTTCGCTGTGCTCCCACATTACCGGGCGCGCTCGTCGCCGGCGCGCGTTGACGCGGTCCGGTCCCGGTCAATCGTGCTGATATGGCGGCAGCTTCGCGCCGCAGTCCTTACAGAACCCCGCGTCCGCCTCGTGTCCTTCGCTCAGGCATTCGTGGCAGGTGCGCGTGGTGGGAACCTGCCTGAGCCGCCGCGCAGTCATCTCGGCGCTGACGATACCCGTGGGCACCGCCAGGATACCCCATCCCAGCAGCATCATCACCGAGGCGATCAGGCGCCCGACATCGGTTTGCGGAGTGATGTCGCCGTAGCCGACCGTCGTCATGGTCACAATTGCCCAGTACACCGCCATCGGGATGCTGGTGTAGCCGCGCTCGGGGCCTTCAACGACGTACAGCAGGGTACCCATGAGGAGAGCGATCATCAGCACCACCGACAGGAAGATCAGGATCTTGCGCCGGCTGGCGGCCAGCGCGGCCCCCAGCGCGCGGTATTCTCCGACGTACGCGGTCAGCTTCAGAATCCGGAAAATGCGCAGCAGCCTCAGAATGCGCACATCGAGCAGATAGTGCGCCCCGGGCGCGAGCAGGATCAGATAGGACGGCAGCACGGCGAGCAAGTCCACTGCGCCGAAGAAGCTGGTCGCGTAGCGCAGCGGCCGCCGCACGCACGACAGGCGGGCGGCGTACTCGATCGAAAACAGGATCGTGAACATCCATTCGAGCGCACCGAAGAGTGCGGCATGATTCCGGGAGACGCCCTCGACACTGTCGAGAACGACCACGGCGACGCTCGCGAGGATGGCAGCGATCAGCAGCAGGTCGAACAGCTTTCCCGCGCGCGTGTCCGCCTCGAAAATGAGAACGTATAGCCGCAAACGCCAGCCGCTCTCCGGCTTGCCGAAGCGCTCCGCATCGGCGGCGGCACTCCGGTCGCGGTGACTGGCCGCCCCCGCGCGTTCTCGAGTAGCTGACCCGGCCAAAGGAAGTCTCCGTCGGTAAAAAAGCGATCACTAGGCACATCGCGCCGCCGCCTCGCCTCCGGCCGTGGATGCGATCGCAGCCTCGGCGCTCGGATCGACGCATGTCGCCGGACGCGGAGCAATCTTACACGTACTCAGCCGGCAGGTGTACCGCGGCGTCCGACCTCCCGATCCTTGCCGGTAGTGCGCAGTGCGTTTCTGCGCCTACCTGTCGCCGCCGATCCAAACGATTATTTCTGCTGCCAAAACTTCCAATTCAGGGAACATGAATCTGAGGTGCGCCACTAGGCTGGCCGGCTCTTGGTGTAACATGAAGATTCTTGGGCCGCAGGCGATGAGCTCAGAAGCCTTGTCGCGCCCCCGCAAGAAGGTAAACGCGGTTTAAGGGACTCGGACTCTCTACCTCTGCATTCGAATACTTCGACATAGGAGGCATCATGGACTGGTCGGCTCTCAGCAGTTCGCTGCAAAACGCGCTCGGCGCGCACCTGCCCAAGATTCTCGGTGCGCTCGGCATCCTCGTTGTTGGCTGGCTGATCGCGGTCGTCGCGCGGGCGGGAATGATGCGTCTGCTGGCACTGCTTTCGGTGGACCAGCGTATCCGTGAGAGCACTGGACAGGGGCTCGCGGTCGAGCGCGGCATCTCGGTCGGCGTGTTCTGGTTGATCCTGCTGCTCACGTTGCTCGGCATGTTCAATGCGCTCGATTTGGACCTGACCTCAAATCCGTTCCAGGTGCTGGTGACGCAGATCTTCGGCTACCTGCCGCGGCTGCTTGCCGGCACCGTGCTGATGTTGCTCGCGTGGCTCGCCGCGACTTTGCTCCGTGCCGCGGTTACACGGGTAATCACGATCACCGACTGGGACGCTAAGCTCTCCGCCCAAGCCGATATGGAGCCGATGAGCAAGAACGTCGGCAACGTGCTGTTCTGGCTGGTGATCCTGTTATTGAAAGTGATGCGCGGGCTGGTCACCAACCTGCTCGCGGCCGCCGGTGCAGATAAGGCCGGACATAGCGCCGGCCTCGACCAGTCGGTACACCTGTCGCGCGTCGCTGGCACGCTGGTATTCATCTTTATCTTCATCCCGACCCTGATCGCGGCGCTCGACGCGCTGCAGGTCGAGGCGGTATCGAAGCCGGCCACCGAAATGCTGGGGCAGATACTCAACGCCGTGCCGCACATTGTCGCCGCCGGGCTGATCCTGGTTGTTACCTACTACGTCGCCAAGTTCGCCGCCGCCTTGGTGAGCCGGCTCCTGAACGGAATGGGCTTCGACGGCATTCCCGAGAAGCTGGGGATGGAAAAGGCGTTTTCCGGCAACCTCAAGCCCTCCGGATTGGTCGGCGTGGTTATCCTGTTCTTCGCCATGCTGTTTGCTACCGTGGAAGCCGCCAACCAGCTGCAGTTCACCCAGGTGGGCGACGTTGTCGCCACCTTCATCAAGTTCGGCGGCGAAGTGTTGCTCGGCGGTGCGATCCTGCTGATCGGGTACTGGCTCGCCAACCTCGCGCACGGCGCGATTGCGCGCACCAGTAACGATAATGCGCGCGGGCTCGCACGACTTGCGCAGGTAGCGATCATAGGCTTGGTGATCGCGATGGGCCTGCGCGCGATGGGAATCGCTGATGACATCGTCAACCTTGCGTTCGGCCTCACGTTGGGCGCAGTGGCGGTGGCGGTCGCGCTGTCGTTCGGCTTGGGTGGGCGCGAAGCCGCCGGCCGGCAGATGGAGCACTGGCTGAGCAGGCTGCGCAAGGACTAAGCCGCCCGGCTTTCGGCGAATGATGCGACCGACCGGGCTGCGTTCGGCAAAAACTCGATCTGGGTGGAATTGACCTTGCTGCGCGCGGCAGGAAACAAAAGAGCCGCTTAATCCCATTCGGCGGTAATTACTGAAACCCCGCTTCGGCGGGGTTTGTTTTTTGACTTTCATGGCTGCGAGCGTCGCCCGACGGGCGGACGCACGACATCTGGAGTAACACGGTTCGCTAGCCTCGATGAAACGCCGCAGTGACCAGCGTGTGCTAAATTGCGCGATCTGACATCCGTGCAGGCAGCGCGTTGCGGCGGAATCCGATATCGAATGCCAGGCACGCGCCGGAGGCAGGCCCGGGGACACTAGAAGATCGAAAAGGTAATTCACGACCAAGCCTGACAAACTCGCTTAATCACGTAATATCGGAGGGAAAGCCACCATGGCCGAGCAGCACCGCGAAATCCCGCAGGCCGCCAGCCGCGAGAGCATCCGCACCGGCTCAAGCGCAGAGTCGATTCGCCTCGCCTTCCTCGATAATCTGTTCTACGTGCAGGGACGCTTTCTCGAGGTCGCGTCGATAGACGACCAGTACAAGGCGCTTGCCTACACGATACGCGACCGTCTGCTTCATCGCTGGGTGAGCACGGTGCAAACTTACCAGCGGATCAATCCGCGCACGGTCTGCTACCTCTCCGCCGAATACCTGCCCGGCCCCTTCCTCGGAGCCAACCTGCTCAACCTCGGTGCCGAAGAACACACGCGCGAAGCGCTTGCGGGCCTGGGCATCGGCCTCGACGCGCTGATTGCCCACGAGGAAGAGCCGGGGCTGGGCAACGGCGGCCTGGGCCGGCTTGCCGCCTGCTTCATGGATTCGCTGGCGACATTGCAGATTCCGGCCGTCGGCTATGGCATCCGCTATGCGTTCGGCATCTTCAGCCAGCTCATCCGCGGCGGCGAACAGGTCGAGACCACCGACAATTGGCTGCGCTTGGGCAACCCCTGGGAGGTGCGGCGCCCGCAAATCGCCTACGACGTGAAGATCGGCGGCCGCACCGAGCATTTTCCCGACGACCTGGGCCGCTTCCGCGTGCGCTGGACGCCGCACGATATTTTCCGCGGCGTCGCGATCGACACGCCTATCGTCGGCCACCGCGTAAACACCGTGAATCTGCTGCGCCTGTGGAGCGCGGAGGCGGCCGAAGCCTTTGACTTCGACGCCTTTAACCGCGGCGACTATTACGGCGCCGTGCTGCGCGAGGTGCGCTCGGAGACCATCAGCAAGGTGCTCTATCCCAACGATGAGCAGGATATCGGCAAGCGGCTGCGCCTGCTGCAACAGTACTTTTTCGTCACCTGCTCGCTGCAGGACATGCTGCGTATCCAACGCACCACCGGCCTGCCGGCTGCGCGCTTCCACGAGAAATTCTGCGTCCAGTTGAACGACACTCACCCGGCCATCGCCGTGGCGGAACTCATGCGCTTGCTGGTGGACGATTGCCAGCTGGACTGGGACACCGCGTGGCACGTCACGCGACACACCTTTGCCTACACCAACCACACGCTGCTTCCCGAGGCGCTCGAGAAGTGGCCCATCCCGCTGTTCCAAAGCCTGCTGCCGCGCCACCTGGAGATCATCTACGAGATCAATGCGCGTTTTCTCGACGAAGTCCGCAGCCGCTACCCCCTGGACGAAGCGCGTGTGCGCCGTGTTTCCATCATCGACGAGACGCCGCCGCGCTTCGTGCGCATGGCGCATCTCGCCTGCGTCGGCAGCTTCGCGATCAACGGCGTCGCCAGGCTGCACAGCCGCCTGCTCGCGGAAACCGTGCTGCGCGATTTTCACGATCTCTGGCCGGAAAAATTCCAGAACAAGACCAACGGTGTGACACCCCGGCGCTTCGTGATGCTCAGCAATCCAGGCCTCGCCGCGCTGCTGACCAAGACCCTCGGTGGCGGGTGGGAGCGCGACCCGGCGCGCCTGCGAGGGCTGGAACGCCACGCAGACGACGCGTCGTTTCAGGAGCAATGGCGCTGCATCAAGCGCGAGCGCAAAGAAGCGCTCGCCGCCCTCATCGCCCGGCGCTGCGGCGTGAGCGTTGAACCGGCGAGCCTATTCGATGTTCAGGCCAAGCGCATCCACGAATACAAGCGCCAGCACCTCAACGTGCTGCATATCATCACCCTCTATAACCGCATCAAGCGCAATCCCTCCCTGGAGATCACGCCGCGCACCTTCATCTTCGGCGGCAAAGCGGCACCGGGTTACGCGATGGCCAAGCTGATGATCAGACTCATCAACGCGGTCGGCGAGGTGGTGAATCGCGATCCCGACGTCGCCGGCCGGCTCAGGATTGCGTTTATGCCCAACTTCAGCGTCAAATTGGGGCAGGCGCTCTATCCCGCCGCGGATCTGTCGGAGCAGATTTCGACCGCCGGCAAAGAAGCCTCGGGCACCGGCAACATAAAATTTTCAATGAACGGGGCGCTCACCGTCGGCACGCTTGACGGCGCCAACGTGGAAATCCGCGAGGAAGTCGGTGCCGAAAACTTCTTTCTCTTCGGCCTCACGGAAAACGAAGTAACGCGCACACTTGCCGCAGGCTACCGGCCACGGGACATCTACGATCGCAATCCCGAACTCAAGAGCGCGATCGACCTCATTGCCGGGGGGGATTTCTCCCAAGGCGACCGCCGCCTGTTCCAGCCGCTGGTTGATCACCTTCTGTGGCACGATAACTATTTGCTGTTTGCCGACTATGCTTCCTACATCGCCTGCCAGGAACGGGTGAGCGAGGCCTACCGCGACGAGCGCCGCTGGACGCGCATGTCCATCCTCAACGCCGCGCGCATGGGCAAATTTTCGTCCGACCGGACGATTGAAGAATATTGCCGTGACATCTGGAGGGTGGAGCCGGCACCGGTGGATTTCTTGAGCGACCGCGCCTCGCCGCCGCCTGCTTGAACCCCGCCACAATCTGCGCAACGCTTAACCGTGATCGCTGAATGGGATCCTTCTCGCACTAAGAATCCGCCAGAACGTTCGGCAACAGCGGTATTTTTCTCGCGGCTCACACCTTTTTGTTATGATGCGCCTCTCGGAGATCGCGGATGGAAATCTTCTCGCAATGGCAGAACGCGCTCGCTGGCGTTCTCGATCAGACCGTAGAGCGGCTCGCGGTCTACTTGCCGAGCGTGCTCGGCGCGTTCCTGCTGCTGCTCGTTGGCTGGGTCGTGGCGCACGTGCTGCGGGCGGCCGCGGTACGCCTGATGCTGCTCGGCGAACGCGCGCTGGCGCGCATTTCCGGCGGCCGCGGCGCAGCGCCGACGCGCCTGCCTGGTGCGTCGGCGAAGATTCTGGGCAGCGTCGTCTTCTGGGTGGTAGTGCTGTTCTTTCTCGCCGCCGCGACGCAGTTGCTGGGCCTGCATACCTTCGCCGCATGGCTCGCACGCGTCGTCGACTACCTGCCGACGATGTTCGCCGGCGCGCTCATCATCGTCGCCGGATTTCTCGTCAGCCGGCTCGCGCGCGAGGTGGTGGAGGCGGCTGCCGCCAGCGCCCGCGAGCGCCAGCGCGCGCTGATTGGGCGCGTGGTGCAGGCGGCGATCCTCGTCACCGCCATTCTCGTCGGCGCCGAGCAGATCGGCATCAGGGTCACCTTCCTCGTCATCCTCGCAGCGGCAGCCGGTATCGCGCTGGTGGGTGCGGTGGCGCTTGCGCTCAGCCTCGGCGCCCGCGAGTACGTCGCCAACCTGATCGGCGCGCACTACCTGCGTCAGCGCTACGCCGTCGGGCAACACGTTCGCGTCGCGGGCTACGAAGGCCGGATTCTGGAACTGACGGAAACTGCGGTCGTGCTCGAAACCGCCGAAGGCCGCGCGAGCCTGCCGGCGAAGGTGTTCAACGAGCAGCCGATCGTTCTGGTGGTGAGCGGAGCGCGCGATGGCTAGCGACGAAGAGCTCACCTACGCATTTCTGGAAGCGCATCCACTGGATGCCGCGCGGGTGATCGAGCGGCTCGCCCCTGCGTCCGCGGCGGCGCTGCTGCAGTCGGCGCCGCTGCGGCTCGCCTCGCCCGTGCTGCGCCAGATGCTCCCGATCGCGGGCGCGCGCTGCCTGGAACGGCTCGATGACGCGGACACGGCCGGGCTGCTGCGCGGCGTCGGCGCGCAGGCCGGGGTTGCGCTTCTGCGCTACCTCGGCGCCGAGCGCAGGGAGGGATTGCTGGCGCAGTTGCCGACCGCGCTCACCATCGCCTACGAACTGCTGCTCGGTTATCCGGAGGGCACCGTCGGCGCCTGGATGGACCCACGCGCCTTGGCGCTGCCTGCTGACATGACGGTCAGCGAATCGCTCGAACGTGTGCGCCGCGCCGACGAGGCACTCATCGCCGATCCCTTAGTCATAGACCGCAACCAGCGCCTGCTCGGCCACATCGAGCTCGCCGATTTGCTGCGCGCAGATGGCGCGACTTCGCTCGCGCGACTGGCGCGGCCGAGCCCGCACCGGTTGCCGGCGCAGGCGCTGCTCGCCGGACTGCGCGAGCATCCGGGATGGCGCGAGGCGTCTACTCTGCCCGTCGTCGAGCGCGGCGATCGGCTGGTCGGCGCGTTCACGCACACCGCGCTGCTGCGGGCGCTTTCGATGGAGCAACGCACGCCGACACTGCACCGCGCGGAAGACACGCTCGGCGATATCGCCGGTGCCTACTGGTTCGGCGTCTCCGCGCTGATCCAGGCGCTCGTCGCCCTGCTTCCGGTCGAACGCCGCGTGGAGGAACCATGAACGCAGGCGCCGAAGCGGCAGTCGCGGCCCTCAACCTGCGCTTCCTGCTCGATTACCCGCGCGAGGCCGCGCGGCGCATCGAGGCTATGCCGGCGCGCGAGGTGAGCACAATGCTGGCGGCTCAGCCGCTACACGCGGTGGTACCGGTGTGGCACAGTCTCGCCACCGATGTAGAACAGGCGGTCTTCACCGAGTTGCCGGAGCAGCGGGCCGCGCAGCTTCTTGCCGAGTTGGAGCCAACGCGCAGCGCGGCGCTTCTTAACCGGCTCGAGGAAAATGAGCGTGAGCGCTACAAGCGGCTGCTCAGCGCGCAGGTCGCTGCGGAAATACGCGCGTTGATGCAGTATCGGCCCGATTCCGCGGGCCAGTTGATGGACCCGCGCGTGCTCGCCTTCCGCGGCGAACTGACCGCGCACGAAGCGCTGGCGAGGCTGCGCCAGACGAAGCGGCGCGGATTGCGCGAACTGTATCTGGTGGATGACGACGGCCGTCTCGACGCTCGCGTCGACATCCAGGATCTGGCGCTCGCCGACGCGGACGAGCCGCTCGCGCGAATCGCGCGCAAAATCGCGGACGCCGTGCAGGACACGGTTCCGCGCGAAGAGGTGGTGGAAAAGATGCAACACGACGCGGTCATCGACCTGCCGGTGATAGACTTCGACGGGCGTCTGGTCGGCGTCATTCGCCAGGCCAAGCTCGCTTCCGCCGTGCAGCAGGAAACCACGTTGGACATCCAGACCATGGTCGGCGCGAGCCGCGATGAGCGCGCCCTTTCGCCAGCCACTTTCGCGGTAATCAAGCGCCTGCCGTGGCTGCAGATCAATCTTCTTACCGCTTTTCTCGCCGCGTCCGTCGTCGGGCTGTTCGAAAGCACGATCGCCAAGTACACCGCGCTCGCGGTGCTGCTGCCGGTGGTCGCCGGCCAGTCGGGCAATGCCGGCGCGCAGGCGCTGGCGGTAACGATGCGCGGGCTGGTGCTGCGAGAGATCAGCCTGCGCCATTGGCCCAAGGTAGTGTTCAAGGAAGTCAATGTTGGCTTGATGAACGGATTCGCGGTCGCTGCCACTACCGCTCTTGGCGTGTACGTCTGGAGCAGGTCTGTCGGGCTGGTGATGGTGATCTCGGCCGCGATGGTGATCTCGATGGTCGCGGCTGGCTTTGCCGGTGCGCTGGTTCCGATCACGCTGCAGCGCTTCGGCCAGGATCCCGCGCAGTCCTCCTCGATCATTCTCACCACCGTCACCGATGTCGTCGGATTTTTCTCCTTCCTCGGCATTGCGACGCTCTTGTCATCGTTGCTCTGATCGACTGCACATGCTCGCGTCCGCGCTCGTCGCCTGCCTCGAATGCGACCTGCTGCACCGCCAGCCGCGGCTGCCGCCGGGCAGCGAGGCGCGCTGCACGCGCTGCGACGCGCTGTTGCATGCGCGCAAACCTGCGAGCCTGGCGCGCACCTGGGCCTTCCTCTTCGCGGCGATGATACTCTACGTGCCGGCCAATGCGCTGCCGATCATGGATACGAGCTCGCTCTTCGGCACGCAGCGCGACACCATCCTCTCAGGTGTCGCGTTTCTGTGGACGTCCGGGTCTTTCGTGCTGGCGGTGCTCGTGTTCTTCGCCAGCGTCATCGTGCCGTTGGCGAAGATGATCGCACTCACGGTGCTCGCGGCATCGGTGCAGATGCGCGCCGCCTGGCGTCCGCGCACGCGCGCGCGGCTGTATCGCATGATAGAGTTCGTAGGTCGCTGGTCGATGCTCGACATCTACGTCGTGACGATCCTGGTGGCCTTGGTTCAGATTAGCACGCTCGCCTCGATACACGCCGGTCCGGGTGCCGCCGCATTCGGCGCGGTGGTTGTGCTCACCATGTTCGCCGCCGCGAGCTTCGATCCGCGCCTGATCTGGGACGCCCTGGGAGAAAAACCATAGCGCAGCGGCCGCACCTGCCGGATCTCGCGGACATCCCAGAGGCCCGCGTGACGCCGCACCGACGCTGGTCGCTGGTCACCGTCGGCCTGCCCGGGCGCCAATTCCGGCTGCAGGCCGAGGATCTTGGCTCGCTGGATGTCGGCTCGCCGGTTTACTTTCGCCATGTCAAGGCCGACACCCGTTTCTGGCAGGCGAGCGGCTTCGACGCCGCGCTCGACGCGAGCGGGATTCGGCTAAACACTGAGTCGGTCGCATCGTTGCTGCTGGGCGGCATCGCATTTCAGACGCCCGCCGAATCCGCGCAGGCACCGCCTGCGCAGGAAAACGTAAGCTTCACGCTCTACGCCGACCGCGGCAGGGCGATGCGCCTGCCCGATACCGCCGAAGAAACCTACTTCATGGTTTTCCACGAATCGGTTCGCGGGCTCTCCGTCGGAGCGCCCGTGGACTTCCGCGGCGTGGTGGTCGGCGAAGTCACCTCCATCGGTGTCGATTTTGACGCAAGCAAAGCAGACATGCGCATCCCCGTCGAAGTGCGGCTCTACCCGGACCGGCTGCACGGGAAGGCAAAACGGGTCGCGGCACCGTTCGGCGCCCTCTTCGGCAAGCTCGTCGCACGCGGCCTGCGCGCGCAGCTGCGCATCGGCAGCCTGCTCACCGGACAACTGTTCGTCGCGCTCGATTTCTTTCCCGGCGAACCGAAGGCGGCGGTGTTGAAGCGTGCCGGCCGCGCCGAGATTCCGACCGGGGCTGGCAGCCTGCAGGAATTGCAGGCATCGCTGCTCGGTCTCGCGCACAAGCTGGGCAAACTGCCGCTGGAGGCGCTGCGCGCTCTCGCCGGCTGCGCGACGCCGATGAGGACGCGCCGCTACTATACGCTTTCCAGCGGATCACCGGGTGTGGCAACAACGGCAAGCGTAGTCCCCGACTATCGCGTCGCGATCGGCCCGGTCACCGTGCCGGAGGCGCTGGACCGCCTGCAGATCGTACTCCGTGTCGCGCCGAACCGCTATGCGATTTCGGACACCGAGCGTTGGTTGGAGCCCTTGAAGCGCGAGATTCCACGCGTCATCGCAAACGAGGTCGGACAACGGTTGCACGCAGCGCGCGTCGCGGCACATCTGCAGCACGGCGGGCAGAACGCAGATTACCAGGTGTTAATCGAGGTGCTGCGTTTCGAGTCAATGCCGGGCGCATCCATCACGCTCGAAGCGGCGTGGAGTGTGCGCAACCGCGCCGGCGTGCGACGCTCACCGGTGCTACGAGACGACCCGGTCGCGAAACGCAGGCTCCATATGCTGTGCCGCCAGCTCGCGAAGTGTCATTTTGCCGAGCGACGACTCGACCGCCTGTTGCATCCGCTCGAGCACCGCGTCGACCGGCTGCGGCGCCGGCAGCGCCGTGGGCGATAAGAAACGCTCCTCGCCGGAGGCGCGCACGGTCTCGAGCACCGTTGACACCGAAATCAGCGAGGGATCGCGAGCCGGCAGGTAGACCGGCGGATCGTTGGTGCTCTGCACGACGAGTTCCCGGCGCTCCAGGGCATCGAGTACCGCCTGCAGCACGTGCATCGGCACGCCAAGCAGGCGTGCGAACTCCGACAGCGACGGCATGCGCTCGCCGGCAAGAAACCTGCCCGCGACCAGGCTCATCAGCGACAGCGCGAGCCGCTCGCGCATCCGGTTGCTCAGCCGCGGTTCGCCGCCACTCGCGTACAGGTACTCCGGGTGCTGGGCATAGAACGCGACGCTCGCGCCGAACAACAGGATCAGCCAGCTCAGGTACAGCCAGATCATGAACAACACCAGAATCGCCAAACCCGAGTAGATCGCCGCGTACTTGTTCGACGACGCCACGAAGACCGCGAATACCCATCCCGCCGTTTGCCAGGCGATCCCGCCGGCCGCGCCGCCGATCAGCGCAGGACCGATTCGCACCCGCGTGTTCGGAATGAACATGTAGACGAAGGTGAAGGCCGAGATCACGAGCAGGTAGGGCACCAGCCTGCTGACCGTCTGCACGGCCCGGCCCAGCACGTCGATCGCGAGCAGTTCGCGCACCACCTCGATGTTCATCACGGTCGCGGTGATGCCCAGCGCCGAGAACACCAGGATAGGACCAACCATCAGCACGCTGAGGTAGCGGCTGAACCTCTCGCCAAGGCGCCTGGGACGAGGAATGTGCCAGATGTGGTTCAGCGACTCCTCGATCTTCTGCAGCAGCGAGATCGCGGTGTACACCAGCAGCGCCAACCCGACCGCGCCCAGCACGCCGACGTTCATGTTTTCGATGAACTGCACGATGTTGCGCGCGATTTCCTCGCCCTTCTCGCCGAGCGGCTCCAGAAAGTTCAGCAACATTGGCTGGAGCTGGTTATACACGCCGAATGCCTTGAGCACCGAGAAGCTCAGCGCGAGCAGCGGCACGATCGACAGCAGCGTCGTGTACACCAGGCTCATCGCGCGAAGGGTAAGCTGGCCGCGTGCCAGATCGCGCGCCAGGGTCAGCAAGATGCGCGCGGTCCTCAGTCCGAATGTCTTCCACGGCGGCAGAGGGGGCTCGTGCACGCCCCAGACTATGCTCTCGATACGGCTCAGCAGACCCGCGGCGAATGGCTTCACTTGGCAACCTCGAGTTCGAGCCGCAGCGTGACCGCGTTGCTGTTTGCGTCGGTGGCCTTGTGCAGTTTGCCGAGTACGACGCGCGCGGCAGACACGCCGGCGACCGTTGTGAGTTCGCGCACGATCACTTCACCGCGCCGCGTGGCGAGTTGCGCGAGCATAGGCTCGGAGACCGGCTCTTCTTCGATCATCCGCTCGACGAGGCTCTGATAGAACGCCGGCGGCGCACTCGGCGGTTGCGTCGCGGGTTGCGAGGTACCGCTCGCGGCGGGGCTGCCCTCGGCGGGTGGCAATTGCCGCCCGGGTTTCCCGGCACGCGCGGCAGACACGCCGGTCGGCGCCGCGGCTGCAATCGCGCGGTGCTTCAGCACAGAGAGCACCTCGGGAGTGTAGCGCTGGCTGAACGCCGCTTCGACCGCACGCTGCACGCGAGGGTTCGCGGCGTCGATCGGGCCCGGATCGTCGCCGGGCGCCAGTTCGGCGCCCATGCGCCTGACGATGTCGGTTCGCACCGCGAGCGAAGTCAACGCCGGCGTGTCCTGCTCGGCGGCATAAGTCGGCGGCACGACCAGCCTCAGCGCCGGGCGCTCTTTGAGCGCGCGGGCGACTGCTTCGAGCTTCTGGCGCTCGGGAGGCGTAATCGCATCGAGTCCGGGCTCGAACTCGATTGCGTCGAGCTTCTTCTCGCCCCCGCCGAACAGCGCTGCAAGCGCCCTGAACGGCGCTGTGACAATTGCACCGAGCAGATTTCCGATCGCCTTGCCGATCACCGCCCCGTAATCGAACTGCGGATCGTTCAGGTCACCGCTGACCGGCAGCCCGATGTCGATCACGCCTTCGGAATCCTTCAGGATCGCAATCGCGAGTTCGAGCGGCAGGTCCAGCGCGCCGGGGCTTTGGACTTTCTCGCCCAACTGGACCTGCTTGAGCACGATCTTGTTCTCGCCCAGCAGCTTGTTGTTCTTCACCCGGTACTGAAGATCCAGCGCGAGCCGGCCGGCAGCGATCCGGTAGCCGGCGAATTTCGCGACGTAGGGCGAAAGCGAGGTCAGCTCCAGATTACGGAATGCCATGTCGATTTCGGTAAACGCCTTGGGCTGAATCACGCGGATCTGGCCGCGGATTTTCGCGGTTCCATATTTGTCGACCCACGCATCGAGCTGCACTTTCGCGCTACCACTGGCATCGGTCCCCAGACCGGTAATCACACCTTTCAGTTCGTGCATCCGGGTCCCGAACTGCGGACGCAGGCTCAGGTCTGCGAACTCGAGCGCGCCGCCGGACACCCGAATGCGCGCGACCGTGACGGGAAATGGATCGTCCTGGGGCTCGCGCTGATCCGCGGACGCCGGTTTCGCGCCTCCCTGCGCGCCATCGCGATGCTTCGGCTTTTTCAGCACATCCATCAGATTCACCGACTGATCCGCGGCGATGATCAAGCGCCCTGACGGCCGCTCGACCCGCAGCTCTCCGATTTCCACGCGATTCGGCTCGAGCGTCAGCACCACGTCGCCGGATGCCACCGAGTCCCAGGAGAAAAACGGCCGTTTTGGCTCGACCTCCTCGAGCAACACGCGATCGAACGCGACGCTGCCTTCGTAGGCAAGCTTCGCGCCGGCGCCAGCCTTGTCACCGTAACGCAGGCGCCCGTCGCTCGACACCGTTCCCGATGCGAGCCGCAGCTCCGCGAACTCCGACAGGTAGACCTGCACCGGCGCAAGCGCGACCCCGGTCGACTTGACCTTCAGGTCCAACATCCCGTTGTCCGCCCGCACCCGTCCTGTTACCTCGATTTGCCCGCCGCTTGCCAGTTCCGTCCGGACGTCGACCTGCATCGGCGTCGCGGACCCGGTGTCGAGACCGGCAACCCGAGCGCGGATCGCCTCGAGCCCGACCGCGAACGCCGGCGACTTGCGCCGATCTTCGAACCCGACCGCGAAGCCGTCGAGTTCCGCAGACTTCAGCGCGAACCGCCACGCTGCGGACGGTGCCTGCGTGGCCGAGCGCGGCGACTTCGCCGCCTCGGCATCCCGCACAGCCGCCCCGCGGAGCAGGCTCAGCCAGTTGCACTTCCCGTGCGCGTCGAGCCCGGTCTGCGCCTTGCCATTCGCGAGCGTGACCTTCTCGGCGGTGATCACGTGATCCTTTAGGCGAAGCACGCCGCCCGACAGCGTCGCGCCGCCCAGCCGCAGCAATTCGGTGGCGTCGGCGGGACTGTGAACGACCAGGTCCGACAGCGCCGCGGTCAGTCCGTCACCGGTCACGTCGACCGGACCGTCGGGGACAGCGAGCATCAATGACTTTGCGCCGAAACTCGCGACCGAGACGCGCCCGAGCTCGGGCGATGCGCCCTGCGCCACGACGCCGACCGACGCGACTCGCAACGCCGCGTCCTCGAGCCGCGCCTCGACACCGGACGGACCGGGCGATCCGCCGCCGGCCGAAGCCGACATCGCCCTCGCTTCGAACAATGCGTCCTGCAATGCGATTCGATCGGATCCCTGGCGTGCGGTGAGGCCGGAGACCGATATCTTCGCAGCGCTGCTTGCGACCTGGATCCGCCCATCGGCCTGTGCCAGCGAAATCGATTCGCCGCCGAGCGTCGCGGTGCCCAGGTCGATTCCGTTGCCGCCCCGATTCATTGCCAGACCGTCGGCCTCCGTTCGAAGCCGCTCGAGCGCGATTTCGAGCCTGCCATTGCCGGCGCTCGAGAGCGATGCCGAGGCGCTTTCGAACGCCAGTGCTTCGAATGCGGCACGCTCGCCCCCCCGTCCCGCGGCGAGCCCGGACATCGACACGACCGGCGCGCCCGCGACGACCCGGATTCCCGCGTCCGCCTGCGCGAGCGACAGTTTCTCGCCGGCGATCGAGGCACTGCGAAGATCAACACT
>Ga0326597_10005323_pt1 | contig 17896 bp, 16 predicted proteins | sample RVTome_12_FD_203789 | JGI IMG/M metagenome (GOLD analysis project Ga0326597, IMG submission 203789) | Soil microbial communities from uranium-contaminated site in the Upper Colorado River Basin, Wyoming, United States - RVT100D185 | ecosystem: Environmental > Terrestrial > Soil > Contaminated >... | reverse complement strand
GATTCCGGTTTCTACCCGTCCCGGACCACACGCAGTGCGCCGCCTGAAAAATGCTAGTTCCACCACGGACTGTTAGGAAAAACCTGGGTATAATTAAAGGTGGAATTGATGCGGGAGGTACGCCATGAGCAAAAGACCCCTTGAAGAATTCGACTCAACGCCATTGGTGAACACTCTCCTGGAAAAAACGAAGGCCGGGAAGCTGGTTTGGGAGGCAACGGCTGATCCAAATTGCTTCATAACGAGCGTGGGCGGCAGTACTGCTTTGAAAATTTTTTTGAAAGAGGAACCTTCTTCCCGTTCGTATTTTGGAAATGAGCAGGTCCCGGTACTCGTTTCTCTCGACGAAAAGGGGGCAACTCAGTTGGAAATTGAAAGTTCCCAAGTTAGCACTCTTGACGGCCTCTGGCCTCTCTACAAATTGGCGCGAAGGATCGGCAATAATCTCGATGAAAAGATGGAAAGCCTGATCGAGGTGATCCAGAAGCTTTGACCTCAGCCAAGACACCAGCTTCTTTACCAACTTCCCTGTATCCTCGCTTCTCGTCACTGCAATGAGTCAGCCAGAACTAATACACCCGCAAGTTCGCCGCATGATCGAGGGCGCTCGCACGGACCGCGACGCGTTCTGGAGCCGTGCGGCCGAGAAGCTACCCTGGTTCCGCAAGTGGGACCGCGTCTTCGAGCGCCAGGACCCAACCGATCCGTCCAACCCTTCCTTCCGGTGGTTCGTCAACGGCCAGACAAATCTTTGCTACAACGCGCTCGACCACCACGTTCTGCGCGGCTGGGGCGGACACGCTGCGCTGATCTATGAAAACGAGAATGGCGAGCGCCGCGTCCTGACCTACGCGCAGTTGCTCGAGGAAGTGAAACAGGTGACCGCGGCGCTGCGGGGCCTGGGCGTTCGCAAAGGCGACCGCGTCGCCATCTATATGCCGACCATGCCGGAAGCGATCGCGGCGATGCTGGCGACGGCGCGCATCGGGGCGATCCATCTGGTGGTCTTCGCGGGGTTCGGAGCTTCGGCGCTTGCCGACCGCGTGCACGCGGCCGGAGCCAAGGTCCTGCTGGCGGCCGACGTGATCTACCGCAAAGGGAAGAGCATCCGGCTCAAGGAAATCGTGGACGAAGCGCTGGCGGTTCCTGGAACGTCTGTCGAAGCGGTTGTTGTGCTACGCCGCACCGGTGACCCGGTGCCGATGAAACCGGGCCGGGACCTCGACTGGGCCGAGTTTCTCGAACGCGGCAAGGGACAAGCGAGCGATTGCGAGGTCATGGAGTCAAACGAGCCGGCCTACATTCTGGCGACGTCCGGCACCACGGCCAAGCCAAAGCTTGCCGTGCACACGCATGGGGGATACCAGGTCTGGATTTGCAGCATGGCCGACTGGATGTTCGGTCTCAAGCCCACGGACGTCTGGTGGGCCACCTCCGATATCGGCTGGGCCGTGGGACATAGCTACACGGTTTACGCGCCGCTCATCATGGGCTGCACGAGCATTGCCTACGAGGGAGCGCTCGACTACCCCAGCCCGGACGTTTTCTGGAAAATCCTGGCGTACAACCACGTCTCGGGCGTTTTCACTTCGCCCACGGCCGTGCGCCTGCTGATGCGCTACGGCGACGAGTACGCGCGGCCCTACGATCTGTCTTCGCTCGAGAGGGTCTTCTGCGCCGGAGAGGTGCTGAATCCGCCGGCCTGGGAATGGCTGCAGAAGCAGGTGTTTCACGACCGGATTCCTGTGATCGACCACATGTGGCAGACCGAAACCGGAGGCCCGGTTCTGGGGAACCCCTACGGGATTGCCATGCTGCCGATCAAGCCGGGAGCGGCGGGCATCGCGCTGCCCGGCATCGAGGCGGGCGTCATGACTCCCGAGGGAAAGGCCTGCGCGCCGGGCGAGCGCGGCATCGTCGTGTTCAAGGAACCGTTTCCCGGCCTGACGCCGACTCTGTGGGGCGAGCCGGAGCGCTACGGCGCGGACTATTGGGAGAAGCTTCCGGGATATTACTTCACCGGGGACGCCGGCGTGGTGGACGAGGACGGCTACTACTGGTTCGCGGGACGGGCCGACGAGGTCATCAAGATCGCCGCGCACCGCATCGGGACCATCGAGGTGGAGAGCGCCTTCCTCAAGCACTCCGCGGTTGCGGAGGTCGGCGTCACGGGGCGTCCCGACGAGCTGCGCGGCGAAGTCATCTCGGCCTTCGTGGTGCTGCGCGAGCGCCACGAGCCGAGCGAACAACTGCGCAAGGAACTGCTCGCCACGGTCCGCGAGACGCTCGGGCCGGTGGGGGTCGTCGGGGAAATCCAGTTCGTCCACATGCTGCCGAAGACGCGCAGCGGGAAGATCATGCGCCGCGTGCTCAAAGCCGTGGTGCTCGACAAAGACCCCGGCGACATTACGACCATCGAGGACGCCGGCTCGGTGGAGGAAGCCCGCCAGGCCTGGCACGACCTGAAGCAGGCGGTGCGCGGGATAAAATAGCGGAGGGTTGACGTCAGGGCATGTCTTTCAGCGTCTGTGCGAAAACCTTGCACGACAAACCTCAGCGGCTGAAGCCGCATTGAAGCGACGGTTTCCGGCACGACTGAAGTCGTGCCCTGACGTTAGCAGTTCAGATGGTTTCGCATGCCACAGTCTGAGAATCAGCAGTTTGAGAATCTGGAAGCGGTTTCGCTCTATTGTCCCCGGTGCAAGGCGGCGATGCCGGTGCGCAAGCGGCTGCTGCTGGTGCTGCCCGAAAGCGAGGTGTACGAATACCTCTGCGCCCGCTGCGGGGCCTCGGTCGGGAAGAAGAGCGAACCCGTCTCCCGCCGTTCCGCCCCTCCCGATCCGCCCCAGCGTTAAGCCGCATTGCTCGATAGAAACGGATGCTGACTCAGGCTGCGAGGAATCGGGATTAGGGCTCTTCCCGCGCTTCCCCAGGAGAGTCCGCAGGGGGCAACGCACAGGAGGACTGCTTGGGAAACCCCGCCCGTACGGTACCAAAGTCCTAGTCCCAATGTGCGCAATTTGAGACTTGCAACCTATTGCCCCCGCTGGCGTGCAATTGTAGACTTAGTAGAGTGGGGAGCCCCCCTCCTCCGCAGGAGGCTGAAGATGCTTTGGGCAAGGCACGGAGAGGGGAGATCGCGGCTCTTGTGCTGGGGGGGGTAACGCAGCATCATGACCCAGAGAATTCGGACGCAATCTCTTGCCGGAGAAGCGCGCAGCCGCCAGAGCGGCTACAGCCTGGTCGAAGCGCTGATCGTGGTAGCCATCGGCCTGATCCTGACGACCTTTTCAATCGTAATGGTGCAGAGCGCACTGCGCAACTACACGGTCACCTCGGCCGCCAACAATGTAAGCCGGATGATCGGCGTGATCCGCTACCAGGCAATCACCCAGGGCAGCAACGCCTGCACTCTGTTCACAGGCAACCAGTTTGGCGCCGATGCGGACTGCGATGGCGCGTTTTCGAACATTGACCAGCGAGTTCAGATCCCCGCCGCCATGACCCTGAGCCTGCCCGTTCCGACAGGGGTTACGACTACGGGAATGCCGTTCTCTCCGCTCCCGACTCTTATGACGGGATGCACCACGGTTGCCATCACCTTCAACACACGCGGCAGCAAGACGGCGATCTGCGGAACCGCCACGGGCGGCGCGGTCACCAATGTCTTCTTTCTGAGCGGATGGAACACAAACACCGCGATCACGATCACAGGAACCGGCCGCGCGAGGAGCTGGCAGTTTATCAACGGAGCCTGGAATTGATGACGCACATGACACAGTCAAACCAACAGAGCCAAGCCGGACGCCAGCGAGGTTTCTCCCTGGCGGAGTTGATGGTAGCGATGGTGGTCTTGCTGGTGGTGATCGGCGGTGTCCTGCAATTGCTGAGCCAGAGCCAGCAGCGGGCTGTCTCGACTGCCAACGTCGAGGACTCGACCGCGATGGCGCGCGAGGCGGTGGACCTCATGGCGCGGGACATTCGCCTGGCCGGGTATCCCAAGCCGAACAGCTATCCGACCGGAATCATTGTCGCCGGCGTCAACGAGCAATACGTCGCTACGCTCGGCGGCTTTGTGACGGGCAACCCGTACGCGGTCCAATTTGAAGCCGACATCGGAGCCCCGGCAAACTGCGACGGCACGACGCTTCTGTTGACGGACTTCCGCTGCACCAGCAATACCGGCGTGGTCAGCGTCGTTGACTATCAGCTTCAGGTGCCCACCGGAGGGGCCACCGGCGGCTGCGCGGGCTTGACGGTAGAGCCCTCCCTGACCTCGCCCACCTTGATGCGGAGCCAGGTCCCCAAGAACGCCGACGGCTCGGCGGCCACCCCGGTTTTTGTTCCCTATGTGAGCGACGTGCTGAATTGCACGGTGAGCCAGCCGATCTTCACCTATTGCGGTCCGGTGGCGGCGGCGGGAGGCTGCCCCGATCTGTCGGGCCAAGTCCCTGCCCCGATAGGCATCGTAGCACCCCAAAATACCCGGGTGGTCCTGATCCGCCTGATGGTGCAGACACGGAACCGTGATCCGCAAACGCAGAACTTCCAGATCGTGGAGTTCTATAGCATGGCTGAAAAAGTCAACCCGGAGTACTAAGTGAGGATGGCCATGAAGCGATACACAGACCAAAGGGAACGCCAAATGAAGCAATGGAATCGCTCGACCCGGGGCTTCAGCCTCCTCGAGGCCATTGTCGCCATCGCCGTCCTGTCGATTGGCGTCCTGAGCCTGGCGCGGCTGGTTCCCTTCGCCACGCGCACGGACTATGGCGCCCGCACCGACTCGACCGCCACCTTCATCGCCATGCGGCAATTGGAACAAATGCTTGCCCAGCCTTGGAACGTCACGAGTTTCACGGACGCCGCCGATGACGCCAGCACGACCGCTACCGTGAATATGGCCTGCAACTGCGGCGGCGGCCCGTGCACCGGCGGCAATGCGGGTGCTCCGTTTGTCACCGGAGCGGAAGTCATTAACTTTAATGCGGGGCCTGTCACGGGATACCGGCGTCTCTACACCATCAATAATTCCGCCGCCGCGGGCACCGTAAAGGTCAACCAGGGCGTTTACGACGTGCGGTGGCATATCACCTGCAATGAGTATGGCGTTGGCAACGCGGGCCTCTGGAAATTCACCGTCGCGGCCAAACCCATCGGAAACGTGCCGGGAATGGTTGGCCTTCCGGCAAATGTGCAAGCCGTGAAGATGAAGTGAGAAAAGCAGTGACAAGCGGAACGACATCAATATGTCGTTCCGAGTGACGAGCAGGAAAGCAAGAGTCAGGAGGAGTGAGTTGCTATGACGAAAATAGAAGCAAGCGTTCTGAACAAATCCCCGAGAACCGGCGAGCGTGGCGTGGCGCTCATCATCGCCTTGCTGGCCATGACGGTGATCGCCGGGCTCGGCATGACCCTCCTGGTCTCCTCCTCGACCGAATCTCTGATCAATGCCAGCTTCCGGCGCGCCGGAATGGCGCACTTCAGCGCCCTGGGAGGCGTGGAGGAATTGCGGGGACGGATGGGCCCGGACGCCCGGCCGGTCGCCCTCGATTTGACTTCCGTCCGAATCCCTTGTGGCACCCCCGCCACTTGCCCGCCGCTGTTCAACGAGACCAGCGTTGCCTCCGGCGGCGTGCCGGCGAGGTCCACCGACCTCCGGACGGGCTACTATATCCGCATCAATAATACGATCGACCCGGCCAGCACGACCTGCACCTACCTCGTGACCGGGGATTGTTATGACAGCGACATCCTCAACCGGCCTACGGCGCCCGTGTACTTCACCACTTCGCAGCCGGGGACGGCGATGCCGTACGTGTGGGTGAAAGTTCAGGTGGCCACGCAGCGGCGGCTGAAGCGAAACCTGCTGCTTCCCTGCAACCCCAGCGATCCGAGCAGCCCGGATTACTGCGACCCGACCGCCTTGGACAATACCCTGATGGTTTGCTGGGATGGGCAACAACCGGTGATTGCGGAAGACATCGATCTCGGCAACCCTGACGTCGCTACTGTGCCCGACCCCACCGTGTGCGGCGACCCGGTCAATCCCCTCTTGATCTTTACATCGCTGTCGATTCAACCGGGCGGGGGCTTGCGCCTGGTGCGCGAGCTGGCCGCTTTGGGTAAGACTCCGACCCTCCCCGGCGGGCTCGTGCTGGACGGCTGCCCTGTCAACGTTGGTGCCGGATGGCCCACCACTACCAACTTTGATATTGATGGGATGGATGCTTCCCCTACCGGAAACGACGATTCGCACGCGGTTGTCACAAGGTGCGCGGCCGACATGGCGGAGATCCACACTCGGATTCCCGACGGCGTCGGCGGTACTTGCAACCCGGCATTCACCGCCTACGCACCGCCGTCAACCCCGGGCTGTCAGGCTGGCAACAACCGCAATGATAATTATCCGGGCATCGGCAACAGTAACTGTAGCAGCCCCAACTGCAATAACACCCCGGAGAGCGCGGACGTCTACTATGACCCCAACCTCGCAACTGACCCCGTCCTTGGGACCTGCAGTGGGCTGAACGGCCTGGTGGATTCCATCCGCGACGTCGCCTACCAATACGGCTACGTCTATCCGGCCGGCACGACCAATATCCCGACCCCCGGCGACGGCTCCGACAGTGATCCAAACAATTGGGACCGGGTGATCAACGTGATCACGGGGGACGCCACCCTGGGCCAGGCCGACTTCGGCAGCCCCGGCGCCGGCATTATCCTGATCGAGGGCAATTTGACCCTCAACGGTTACCCTTCCTATAACGGTCTGATCCTGATTATTGGAACTGGTCAGGTAACCATCACAGGCGGCGGCAACGGCGTGATGAACGGAGGGATTATCATTGCCAATACCACAACGTGCGACCCCATCACGGACGCCCCAGGACCAATTACTTTCGACCAGCCCGGCGGTGCAACGTTCGAGTTGCATTACAATAGCGACGCGATCACTCCCCTAAACGGCACATTGCCCGTGCAGAAACTGTCGGTGAATTACTAGGGATCGGTTGTACTATTGGGGATCTCATAATATAGTGGGCGATTCTGATTCCTCGGACTCGTCAGGGCATGGCTTCAGCCATGCCGAGAAGATGCGAAAAGAGGAGGGCTTTAGCCCCTGAGGGCAGTCTGTCGGCACTTGTGGAACAGGCCTTCGCACCGTTCTTACCCACCTCAGCGGCTGAAGCCGTGGACCTTGGCCCGGCCTAACGGCACGACTGAAGTCGTGCCCTGACGCGAAAAGCATTGCGTGTCGCTATATTGTGCAAGACTCAATAATAGGAGGAATGCTCATGCTTCCTGTGCGGCTGGCCACAATCCTGCTGACATTGTTCCTGCTGGCGTTTTGGGCGGCGCCGTCGTCGTTTGCGCAACGGCGCGTTTTCACGAACGATGATTTCCCGCAAGCCGCGCCCCCCGCCCCTCCGGCCCCCGCTGAAACAACGGCCCCATCCGCCGAAGGGACTCCGGGAGAGGAGACAGCACCATCCGGTGTGGAAGAGCCTCAGCCAGACCCGAACCTTCCCCCGATTTTGAGCGCGTCGAATGACCTCCAAGAGGCTCTGCGGCGGTTCTACTCGGAAGTTGTCTCTGAGTTCGAGGCGGAAGCCGACCTCGCGCGCCAAGAGCGGTTGCAAGCGATGATGGACTTGACACGGGGACTGATCGTGCAGACCCAGACCTTCATCGCGGACCTGCAGGCCCGGCAGGAGCAAGCGGAAGCCGACGCCCGGGCCGGAGCGCCGCCTGCGCCCGCGCCATAGCAGTGATCATCTAAGAGATTGGCATTCCGAGAGCGGCTCAGTCCGAGGAATCTTTACTTGAAGTTTCGGGGTTGACTTCAACCCCCGCTCCTTCACAGTCGCGGCTCTGATTTCCCTTTGACACCATGCATACCCCTTGGCTATAGTGAAGCGAGGGGCCACGGTCCCGCCCAGCGGGATAGCGTGGGCCTTTTGCCGGAGCAAACCCACGGCATAAAAAACATGCCGTGGCTACTAGGCCCATGAATCTTCCGAACAGCCTGACCATTCTCCGAATCTTCCTGATTCCGCTGCTGGTGGTCGTTCTGCTGACCCGGTTTCCGAACAAGGAATTCATCGGCGTCGCCATCTTCTTGTCCGCCGCGCTGACGGACTGGCTGGACGGCTACCTGGCGCGCCGCCGGCAGCAGATCACCGCCATCGGGACCTGGCTGGACCCGGTCGCCGACAAGCTGCTGGTTACGTCCGCCCTGATCGCCATGGTCGAGATGGGCCTGGCCCCGGCGTGGATGGTCGTCATCCTGGTCGGACGCGAAGTCGCCGTCACGGGGCTGCGCAACGTGGCTCTTGCCAAAGGCATCGTGATCGAGGTCTCCGAGCTGGGGAAGGCCAAGATGGCCACCCAGGTGGTCGCGATCACCGCGATTATCCTGGGGATGCGATTCGCGCTGATCGAGGCCATCGGCTATTGGGCGCTGTGGCTGGCGGTGCTGCTCGCCATGGTCTCCGCCGCGCAGTACTTCCGCCAGTTCTGGATTCGCATGAGCGCGGCTTCGGATGCTCCGGCCGATGTGTCGTCCGATGCCGCGCCCCACGCTCCGGAGCCCGCCCCGGCCCCGCAGCGGAAAGTGCCGGCAGCCTCCGCGCGGCTGCAGCGCACCGCTCACGAGTGATGCCCCAACTGACCCCAGAAGTGAAGTCTCGGCTCACCGATACGGAAGGCCGCTTCCTGCTCTCGCTGGCGCGCCGCAGCCTGGAAGCCGCGGTACGCCGGGAACCGAGACCCGCGCCTCCGGACGTCCCCAGCGTCCTCGAAGCGCGCCTCGGCGCTTTCGTCAGCCTTCACAAGCAGGATGTGCTGCGCGGCTGCATCGGGTACGTTCAGGCGACGCTCCCTCTCTACCGCACCGTCATGGAGGCCGCCGAGGCTGCGGGACTGCGCGATCCCCGCTTCCCGCCCGTGCAGCCCGCCGAATTGCCCGACGTGGAGATGGAAATCTCCGTGCTCTCGGTCTTCCGTGCCGTCCGTCCCGACGAGATTGAGATCGGGGCCCACGGCCTGCTGATTACGCAGGACCGGGCGCGCGGCCTGCTGCTGCCGCAGGTGGCGGTTGCGCGTCAATGGGACCGCGGCCGGTTTTTGGAAGAGGCGTGCCGCAAGGCGGGACTTCCCCCGGACGCCTGGCGGCGCGGGGCAGTCATTGAAGGGTTTACCGCGGAAGTATTTCGGGAGGGAAATCCAGGGGACAGCGGCTAACTCAGTTTTCTCAATGGGTCATCCTGGGCGCAGCGAAGGACCTGCTTTCCCCGCATTGCAGAACCGCCGGGTTTCTCGCTCCGGTAAATCTTATTCGATCTCCACCATGTCGCCGACCGCGATTTCTTCCCGGCTGAAGGTGATGATGCCGGAGGAGCTGCCTTCCTCCACGGAGATCACCATGACTTCGCCCAGCACGTTACGGGGCAGACTCGCCAGATCGGCGCGCGTCAGCTTCCGGCCTACTCGCTGGTCGCCCATGCCTGTGGTCATGTATTCCCGCATGGCCGACTCAAGCGGATCGTCAATCGTTTGCATCGGACTCCGGAACACCCGCAGATAGGTCCCTACCTGCGCCCCCTGCAAACTTCCCAGGTTCACGTACACGACATTGCCTTCTCCGAGGCTTTGCGCCAGCTCTTTGGCAGCCACGAGCCTGCCGACCGGCTTTCCGGACGAGGGCGCGAAACGGTCCACCAGCTTCGGATAGCGGTAAGCGGGGGCCGACCGCGGCGTCGACGGAACCACCAGATCGCCCGCCAGGGCGGGCTCGCAAGCATGGGTGACCTCCGCCGTCAGGCTCCCCTCATTGGCTACTCGAATCTGAATTCGCGCGATTTCCGCATAGAGCGTGCCGAGCCCCATCATCATTTTCCTCTGGCCCGGAAAGGACTCCCGGGGATTCAGATCCCGGATCGGACGCACCACCATGAGCTCGGTTCCTGGAGCGGCTCCCTGCCCTCGGCTCAGGTAGATGATGTCGTGGTCCGCGTATTCGTTCTTGGACCCGCCGTCCTCGCTCGCGAGGATCATCATGCCCGTATCCATCGGACGCTGGGTGAAATAGCCCGCGCAGTACAGGTCCGAATCCGTGGGCCCCAGCGGCTGATTGCCCTGCGCTGCCATCCGCGGCGCGAATGCCGTAGCCAGCCCAAGCACTGCCGCAACCGCCCAAATCATTGTCCTGCCCATCGTCTTGCCCATACGCACCCCCAGGGTCCACGAGTTGCACTTTCAACGGGAAGAGAACCCAGTCCAACCTATCAAACCGCTCCAGAGCCTGTCAAACGGAAAGCCCACGGGCCGTACCTTTGCAGGTATCTTTCAAAGAATCCGGCCGGTTGCCGGTTCGGCGCTCTGTCCATCAGCCCCCGGGCCTCCCGCCCCATCCAGCCTTGTCATCCCGCTCTCCGGGCACCATAATGCAAAAGGATGCACCGCCAGGCCCCCTCGGCCCAAGAGACCCACAGGGGGACTGCCCATAGGAGGATCAAATGACAGACCGCGCTTCCAGCCATCCCGCCGCGGACCCCGAACTGCTTCACCAGATGGCCTTTTCCTTTATTCCGTCGCGCGTCCTCTCGGCCGGGCTGCAGCTCGGCGTGTTCTCCCACATCGCCGCCGGAAAGCAGACCGCCGAAGAGGTCGCCGTGGCCGCTCAGGCAAGCGAGCGCGGAATCCGGATGCTCCTCGACGCCCTGGTCGCTACTCAACTGCTTGCCCGGAACGGTAACCGCTACGAGCTGACACCCCTCTCGGCTCAGTATCTTGTCCGCGGTACCCCGGACTATCTCGGCCTGTTCATGGAGCAGGACGAGTTATGGAACTCCTGGGGACGTCTGACCGAAGTCATCCGTTCCGGCCAGCCGCTCCATCGCATGGAAACCCAGATGCTCGCCGAGATCTTCTTCCCGATCCTGGTGCAGACTCTGCACGTCCTCCACCGGGACCGCGCCCGTCAACTAGCCGAGGCGCTCGGCATCGGGAACGTCTTGAAGGATGTGCGCGCGATCGACGTCGGCTGCGGCTCCGGCATCTGGGGCATCGCCATCGCCGAGCGAGACCCGGAAGCCCGCGTCACCGCCCAGGACTTCCCCGCCATGCTCGCCATCGCGCGCGAATACCTGAAGCGCCACGGTGTCGAGCGCCAGTTCGACTTCCTGCCGGGAGACTTGAAGACCGTTGATTTCGGCCGCGAGCAATACGACCTGGCCCTGCTCGGCAATATCCTGCACTCCGAGGGCGCGCAGTCCTCGCAGGACCTGCTCGGCCGGCTGCACGCCGCGCTCCGCCCCGGCGGCCGCGTCGTCATCGTTGAATTTCTCACGAACGACGACCGCACCGGCCCGCCCTTCCCCGTCTTCTTCGCCCTGAACATGCTGCTCCACACCGAGCACGGCGACACCTTCTCGCTCGCCGACTACACGCGCTGGCTCGCCCAGGCAGGCTTCCCCCGCGTTGAAACGGTTGACATCCGCTCGCATTCGCCGGTCATGATTGGGTATCGGGACTAGAGGAGGCTGAATTTTCCTTCGCTTTTCCGCACCGGTTTCTAGCGGAGCATATGTGCCAGCATGGACAAGTGAACCCACGCGTTATTGTCGCCGGCTTGGCCCTTCTTGATTCGGTCCAACACTTCCTGGCCGGACAGACCGAGCCTCTTCCGCGCAATGCTGTCAATCATCTCGCGCAGTTCATCCCTGTTTACCATGCGAACTTCCCCGCGAATCCGGGGTCGCTTTCCGTTGCGCTTCATGGCTTGCCTGTCTCCTAAAGAAATCCTAACAGCGTGGCTCTGCGGGGTCAACCAACAAGGGCAAGCCGTAACAAGTGCCTTAGGTAGAGCGCGAAGTGCGCGTTACATTGGTGCGGGTAGACGGGACCGGCGGACGTGCGCCTTGACGCCTCTCCTTGCTCGACTCACTCCGGCCTTGCTCCACTGCGCGTTGTTTCCGACCCCGCTTTGCCGTTCTGTCAGGATGAATAGGCACGAAGTTGATCTCTAGCCTTCGGTTCGCCGCGCGGGCGATCCGAACCAGAGTCGCAATCTCCAAATTGTGCGGGCTGTTCTCGATGGCGGAGATTTTCGAGCTGGGCATCCCGGTTTTCGCGGCGAGTTTGGTCTGTGTCAATCCCTCTTCGTCACGCAGCGCGGCGATCTTCGCGCCGATCCGCAGGACTTCCAGTCCCTCCTCAACCAGAGCCTTGAGCTCCTTGTCCTCCATCTGTTTTTGATAAAAACGATCCCAGCGTGTCATGGCATTACCTCACTCGAACAGTTATTTCCAAATCACATCAGTGGCGTGATCTTAAGCCCCATCATTCCGAGAAACTCTTCTTTGATGCAGCCGGCTTCCCTTCTTTCACATTTGTGCTCCAACTGGGAAACAGCTGCTTCGACAGGTTGCAGAAAATCAGGGAAATCGGGATAAAAAATCATTTCAAGAGGTCCGCAATCGATCCTTCCCTCCATCCTGAATCCCCGCTCTACCAGCGAGAGTTCAAACGTAGCCTTACCAAACTTCCAGCCATAGCTCACCGATTTAGGGCAAACTAAATTGATCCTTTTGATTCCTTTTCTTTCCTCAATTTCATGCCAGCATTCGACCTCAACCTCTCTAAACTGCCCACGAATTCTCAGCCATTTCGGAATCCCCTTCCCCTTCTCTCCCAAGATTTCAAACTGAGGGTCCTCCAGAACCCGAAAATAATAGGGATTCCCCGTTGGATGGCTCTTTACCCCCATTGCTCTACGCCTCTGCCGTGCTCCGCTACCGCCCCTCATCTCATGTTGCTTCATTCTTCTCTCCGCAATCTCGATGTCAGCTACGGGCAGCTTCTCCGTCCTCTTCATGAATGCATGGAGCAGAATGAAATGCCTTTGTTTGTCAGCGAAGTATAGGATGCGAATTCTGTCCTTCCCGTATTGCGTCCTGAGTTCCCGCAACTTCCCTTTGACCTGGGACGAGTAGGGGAACGGAAGAGTGGGGCCTGCTTCTTCTAAGCGTCTGACAAGTGCCAGGGCCTTGGCTCTATGTTCGCGCGGCAACTTGGCCAAAAAGTCCTCCACCGGCGCGCCCCCGTCGTCTTCCGCACAGAACTCCACAACCCAAGTCATTGGTTCCATCCTGTGTGACTTCTATAAGGTATATCTTTAACGATAATATGTCAAGAGAGAATCAGATCGGCAGGCTGGTCGTTCCCATCAGGTGAATGTCGATGGCGCGGGCGGCTTTGCGGCCTTCCGAGAGCGCCCAGACGACGAGCGACTGGCCGCGCCGGGCGTCTCCGGCGGCGAAGACTCCGGGCACGCTCGTCATATAGTTTGCGTCCGCGGCGACGTTGCCGCGCGGGTCGAGGTTGACGCCCAACTGCTCTACCAAACCGGCCTTCTGCGGGTGCAGGAAGCCCATCGCGAGCAGCACCAGGTCGGCGTCCAGCACGAATTCCGATCCGGGGATTTCCTGCATCGCGCGGCGCCCGCTGGCGTCCGGCGGCCCCCATTCGAGCTCGATGCCGTGCAGCTTGGTGACGTGCCCGTTCTCGCCCGTGAACTTTTTCGTTGAGACGCTCCAGCGCCGCTTGCCGCCTTCCTCGTGCGAGCTTTCCGTGCGCAGGATCATGGGCCAGTTCGGCCACGGCATCTCCGCCGTCCGCGCGTCCGGCGGCTTCGGCAGCAGCTCGAACATGTGGACTGCGGCGCACTTCTGGCGGTGCGACGTGCCGAGGCAGTCCGCTCCCGTGTCGCCGCCGCCGATGATCACCACGCGCTTGCCCGTCGCCGTGATGCTGGTCGCCGGGTCCACGGGCAACCCCGCCACGCGCCGGTTCTGCTGCGGCAGGAACTCCATCGCGAAGTGGACGCCCTGCAATTCGCGTCCCGGCACCGGCAGGTCGCGCGGGATCGTCGAGCCGATCGAGATCAGCACGGCGTCGAAGTCGCGCAGCAGTTGCCCGCCCTCGACGTCCACGCCGACGTTGACCGACGTGCGGAAGTTCACGCCTTCCGCTTCCATCTGCTTCACGCGCCGGTCGATCAGGTGCTTCTCCATCTTGAAATCGGGGATGCCGTAGCGCAGCAGGCCCCCGATGCGGTCGGCCCGCTCATAGAGTGTCACTGTATGGCCGGCGCGGTTCAACTGCTGCGTTGCCGCCATTCCGGCCGGCCCGGAGCCGATCACCGCCACCTTCTTTCCGGTGCGCGTGGCCGGCGGCTGCGGCTTGGTCCAGTCTTCGTCGAAGCCCCGGTCGGCGATCGCTTTTTCGATCTGCTTGATCGTCACCGGATTGTCGTTGATTCCGAGCACGCACGCCGCCTCGCACGGCGCCGGGCAGACGCGCCCCGTGAATTCCGGAAAGTTGTTCGTCGAGTGCAGCACCTGGAGGGCATCCCGCCAGCGGTCGCGGTACACCAGATCGTTCCAGTCCGGAATGATGTTGTTGAGCGGGCAGCCGGTGTGGCAGAACGGGATGCCGCAGTCCATGCACCGCGCGCCCTGTGTGCGCAGCGCCGCGTCTTCCATTTTCCTGTAGACTTCGCGGTAGTCCTCGATCCGCTCCGCCACGGGCCGGTAGCCCGGCACTTCCCGTTGATACTCGAGGAATCCTGTCACCTTACCCATGCTGCACTTGCTCTCCCTCCTCCGCTCTGGCCCGCTCCTGGAGCACCCGCTTGTATTCATGCGGGAAGACCTTCACGAACTTCGGAATCATCGTCTCCCAGTTTCCGAGCACCCATTCCGCCTTCGGGCTCCGGGTATGCTCGAAGTGTTGCTCGATCAGCCCCCGCAGCAGTTGCATATCGGCTTCTTCGGTGACTTCTTCGAGGTCCACCATCGAGAGATTGCAGCGTTTTTCGCCGAAGTACCCGTCCTCGTCGAGCACGTAGGCGATCCCTCCGCTCATCCCTGCCGCGAAATTGCGCCCGGTTTTCCCGAGCACCACCACCGTCCCGTTCGTCATGTATTCGCAGCCGTGGTCTCCAACGCCCTCGACCACCGCCGTCACGCCGCTGTTCCGCACTGCAAAGCGCTCCCCGGCCATCCCGTTGAAGAACGCTTCGCCGCTCGTCGCCCCGTAGAGCGCGACGTTTCCGATCAGAATGTTTTCCTCAAAGACGAAGCTCGACCCCGCAGGCGGACGGACGATCATCCGCGCTCCGGAGAGGCCCTTGCCCGTGTAGTCGTTCGCGTCGCCTTCGAGCACCAGCGTCAGCCCCTTGGCCGCGAACGCCCCGAAGCTCTGCCCGGCCGACCCCGTGAAGTGGCAGTGGATGAAGTCCTCGGGCAGTCCCGCCGAGCCGTACCGCTTCGCAATCTCGCTCGAGAGCATCGTCCCCACCGTGCGGTGCACGTTGCGGATGGGCAGCTTGATCTCGACCGGCCCGTTTCCTTCGAGCGCGTCCTTCGCGAGCTCGATCAGCGTGTAGTCGAGCGCCTTCGCGAGCCCGTGGTCCTGCTCCCGCACCTTGTGCCGCGCGATCTCGCTCCCCACGGGCGGCTGGTAGAGGATGCTCGAGAAATCGAGCCCCTTCGCTTTCCAGTGATTCTGGATCACTTCGTCCTTCACCCGGAGCAGGTCCGACCGCCCGATCATGTCTTCCATGCGCCGGATTCCCATCCCGGCCATGATTTCGCGCAGCTCTTCCGCCACGAAAAAGAAGAATTGGATGACGCTCTCCGGCGTCCCCGTAAACTTGGCCCGCAGCACCGGGTCCTGTGTCGCGATTCCGACCGGGCACGTGTTCAGGTGGCACTTGCGCATCATGATGCAGCCCATCGAGATCAGCGGCAGCGTCGAGAAGCCGAACTCCTCCGCGCCGAGCAGCGCCGCCACGGCCACGTCGCGCCCGTTCGTGAGCTTGCCGTCCGTCTGCACGACGATCCGTCCGCGCAGGTCGTTCAGCACCAGCACCTGCTGCGTTTCCGCCAGCCCCAGCTCCCAGGGGATCCCGGCGTGCTTGATCGACGACAGCGGCGAGGCCCCCGTGCCTCCGGTGTCTCCGCTGATCAGCACGACGTCGGCGTGCCCCTTCGAGACGCCCGCGGCAATCGTGCCTACTCCGACTTCCGAGACCAGCTTCACCGCGATGCGCGCCTTCGGGTTCGAGTTCTTGAGGTCGTGGATCAACTGCGCCAGGTCCTCGATCGAATAGATGTCGTGGTGCGGCGGCGGCGAGATCAGCCCCACGCCGGGAATCGAGTGCCGCGTCTTGGCGATGCCCTCGCTTACCTTGTGGCCGGGCAGTTGGCCGCCCTCGCCGGGCTTCGCTCCCTGCGCCATCTTGATCTGCAGCTCCTGCGCGTTGACCAGGTAATTGGTCGTGACGCCGAAGCGCGCCGAAGCCACCTGCTTGATCGCGCTCGACCGCAGGTTCCCGTCCGGGTCGGGCGTGTAGCGGTCCTCGTCCTCGCCGCCTTCGCCCGTGTTGCTCTTGCCGCCGATCCGGTTCATCGCGATGGCGAGCGTCTCGTGCGCCTCCTTGCTGATCGAGCCGTAGGACATGGCGCCGGTCGCGAACCGCTTCACGATCTCGCTCGCGGGCTCGACCTCCTCGATCGGGACCGGCTTCGCGGCCTTCTGGAAATCGAGCAGCCCGCGCAACTGGCAGAGCTGCCGGCTGTAGTCGTTCATGAGCCGCGAGTACTCCTGGTAGGTCGCGTAGCTCTCCTGCCGGATGGCGTGCTGCAGCTTCGCTACCGTCAGCGGATTCAGCATGTGGAACTCCCCGCGCACGCGGTACTGGTACTGCCCGCCCACGTCCAGCTCGAGGTCCGTTTCCGTCACCGGCTCGAAGCCGTGCGCGTGCCGCAGCGCCGCTTCCTTCGCGATCACGTCGAGGCCGATCCCTTCGATCCGCGACGCCGTCCCGGTGAAATACCGCTCCACCACGTCCCGGTTGAGTCCAATCGCTTCGAAAATCTGCGCCCCGCGATAGCTCTGGAGCGTCGAGATTCCCATCTTCGAGAAAATCTTGAGCAGCCCTTTGTTGACCGCCTTCGAGAAGTGATAGACGGCCTTTTCCCAGGTGACCTCCGGGGGGAGCTGTCCCTCGCGCGCCAGCCCTCCCAGCGTCTCGAGCGCCAGGTAGGGGTTCACCGCGCTCGCCCCGTATCCGATCAGCAGCGCGAAATGGTGCACCTCCCGCGGCTCCCCCGACTCGACCACCAGCGCGCACGGCATCCGCGTCCCCTCGCGCACCAGATGGTTGTTGACCGCCGAAAGCGCCAGCAGGCTCGGGATCGGCGCGTGCTCGCGGTCCATCTCCCGGTCCGAGAGAATGATCACGGTGTACTTCTCCGCCACGGCCCGGGAGGCCTTCCGGCACAATGCCTCCAGCGCTTTTTCCAGGCCCGCCGCCCCTTCCGCCACCGGAAACAGCGTCGGCAGCGTTGTCGCCACGAAGTCCCCGTGCTCGATCGCGCGGATTTTTTCGAGCTCGCGGTTGGTCAGGATCGGATCGCGGATCTTCAGCAGGTGGCAGTGCTCCGGCGTTTCATCCAGGATGTTCCGCTCCTGCCCGATGTAGCTGATCAGCGACATCACCAGCTCTTCCCGGATCGAGTCAATCGGCGGGTTCGTGACCTGCGCGAACAGTTGCTTGAAGTAGTGGAACAGAAGCTGCGGCTGGTCGGACAGGCATGCCAGCGGCGTGTCCGTCCCCATTGACCCGATCGGCTCCGCTCCAGCGCTCGCCATCGGCCCCAGGATCATCCGCATGTCTTCCTGCGTGTAGCCGAACGCCCGCTGCCGCTCGAGCAGCGTCTCGTCGTTCGGCGCGGTCACGTGCTCGGGCGCCGGCAGGTCTTCGATCTCGATCAGGTTCTCCTCAAGCCACTTCCCGTAGGGCTTCCGCGTCCCATAGTATTTC
>Ga0326597_10005322_pt1 | contig 17896 bp, 22 predicted proteins | sample RVTome_12_FD_203789 | JGI IMG/M metagenome (GOLD analysis project Ga0326597, IMG submission 203789) | Soil microbial communities from uranium-contaminated site in the Upper Colorado River Basin, Wyoming, United States - RVT100D185 | ecosystem: Environmental > Terrestrial > Soil > Contaminated >... | reverse complement strand
ACAACGACTCAATTAACGGCGGCGGGGGTCGGGATGTGATTTGTGGTGGAGCTGGTGATGATACGATTGATGGCGGTGAAGATGGTGACGTGATTGAAGGTGGTGAAGGTAATGACACAATAGATGGCGGTGAGGGTAGCGATGTAATTGATGGCGGCAATGGTAATGATACGATTGATGGAGGCAATGGAAATGACAGTGTAGACGGTGGCGAGGGCAGCGATGATGTAGACGGTGGCGCGGGCGATGACGTGGTGTATGGGGGCGAGGGTAATGATGAAGTTAGTGGTGGCGCGGGTGATGATACTGTGAACGGTGGCGGCGGGGATGATGAGTGTGATGGTGAACTAGCGGTTAATTGTGAGAATGTGCCGGGGGGAGACGGGGGTGAGGGAGAGCAGTGCGTGCCAGGGAGTATTTGTTCAAATGGTGATATGTGTCCAGATAGCGGCATGTGTCGTCCACAGTGTGCGGATGGTTATGACAATGACGGTGATTTTCTGGTGGACGCGGATGATCCTGGTTGTCACGCGGATGGCCAGGTGTTTAACGCGTTTAGTTATGATCCTAATGATAATAATGAAGGTGATGAGATAAGCGGTCTTTTCTGTGATTTCTTTGGTTTGTATAGTTTTACGCAGAATATTTTTTACGATATGTGCGGCGGAGCACCGGAACAGGTGTGTCTTTACGCGGGTACGGATGAAGGAAAGGTGTGGAATCATAATGCCGCCACAAATACTTGGATTGATGATGGTTTGAAACTGGAGGACAATCAGTCAGACGCGGAGAGGGTGACGGCTTTGATTGGTTTTAATGACGCGGTGTACGCAGGAGTGGTGGCGGGTGATGTACCGGAGGTGTGGCGGATTGATTCTTTGAACCAATGGACAGAGGTGAGTGAAAACGTGCGAGATGGTTCTTATGAACCGGATCCAAATGGTCAGGGGGATTTTCCAGGTGCGGAAATTTCAGGGTTTACTATATACAACGGTTCGTTGTACGCGGCGGTGCAGGGGAGTTCAGATGCGAATTTCGCGCAGAATGATGATGTTGTTTTCAAGTATGATGGGGACAAGTCGTGGACAGGGATAGGGATTACTGACGCAGAAGATTATAAGATTCGTGAGGAACCGGATGATATATCGACGGGGGCGGTGGTGACAGTGGCAGATATTTTGTACACGGCGACTAGTCATAATATAGGCGGATTCTTGTTTGGGCATGTGAGCGGTTATAATAATTTTTCGCCGGTAGGGAAGGGGCCGGCGGTGGCACCGGGACAGCCAGCCGGGACTAAATTGGGTCAGGTGACTCCGCCGGGTGAGGATATAACGGCAGCAGCAGCATATTTGGATGGACGTATTCATGTTGGTTCTGATACCGGGTTTCTATATCAGGATATATATAAAGTGCCGCAGGGGTGGGTGTGGGAGGAGGATAGTGGTATTAACCCAGCACCGGGGGCCATAAATGATTTGTATGCTCATCTCGATGGTTTTCTTTACGCGGGTGATGACACGGGACAGGTGCAGCGGTACGCGAATGAATGGCAGTTTTATGATGACATAGGTCAGGCGGTGTATCAGTTTACGGCTTATTACGATTCATTGTGCGCGGGGGTTAAGGAAAACGGGGGAGTGGTTAAATGCAAGAGGACAAATGTGGCGGGTAGTTCATGGGAGCCGCTTGGCATAAAAAATGGGGAAATCGGTAGCAGCGGAGCGATTTATTCGATAGCGCTCGGTCGTTGCCCGGCACCGGCACCATGATGTTGTCACATAAAAAACAAAGAGGAAGCGTACTGTTGGTGGTTCTAATGTTGGGATTGGTAGGCGTATTAATACTTATAGCCAGTATTAGAGTATTAGTAGTGACTTATCGGCGAAGCACAGAGCAAGTGCAGGTGGCGCAGGCAACTAGTGCGGCAGAGTCAGGAGTGATGTACGCGATCTGGCTTTTGAACGTGGTTAAGGTGGATGTGAATGACTTGCCCGAGGTGGTAGATAAACCAATTGAAGCGGCGCCGTTTGATGAAGAAGTGGCTAACTTTACGTTGACATATGCAGTGGATCAAGTGGGTGGAAAGAGTCGGGTTAACTTGATTTCTGAAGGCAGGGACGCGGTGAGAGCTGACATTAAAGAGACGATACGGGCGACGTTACTGGAAACAGAGCCGACAATGTTTACAATAACTAGTTGGCAGCACGATTTATGAACAAACAAGGTGGCTTAACAATGTTGGAGGTGTTGTTGGTGGTAGCGTTAGCGGGTATTTTGATAACGGGAGTGACGGTGCTTTTGGGCCGGGCTTTTTCGATATCGAGAGAAAATATAGAACAGTCGAGAATTACCGATATAGCTTTGTCGGAGACGGGGCGGATATCTGAAGCGATAGAAAATATTAGAAGCGTGAATGGTGATGGGGGAATAGTCCAGTTGACGGATTATGACATGACTATGTATACGAATGTTGATGGCGATGATGATCCAGAGAAGGTGAGGTATTATCTGGCAGATGTGCCAGACGAGAATTGGGATGTTTTAACGCGAGAGGTGACGGAGTTAGTTGAGAGCGGTGGTTTTTATGAGGAGGGTGAAGTTGGCACATCGGAATTGACTCAATATGTGCGGAATAGAGAAAATGGAGAGCCGCTTTTTAAGCTAGATCTTGATGGAGGCTTAGGTGGCGGCGGAGGAGTGTTTGGGCCTAAGGCGCCATCGATTACTTTGACTGTCTTGATTGATATTGTAGAAAACAGGTATCCGGATGTGGCCACGGTTAAACGAGATCCGGTAGTGCCGCAGCTGGAGTTGATTCAGGCTAAATTGCAGGAAGGCGGGGTGGCAACGGCTGATGACTCGGGTGATGGATTGGTGCAGGGGGCAATGATGTCTAGAGAGAGTGGGGGTGAAGTATTGGCGGCGACTAATCCGTATGATTATTACTATCAGTATTATGGAGGGGCTTGTCCGATGATTGTTAATTATAGTGATGAGTTTTCCCAGTGTGTGCAGCAGATTTTTTATCAACCACCTTGTACCTATGCCGGTAATGAAGCGGGAGAGGTGTATCATTTTGATGATTCAGATAATGCGTCGGTGGCGGGAACAAATACGTGGCTTTTGGATGGGTCGCCGGACGGGGCGGGAGTCACAGCGATGTCTAACTATGGCGGCAGTTTATATATAGCGGTGGATGGTCCCAAGGTTTATAGAATGGAGCGGGTGAATAAGTTTGTTTTGGTGGGTGATGAGGGTGATTTTCAGGTAGGAGGAGCGGAGCCGTTGAAGATAAATAGCTTGGTGACGCACAGGCCACTGCAAGGAGGAACCAGTATGTACGCGAGCACGGAAGGTTTGACGGCGGGCAGCGGGCGCATGTTTAGGTTTGCCGGGGATGGTGACTGGACAGACTTGGGTTCGCCACACTTATCGGTGGCGGGGCCGGATCCATTAGCTATTTCGGTGGTGGTGGCGAGAGCAAACACCTCACTTTTGATTCATACAGCCGCGACATTCCTTGATCTCAATATAAATGATAAGCGGGGAGAAGTATTTTGGTATCACACGGGATTTTCCGGACCGAGTTCTTGGATTCATGTGAATCACGTGGAGGTGGGCCAATACTTAACAGCGATTGCCTATCATAGTGACCAAACTGATCATGTCGGTGGGGGTGGGGTGAGGGAGGGAGAGAATGTGCCAAATGAGTGGCACGGGCATGATTTTTGGTTTGTGGCGACGGAAGGGGCGCCGATTGACGGGGCAGTAAATAGTTTGGTGACGTACTGGGGTGATCTGTTCGCGGCGACTTCAAGGGGGGTTTACCGGGCGACGCCTGGCGTAGATGGTACGGAGTGGTTTGAGGCGCCGGGGGACAGGCCAAACGAATTTGAATTTGGCAATGCTAAATGGTTGGAGTTATGTGACGAAGATGGTGATTTGTGTGTGGGAGGTGAGAAAGAGGGGGCGGGCCGAGTGTGGTCGAGAGGAGCGTATCGGGGTTGGGAAGCGATGGGAACTAATAATGGTTTTGTTAGCTCGTCGACAGTGACCACGATAGCAATGAGCACTTGTCCGCTGCCGGGTGTGAATTAAAATATATGAATAAGTTGGTCTGGCTATCGGCTTTGTTGCTTTTAGTGGGGGTGACAACTAGGCTTTGGGTTTTAAGTTGGCCAGCGGAGGTGGTGTTTGATGAGGTGCATTTTGGGAAGTTTGTGTCGGCTTATTGTTGCACGCACGAGAGATTTTTTGATATCCATCCGCCGCACGCCAAATTGTTGATCGCGGGAGCGGTAGCTTTAACAAAGTACGACGGCCAGTTTTCGTTTGAGCGTATTGGGCAGGAGTATGGCGGGGTGCCACAGATGGCCTTTAGGGCGGCGCCGGCGGTGGCGGGGAGTTTATTGCCTTTGGTGATTTTTTATTTGTTGATCAGGTTGGGGGTTTCGGTTGAAGCTAGCTTTTTGGGAGGGGCGGCGGTGGCGTTGGATAACGCGTTGATCGCGCAGTCGCGGGTGATCGCTTTAGATGGTGTTTTGTTGTTAAGTATTTTTACTTCTCTGCTGTTTATATTTTTAACGCGGGAGGCAACTGGAATAAGGCAGTGGCTTTTGGGAGGTATGACTGGAGTGATGGCGGGGCTGGCGGCAGGCAGTAAGTTTACGGGGTTGATAGCTTTGGGGTTAGTTGGTTTGGTGATGTTGGTTGATTTAGTAAGAATGGTTTACAGAAAAGATTTTAGTAAAGTGTGGCGTCAGATTTGGTTGGGGGTAGTGGTGTTAGCTGGATTCGCGCTGGTTTATTTGGCTGGCTGGGCGATTCATTTTGCTCTTCTGACGAAGGCGGGGCCGGGAGATGTTTGGCGGGTGCCAAGCGAATCTTTTTTAAGAGAGGTAATAGAATGGCATAGGATAATGTTGAGCGCGAATTATGGATTGGAGGCGGGGCATCCGGACGCCAGTCCGTGGTGGAGTTGGCCTTTGATGTTGCGACCAGTGTTTTATTGGCAAGGAGAGGGGGCAGAGATTCATCTGATAGGGAATCCGATAGTGTGGTGGGGAAGCATGGTTTTAACGCTGGCCGGTGTTTTATTGGCGGGGCGGCGGGGTTTGACGCGTCGATTAGGGTTTTGGACGGTGGTGGCAGGTTGGTTGATGGCGATTTTGCCGTTGGCGCGAGTGCCGAGAGCGCTCTTTATTTATCATTATTTTACAGCGTTAGTGTTCGCGATTTTGATGAGTGTGATTTTTTTGGATAGTTGGGATGGGAAGAGGAAGAAGTGGTTAATAGGAGCGGTGTTGTTGGGGTTGATAGCGGGCTGGGCGGTGGTTAGTCCGGTAACTTATGGTTGGCCGACACCAGGCTTATGGCGGGAGGTTTTAAGGCACTTGCCGCGATTCTGACCATCGTCTCAAACATGTTATAGTAAAGAGCATGATTCCCGCGCAGAGGGGTGGAATTTTAGTAATGACCTTAGTTTTTGTGGTGATGTTTGTGGTGATGTTTGTGGCTTTGGCGGGAGTGGTGACGCGTTCTTATCATGAAGCAACGGTGCAAATTCAGGACGAGGTGGCTTTTCAGATCGCTGAAGCGGGACTGAATTATGGCCGGTGGCGACTGGCTCATGATCCAGATAACTTTGATCCAGAGACTAGAACAGTGGAGGATCAGTTTGCCGGAGAGTTGGGAGAGTATGATCTGACGTTTACAGCGCCGATTGAGGGTAATACAACGGTGATTATTACGGCTAAAGGGGCGTCGGCTAGTTTACCGGATCGGGAGATTAGTTTGCAGGCGCGGTATGGGATACCATCACTGGCGCAGTTTGCTTCGATTACTAATGGTGATGTTTGGTATGGAGGAACAATAAACGGGGCGGTGCACGCCAATGGCGGGATAAGAATGGATGGTAATTCTAGTAGCCTGATGACGAGCGCTAGGGAAACTTATGTGTGTCAGCCTAATCATGGCTGCTCTCCAGCGCAAACTAAAGATGGGATATGGGGGACGGGAACCACACAGGAGTTGTGGGAATACCCAGCGGCAGACATAGACTACGCGGCGTTGACTTTGGATTTATTAGATATAAAAGCGGTAGCTACTGACGCGGGGACTTATTATGGAGATTCGGAGGCGTTTGGGTATCAGATAGTGTTTAATGATAACAATACTTATTCGATTTATCGGGTGACGGCTTTGGGGCCGGCGGTATGGTCTTGGGCGAGTGATACTGATTGGCAGTTTAACTCGTATGACGTGGGAACGCAGGAATTAATTGAGGTAAAACCGGTACCAACGGGAGGAGTAATTTACGTGGAAGATACTTTATGGATAAGGGGTGATATTAGAGACAGAGTAACGGTGGCGGCGGGGGTGTTTCCGGATACGCCTTCGACTAATGTTGATATTATTATTAATGGCGATGTTAGCTATGGTGGCGTGAAAGATGGAACACGGGTGTTTGGGGCGATAGCGCAACGACACGTGTTGATTCCGTGGTCGGGGGCGCCGGATAACTTGGATTTGGAGGGGGCGTTTATCGCGCAAAAGGGGAGATTTGGGCGGCGATATTATCAGAATTGTTGTGGGACGGAAGCGCACGCGTTAAAAACGAGCATGACTCGCTATGGCATGATTGCTAGTAATTTGGTGCCGGTAACAGCGTGGGTGGATGGGGGAGGAAATGTAACGAATGGATATCAGTCGGGAACGGCGGCTTATGATCCATATTTGTTGTATGGTCCGCCGCCATATTTTCCGACGACGGGTGATTATCAGTTTATTTCTTGGGAGGAATTATGATTGGTATAGATATTGGTGATAGTTCAATAAAGTTGGTGCGTTTGTCGAAAAAGAGTAGGCGACGGTTGCAGTCTTACTGCTGGGAGAATATGCCAGAGGGGGCGGTGCAAAGCGGAGTGATTAAAAATGAAGATAAGGTAGCGCAGGTGATCAAGAAAGCGATGTACAGCTGCAAAATGGACACGCAGATAAAGGATGTGGTGGTGGCATCTATTCCGGAGACGCAGTCGTTTTTGCGAGTGGTAGAGGTGCCGTTGATGGAAGAAGATGAGGTGGCAGAGGCGGTGCAGTGGGAGGTGGCGCAGCATATTCCATTTGGTTTAGAGAATGTATATCTGGATTGGCAGCCGCTAGCGGGAGCCGGACATGAATTTGAGGGTCGAATGGAAGTGTTGGTAGGCGCGTCCCAAAAGAAAGTAGTTGATTCAATTTATAGGGTGCTGAATGGGATTGGTTTGGATGTGGCGGCTTTGGAATTGGAAAGTCAGGCGATTATTAGGGCTTTGGTGTCGGGGGAATTGATGAGGAAGCAGGGTTTGTTGATAGTGGATTTAGGGGGATCGTCGACTAATGTGGTGGTGCACGATCATGGAGCAATGCGGTTTACGGCTAGTTTGCAAAAGGGAGTACGAACGTTTTATTCGGCGTTGTCGCCAGCTGATGTAAAGATGTTGAGTCGTCCACCGGATGGCTCGACTCTAAAAAATTCGGCGGCAATAGCTAAAAGTTTAAGGCCGTATCAGGAAGAGTTGGTGATGGAAATTAGAGGCATAGCGGAGTTTTATAATGGTATCGACGCACGGCATCACGTAAGGGAGATTGTGCTGACGGGCGGCGGGGCAAATTTACCAGGGTTTGATCAAGTGTTTTTGCAGTATTTTGATAATGTTCACGTGCAGCGGGGTAATCCGTGGGTTAATGTCTTGAGACCAGGCAGGAAAGTGGAAGTGCCGATGAATTTGCAGGAGTCGGTTCATTACACCACGGCGCTGGGGTTGGCGTTAAGGGAAGTGGTTGTTTAACAAGGGTATGAAGGAAGATATTAACTTGTTACCACCGGAGGCGAAGTTTTTACGGATAAAGTCGCTTTATCTAAATAGGTTGGGGCATTTGATGATAATTGGAATTGGTTTGTCGTTGTTGTCAGTAGGATCTTTGGTGGGGGTTTGGGTGGTAAACATGATGGTGTTGCGGGATATTGGCGCGGGGATTGAGTTGTCGGGTAAAGCGGGAGCTGAAGTGGAAACAGAAGTTAGAGAGACGAATGAATTTGTAAAGGCGTTTCGATCGGAAGTTGAGGTTAGACAACCGCTTTTGCCAAAGGTGGGCGAGTTGATCGATGTGGTGCCAGTGGGAGTGCGGTTGACAACGCTGGTTTGGGAGGGAGAGGAAAAGGGTTTGTCTGTGGAAGGGGTGGCTGATTCAACAGAGGTAATTGTTGATTTAAAAAACGATTTTGAAGATTTGGTTTGGGTGAAGCGCGTGAGGGCGCCGTTGCAGAATTTCGCGACCGAGGAAGAGGGAGAGTTTTCTTTAACCTTGGAGCTGGTGGAGGAGTAGGTTATGACGACTTTGAAATCAATCGTGAGAAAGCGAATCGGGCAGGGTTTATTGATTGTGTTTTTGGTGGGGATTAGTGTTTGGTTGGTGTATACGGTCAGGTTGACGCGGGCAGAGGTGCGGCAACAGGGTGAGGTTTTGGAGAGATTGCCGGAAGAGGAGTCAAGGCGAGTGATGTTGCGGGGAGAATTAGAGCGCAGGCGGCATGATATAGAGAGAATAAAGGCTTTGGTGGCGCGCCGGGACCAAGTGGGTGAAGTGGTGAATAGGATTAAGGCGGAAGGTTTGGCTAGGGATATTGACGTTCGAGTGGTGCAGGTAGTGGAGAATGTAGAGGATGAGGAGGGTAGCACTGGACCGTTTAAGGACGTGCGATTGAAAATAGTTGGGTTTGGCGATCCGGAAAACTTATTAGATTTCTTGCATGCTTCTGAACATTTGCCTTATTTGGTTTCGGTGTTTGATTGGCGAGTGTCTACTGAACTAGCGAATTTGCAAGAGTTGGGTGTGGCGGGAGTTCCGCAAGTGGCGGCGCCTAGTGGGTTAAGGGCGGAGCGGCCGAGTGGGCCGATAGATGAAGCGCCAAAGGCGCAGATGGAAATGGTTTTAGTACTATCAATTATAAATGAAGAAGAATAGTTTTAAATTAGGTGATTGGGAACGATGGAGCCATAATTGGCGGCGTTGGTTGGCGCGAGCAGCGCAGAGAATGGTATTGGTTAATCATAGGTGGTTTGAGCGGATATTGGGTTTGATTGGTTTAGTTGGGTTGGTGATAGTGATGGTATTTTTCGTTTTTGGGTCGGTTAGTAGTGAGTCGGAGCAAACATTGTCGCGCGATCTTGGTTTGGCAACTGGTGATATAGATGTGTTGGAGTTGTGGATTGAAGAGAGGCAGGCGGAGTTGGTAAAAGGTATGGTGATACCGACGGGGCTATGGTAGGCGTAGATATTTCTGATCGTTCAATCAAGGTGGCTGAATTGAGCGATGAATGGCAGCCGAGAGTGTTGACGGTAGGTTGGCAGGCGATGGATGAGAAGGTGATAAGACGGGGAGTAGTGCAGGATATTAATATGGTAGTAGACGCTTTGCAGCAAGCGTTTAGCAACGCGGCGGTGCCAGTAGCGGGTGATATGGTGACAGCTTCGATTCCAGAGATGCAATCGTTTGTGCGGGTTTTGGATTTGCCGGTGATGTCGTCGGGCGAAATGGATGAGGCGGTGCAGTGGGCAATTCGACAACATATTCCATTTGATCCGAGTCGAGTTTATTTAGATTGGCAGCCGTTGGCGAGTCGGGCACGCAATAGTAATCAGCAACAGATATTGGTGGGAGCGGCGCGAAGAGATGTGATAGATCCGCTATTGGCGGTTTTTGACGCGACAAATTTGAAGGTGGTAGCTTTGGAATTGGAAGCGCAGTCGATAGTGCGTAGTTTGTTGCCAATACAGTCTGATGATGTGAGGGGTATTTTGTTGGTAGATATTGGGGCGACGAGTACGAATGTTATTTTCTTTGATCGAGGAACGATGCGGTTTACAACCAGTATCATGCAGGGCGGTGATGGTTTTACCCAGTATTTGATGCGGAGTTTTCGGATGACAGCGGAGACAGCGGCGGAGCAGAAGGCGGTAGTGGGCACGGAAGGTAATGGCGGGGATACGGGGGTGGCGACAGCGTTACGGGAGGCGGCTTTGGGTTTGGCGCAAGAGGTAGAGCGGTCAGTCAGGCAGATTATGGTGGCGCAAGAAGAAGTTGGTCAGAAAGTGCAGGCAATTTTGTTGTCGGGTGGATCGGCCAACTTGCCAGGAATTGATGGTATATTTAGTGAGGTGTTTTCTGGAGTGCCGGTGCAATTGGGTAATCCTTGGACTAACTTGGCGCCACCAAACAATAAGAAAGATTTGTCTCTATCGAGAGAGGATATGCTGCATTTCACAACGGCGTTTGGTTGCGCTTTGCGGAGAGAGGAAGTATGAGCGCGAAGAGAGAGCTAAATTTGTTGCCTGAATCACGCCAGGTTAGCTTGCGGAGACAGAGATTAATAGCGGGTATGCGTAGTCTAAGCTTAACTATTTTTTTAGGCGCGTTGTTCTTGACGGGGACAGGTGGCGGAGTTTGGGCGTGGGCGGAGTGGATGACGCGCAATATTGATATTAGCGTTCTGGATAGTGATGTAGAGAATTACAAGCGGTTGCAGGCAAGCGTGGAAAGTTATAATGGCAGATTAGGTGAGATAAATCTTTTGGATAGAGAGAGAATAGTCTGGTCGCGGGTTACGCGGGATTTATTGGAAGTGGTGCCGGCGGGGATAACTATTAACAGAGTTTCAGTTAATGAAGAGATTGGGGTAATAGTGTTGGGTGGAGTGGCGGTGAACCGAATAGCTTTGATCGCTTGGGAGGAAGCATTGAAGAATTTGTCTTGGGCGGAGGAAGTGGAGGCACCTAATAGAAATTTGTTGGAGAGAACGAACTCTTTGTATGAATTTTCAATAAAGATAAAATAATTATGAGGTGGAAATGGCAATGGGAAGTGGGGCGATGGATAGTGGTGATGATGTTAGGGCTAGCTTTATTAGTCGGTCAGTTTTGGTTGTGGATGAGAGTTAGAACTTCTTTAGAGGAATGGCGCAGCGCTAGTTCTTTGGAGGAGCAGAGGGAAATTATTAATAGTAGATCTGGGAGTATAGAGGGTGTCTTGCGGCAACAAAAAATATTGTTGGATCAACTATCGATTGTGGCACCGCCGGTGGCGAATGTATCGCAGTTAATTGATCGGTTGGAGAGAATGGCTGATGAAAGACAGCTGACGGTTAGGGTGCGTAATATCGCAGAGGGTAGGGGGCAGGGAGTGGTCCCGTTGGATTTGGAAATTCGGGCAACGGGATCAATGGATGATTTGCTTTCGTATTTACAAGCAATTGAGCATTTGCAGGAGTTGACCAGGCTGACGCAGTGGACAGTGAGTCAGGAGACGGTGCGGAGAGGGGTGCAGGATTCACAAACAACGGTAGCTAGTGAGCAGTTGTATAGTATGAGTATGAATATGAGTTTTTATGTGCAATTAGACCAGGTCAATGGCCAAGAGTAGAGATATAAATAGAAGCTTGGGCAAGATAGGGAAGTGGCTGCTGGCTCCGTTGGTGCGGTGGTTGTTGTTGGGCGTGATAGGGTTGGTTTTGGTTGGAATGGTCTATTTTAATGTATGGTTAGTGTTGACAAGTGGGGTGCCATTGCCGGAGGGAGTGGGAGAGACAGCTCCAGAGCTTCAGCTGCAATTGTTGGAGCAGGTAAATAGTGGGAGGTTAGAACGAGTGCAGACGGCGCCGGTTTTTTGGACGAATTTAACTAGCGGGGTGTTTTTGGAGTAGGCTATGGCGGTTTATGATTTGCACTCGCACTCTAGCTATTCAGATGGGGATTTTGATCCGGAGACTTTAGTACAGGAGGCGAAAAACATAGGCTTGGCGGGGCTGGCGTTGACTGATCATAACGGCATTGGTGGATTGGATCGGGCTAGAAATAAGGCTCAAGAACTGGGTTTAAAGTTTATAGGGGGTATTGAGATTTCAGCTCGATATGGCCCGGCGGATGTGCATGTGTTGGGGTACGGCGTGGAATTTAATAGAACAATTTTGGAGCAGGGACTGGTTGAAACTAGAAGAGGGTATGAGGAAAGAGTGGCGGAGATGGTGCGGCGATGTCGGCGGGGCGGCTTTGATAAAGTTAATTGGGAGGCAATCGTAGACAAGCGAAGAAAAATGCCGGGATCGGTAATGATTTCTTTTGATGTGACCCAAGAGTTGGTAGAAAAGCAGGGGTTGTCAATGGCGCAGGCGCATAAAATGACAGTGGTGGGCGGAGAATGTTACGTGCCTTACGGAAATTGGGCAATGGATCCGGGAGAGGTAGTTAAGTTAATTCAACAAGCGGGAGGAGTGGCGGTACTGGCTCATCCAGGAATCGTGGCGCATGAGTATGGTAAGGAAGTAAGTGAGGGATTATTGCGTTTGGTTTTGGCGGCGGGGGTGGATGGGTTGGAAATATATCATCCATTTCATGATCAGTTGGTGGTTGATGAGTTGGCTGATTGGGCGGTGAAGAATGGCTTGTTGATGACGGGTGGATCGGATTGGCACGGAGAAAGTCGATTTCCTAAAAGCCGGGAGTTGTTTGGTAAGATTGGGGTGGACGAGCGAGTTTTTGAAGAGATTCAGGTAAGATGTAGACATGTCTAATGAGGTGATAGGGATTGACGCGGGGGGGACGTGGATCAAAGCGGGGCTGTTCGCGGATGACTTGCAGGAAATTAAACGGGTAAAAGTGGCAAGTGGGGCGGAGCGAGGCAAAGAGGCATATGTGGCTAGTATGGCTGAAGCGGCGCGGGAGTTGGGCGGAGCGGAAGTGGTGGGGCTGTCACTGCCGGGGTCTTTTGATAAGGAGCGGACGGGGGTTAAATATTCGCCAAACGTGAAGGGTTTGGTAGTGGGAGGGGAGGGTTTAAGTTTAAAGGAAATTGGTGAGAAATTAAGAGTAGCCAAGATAGTGAGCGACAATGACGCGGCGTGCGCGGCTTTGGGTGAGTGGGCTTATGGTGAATGCCAGGCGGATGAAAAAAAATACTTGTTGCACTTAACGTGGGGAACGGGTATAGGCGTGGGCTTGGTGGTGGAGGGAAGGCCGCAATATGGCTGGGAGGGCGGGCATTTGCCGTTTGAGTTTGATTCAGGGGATCAGTCGTGGCGGCTAAGCCCAGGAGCTGATTTAGAAGAGCAAATAGCAGTGCCAGCGCTATTGAAACAATTGAAAAGGCTTTTTGAGGAAAAAGGGGAAGAGGGGACTAGATTTGTCGCGCAGGATTTTGTTGATGATAAAAAGTTGCCGATTTTGTTGAGTCAGTACGCGGCCGAGGGGGATGAGTTGGCGCGGCGGGTAGTGAAGCAGGCCTTAAGCGGCATGGCCTGGGCGCTTTCTAGTATGGCGGTGATGGCGTATCCGGATGTGGTGACAATAGGCGGAGCGATGATGGACCGGGATTGGTTATTGGAAGAATTGCGAGAGCAAGTTAGTGGGCAAGTTAAAGGAATTTTGGCAGATTCTTTGAAGCCAGAGATGGTACAACGGGCGACGTTGGGCAATGACGCGGGGATGATAGGCGCGGCTAGGCTGGCGCGGCAGAGGTTTTTTGCATAGAGGTGCCAAGATAAAGAACGAGGGTTTGTGCCTCGCCTTTTTTTATTGTATTCTCAAGGTGACTTATGGAGAATAAAAAGAACATTGGGGTGCCGGTGGCGATTATATTGGCGGGGGCGATTATTGCCGCGGCAGTTTACTTTAGGCCGTCTACGGGTGAAAATGGGGCAGGTTTTTTGGGTGAAGCGCCGGCGTTGGAAGCGACTGACACGGGCGGGCAGGTAGCTGGGGCGAAGGTTAATATTGAGCCGGATGAGGATGACCCGGTATTGGGAAGCGCGGAAGCGCCGGTGACGATTATTGAGTTTACGGATGTGGAGTGTCCGTTTTGTCAGAGGCATCATGTGACGACTTGGCCGATGATAAAGAGCGAGTATATTGATACGGGCAAGGTGAAATACGTGACAAAACATTTTCCGCTGGAGCAATTGCATCCGCGGGCCACGCCAGGCGCGATCGCGGCGCAGTGCGCTAATGAGCAGGGCAAGTTTTATGAGTATTTAGGTAAAATGTTTGCTAACCAGCAGGCGCTGGCTGATGATAATTTGTTGGCTTACGCCGGCGAGGTGGGATTGGATCAGGGCCGGTTTGAGATATGCGTGGATAATCCGGAGACGGCGGTAGCGGTAACTAAAGATCAGCAAGCGGGGTTGGCGGCGGGGGTGACGGGGACGCCAGGATTTTTTATTAATGGAAAGCGATTGGATGGAGCGCAGCCATTCGCGCAATTTAAGACTTTGATTGACGCGGAATTGAACTAGCTGGGGTATAATAATCAGTATGCAGGGGCAGATTGTTTTACCGGCGGGGGTGAGTATTTTTATTATCGCTTTTTTATTGGCGCTTTTGCCAGCTGGGTTGTTTATTTGGATGTGGTATTTGCGGCGAACAGACCGGCCAGTGCCAGCTTCGACGGTGGTTTTAAGTTGGTTAGCTGGGTTGGCGTTGGTGCTGCCGGCGTTTCAATTGGAAAAATGGGGAGGATGGTTGTGGCAGGTGATTTCACCAGAAACCGCGCACTATTTCGCGGGAGCGGCCTTGCCGCTGACAGGAATTAGTGATTTTTTTTGGCCGGCGGTGGCGACATTTTTGGTAGTGGCGCTGGTGGAGGAGGGGGTACGATACATTCTGTTGCGGTGGTGGATTGGGAGAGGGTATAGCATAGATCAAGTATTTGACGGGTTGGTGTTGGGGGTAGCGGCGGGTTTAGGTTTTGCTACTTTGGAAAACACTTTGTATTTTCTAGAACTGTTTCGCCAGGAGAATTTTGACACGCTGGTGTTTGTTTTCTTTTTGCGCTTCTTGATTTCAACTTTGGCGCACATAAGTTTTGGGGGAATTATGGGCGCGTTGATAGCGCGTGGTACATTTAGTATGTATAAGAAGAGTAGCTTTATGAGGCAGGCTTTTTTGTTACCCTGGTTTGTTCACGGATTGTATGACTTTTTGCTGGGTTTGAATTTAACCATCTACGCGGTATTGGTGATAGTGCCGCCGCTTATGATGTTGGTCGTGTGGGCGGCGCGGAGGGAATTTTTTGTGATTAGTCGTAAGAATGGGAAGTTATTATTATTTGAGGAAGCGCCGATTAGTCGACGGAACGAAATAGTAAAGAAATTATTGCGACAGTTTGATTCGCCCTGGAATAAGAACGCGCCTTGGTTGGCGCAAAGAGCGCACCGCGGGGCTTTATTACGGCAGTTGATTGATAATGGATAAGGCGGTGTTTATTGGGGGTGGAGCTTTATTGCTTTTGGTGGTGGTGGCGGTGTTGGCGCAGTGGGTGGGTGGTATTGGAGCGCGGTTGGGTACGAATGGCGTGGCCACGATGGAAATATCAGAGCCAGTGGTGCTGGGGGTGCCAACGCGGGTGGATTGGTCGGACTATGATGGTTCGGTGGGGAGGGCGACACTGGAAGTTCGGACTAGAGCGGGTAGGCAGGATTTGTGGACGGGAAGCGTGGCGACGCGGCAAGCATTCGTGATTTTTCCGTGTTCGGTTAGCGCGCCGGCCAGTGTGGATTTGCGGGATAGCCAGGGGGCATTAGTGGCCCACAAAAGTTTGAAGCTGTTTAAGGCTGGGGCAGACTGTTTTTGAAATACTCTATAGTTTTTTGGAGGCCTTGGGGAAAAGAAATAGATGGTTGCCAGTTTAATGTGTCTTTGGCTTTGGTGATGTCGGGGCGGCGTTGTTTGGGGTCGTCGGCGGGTAGATTATGATAGGTTATTTTAGATGGTGAGCTGGTGGCTTTGATGATAGTTTCGGCTAACTCGCGCATGGTTAGTTCGGTGGGGTTGCCCAGGTTAATCGGACCGATGTCTTGATTTTGGTTCATCATTTTGATAAAACCAGAAATTAAGTCATCGACGTAGCAGAATGATCGGGTTTGGGTGCCGTCGCCATAGATAGTCAGGGGTTTCTTTTGCAGGGCCTGGGTGATGAAGTTACTGACGACGCGGCCGTCTTGGGGATGCATGCGGGGGCCGTAGGTATTGAAAATGCGAATAAGGCGAATGTCGACGTGATGGGCGCGATGATAGTCCATGCAGAGGGTTTCGGCGACTCGTTTGCCTTCATCGTAGCAGGCGCGGGGGCTCAAGGTGCTGACGTTGCCGCGGTAGGTCTCTGGTTGGGGATGGACTTCGGGGTCGCCGTAGACTTCGGAAGTGGAGGCTTGAAGCAGGCGAGCTTTATGGTGCCGGGCTAGACCAAGCATGTTGATGATGCCGATAGTATTGGCTTTGATGGTGCGGATGGGGTTTTCTTGATAGTGAATGGGCGAAGCCGGGCAAGCCAGGTTATAAATTTGATCGACCTCGCCGCTGGCGGGGCTAGGCGCTTGTTCTAAGTAGAGTGGTTCGATGATGTCGTGCTGGATAAGAGTAAAGCGCGGATTATCTAGTAGGTGTTGGATGTTGGTTTTTGAACCGGTGAAAAAATTATCAACGCAGATAACGTGATTGTCTTGATTGGCGATTAATTTATCGATCAGGTGGCTGCCTAAAAATCCGGCGCCCCCGGTTACGAGAATATTCATAAAGTTATTCTACTTTATTTTGACTGTATTTTGTCGACGATCTGGGAAAAGATTTTGGGATGATCAGCGGCGAGTTGAGAAAGTATTTTACGGTCGATGGTGATGCCGTGTTGACGGAGGCCGTGGATAAACTGGTTGTAAGAAAGCGAATGTTGACGGACGGCGGCGTTGATATGGACTTGCCAGAGAGCGCGCTGGTTAGATTTTTTCTTGCGACGATCGTGGTAGGCGTGTTGGCCGGCTTTAAGAACGGCTTCTTTGGCCAACTTGAAGACGCTTTTGCGGCGACCGCGAAAACCTTTGGCGCGCTTGATCCACTTCTTGTGGCGGGCGCGGCTGGCTGGGCTGTTGGTAGTTCTGGGCATAGGGGTTATTTATAAGGCAAAAGACGAGTCAGGCGGCCGGTATCGGTGTTGTGGACAGATTGGCCAAGTCTCTTGGCGCGGGTTTGATTGCCAGTGTCGCGACTGTTGAAATGGCCTTGTTTGACAGCCCGACGCTGAGCCTTGCCCGAGGCGGAAAAGCTGAAGCGTTTCTTAGCGGCTTGTTTAGTTTTTTGTTTCATGACTTGGATATTTAAGCATCTGTCTAGCTTTTGGTCAAGAGGGCGGTGACGCCGCGGGGAGAGCGACCCATGGAGCCTTCGATTTTTGCGCCCCCGTCGACCTGGCTGATGAAATCTTTAATTTTATCAGCGGCCATCTGGGAGCGACTTTTTTCGCGGCCGCGCAAGCGCATTTCTAATTTAACTTTGTTGCCCTGGCTTAAGAATTCGGCGGCTTGTTTGAGGCGCAGATTCCAGTCGTGTTCGTCGGTTTTGAAGCCGATGCGGATACCTTTGATTTCGCCGCCCTTGCCTTTGTTTTTCTGTTTGGCGTCTTTCTTGCGCTTTTCATACATGTGTTTGCCTAAGTCCATCAGGCGGACGACGGGTGGGTTGGCTTTGTCGGCGACCATGACTAAATCGGTTTCGGAGGCGACGGCTTTTTGACGGGCGTCGGCTAGGGTGACGACGCCAAGCTGGCTGCCATCTTCAGCAACTAAGCGAACCTCGCTCGACTTTATTTCATCGTTGGCTGGAGGCTTCTTGGGTTGGGGTTTAGGACGGCTTCTGAACCGTCGACGACGAGTTGACATGGGCCTTAGATTAGCGGCTTTTGGGGGTTTAAGCAACTTTTAAAAAGAAAAGGCCCTCTAAAGAGAGGGCTTGATGGCGTGGATGATGATAATGCTTATAGAAGCAATGGTCATCATAGTGATAGACAGGGTGGCCGCGATAGCTATCATGGCGG
>Ga0326597_10005321_pt1 | contig 17896 bp, 14 predicted proteins | sample RVTome_12_FD_203789 | JGI IMG/M metagenome (GOLD analysis project Ga0326597, IMG submission 203789) | Soil microbial communities from uranium-contaminated site in the Upper Colorado River Basin, Wyoming, United States - RVT100D185 | ecosystem: Environmental > Terrestrial > Soil > Contaminated >... | reverse complement strand
CCGCCGCCCGACCGAGCTGTCCGGTGGGGAGCAGCAGCGGGTGGGGGTGGCGCGGGCGCTGGCCGCCTCGCCGCGCCTCATGCTGCTCGACGAGCCCTTCGGATCGCTGGATCCGCTCACGCGCGACCGGCTGCAGCAATCGTTCCTGCGGATCCGCCGGCAGCTCGGGCTCACGGCGATCTTCGTGACCCACGACATGGTGGAGGCGCTCCTGCTGGGCGACCGTGTCGCGGTGATGAACGGCGGGCGCCTCGTCCAGGTGGGCACGCCGCGGGAACTGCTGCGGCAGCCCGCCGACGCCTACGTGCGTCGGCTCATGGAAACACCCACCCGGCAGGCCCGCATCGTGGACGGCCTCCTCGCGGAGCCCCCGCCATGATCGAACAACTCGCCCTGCTCCCCGAACTGTTGACGGCCCACCTGCAGCTCACCCTGCTCGCTCTGCTGGTGGGAACGGCGGTCAGCATCCCGGCCGGCGTCCTGGTCACGCGCGTCCGCTGGCTCGATCAGCCGGTCCTCGGCCTCGCCAGCGTGATTCAGACCGTTCCGAGTCTGGCCTTGCTCGCCGTCATGGTGCCGCTGCTGGCCGCCCTTGGCTTCCGGAGCATCGGGTTCTTTCCGGCGTTCATCGGCCTGGTCCTGTACAGCATCCTGCCGATCCTGCGCAACACCGTGTCGGGCCTGGCGACGGTGGACCCCGCGCTCATCGAGGCGGCGCGGGGCGTGGGCATGACCCCGGGACAGCGTCTCCGCCGCGTCGAGCTGCCGCTCGCTCTGCCCGTCATCTTCGCGGGTCTTCGGACGGCAACCGTTCTCACGGTGGGGGTCGCGACGCTCTCGACGCCGGTCGGGGCGCCGAGTCTCGGCAACTACATCTTCAGCGGCCTCCAGACGCGCAACCTGACAGCCGTGCTCGTGGGCTGCGTCGCAGCGGCGGCGCTCGCGCTGTTGCTCGACGGCCTCGTGCGCGCGCTCGGCGTGGCGGTTCTCCGCCAGCGGCGCGGATGGACGGCGGCCGTCCTCACGATGTTCGGCCTGCTGTACGGCTACACGGGCGCGTCCCTCGTCCGCGACGGCCGCGCCTGGGACCGCGGCCGCATTGCCGTTGGCGCGAAGACGTTCACCGAGCAGTACATCCTCAGCGACATCCTCGCCCGCCAGATCGGGGAGGCGACCGGAATGCGCGTCGACGTCGTGTCGTCGCTCGGCTCGACCGTGGCGTTCGACGCGCTGCGAGCCGGCGAGATCGACGCCTACGTCGACTACTCCGGCACCATCTGGGCGACGATCATGCGCCGCGACACGGTGCCCCAGGCCCGCGGCGACGTCCTGACGGAGGTCCGCCGTTTCCTGAGCGAACAGCATGGGATCGAGCTGGTCGGCGCGCTGGGTTTCGAGAACGCCTACGCGCTTGCCATGCGAAGGCGCCAGGCGGAAGCCTCCGGCATCGGCCGCATCTCGGAGCTGGCCCCGTACGCGCCTCGCATGGTGATTGGCGGCGATTACGAGTTCTTCGCCCGTCCGGAATGGGAGGCGCTGCGGCGCATCTACGGGCTGGCGTTCCAGGGACAGCGGTCGATGGATTCGTCGCTGATGTATCAGGCGGCGGCGAACGGCGACGTCGATGTCATCAGCGCCTTCTCGACCGATGGCCGCCTCGCGGCGTTCGACCTGGTGGTGCTCGAAGACGAGCGCGGCGCCATTCCCCCGTACGACGCCGTGATCCTCGCCGGCGCGCGATTGATCCAGGAGCATCCGGCCGCCATCGCCGCGCTCCGGCAGCTCGAGGGGCAGATCGACGCCGATCGCATGCGCGGCATGAACCTGATGGTCGATCAGCAGGGAGCCTCGCCCGCGAGCGTGGCCGACGCCTTCCTTCGGGACTTCCGCTCGAGCGCGTTGCGGCGGTAATGTAGGGACTGGAGGTGTCTTGATGCCAGACTCTTGGGACGGCGATCTGCAGAAGACCGCCGAGACGCCGCCGATCGAGCCCATTCGCTCGGGCCGTTCGCCGGGCGTCTGGGTTGCCGCCGCCGCGCTCGTCGTCGCGGCTGGCGTCGCGGCCTATTTCCTCTTCGGCGCCCGCTCGGCGCCCGAGCCGGCCACAACCGGCGCGCCGGCCGCGGCGGTGCCCATTGCCGAGGCGCCCTCTCGGCCGCTCGGAGCCGACGTTCCCGATCCGATCGACGTCCCGCCGCTCGACCAGAGCGATGTCCTGGTGCGGGAGCTGGTCAGCAAGCTGACCGCGCATCCGCGGGTCGGCGCCTGGCTCGTCACCCGCGGTCTCATCCGCAATTTCACCGTGGTCGTGTCGAACATCGCGGAGGGGAAGACGCCGGCCGTACACCTCACCACGTTGCGGCCGGCCACGAGCTTTGCCGTGATCGAGCGAAGCGGCTATCTGGAGATCGACCCGAAAAGCTACGAGCGGTACACCACCATCGCGGACGCCTTCGCCTCGATCGACCCGGCCGGCGGCGCCCAGCTGTACACGACGTTGAAACCGCGCATCGAGGAGGCGTACCGGGATCTGGGATTCCCCGATACGCCATTCGATACCACGCTGGAACGGGCGATCGTGCTGCTGCTGGAGACGCCGCTGGTCAACTCGCCCATGCGCGTCGAGCCGCAAGGGGCCACCGGGTATGGCTTCGCCGAGGCCCGCCTGGAAGCGCTCACGGACGCGCAGAAGCATCTACTGCGCATGGGGCCCCGGAACGTTCGCATCATTCAGGCCGCGCTCCGCGTGATCGCCCTGGAGCTCGGAATCCGGGTGCAGCGCCTCCCCGCGCCGCGCGCCTAGCGATCGGTCGTGCTTGCCGGGGGGCGCTCCGCCACCTGAATCGACGTGATCGTCGCGTCCTGCGAGGGCTGCTCCATCGGCGCCTCGACTCTGATCCATTGGCCCGGACGCGCCGCCTTCAACGTCGGGACCGCGCCGTCCGGCACGCGCGTGTTGAAGGTGACCGTGTGCGACTTGGCGTCGGCCGCGACGAATTCAATGGGAAGCACGAACCCCGTATTCCCGCCTTTGGCATCCTTGACCTGATCGTAGTTCCACAAGGCCAGCACCTGGTCGGCCTGTTTCTTTCCGATCATGTCCCACACGAGCACCAGGCGGTCGCCGGTCTTGAAGCGATCGACGTAGGTCGCGACGTTGGTTGGGATTGGCGATTTGATCGTGGCGGTCCTGGCGCTCTCGTTGAGAGCCACCAGCTCGCCGAACCAGACGTACGATCGTCGATCGACAGGGGGCCTGGCGGTCTGCGCCTGAAGCCAGCCGACACTGCAAACCACCAGAAGAACCGAAGCTACTCGAGCTGCCTGACTTCTCATGGTTCCTCCTCGCTCAGCGAAATCATTCCCTCCGTTCCATCTAACGTGGGGCTCCGCCCCACACCCCGGCTCGGTCGCTTGCGGGGACCCCTACGCCCCGCGCCGCTCCGTCGCAGGCGCGCCGCGCGCGCCTAGTCCGCTATGACTATTCAGCCGTCCGCAAACCAGACGCGCGCCTCCGCGAATCGGACGCACGCGTGAATTCAACGGCTCTACGTTTTTAGCGCATTCGCGACCAACCGATCAACTCCAGCACGGTGCTCGTTCCTCAGCGCCCTCGAAAGGTCTCAGCGGATCCGGCCGCCTGAAATCCGAAGCGGCGGTCCGCGGCCGTCCCCGCCACGTCATATCGCCCGCGGAGCTGAAGGAAATCCATCGCGCCGGCGAGCGGCCCCTGCCTCGCGTTGACGACGACGGCGTCGACCGAGAACGTCAGCGTGAGATCGATGGAGTCGCTGCGCCCGCGGATGGTGATGCGCTGCGGGTGCGACGTGACGGGATCGTTCACTTCGTCGATCGTCACGTTGGTGGCGTACCCGAGCGTGCCGCCGGGGCCGATGGCCGTCAGGAAGCCCGGCATGCGGTCCGGATCCGCGGCGTCCCGGGGCGGGAACACCCGACCGTACACGATCGAGGTGTCGCCCTCCTGAACCTGGCCCCACTGCCAGGACACTCCCTCCCAGAACCCCCAGTTGTGATCGTGGTACCCCGTTCCGCCGTCCAGGGCGACCTGCTCGCCGTTCACCCGGATCGATCCCCCGAGGAGGCCGGACATGACGGGCACGACATAGCCCGATCGCCATCCGCCGGCTCCATGAATCTCGATCGGCGGCATCATCCTGCCCGGGACGGCTTCGATGAACAGCTCGCCCGTCGCGCGGCGGCCGCCCTCGCCGCCGAGGTCGAGCGTGATGACGTATCGCAGGCCGTCCAACCGGACTCGATTGGCGCCAATGGTGAGATCGGGCGCGGCGGCGACCGCGGCGTCGTCGAGCGCGGCGGTCGCATCGAAGGACTCGACCCGCCCGCCTCGCTCCAGCTGCAGCCTCACGCCCGCCGTGCGCGTGCCGTCCAAACGCGGGGGCCCGACCAGGAACGTCAGATAGAACCGGGCGCCGGACGATCGGCCGTTGAAGTAGAGCCATTCCGCCCACGACGCGACGCGCTCCGGCACGTCGGGCACGGGACGGAAGCGATCCATGACGCGCAGCACGTCGGTCGGATCGGGTGACGTCCAGGCCGCGTCGCCCGGCGCATCGACCCAGCCCTTCGCGCCGGACACCTCCGGATCGTCGAGCGCGCGCTCCAGGCTCGGAATGCCGCCCCGCGCGCGCACCGGCAGCACGCCGACCTCGCGCACCAGGTACAGCGTGGCGCCGCTGCGCGGCGAGGCCGCCCGGATGCGTCCGGCGAGCGGCGGCGTCCGCAGCGCGTTCGACAGGAGCTCGCGCGCGGCCGTGACGCCGGTGGACACGCCCCTGACCACCACGTCGCCGCCGCCGATGAGGGCGGGCGACCGCGCCTGCTCGAGCACGATCTGGGCCACGCCGAGCAGAATCGCCATGACCGCCACCCCGACGCCGAAGCCGGCCGCCAGCACGGCGCTTCGAATCGGATGCGCGAGCAGCGACCGGATTGCCAGCTTGACGATCACGATCCGTTCTCCCCGCCCACGATCGTGCCGTCGCGCATCGTCAGGATGCGCCGCGCGCGGCTCGCGAGGGCTTCGTCGTGCGTGACGATCACGAGCGCCGTGCCGTCGGCGTTGACCCGATCGAGCAGCGCCGCAATCTGCGCGCCGGTCGCCTGATCGAGCTCGCCCGTCGGCTCGTCGGCCAGCAGCAGCGTCGGGCGGTTCGCGAGCGCCCGGGCGATGGCGACGCGCTGCATCTCGCCGCCGGACAGCTGCGAGGGGCGGTGGTCGGCGCGGGCGGTGAGCCCGACGTACTGCAGCAGCTCGGCGGTGCGCTGCCGGCGCTGCTCCTTCGGGGCGCCGGCCTCCGCCTGCGGCAGATCGACGTTCTCCGCCGCGGTCAGCATCGGGAGCAGGAAAAAGCGCTGGAAGATGAAGCCGATGCGCCTCAGCCGGATCCGGCTCCGCTCGCGGTCGCCGAGCGTCGCGACGTCCTGGTCTTCGAACAGGAGCGTGCCGCGGGTGGGCGCGTCGACGCACCCGAGCAGGTGCAGGAGGGTCGATTTCCCGCAGCCGGACGGTCCGCAGATCGCGACGTGGTCGCCGGGCGCAATCCGGAGCGCGACGTCGCGCACCGCGACGACCGGACCCGCGGGCATGGCAAACGAGCGCGTCACGTCGCGCGCCTCGACGACGGCCTTCGCCGGCCGGACGCCGGTGCCGGTCGTCACGAGACGACCTCGTTCCGCAGCGTCGCCGCGATCGGCAGCCGCGCCACGATCTGCATCGGGTACAACGCCGCGAGGACGGCCGTGGCGACGATGAGGGCGACGTGCACGACCACCGCGCGCGGCTCGAAGACGAAGAAGTGCAGCTCCGCCGGGATGCCGGGCATGACCTTCAGAATCCGGTCCAGCCATCCGGCGAGGGCCATGCCGAGCGGGAGCGCCAACGCGCCGCCGATGCCGACCATCAGCGCGGACTCGCAGACCACGTCGGCCACGACCCGCCGGCGAGAGAAGCCCAGCGCGCGAAGCGCCGCGATCTCCCCGAGCCGCTGGTTGACCGAGACCGTCAGCAGGACGGTGATGAGCAGCAGGCTGAACCCCAGCGTCACCGCGACGAGGACCGTGGAGATCTGCCGGAAGTACGAGAATTCCCCCTGCTGCAGGCGCGCGACGACTTCTTCGTTCGTGAGCGCGTACAGATCCGGCAGCAGGAACTGGATCGCCGCCCGGGTATTCTCCGCGCCGGCGCTCTCGGAGGACGCCACCAGCAACAGGTCGGCCTCGTCCCGATTCTCCTCGCCGCAGGCGCGGGCGGCATCGCCGAGGGTCGTGGCCGCGCTGAACTGGGTCGGATCGTCGAACGGGAACTCGGCGATCCCCGCGACCTGCAGGCTGACGAGCGGCAGGGCGGAGCGGCCGGCGCCGCAGAAGGCACGGAGCGTCACCGAGTCGCCCGGCCGGCGACCGAGCTCCGCCGCCAGGTTGCGATTCAGCAGCACCATGCCGGTGGGCTGTCCGCCTCCGGCGAGATCGCGCCCCTCGACGACCGTCCAGGGACGCCGGCGAGACGTGTCGGCCGCGAACAGCGACGCCTGCTGCGACCCGACGTCGCCGCCGGCGTCGAACGCCACCTCGCTCAGCCCCAGCGGCACGGCCTCGTCGACTTCCGGGAGCGCCATCAGGGCCGCGGCGGACCGTGAGGCCTGGCGAAGGCGCGGCCCGGTTCCGGGCGGCGACGCCGTGGCCGTCACGCGCACGTCGAACCCCTCGCGATCGAGGAGGTCCTGCATCGACACGACGAGGCCGCGCGAGAGCAGCAGCATGTCGAAGAGCAGGGCCGCCACCGCGGCGACGCCCGCGATGCCGAGCCCCGCGCGGGCCGGCTGACGGACGAGGCTGCGCCACGCGAAGGCCAGCGCGTTCATCGGCGCGCGAGGAACAGGACGCTCCGGCGCAACAGCGTCCAGGAGGCGGCGACGCTGGCCAGCGCGCCGAGGGGCACCGCGATGGCGACCGAGCGCAGCGCCACGTCCGGGGTGATCCGGACGAAGATCAGCGCCGTGTCGTAGTGCCATTGAAAGTAACGGTTGACCAAGCCTTCCGAGGCGATCCCGAGCACCAGGCCGAAGAGCGCGCCGGCCGTCGCGATGATCAACCCCTCGACGACGACCTGCGACATGACGCGCCGGGTCGTCAGGCCGATCAACCTCAGGATGCCGACCGTCTCGCGCCGTTCATCCACGAGCATCACCGTCAGCGCGAGCAGGAACACGGTGCTGGCCACGATGGTCACGATGGCGATCGCGAGATGGAAGCGCTCGAGCACGACGAAGACGGCGGCCTCGCTGGAGCCTCCCGCGGCCGGCCGGGCGATGAGACCCGGCCTTCGCGCCCTCACCTCGCGCGCAAACTCCCGCGCCCCGTCCGGGTTCGCCAGCGCGATGTTGACGGCGTCGACCGTCTCGGTCGAGAGGGGATCGGCCGGGTCGGCCGTCATCTGGAGCAGATCCGGCAGGTGCAGGCGCGCCTCGTGCTTCGACGCGTTGATTCGCATCGGGTCCGGCAGCGGCTCGTACACGCCGGCCACGCGGAACTCCCGCGAGCTTCCGCCGGACGGATCGGCCGAGAGGCGGATGGAGGAGCCGACCGCGAGGCCGGCGGCCTCGGCCAGCTGCCGGGACACGAGCACGTCGGGCAGCGGCCCCTCGGCGGCGCGCGCGCGCTCGGGCGAGGCGCCGAGGCCGAGCGCGATCGCAAGAGAGAGGAGCGCGGCGGCCGCGGCGCGGATCATCTTTGAATTATAGTTGGGGGCCACCTCGTCTCCGAGGCAGCCCCGCTTCCGGTCAGTAGTCCTCCACTGCGTGCCCCGCTGTCGCCGCCGAGCCAGATGTATCACCCGTGGATCGCCGGCCGACCTGGGGGAGCCGATGCGGTCGCCTCTCCGGGTTGTCTCCCGGTTTTGTCCTTGACATTCCTCCCCAGAGGAATATGGTGTGGCTCCGTAAGCGCCTGAAGTTTTCATAGTCGCAAACCGTCATAACCCACTCCAGACGCAGGTCAATACACCGTCGCGACGACTCGGCTCATTTCACCGCGAATCGCACTGGCGCCCGTCAGCACCATAGAACCATCGGGCTTGGTCGTTCCGGTCGAACCAGCGGCTGACGCGGCGCTCCCCGGGCAGCTCCGGAGCGCCGACCAGATCCGGCCGCTGGGTGCCGAACCCCGCGAACGCGTTGAGATTCGTCGACTGGGTGATGGCGACCGGCGTACCCGACTGGAGCGTCAGGACGCCGGTGATGGTCCAGTCGCGAACGAACGCGCCCAACACGCCGGAGGGGCGTCGCCCGCGCCCGTCGCCGGCCGGCAGGTCCCACACCAGCGACGACACGAACACGTGCGGAATGTCGCCGGTCGAATGGTCCCGGTCGAGCGCTCGATTGAACGTGTCCGCGACGGGATGGTTCGCCACGGGCCCCGTCAGGATCGACGCGTCGAACACGGACGAGGCGTCGTCGATCAGCCTCGAGCGCGTGTAGCTCGCCAGAAACGACAAGCCGCGCGACAGCCGGTGCTCGAGCCTCGCCTCGAGCCCGTGATAGCGGGTCGTGCCCACGTTGTGTAGCCGAAGCCAACGCCCCCTTCGAGCTCCTGCCGGTCCACCGTCACGCCGTCGTCGAATGCCGGAAGACCGCCAGCTCATCCTGCGACGCCGGCCGTGGTCGACCGAGTGACGTGGCGCAACCGCCAACTGTCCAGGGCTATCAGGGCGTTTGCGCCGCCGCTCGATTGCCTGAGGTTATTCGCCCACAGTGGTGGTTCACGGTTTGCATTCAATAGGCGTTCGAGCTCACGTACGGGCGGACGCCGCCTGGACATCGCCGGGGGCGCTGCTCCGAAGAAGTAGCGCGGCGCGCCGCTCGCGGGGCCCATCGTAGCTCGCGGAGGAAGATGCCCGACCTCAGGGAGCGCCTGGAGTCGGGCGTTTCATTGCATGTCCGGCCGTATTCAAGGTCAGGACCGGAAACGATCGGGATCCTCGCGCCGACGTCGAGCGGGACAACGCACGTCGAGCGCGCCACAGCCGATTCCCGCAGGAGGCGAGCGGCGTCACATGCTGAACACACGACCGGGAAAAGAAGTGATCGTCCGGATGGCCAACGAGGTCGGCGGCCTCGACAAGCTGGCGAAGATGATTTCCGAGCGGGGCGCCAACATTCTGGCGGTCAGCGCGTGGGTGGTGGGTCCGCAGGCCGTCCTCCACTTCGTGACGGACGACAACGTGCGAGTGGCGGACGCGCTGAAGGCTCGCGGCTACGACGCGCGGGAGGCCGATGTCCTCGTGACGGAGGCGCCGCACAAGCCAGGCATGCTTCGCCACATCACCGAGAGGCTCGCGCAGGGCGACATCGACGTCCACCACCTGTATGCCACGGCGCCGATGGGACAGGAGACCTGCCTCGTGGTGTTCGCCACGGCGAACAACGATCATGCCATGGTGCTGCTGAACGCGCCGCCCGGCGCGCCATGATAGGGTGAACCGGACCGGGCGCGGCGCCTCGACCGCGCACGAGTGCTGGGAGGCCCAATGGTCATCGAGGACCAGCGAGAGATCGTCGAGTTCCTCTCGACGCCGTCCGCCTACGACGCGCAGGTCAGCGATGTCGAGCGCATCGACACGCACAGCGCCATCGTGTTCCTCGCGGGCGAGCGCGCCTACAAGCTGAAGCGCGCGGTGCGGTACGACTATCTCGACTTCTCGACGCTGGAACGACGCCGCGCCGCCTGCGAAGCCGAGGTGGTCGTCAACCGCCGCAGCGCGCCTCAGCTCTACCTCGGGGTCGTCTCCGTCACGAGGGAGGCGGATGGCGGGCTGGCGTTGGGCGGACGCGGGACGCCGGTCGACTGGCTCGTCCGGATGGTCCGCTTCAACCAGAGCGCGCTCCTCGACCGATTGGCGGCCAGCCACGCCCTCGACATCGAGTTGATGCCGGCTCTGGCCCGGGCCATCTCCGACCTCCACGCGGTGGCAAACCCGCGAAAGGATCAGGGTGGCCGAGACGGCATCGCCTGGGTCATCGAGGGCAATGCCGAAGCCTTCGCCGAGTTTGCCGGGAGCGTGTTCGAGCCCGAGGCCTGCGGCCGCGTCAACGCGCTGGCGCGCGCGGAGGCGGAGCGCCACGGCGATCTGCTCGACGGCCGCCGCCGGCAGGGCTTCGTTCGCGAGTGCCACGGCGACCTGCACCTGCGCAACATCGTGCTGCTCGACGGCCGGCCGACGCTGTTCGACGCCGTCGAGTTCAACGATCGGATTTCGTGCGTCGACGTGCTGTACGACTTCGCGTTCCTCCTGATGGACCTCTGGCGCCTGCGCCTGCACGCGCACGCGAACCTGCTGTTCAACGCCTATCTGGCGGGCACGGATGCTCTCGCCGCGCTGTCGCTGGTGCCCCTGTTCCTGTCGTGCCGATCGGCGGTCCGCGCCAAGACGAACGCCACGGCCGCGAAGCTCGAGCCCGACCTGACGCGCCGGGCCGCGCTCGAGGCGACCGCGCGCGAATACCTCGTCGGCGCCGAGATGTACCTTCATCCCCGGCCGCCCAGGCTCGTCGCGATCGGCGGCCTGCCCGGGTCGGGCAAGTCCGTGCTGGCGCGCCGGGTGGCCCCGAGCGTCGGCGCGGCGCCCGGCGCGGTCGTCCTCCGCAGCGACGTGATTCGGAAGTCGTTGTTCGGCGTGCCGGCGGCGACGCGGCTCGGCGCGGAAGGGTACACGCAGACGGTGACCGACTCCGTCTATCGCCAGCTCGGCGAGCGGGCGGCCGTCGCGATCCGCGCCGGGCAAGCCGTCATTCTCGACGCCGTGTTCGGCAGGCCGGAGCAGAGAGCAGGAGCGGAGGAGGTCGCGCGATCCGCGCGCGTGCCTTTTACCGGCTTGTGGCTGGACGCGCCCACGCCCGTCCTGATGGATCGGATCGAGGCCCGCACCCGCCAGCGAACCGCCGACCCGTCCGATGCAAGCGTGGACGTGCTGCGGGCGCGACTGACCGACGACGTGGGACCGGTGGAGTGGGATCGAATCGATGCGTCGGGCGGCCTCGATGCCGTGCAGCGGCGCGCGGACCGGCTTCTCGCACGATCGGCGACGGCGCCCTGACCCAGGCGTCAGCGCGGATCCGTCCCCTGATCGCGGCGGCGGGGCCGTTCTGTTCCTGCGGCTCAGGAAGCTCCCGGCGCCTGCTCGCCTTGACGTTCAAGCACGGCCGTCATGCGCGGCGCATTCAGGCTCAGCAGGATGTCGCCGGCGACTTCCTGCACGCAAAAAACCCGCACGCACTCGGCCGGTTCACGGCCCGCGCCGGTTTCCAGGTTGAACTGATGGGCGTGCAGGGGGCAGATGATCCTGCCTCCTCCGAGCACACCCTCGGCCAGCGGGCCCTGTCGATGAGGACAGCGGTTCTGCGTGGCGAAGATGCGGCCGTCGCGCTGCCGGAACACGGCGATCTCGTCGGATCCGACGACATAGCAGCGGCCTTGACCCACGGGGATTCGACTGACGCGGCCCAGATTGGCGGTCGGTGTCGCAGTCGTTTCAGCCATTGTTCTCGGCGACCTCCAGCGCGTACGCGAGCTCGGCCCCGCTGAACTGAGCGTGATAGGCCGGCCGTTCTGCCTCCTGCCACGGATCGCTGTAGGCATCCACCGCCTTCTGGATCTCCGCATCCAGGTGCGCGCAGATCCCGAGGCTGTCCTCGACGAGGATCTTCCGCAGCGTGTCGATGCCCACGCGTTCGAGGAAGCCGTAAGAGCGTTCCAGATACTTGCCGTGTTCGCGGTAGTACTGCATGAAGCGCCCCATGTAGAGGAGCACCTCGTCGTGCGTGTCGACCGTGCAGAGGAGGTCCCCTTTGCGCACGCTTCCGCCGGCCGCTCCGCCGACATATATCTCCCATCGACCGCCTTCGATGGCCACGGCTCCCAGGTCTTTCACGTAGGCTTCCGAACAATTGCGGGGGCATCCGGCCGTGGCGAGCTTCATCTTGTGCGGCGACTCGACGCCCTGGAAGCGGCGCTCGATCTTCTGCGAGAGCGCGATGGAATCGCCCACCCCGTAGCGGCAGAAGTCCGTGCCGACGCAGCTCTTGCAGGTGCGGAACGCCTTCGTGTAGGCGTGGCCGCTCGGCATGCCGAGCTCCTTCCACACACCCGGCAGGTCGCCCTTTTTGATGCCGAGCAGGTCGATGCGCTGCCCGCCGGTGAGCTTGACCATCGGCACCTCGTACTTGACCGCCACCCGGGCGATCCGCATGAGCTCGTCGGCCGTGGTCACGCCGCCGTAGATGCGCGGCACGACCGAGAAGGTTCCGTCCTTCTGGATGTTCGCGTGCACGCGATCGTTGATGAAGCGGGCGTCTCGCTCGTCCTCGTACTCGCCCGGCCAGAGGGTCTTCAGCAGCGAGGCCAGGCCGATCTTGCTGGCGGGGTCCTCCACGCCGCCGGCCAGCTGCGCGAAGACGTCGCTGACGGACTTGATGCGGCGCCTCTTGATTTCGGCAACCAGCTGCGATTTCTCGAGCGCCACGCCGGGGACGTAATAGTGCTCGCTCGCGTCGTACCCCACTTCTCCGACGCACGACTCCAGGAGCTGCGCCACCAGGCTCTTGCACGAACCGCAGCCCAGGCCGGCCTTGGTGCTGGCTCCCACCTTGGAGACGCTGTGGCAGCCCCTGGTCTGAATCGCGTCGACGATCTGCTCCTTGCTGACGCCGTTGCAGTTGCAGATCTGCGCGTTGTCGGGAAGGTCGGAGGCCTTGAGCAGCGCCACGCCCGTCGGCGACCCGAAGAGAAGATCCGCCCGGCGCGCGGGCACCTTGGTTCCCGCGAGAAACATCTGCATCAGCGTGCCGGCGGCCTCGACATCGCCGAGCAGGATCGCGCCGGCGATCTGGCCGCCTCGGACGATCAGCTTCTTGTAGATGCCGTTTCCGGGTTCCCGATAGACGACCACTTCATCGTCGGCGTCCCCGGGTTTGGTGGCGCCCATCGACGCCAGCTCGACGCCCATGACCTTCAGCTTGGTGCCCAGCTTGGAGCCGTGATACGCGGAGCCGGGACGCGTGCCGGTGATCACGTCCGCGAGCACCTTCGCCTGTTCCCAAATCGGATCGACCAGCCCGTACAGCTGGCCGCGATGCTCGACGCATTCTCCGAGTGCGAAGATCGCCGGATCGCTGGTGCGCATCCGGTCGTCGCAGACGATGGCCCTGTTGATGGCGAGGCCGGACGCGGCGGCGATCTCGGTGATGGGCCGGATGCCCGCGCTGACGACCACCATATCGGTCTCGAGCGTGGAGCCGTCCTTGAATTCCAGACGGGCGATCCGCCCGTCAACCCTCACGATCCTCGTGGTGATGGTGTCGCACAGCACCCTGATGCCCATCGCCTCAATCGTCTTGCGGAGCATGTCGCCCGCCTCGGGATCGAGCTGGGCCGTCATCAGTTGCGGCGCCGCCTCGAGGACGGTGACTTCGACGTCGTGCGTCAGCAGCCCGCGCGCTGCCTCGAGTCCCAGCAGACCACCGCCGATGACCGCCGCCCGCCGGCTGGCCCTGGCGTAGTCGGCGATGCGGCTGCAGTCGTCGATGGTGCGAAAGAGAAACGTGCCCGGTCCCCCGAAGCCGTCCAGCGGCGGCACGAACGGCCGCGATCCGGTGGCAATGATGACGTGGTCATAGGGCGCCTCGACGAGCGGGGCACCGTCATCGCAGGCCGCGTCGGCGGCATACGCCAGGGCCGCTTGCGTCAGCGGCGTACCCACCACCACGCCCCGTTCGCGATCGATGCGAGTGGCCTTGACGCCGGCATGGAGCGTGATGCCGTTGTCGCGATACCACGAGAGCGGGTTCATGAAGATGTCCGGGGCGGACTGCGTGCCGTTGAGCACGTTGCTCAAGAGAATGCGGTTGTAGTTGCCGTAGGGCTCGGCTCCGAACATCACGATGTCGAACCGATCCGGCGCCCGCTTCAGGATCTCCTCGACGACCCTGGCCCCGGCCATGCCGTTGCCCACCACGACGAGCTTCTGCCGGTTCGAAGCGGTCATCACGAAGTCTGCCTTCCCTGTGTCATGGAGTTGTCCGCTCCACACGGACAGCGCACTGCTTGTAGTTGGGCTCGCGCGAGTAGGGGTCGAACGCGCTCTGCGTCACCTGGTTGGCGTTGAAATCCGCCCAGTGGAACGGCACGAACACCTGCCCGGCCGCGACGGTTTCGGTGATGCGCAGCTCCAGATTCCGGACGCGGCCCCGCTGCGACACCACGTCCACGCGGTGCGACGGCTTGAGGCGCAGGGCTCGGGCATCCCGCGGGTTCATCTCGAGCCATGCGGTCGGCGCGAGCCGATCGAGAATCGGCACCTCGCCGGTCTTGGTGCGGGTGTGCCAATGCTCGACCGTGCGGCCGGTGTTGAGCACGAACGGAAAGTCGGCTGTCGGCGGCTCGGGAAACGGCTCCCAGGCCGTCGGGATGAGCCGGGCTCGGCCGTCGTCGGTCTGGAACCGCCCGTCCGCGTAGAGGCGCCGCGTGTCGGCCGCGTCCGTCGCGCCGGCCGGGTACGGCCACTGGATGCCGCCGAGCGTCTCGATGGCCTCGTAGCTCATCCCCGAGTAGTCGCAGAGACGGCCTGCGGAGACCCGCTTCCACTCCTCGAAGGCGTGCTCCGGCTTGGTCCAGCCCGGGAAGAGCTCGTCGCGGCAGCCGAACGCCGCCGCCAGATCGAGAAAAATGTCGAAGTCGCTGCGGGCCTCGCCCGGCGGCTCCACCGCGCGATTCACCTTGCTGACGCGCCGCTCGGAGTTCGTGTACGTGCCGTCTTTTTCGCCCCAGATGGCGGCGGGCAGCACGAGATCCGCGAGATCGGAGGTGGGCGTGGGATGAAAGCCGTCCTGGACGACGAAGAACTCGAGCGATTCGAGCGCCTGCCGCAGGACGCCGAGGTTGGGAAACGACACGATCGGATTGGTCGCGATCACCCACAAGGCGCGGATCTTCCGCGCCAGGACGGCTTCGATGATGTCGGGATAGGCCAGGCCGCGGGCGGTCGGAATTCGATCGGCCGGGACGCGCCAGATGGCCGCCAGCGCCTCGCGGTCTTCGGCGCATTCGAACTTGCGGTAGCCCGGCAGCGAGGAGGTGAAGCCCGCTTCACGCGTTCCCATCGCATTGCACTGGCCGGTGATCGAGAACGGCGCGGCCCCGGATCGCCCGATGTTGCCGGTGAGGAGCGCCAGGTTGTTGATGGCGTTGACCGTCTCGGTCCCTTTCGTGCTGTGGTTCACGCCCATGGTCCAGCCGATGAACCCGGCCCGGGCGTTGCCGTACAGCACGGCGGTCTTGTAGATGAGCTCCGGCGGCAGGCCCGTAATCTCGGACACGCGTTCCGGCGTGCTTTCGCGCACCGACTCGCGAAGCGCCTCGAAGCCGGTGGTGTGGGCGGCGATGTACTCGTGATCGATCAGATCGTGCTCGATCAGGATGTGGATCATGCCGTTGACCAGCGCGAGATCCGATCGCGGCTTGACGGCCAGATGCAGGTCGGCCAGCATCGCGGTCTTCGAGACGCGCGGGTCGGCCACGATCAGCGTCTTGCCCGGGTTGGCTTCCAGCCGCTGCCAGAGGATCGGATGGTTGTCGGCGATGTTGGCGCCGATCAGGAAGACGACGTCCGCGCGCTCCAGATCCTCGTAGGCGCCGGGCGGACCGTCGCTGCCGAACGACCGCTTGTAGCCGGACACGGCCGTCGCCATGCACAGCGTGGTGTTCCCGTCGTAGTGGCGGGTGCCCAGCCCGAGCTGCACGAGCTTGCCCAGGGTGTAGAACTCCTCGGTCACGAGCTGCCCGGTGCTGAGCACGCCGACCGCTTCGGGCCCGTACGTCTGCGTCACGTCGCGGAACCGGCGGACCATGGTCGCGATGGCGTCGTCCCAGCTCACGCGCTCGAGCCGCTGGTTCCGGCGCAGGAGCGGATAGCGCGCGCGGGTCGCGACGTGCAGCATGTCGTGCTCGGAGAGCCCCTTCGGGCAGAGCGCGCCGCCGTTGACCGGATGATCCGGATTGCCGCGGACGCTGACCGCCCGGCCGTCCTTGACGCCGATGAACATCCCGCAGCCCACCGAGCAGTAGCCGCAGGTGGTGGAGACCCAGCGGTCCGGGATCTTCGCGGCGGCGGTGTAGCCCATCACCGGGTCGACCGCATAGGCGTACCGCTCGGCGCGCGTGTCGAGCCCGAGGGCGCGCTTCAGCGTCATGCGGCCTCGCTTCCCAGGTACGGGGCCGCCATGTTCTTCGGGACGGCGCTGACGAAGAACAGATAACGGCCGAGCAGCTCGGCGCCGAGCGCCAGGGTGAACGCCCCCCACAAGGCGATTGGATGGACCGTGAAGAGCGGGAGCGCAATCGCCCCGAACGCCAGCAGCACGCCGCGGAGCAGGAGGCGCGGCATCAGCGTCGTGGCGAGCAGCGTCGCCGACGCGCGCAGCTCCACGACATCGGCGGCGCTCAGCCGGAGGAATCGCACCGCCAGCACCACGAGGACGGCGCCCGCCATCGTGGCGCCGGCGACGGCGAGCCAGCGCGGATCGCCGGTGCCCACCGCCGCCGCGAGCAGCGGCCCGAGCGTCGCCGCGGTGAGATGAAACTGCACCAGCGTCAGCGGCGTGTTCCACGCGGGGCGGGATGGCACACGGTAGATATAGGCGCTGGCCGTGACGCCGCCGAGACCGAACAGCACGGTGACCGCGCCGATCGCGAAGCTCCCGGGCCACTGGAGCCAGAGCAGCCCCGCGTACAGGCACGCGACGACCGAGAAGGCGGCGAACAGGAGGACCTCGCGGCTCAGCCAGGAGCGTTTCCACGCCTTGAGCGCGCGGTACGCGTAGATCGGCCGTCCGAGGTGGAGCGTGGAGCCGGCCAGCGCCAGGACGCTGGCCACGAGCGAGGTGAGCGCCGCGGCGCCCAGGCGAGTGGAGGCGCCCAGCAGCTGGAGCAGCCAGATCGTCGTGAACGTGCCGACCGAGAGCTGCGTGAGCACGGTCATCACGACGAGCGGCCAGTGCGGTTCGGCGGGCGACAGGCGCACCAGATCGACCGGCCGGGCGTTTGGCGCCAGACGCTCCGGCAGCGTGATGCGCGTCGTCGACAGGCTCTGATCGAGCGATGGGAGTCCGGCGGCGGGGTTCTGGACCATCGTCGCCGCCCGCCAGTCGTCGATCTTGACGATCTCCACCTGAATGGCTCCCGTCGGACAGGCCGAGACGCAGGCCGGCGCCTGGCCGAGCCCGAGCCGGCCGTGACACATGTCGCACTTGCCGACCACGCCGCGCTCGGGGTTGTACTGCGGCACCCCGTAGGAGCAGTTCCAGGTGCAGTACTGGCAACCGATGCAGGCATCGGCGCTGTGCAGCACGATGCCTGTCGCGGAGTCTTTCGTGTACGCGTCCACCGGGCAGCCGCTCATGCACGTCGGCTCGAGGCACTGGTTGCACCCCATCGACAAGTACGCGCGCTGCGTCTGCGGGTACCAGCCGCCTTCGATCTCGCCCACGCGCCGCCAGTTGATCGAGGCCGGGTTGCCGTTCTGCTCGTTGCAGGCGACGACGCAGCACTTGCACCCGATGCATTTGCCCATGTCGACGTGGAAGCGGTACTGCTCTCCAGGTTCCGGGGCGCGAAGAGGAACTCGCGCCGCCGGCGCGACCGGCGCGGCAACGGGCGCGGAGCCCGCGGACCGCCTCGGCGTGAGCACGAACGTGTGCCCGTCTTCGGTCGCTCGCTTCAGTAAGGGCAGGCCCATTGAAGCACTCCGTCCAGCAATCCCTATTCCACAGCCCGCTTCGCGCGAAAGCGCGTTGTGGAAGGCGCGAAC
>Ga0326597_10005320_pt1 | contig 17900 bp, 18 predicted proteins | sample RVTome_12_FD_203789 | JGI IMG/M metagenome (GOLD analysis project Ga0326597, IMG submission 203789) | Soil microbial communities from uranium-contaminated site in the Upper Colorado River Basin, Wyoming, United States - RVT100D185 | ecosystem: Environmental > Terrestrial > Soil > Contaminated >... | reverse complement strand
GAACTCGCTGCGCGATCAGACATGATTCAGCCCTTCCCAGAATCCGTAGCCAAATGAATATTCAAATTGGTACTTTTGACCCTACCAACCACTCAGAGCGACGGAAAGGGCCAAATCGGAAGTTTCTACCGTCGGCCAAAACCTACAGCGGGAGGCCTTGCGGGAGCGATCGACGTCGTCCGCTTAATCAGGCGAAACGACACCACTTTGCGTGGCCCGCCCAGCGGGCTCAGTCCAGTGACTAGTGCGCTCGTGTTGGTTGGTAATGAACCTCAGTTCACCCTCTCGATCGGTCGATACCTAGGCAACCAACCAAAGCGGGGATGACGACATGACTCATCGATTCATCGTCAGAGATGGCGATCTATTTCAAACCTATGTGGGAGAAGTGGTGCTGTGGGGCCAGGACACGGTCACCGTCTACACGATGACCGAAGACGAATACGGCCACTCGCTCGTCTGCTTTTCGTCCGAAGCGATCGCCGAACACGACGTTCTAGTCGCCTAAAGCGCCAGCATCCCGCCTGCGATAGTGGCGATCCGGCCTGCCTCGAACTCGTCCCCGGTCTCTTCGATCACAGTGGGTTCGCCCCCGATTCGCGGTCCTCCCGGTGAGATTCGGAGACTTTACAGACCGGATCCATCAGAGCGGAGTGGGCGGAAGACGATGCCGACCCTCTTGCACGCCGATGACCGTGGCCCCCGAGACTGCCAAACCGGCCCCCGCCACCACCGCCAACGATGCATACGCACCGGCGTCGGCGAACCCTCCCCCGACCAGGGGTCCGAAGGACCTCCCCATCGCCATGAACGCCTGGGCATCGCCGGCCCGTTCGGCCGGATCCAACGACCGATCCGAAAGCATTTGCAGGACTCCGGGAACCCCCATCCAGAAGGCGAACCCCCACCAGGCCATCCCGACGAAGTACCAGACCGGACTCCCTCCCATGATGCATATGGCCGCCGCCGGGCCGCTAGAGGCCAGCCACCATCCCGGCCGCCGATGCCGGGTGGCCAACCGCGCCCCCAAGAGTCCCGCCGCCGCGTTGAGGCTGTACCCGAACGAGACCGCAGTCGGGGTCATCGAAAGCAACTGAACCGCGGCGGTGGCTGTGAAGATGAACAGGCTCGAACCTGCCATCGCCAGTAAGAAAAGCGCAAACAACAAGATCCGGTTTGAACGCGACCGACTGACCCGACCGGTTCGCTCCGGTACCCGGATATCGCCGACCTTCATGACCACCGCGGGAATCGCGACGACCGTTAGCAACCCGTAGACCCACCGGTCGCCGTGTTCGGCGACGACGGCCAGAATCGGAGAACCAAGGAAGGCGGTCATGGGTCCGGTCGCCGAAATCGACGCCATGGACCGCCGATCGCCCATCGCTTCGGCCCACACGATCCAGGTAATGGCCCCGGCGGCGGCACCCGCTACGAGTCGCAGAGCAATGAGTATCCAAAACACGGACATGAAGGCACTGGCCAGGTTCACCGCCAGGAAGAAAGCCGCAGCAGTCCGGAGCACCCCTCCCGATGGGGTGGTGAATTTGGGAAGGACAAAGCTGAACAGTGCAAACATCGCAACCTGGGCAACTGAAATGAGACCGGCTGAACCCTCGGACACGCCATAGCGTCCGGCGATCGCCGGGATGAGAAAAGGCGTCGCGGCGAACATGGCGGCCAGGGCCACCGCCGCAGCCACTACCGAAATCGGCGCGTTGGGTCGAACGGCATAGGCGAGGCGGGTGGGCGTAAACACACCGCCAGTATGGTCCAAACATCGCCCAGGTCCTGCACATCTCCCAAGTCCAATCCTCCTCAAGGGCGATCCGTTTCTGGCATACTTCAAGGCCGTGTCGGCAGGAGGCCCCACATGAACAACGGGCGAGTTCTTGAAGCAACGGATCTCAAGAAGTCTTTCGGTGACATCCACGCGGTTCGTGGCGTTTCGTTTCATATCGGCGTGGGAGAGACCTACGGGTTGCTCGGCCCGAACGGCGCCGGCAAGACGACCTCCATTTCAATGGTGAGTGGCCTGCTCCAGCGCGACGGCGGTGAGGTGTTGTTGGACGGTCAATCCATGACAACCACCACGCTGGCTCCCAAACAAGAGATAGGCCTGGTGCCGCAGGACCTGGCTATCTACCCGGACCTCACCGCTCGCGAGAACCTCAGATTCTTCGGCCACCTGTATTCGATGCCGAAGGCCGAACTGTCGAAACGGATCGACGAGGTGCTCGAAGTCGTCGGGCTATCCGACCGGGCCAATGACCGCTCGTCGGAGTACTCCGGAGGTATGAAACGACGCCTGAACATCGGAATCGGACTCCTGCACCGACCCAAGCTGCTGGTACTTGATGAGCCAACCGTCGGTGTGGACCCTCAGTCTCGCAATGCCATCCTCGAATCCGTTGAACATCTGTCGAGCGAAGGCATGGCTGTGTTGTATACGACCCATTACATGGAAGAGGCCGAAAGACTCTGTGATCGGGTCGGAATCATCGACCAGGGTGAGATCAAGGCCGAAGGCACCCGCCGGGAACTCATCGAACTGATCGGCCAACAGGACCTCATCCGCATCACGGCCACGGGCGTCAACGACGCGACACTCGCCGATCTGCGGGGCTTGGCCGGGGTGGCCAGCGTCTCACCAACGGAAGATTCGCTGGACATGTTGGTGAACGATGCCGGGGCCGCCCTCCCGGAGGCGATGCGGGTCCTGACCGCCCACGGGTCGGGCGTATCGTCGGTTACCGTCGAAGAGCCCGATTTGGAAGCCGTCTTCCTGCATTTGACCGGCAAGGCTCTAAGAGACTGAATGCGCCACGCCTGGACCATCGCCAAGAACGATCTGGCACTCCGGGCCAGGGACCGATCCATCTTCATCATCGGACTCGTTGCCCCCCTGGCGTTGGCCTTCATCTTCAATCTGGTGTTTGGTGGCGGGATCAGCGATGTCGGCGAGACGATCACCTTCGAGATGGGGATCGCCAATCTCGACGGCGGCCCCATCGGCGAAGCCTTTGCGGGGGTGCTCGATTCGATCGCCGCCGACGGGCGCCTCAGAATCATGGAGTTTGACACCGCCGAAGAAGCACGGCAGGCCGCCGATGAGGGCGGGACCGGGGCGGTTTTCATCTTGCCGGCGGGCCTCTCAAGCAGCGTCCTCGGAGGCGCAAACGCCACGATTGAGGTGGTCGGCAATGTCGACGCTCCCACCACCACCCAGGTGGCCTCTTCGATCGCCGAGCAGTTCGCCCTTGGGGTGAGAACTGCCGACCTTTCCGTCGGGACGGCCATGGCGACAGGAGCCCTTCAACCTCAGGACGCCATTGCCGCCGCCGGCGAGGCGGGCACGGCCCCGCCGGCCATCGAAATCGGAGCCATCCAGGCTGCTACCCGTCAGATTGATTCTGCGACTTACTTCGTTGCCGGGCTGTCAATCTTCTTTCTGTTCTTCATCGCCGGCATGGCCGTTACGTCGATGCTTGAGGAGCGCCGGGAGGGCACGCTCATGCGTCTCCTGGCGGCGCCGATCAATCGAAAGTCGATCACGATCGGCAAGTCGATGGCGAGCGTACTAATTGGCCTCGGGTCGATGACGGTTCTGGTGATTACGTCAACTTTGATCATGGGCGCCGAGTGGGGTTCGCCGGCCGGAGTCGCTCTTCTGGTGGTGGGCGCCGTGCTGGCCGTCGTGGCGCTCATGACGTTCGCTGGCGCCTTTGCCAAAACCGCCGAACAGGCCGGAAACCTCCAGTCGATTGTGGCTGTCACGATGGGAATGCTGGGCGGTACCTTCTTCCCGATCACGCAGGAAGGGCTCCTCGGCAAGCTGTCGCTGATGACGCCCAACGCCTGGTTCATGCGGGGCCTCGGTGAGTTGGCCGGGGGTGGGATCAGCGCAGCACTGCCTGCTTTCTTTGTCCTCATCGGCATCGCGGTGGTGTCGGGCTCAATCGGCTTGTTCATTACCGGGAGGATGGTGAAGCCATGAGGAAGGTACTCGCCATCGCCCGGGTCGCCCTGTGGCGTTTCCTTCGAGATCGATCGACGGTCTTCTTCGTCTTCGTGTTGCCGATCGGAATCGTCATGCTCATCGGCGCCCAATTCGGCGGCGATTTCTCGCCTCGGCTCGGCGTAACAGGTGGCAATGGACCGGTCGCCGCCGACATCACGGCCCGGCTCAAAGCGGAGGACAGCATCACAGTCGTCGAGTTCGACAGAGAGGACGAGCTGCTACTTGCCGTTGAGCGTGGCAACCTTTCAGCCGGGGTCTCGATTCCAGACGACCTCGATGCCACCCTGGCCGGCGGCAACATCGGCAATGTCGGCTTCATTTCCCGACCTGACGGCGTCGGACCCCAACTCCAGGTTGTGGTCACCGAAGCCGTCGCCGGGGCAGCCGAGCAGGAAATGGCGGTCAGATTCGCGGTGTCCAAGGGTGCTGATCCGACCGCGGCGGTAGCCGCCGCCGCCGCGGTAGCACCAACGATCCCGAACCTGGTCGTCGAAACGATCGTGGAGGGAGAATCGCTGTTTCCGGCCTCGCTCGGGCAATTCGACATCGGGGCGTCGAGTCAACTCGTCTTGTTCATGTTCCTGACCGGCTTGACCGGATCGGCCGCCCTCATTCAGAGCCGCCACCTTGGCATGACCACCCGGATGGCCGGCACCCCGACCTCGGTGCGCACCATCCTGACCGGCGAAGCCCTCGGCAGGTTCGTCATCGTGTTCGTGCAAGGCGTCTACATCATGGCCGCCACGACACTGTTGTTCGGGGTGGGCTGGGGCGATCCACTCGGCGCCGCCGGCACCCTGGTGCTGTTCGCGGCCGTGGGAGCCGGCGCAGCAATGCTGTTTGGGGCACTGTTCCGAAATGATCAACAGGCCGGGGGCGTCGCCATTGTGGCGGCCATCGGGTTGGCCGCTCTGGGAGGGTCGATGCTGCCGATCGAGCTGTTCAGCGACACCCTCCTACGGATCGCCCGGTTTACTCCGCATTATTGGGCCAACGATGCCTTCGCAGAACTGGTGCGCCATGACGCATCATTGGTCGACATTCTTCCCCAGCTGGGGGCACTGGCCGGCTTCGCGTTCGTCCTTATGGCCATCGCTTCGTGGCGGATGCGCCGGGTAATCACTCAGGCCTGATAACCACCGTCAGCTGTGGAGCGACGAGCGCTCCACACCGCATATTCGTCACCGAATCCAACCATCATGAGCGGAAGTAATCCGCCCGAAAATACTCCGGCCGGCGTCACCGTGACGAGGAGGACGAATGTGTAGAAGGTCATGAAGACTGTGGCCGAAATCCGCCATTTGGCGACGTTGGGTATATCGGGTGGCAGCAAGCAAATCGCTCCTCCCGCCCCGAATCCGGCGGCGGCCCCCAGCACCGGAGCAAAGAGCCCGACCGTGAACCCCACCCCCAACAGCATCACCATCGCCTCCAGAACACGCCGGGGAGCTTTCGGATTGCGGGAGATGAAAGCGAGCAAGATGAATACCAGGGGAGCCAGCGCCAGGGCAACCGCCACCAACCCACCGTCGATGCCGTCAGACCCGGCGAACGCGGCCGCATACGGGAAGTAACTGAACATCATGGCCACCGTGGCAACGGTGATGGCCAGCCAGCGGCGGTAGCGCGATCGATCGGCGTCCGACTGGGGTCGGTTGACGGCTCAGCCCTTTACCGAACCGGCTGTCATACCCCGCACGAAGAACCTTTGGAGCCCAAAGAAGACCGTCAGCGGCAGGATCATCGTCACGAAGGCGGCGGCCGGCATGAGGTTCAACGCGCCCTCACCACGGCCGGCCAGGTCCGCGAGTTCTACAGTCAGCACTCGAGAGTCCGGTTCGATACCCAAGAAAACCAGGGCCACCAGGTAGTCGTTCCACACCCACAGGAACTGAAAAATCGCGAAGGACGCCAACACCGGCACCGACAAGGGAACGATCAACCGCCAGAAGATCGCGAAATGATCAGCTCCGTCGATACTGGCGGACTCGATGATCGACGATGGCAGCGAACCCATATAGTTGCGAAGCAGATACACCGCCAGCGGCAAGCCAAACCCGGCGTGCGCCAGCCACACGGCCGGATAGGTACCCGTGACACCAATCGTGGTGTAAATACGGAGGATCGGAATGAGGGCCATTTGGAGCGGCACCACCATGAGACCGACCACCAAGGCAAACAACAGACTTCGACCGGGAAAGTCCATCCACGCAAAGGCATAGGCAGCAAAGGCAGCAATAGTGATTGGGATCACCACCGACGGAACACTGACTGCCACCGTATTGGCAAACGCATTCCCGAACCCTTCATCCAGGACGCGGGTGTAGTTCCCCAACGTCCAGGCCGTTGAGTCGAACAAGTTCCCAAGAACCGTCCACCATCCGGCCGCTCGAATCGAGCGGGGCTCGCGGAACGAGTTGATGAGCAGCCCTACGGCCGGGATCGCCCACAGGGTCGAAACCACACCGATGGTGAGATAGATAGGCCATGATGAACTCTGACGGACCTTGGAGGGTACGGCCGTTTTCGTGGTCATCGGACGGCCTCCTCGGCACGGAATCGGCGAATATTGATAACAAGAATCGGAAGGACTGCGACGAACAACAGCACGGCGAGCGCCGCACCGACCCCGTTGTTGCGATTGGTGAAGAACTCCTGGACCATCTGTTGAGCGACTACTTGAGTCCCATCCCTTCCTCCGGTCATGACCCAAACGATGTCGAACACTTTCCAGACCGTGATGAGGACCGTCGTCCACACAACAACAATCGTCGACAGGATCGAAGGGAACACGACTTTCCAAAAAGCCTGCCATTCGGTCGCACCGTCGATACGGGCCGCCTCAAGAAGAACGTCAGGAACACCTTTGATCGCAGACGAAAGGATCACCATCGAGAACCCGGTCTGCAGCCAAACGAGAATCACCATCAACATGAGGTTGTTCCACGGTTTCTGGGCGAGCCAGTTGATCGGGTCGACCCCCGCGACTCCCCCGATAGCGTTCAGAATACCGATTTGGTCACCGAAACCCTCCGGTCGGAAGGCGTAGACGAAGGTCCACACCACCGAAGCCCCAACGAATGAAATAGCCATCGGCAAAAAGATGACGGACTTGGAAACCGACTCGGCTCGGGCAGAGATCTTGTCGGCCATCGTGGCGAAGCCCAAACCAATGACCACCGCCAGCCCCGGCACCACAATCACCCAGATGAGGCTGTTGCGAATCGAGATCAAATATTGACTCTCGGTGAAGATCCGCCCGTAGTTATCGAATCCGATCCAGTTCTGACTTCGTCCATCCTTGAAGCTCAGGATCGTCGTATTGATCGCTGGATAAATCAGATAGAAAGAAAGAATGACCATCGCCGGGCCAACAAAGGCAAAAGGTCTGACCGACGCCCCAAGGCGGTCGGGGAGCAGGTTGATCATGCGATCCATACCCCAATACATCGCCCATACCCCACCGATGCCAATTACAACCGCCAGGACCACTTGTACGGATTTGCTGACGTCGTCCCGCTTCAGGAAATCGAAAGCGAAAAAGAAGACCGCGACAACGATCGGCAGAACGAAGGCCGAGGCAATCCTCAACAGCCAGGTCAATGGCCCACCGGACTGGGGTTCGGCGAGAGGAGCTACGTCAATCCCCTCGTCCTCGTCTTTGAAAATGGGTGGCGTGGTCACTGCACCTCCGTGAAATCCAGCATTTTGAAACCCTAGTCGTGCCGAGGGGCGGCCTGTCGGCCGCCCCTCGGGTAATTATGTTGTACTACCTACCGGTCGCTCTACGGCCAGCTGTTCTCAACCGTGTCAGCCACCTCTTGCGAAGAGGCTCCGCGGCTCCAGTCGACCATCGCGGTCCAGAACGAACCCTGACCGACCACTGCCGGCATAAGGTCCGAAGCATCGAACACGAAGGTGTTGGCTGCCAGAGCAGCGGTTACCGATGTGGCGAATGCCTTACCTGCATCTGTTTCATAGCAGTTCGGATCCACATTCTTGTTGCCAGGGAGGCGTTCCACTCCTGCTACGCCGTGGCCACCGTACTTGGCGACGCCGCCGCCGGATGCCGAAGCGAGGGTGCAACCCCAATCCGGTGAGATCCAGTCCTTCACGACCTGGACGTTCTCAGGCGCACCATCGAAGACGATGAGCGTGTCGCCGCCGCCCATGGCGCCGACGTTGCCGTCGATGCTCGGGAAGGAGAAGGTCTTGATCTCGGACTCTTCGCCGGCCTCGAAGTCAGGCTGATCCACAAACATGTTGGAGATGAACGAACCCTGCTTGAGCATCAGGCAACCCGGGGTCGGGTCGGTGAAGAGCGGGCCTGGTGAGTCCTGGAAGGCCACACCGGCAACGTTCTCGGCACCACCGAGGACGAAACCATCAGCCAAGAACAGTTCCCCGAACGTGTCGAATGCGGACACAATAGCCGGGTCGTTGAACGGGATGTCGTGATTGACCCAGTCGGCATAGGTCGCCGAACCAGACTGACGGACGACAATGTCCTCGAGCCAGTCCGTGCCAGGCCAACCAGTGGCGCCGCCGGACTCAAACCCGAAGCACCACGGCGTCATGCCGTCGTCGACGATCTGCTGCGACAGGGCAAGCATGTCCTCCCACGTTTCAGGGATTTCGTAACCCTGAGCCGTGAACGTTGGTTCGTGATAGAACACGATCGATTTGAAGTTCGGGAACCACGGAATGCCGTAGTGCTCACCGTCGGAACAAAGACCGAGATCCATCCAGTACTTCGAGTGATCGGCTTCCATCGCGGCAATGTCAAAGCCCATCGTCTCAAGCGAAACGAGTGCGCCTTCATCGGCCCAGGTGCAGATCGAGCCAGGCTGGGGCGTGAACGCCACGGCCGGCGGGTCGCCACCGTCGACGCGAATGCGCAACTGCGACTCGAAATCGTCTGAACCTGTGTACTGGATGTCCGAGCCGGTTTCTGCGTTATAAACGTCTACGAAGCCGGCCAGTGCGTCACCTTCGACGCCGGTTGGGGCGCCAAAGAGCGTGAACCCGGCTGCGACCACGTCGTCACCGCCAGCTGTCGTGGCTGGGGTGTCGTCACCGGCAGCCGTGGTGGCTGGCGTGTCGCCGCCAGACGCGTTTCCGGCTGTTGTCGTTGTATCTCCGCCGCCGCCACATGCGGCAGCGATAATTGACAGCACGGCTAGTACTGCTATCCATCGTATCTTCTTCAATGCTTCCTCCTTGGGTACGAAAACCGCCAGCGGTCTTCGAATAACCAGCCTAATCCTCATAATCCCATCGCAATAGTTCCATCGCAACAATGCGTCGGACCTTGCAAAATGCCCGGCTGTGCCCATCCTTCGGGTGGAACCCTTTCCACAGCGTATTGCACCTTACCCAACCGGACGGGCGATCCGCAACAGAGCGCGAAATCTCGCCGTGCAGGGCCGGGCACCACACGCCCATGGGCGGGCGTGAGAAGCGAGGTTTTAGTCGGTTCTTAGGATCAGCTCATCGGATATGGAAACGAAGGGTCGTAAACTGTCGGCAGATGAGCACCGTCCTGATCGCAGAAGATGATGAAGGCGTCCGCACGGCCCTGTCGAGAGCCCTGAAGTTCGAGGGTTACGACGTCGTGTTGGCGTTCGATGGTGCCGAGGCGCTGGAAGCCGTTGGTACGGCCGAGCCGGATGTCATCGTCCTGGACATCATGATGCCCCATATTGACGGACTAACGGCCTGCCGAAGGATGCGTTCGAAAGGCATCCGAACGCCGATCCTTATGTTGACCGCCCGCCAGGACGTTTCCGATCGAGTGGCCGGCCTCGACGCCGGGGCGGACGACTACTTGCCAAAGCCATATGCGCTCGAAGAACTCCTCGCCCGCCTACGCGCCCTCCTGCGAAGGACCGAGCCGGTCGAGGGAGACAAGGACGAACTCAGCTATGACACCCTCACGATGAACCTGTCCACCCGGGTCGTCAAGCGTGGCGACCATGAACTCGACCTCACCAAGACCGAGTTCGACCTCCTCGAACTCCTGTTGAGTAATTCCGAGATCGTTCTGACCCGCGATGTCATCTACGATCGCATCTGGGGCTACGACTTCGAAACCTCATCCAATTCGCTTGACGTATATATCGGATATCTCAGAAGGAAGACCGAAGAGAACGACGCCGGCCGGCTCATCCACACCGTGCGCGGCGTGGGTTACGTCCTGCGCTCATGAACCTTCGTAGTCGTATTGCCCTGCTCGTGGCCGGCTCGGTGGCGGTCTGCATGCTGCTGGTGGCAGCCATCGCGTTCATTTCAACCGTTCATGAGATCGAACGGGACGCCGATCGCCAGCTCAGCGCCCGCGCCGAGCGACTCCGCTCCGGGTTTGGTCCCGGTCAGGCCGACAACCCTCCGTTGCGCGGCTTGTTTGGCCCCAATCAGCCGATCCAGGTTATCGACGACAACGGCACCCCGCTGCTCACCTATGGCATAGAAGAACCACTTCATGTCACCGACATCGACATCGCCGCCATCAAGGACGGGATGCCGTCGGTCATCCACACCGAACAAACCGCCGGGGGCGCCTACCGGATCATCACCGTTCCTTTGGAGAACGGTGGCGGACTGATGCTGGCGGAGAACCTGCTCGAACAGCAGGAGTTTCTCAATCGTATTCAAGGGCAATTTGTCATCATCGGGCTCATCGGGGCGGCGGTCGCTGGGCTGATCGCTTCGGGCCTCGCCGCTGCCTCCCTCCGGCCGATGGGATCCCTGGCGGCGGCCGCCGAGAATGTGGCCCGCACCCAGGACCTCGATGCCACGATTCAAGTTCGCCGCTACGACGAAGTGGGGCGGGTGTCGAGCGCCTTCAACACGATGCTCACGGCGTTGGCCGCCTCGCGCAGCCAGCAGAAACGACTGATCGACGACGCCTCCCATGAATTGCGGACCCCGCTGACCGCCCTACGCACCAACATCGATTTCCTCCAACGCGCCGATGGTCTTGAGTTGGCAGAGCGAAAAGACATCTTGCGCGACGTGAACTTCGAGCTTGAGGAGCTGACGACGCTCGTGTCCGAACTGGTCGAACTCGCCAAAGACAATCAGACGAGCGATGAAGCAATCATGGAGATCGAACTCGGTGCTCTGGTTGGCCGGGTGGCCGAGCGGGCCGAACGCCGATACAACCGGGCGGTCATAGTTACGGCCGACGACACACTCGTTAGGGGTCGTCCTACCCTCATCGAGCGAGCCGTCTCGAACCTCATCGACAACGCCCACAAATGGAGCGGACCCTCTGAGCCCATTGAAGTGTCCGTCGCCGCCGGCGAAGTACGCGTCCGCGACCATGGCCCGGGAATCAGCGACGACGACAAGAGCCGCGTCTTCGATCGGTTCTACCGGTCCGACCAGGCCCGAACGTTGCCCGGATCGGGTCTTGGCCTGGCCATCGTCCATGAAATCGTGGCTTTCCATGGCGGCACCACCATCGTCGAAGACGCTCCCGACGGCGGAGCCATCGTCGGGTTCCGGGTAGCAGCCGCCTCATAATTCGTTGGCCTGTCAGGGTCGAAGCCTCTGGTCAGCCGCCGGGGGCGGCGCGACGCCGGTCACATCTCGTTTCGTTGAGTTGCTTGCCTACCGGAATGTGACTGAGATAAGGGCTGGTCCGACCTCTCGTGGTCCCGTTCTCGGCCGTCTCACGAACGGTGAGACCCCCGATATTCGGGAGGATGGCAGAAATTGGTTCTTAGGGTCTTCTTAGATTCTGTTTCCCGTACGTTTAGGTCTGCCGGTCATAGTTTTGTCATGGAAGGCACCAAGATGACCTCCACAAACGAAGAAAACGCCACGCCCGTGGCCACCAGTCTGATCGCCATCAGCTTCACAGACCCCCTGCTCGCCCAAGAGGCCAGTATCGCCATGCTCCGCCTCGAACGACGCCAATCCTTGAAGATCGACGACATGGCGATCGTGAACAAGACCACGGATGGTCGGGTCCATATTCACCAGACTCGCGATATGAGCGCCGGGCAGGGAGCTGCCACCGGCGTCATGTGGGGTGCCTTGATCGGTCTCGCGGTAGCGGCACCTTTTGTTGGCGCAGCCATCGGCGCGGCAGCCGGTGGCTTATTCGCCAAATTGCGCGATATCGGTATCGACGATGGCCAGATGCGCGACCTTGGCGACAGCCTCACAGACGGCCAAGCCGCTCTGTTTGTCCTCCTGGAAGATTTCCAACTTGCCCACTTGCTTGCCGAACTCCGGCGATTCGACGGTCGAGTCCTCCATACGACCGTGGACACCGAGATAGCAGCTCAACTCGAGGAGGCGCTTGGCTACCAGATCTAAATATCACCGGAACGGGCGGTTCCGGCCCTCCCAGCCTGACTCCCAGAAGGCCGCCCGTTCCGACCGCTAGTCACGAAAGGAACCCGCAAAATGGACACGACATTTATCGCCAGCCGACCCTCCGGCCGTACTCGTCGCCCCAAGACCTATCGAGTAGATCGAGTGTGTACGGACTTCTCCTGCGACACGGTCCTCTCCCGCTACAACCAGCGAGAGGCCTGCCACGTCCACGCCCCCGTGAAGTTCCCCCGCATTCGCGGGCGTTTCGAAGACAACGAATAGACCTAACTGCAATCCGGGTTTGGTTCAGGTGCAGGTTCTGAATACGGACCAGCAATCGATAGGGCAGACCCCAATGGGGTCTGCCCTATCTGGCTCTCCAGCGTCTACGGTTCGACGATGACCTTGGCTCGCATCCAGGGGTGCGGGGTACAGAAGTATTCGAACTCCCCGATCTCGGTAAAGGTATACGACCAGCTGCCACCATTGGCCAGTAACCCCGATTCGAACCCGCCACCGACGTCGGTAACGGTATGCGCCTGATCGTCTTCACTTACCCAGGTAACGGTGGTGCCGACTTTGACCGTCAGCACGTTGATGTCGTAGTCCACGGGCACCTCGCTGTCGGCGAACTCATCGGCAGCATCAAGAGGTTGACCGGTCCAGGCACCCGCGACCATGGCCACCACCGGGCCATCCACCGTGGCCGGCGGCGTATCCGATGTCGCGACGGCTCCATCCATCGAGCCCACTTCAAAGATCTCCGGGTTCGGGTCCCCAGACACAGTCACGATCCCGACGGCTCCCTTGTCGAACGTTCTGTTCAGGGCGTGATCCACCAGGATGATGTCGGCGGGAACCTGTCCGAGCATATCCACGATTACTCCACCGCCTGCCGGGACCAGGGTCGTTTGCGATCCTCGGATCGGTGTATTGAGTGACGCACCTTCGGGCCAAACCGCATCCCAATGTGAACCAATCGGATGGAAGTTGGAGTCGAGATTGAGACCGGCGTTGACGAAGTAGAACCGTGCTCGATCACCCACCGCCACCTGAAGGGCATTCTCTCCGGTCAGAGCACCCTTGGCACCGTTGAACACCACCATCGTCGGATGCTCATCGGTCATGGCCGCCCGGTCCTGGGTGTATGGACCCTGGTCGGTGGCGGTCAGGTAGTACTCGGATTGCACGATATAGAACTCTTTGTCTGGGTGCGGCAGGGGTATTTCCGGGTCGACGAGGATTCCGCCGTACATCCCATGAGCGATGTGGCCCGGTACGTCCCCGGCCGCACAGTGATACATGAAGATCCCTGGGTACAGCATCCGGGCTTCGATGACAGCTGATTCGCCAGGCGCCACCAACGTGTCAGCAGCACCGCCGCCCTGGCCGGAGACCGCATGGAAGTCGACGTTGTGAGCGGAAAGATTCCCCTCGGGGTTGTGGATTACGAACCGGAGAATGTCACCGACCCTGGCCCGAACCATCGGACCAGGCGTACCGGTCAACCGATCGTCGCCGCGTAACTGGTAACCCCAGGTCTCGAATTCGATGCCGGTGGCCGGATCGATGGCTGTCACCTTCTCAACGATGTCGAACTCAACTGTCACAATCGCCTGGTTCGTGCGATCGGCAGCCGGCGGAACATTTGGCGCGTAGGCGACATTCACTTCATCGACGGGAGCAGGAGACAACTCCGCCTTCGGAGTAAGGACCGGGAGTACCGAACCGAACTCGGAACCGACCGGGGTCGAGATGAGCTCGGTAGGTGGGGCAGCCGGGGCGCTCGGGGTCGGAGCGTTCGTAACCACGGTCGGCGTGAACCCGGCAAGTTGCTCGTCAACCAATGACTGCACGACATCCTTGTCCACGGAGTTGTGCGAGGCCAGCAGCACGATCGACACCACGCCGAGAATCGAGGCGACCAACACTCCGACCAATGCAGCTGCCAGCAGCCAGCCCAGGGCTGGGTGGACGTGGGACGGAGACTCGGTTGGTCGGGTGGTCATTGGGTACCTCCACTATGTTGGTTTGGTTCTTCAAAAACCGAACGTTGCCCGAGCGCCGCAACGAGCGCTCGACGGGCGTCGACCCACGCATCATGTAGGGCACACGGCAGGTTTTCATTACAGGCACTGCTACGCAAGACGCAGCGGCCGTCGGCAGTTGGCCCCTCGACAGCTTCGATAACCTGGATCATCGTGAGGTCATCAACGACATCAAGGGTGTATCCGCCGGTCGGCCCCCGGCGGGACCGGACCCATCCGGCTGCCGTGAGTGGGGCCATAACATGCTGGATGTGTTGAGGGGTCGACTCGATGAACGCCGCGATGTCCTCGCTATTTCGGGTCTCCCCGTCGGCGAGGTGCCGGAGGGCTCGAACCGCCAGGTCGGTACGGGGCAGTAACTCCAATTTCATAATTCCATAGTCTGTATTTATGAAATAGGTTGTCCAGGGCCAAAAGTCCCTATCCCCGGTGTGCTGACGCAAACCCATACCCATGGACCGCGACGTTGGTCTCGATTTTGTTCGATGAGTACGATATGGTCGTCGAATGACAGTCAAGTTCTCACCCCAGATGTATACGTTTCTGCACGATCTCGAAGCTCACAACGAGCGCGAGTGGTTCAAGGCGAACCAGGACCGATACGATCAATACATCAAGGACCCGGCGCTCGATTTCATCGAAGCGTTCGGACCGCACCTTTCAAAGATCAGCCCCAACTTCGTGGCAGATACCCGCGGGGTGGGCGGGTCACTGTTCCGTATCCAGCGCGACACTCGATTTGCCAAAGACAAAACTCCATACAAAACCAACACGGGGATGCAGTTCCGCCACGTCATGGGCAAAGACGTCCATGCGCCCGGCTTCTATCTCAACCTCGAACCGGGGGCCAACTACATGGGTTGCGGCCTGTGGCGACCCGAGACCAAAGCCGCCTATCAGATTCGCGAGGCCATCGACGCCGATCCGACCGGTTGGAAGAAAGCCATTACCAACAAACGGTTCACCGACTTCTTCGGTCTCGAAGGCGATTCGCTGACTCGCCCGCCGAAAGGCTACGACGCGGATCATCCGCTCATCGAGGACCTCAAACGAAAAGACTTCATCGCCTCCACCCGCCTGACCCAGAAACATGTCACGTCGGCCGACTTTCTCAAAGATTTCACGGACTTGTGCGCCCGAACCGTGCCGTTCATGAAGTTCATCTGTGACGCCGTCAACGTGCCGTTCTAGAGATGGCCCACAGCGACGAAGCCCGGATGGACCCTAAGGGCGAAGCCCGTCTAGGCCACGATCGGTCAGCAGTCGAGGCAGCCCTCCTCTACGGCAGGCACTTTTTCGAGTTCTGGCAAAGCGACCTCAATCGAGCGGTTGTGGAACTCGCCGGTATCCAGCCAAACATGACGGTCCTCGACATCGGAGCCGGCATGGGCGCTGCGGCATTCGAAGCGGTCAAGCGGCACGGCGTGACGGTGGTGACAGTCGAACCGACCGCTTTCATGCGCACCATTCTCAAGGCCCGGGTGGCCACCCGGCGACTCGGGTCACGGGTGGCAGTACTCAATGCGGGTGCGCAACACCTGCCGGTCCCGTCCGATTCGATCGACCGGGCATGGATGATCAATGTCGTACACCATGTCGCCGACCTGGCCGCCGCATCATCCGAGCTGGCTCGAGTCATGAAGCCAGGTGGCCGGGTTCTCATTGTCGATGAAGACTTCACGAACGAGACCCATCCGAAGTATGAACAGATGAATGCCCGCCATGGGGGCCATGGGGCCCATAGGCATTCAGGTCATCGGCACGGAGGTGACGGGCGGGGCGATCCAGGCCACGTCGACTCCGGTCACGGGTACAAAACAAATCACAAAAACAGCGAGGAGGGCGATGACGCCGCCTCCGCGGAACATCCGATGGCCATCGACTTCGACGAACTGGCCAAGCATCTTGAGGCAGCCGGTTTCTCGGAGATCCAGATCCGGCACGCATTACTGGCCGGTGTGCCGACCCGACAGGCGATGGCCGTCAGATAACGATGCGTAGCGAAGCCGATCTTTTCGAGGCGCTGAGGTCGATCGATATGCCTCCAGGAGACTTCGCGGTCTTCGGCAGTGGACCACTGATCATCCGGGGGATCATCGAGGCCACCAACGACCTCGACGTAATCAGTCGCGGCGCCGCCTGGGATCATGCCTGCCAGGTAGGGGAAGTAACCTTCGTACCGGAGTATGGCGTCGACATCGTGACCTGCCTCGAAGGTGCCATCACGGTCGGACGGTCCTGGGGATACGGTACGTTCGACATCGATCAGTTGATCGATACGGCCGAGATCATCGAGGGACTTCCGTTCGTGCGAATCGAACATGTCATCGCGTACAAGCGGATCGCCGATCGCGCCAAAGATCGGGCGCACCTACGCCTGCTGGAAGAAGCAGATCTTCCCGGGCTGGAACAAGGTCCGTCGACAAACACCCACTCTTAGGTCTATATAGTTGACGCATGACCGAAGCAAACGTGCATCACACCATCAACTACATCGAAATACCATCGACAAACATTGCCGCAACCAAAGCCTTCTACACCGCCGCGTTCGGATGGACGTTTCAGGATTGGGCACCCACCTATGTGAGCTTCTCGGGGGCAGGGATCGAAGGGGGCTTCGAACAGGACGCCGGTGGCCGACGGCCATCGACCGACGGAGTCCTCGTGATCCTCTACTCAAGCGACCTTGCGGCCAGCGAACAGGCCGTCACCGCCGCCGGGGGGACCATTTCACGACCGGCGTTCAACTTCCCCGGAGGCAGACGATTTCACTTCCTTGACCCGAACGGCAACGAGCTGGCGGTCTGGTCCGAAACCTAGGAGCTCACCCGGTCAGTCGCCTGCCAGGATGGCTTGGATCCTGGCGGTCGCTTCGTCGTTGATGTGGATGCCGGTCGCCTCGATCGTTTCGGCAATTTGATCGGGCCGGGTCGCTCCAGTGATGGCTGCCGAAACCGACCTGGTCCGTAGCACCCAGGCAAGGGCCAGCTGAGCCCGCGTAGCATTCAAGCCGTCAGCGATCTCCTTCAACGCCATAACCCTGGCGCGGTTGGCATCAGTAAGAATGCGTTCCCTGAATCCGTCGTTGTCCGACAGGCGAGCGCCTTCCGGGAGACCGTCATCATATTTGCCCGTCAGCATGCCCATCGCCAGCGGTGACCAAACCACCAGGCCCATCCCAGCCGAGTCAGTGACGGGCATCACTTCGTTTTCGACCCGATCCCGATGGAGCATCGAGTATTGGGGTTGGTCGACGATCGGTGGATGGAGACCGTTTTCCCTGGCAAAGGCAACCGCTTCGGCGATCCGCTCGGCGGGCCACTCCGATGTGCCCCAGTAGGTCACCTTGCCCGAGTCGACCAGACCAGAGAACGACGTGACGATTTCCTCCATCGGGACGGAGTCATCGTGCCGGTGCGCAAAGTAGAGGTCGAGATAGTCGGTCTTCAGGTTGCGAAGCGAACCGTCGATCGACTCACGGATGTGTTTGCGGCTCAGACCGC